>Ga0308309_10000227_pt1 | contig 40743 bp, 37 predicted proteins | sample HubBroMetageWFT5_FD_192491 | JGI IMG/M metagenome (GOLD analysis project Ga0308309, IMG submission 192491) | Warmed and freeze-thawed soil microbial communities from the Hubbard Brook experimental Forest, New Hampshire - Hubbard Brook CCASE Soil... | ecosystem: Environmental > Terrestrial >...
CGCCGCGCATATTGCGGGCGGAGGATCATAAAATTCTGACTAACGCTGCCGACGGTGGCGCCAAGCCCAAACAGGAGGCACTCCGTTTCGTCAGCACCGCCCTGCATAGCCTTCCAACGGGTGGAAGTACGCACAGGGCGCTTCAGCGAGGGCATCTTCGAAAAATCCGAAGACGTTGTATCTTAGCGGCTTGACTGCTTCAGGTAGAGTACTCAGCACACCAAACGTATGCCATGAAACCCACCGCGTACAGGAAAGCCAAGGATGACTCGCGGAACCTTATAAATATAGCAACTGAGTTCACACATCGTCAACCGGGTAGTTGCGCATCCCAGCCGAGAGCGTCTTTTGAAGGATTGCTGAAAACGTAGACTGCCTCTACACTGGAAATTTCCCAGTACAGGATGGGTTCGCACTGTAAACCGCCCAAGGGCGGGGAGGATGAATGGGTAGGTTGGGTCAGGTGGGCTGTACGGTTGCTGTTCTGTGCGCCGTGATGGCGGGTGAAAGCGGCTGCAGTAGCGGCAATCCCGTGAATACGACCACTTTCGCTGTGCCCGCGAGTATATCGCTGCTTCCTCAGAATAGCGTCTCCATGGAATTGGGAACGAACCAGCAGTTCACGGCCACTCCGGAGAACGCGAGCAAGACCCCGATCACAGAACCTGTCTTCTACCAATCCAGCAATAGCGCAGTGGTAACCGTAGCGGTGAATGGCCTGGTTTGCGCCGGCAGCTGGGATTCTCTCAGCGTGCCCCAAATCTGCACGGCGGGGCCGGTGGGATTCGCGGACATTACAGCAACCACGCAGGGCGTGAGCAGCCCGGCCACCCGAGTCTATGTCCATCAGCACATTGATAGCGTCGTGATCGCACCGGTCCCGCCGGGGCCTACAACTACGTGCCTGACGAGCACGGAAAATCCGTCGGTTGCCAGCACCGCGGCGTATCAGGCGACCGCGTATAGCCGCGGTGTTGACATCACTGCAACCGCCGGGCAATTCAACTGGAAGGCATTGAATCTCGGCGTCGCCGACCTGAGTACGACTGCGAGCGGGTTGATTAACGTCGTCAATGGACAGTCGCTGAATCAGGTACAAGTAACGGCAAAAGTTCCCGGCGTCACACCGCTGTTCGCGGTCATTGGCAACACCAGCAGTACGCCTTTCAGTTTCACCACCTGCCTGGTTCAGTCGATCCAGCTCGCGGTAACCGGCTCATCGAGCACTTCGAAAAGTATTACTCCCACAGTAGTGGACACATCGGGCACAACTATCACCAACGTTCCGTTGACCTGGAGCTCTTCGGAGTCAGGGTCGGTAAGCGTCAGCGAGGGCTTGGCATTGGCCGCGGCCGGCGGAGGATCGGCCACCGTCATTGCCTCGTGTACTCCACCCACCTGCAATATCGGCCTGCTGCCCTCGCAACCAATATTTCCTGAGAACGTTGTCACACTGGTGGCAGCGAGCGGCACCACGAGCGCAACCGTATATGTGTCGAGCTCAGGATGTGGAACTGTCGACGCCTGCGTCAGTAACGTGGTTTCGGTAACAACCTCGCCGACCAAGTTCGGAAATGCGATCATTCTGCCCGCGACGCCAAACTCGTTGTTGTTTGACCCTATGGGAGCAAAGATTTACGTCGGAACCAATTCCGGGCTGCTGGGAAGCAAAGGATTGTCCGTAATTGATGTGGGCGGCGGCACGTTAAATGAATTCTTCTCGTCGCCAGGCAAGGTTCTGGCGGTCTCTCCGGATAGCGGCAAGGTGGTAGTTTCCGACACCACCGATTCGCCCAATCAAGTATTTGTGTTTGATACGTCCAGCAATATTCCGGCAACGTTCAGGATCACAGGCGCTACCGCGGCCGACTTCTCGCCGGACAGCTTCAAAGCGTTCATCGTGGCTGGAAGCACGCTTTATGTGTATTCCAAGCTGGACGCGCTACAAACCAAGGCGCTAACCGCGCCTGCCCGCGATGTGAGTTTTCTCGCGCAAGGGGCCTTTGCTTATTTAGCCGGTGGGGATCCAGCGGGAGTCACGGTGGAGAGGACCTGCGACATCGTCCAAGCGGATAAGGTCAGTGTGTCTCCTGTCCCAACCTTTCTAAAGACGTTGCCCGGCCAAGGTTCGTTGCTTGGCGATCTAGACCCTCCCGATGCCTTTCACGTGATCGGTTTAGCACCACCGGCGATCGAAATCATCAGCGCTCATCCCCCGTCGCCAGACACCTTTTGGACAGGTTGCTCTCCGACGGTGTTGGACAATGACCCTGTACCAGTGTCATTCAATCTGGGCCGTGGCAACTTCGTGGCCTCACAACTGATCATTTCTCAAGATGGCTCGACAGCATACGTCGTGACACCCAACTTCAATAGCATCCTGGTGTTCAATATTGGCGCCCAGACTTCCTCGGCAATCCCTCTGGTGGGTACGGGATTTCCCTTGCACGCTTCCCTGACCCCCGACGGCACGCAGCTCTATGTGGGAAGCAGCGACGGGACATTACACGTTCTGCAAACCAATATCGGCGTCGACATACAACAAATCAGTTTCCCGCAGAGTTTGTGCCAGAACACGGCTGGCCAGCCTTTTCCTGGAGTGACGTGCAATCCCGATCTGGTGACGGTGAAACCGTAAACAGTCGTCGTTGGTCGACGCGGTCGGTCGTTGACAAAAACGATGAACAATCAACAACTAGCGACTATCGGCCCACGACCTTCTTCTCCAGTTCCTTGCCCACGCTGTCCAGTACACCGTTAATGAATTGCAGCGACTCGGGGCTGGAGAACTTGCGTGCGATTTCCAGGGCTTCGTTGATGACGACGGCTCGCGGCGTGCCGGGAAAGCCAACGAGCTCGGCTACCGAGGAGCGCAGGAGGTTGCGGTCAACGGCAGCCATACGGTCCATGCGCCAGTGCTCGGCATGGCGCTCGATGAGGCCATCAATTTCGACAGCATGGTCGGTGGCAACGCGAAAGAGGTCTTCGGCGAATCCGCGTACCTCGCCCTGCGCTGATTCGTGCTCATTCCAAAAGCTGCGGCGGACCTGGTCGGGCGGTTGCTTGCCCATATCGGACTGAAAGAGCATTTGCAGGACCAGTTCGCGGGATTTTCGGCGGGTGCCCATCAGCATTCAGCCATCAGCATTCAGTCTACAGGAGTTGCTTAGCACACTGAGATCAGCGATCACGTTTCTTGACCGGATGCCTTCTGCGTCTTTGCGTTTTGCTGAGTGCTGAGTGCTGAGTGCTGACGGCCTTCCTCAGATTCGCCATCTCTACCGCTGAGAGCGCCGCTTCGAAGCCTTTATTGCCCATCTTTAGGCCAGCGCGATCAATGGCTTGCTCCAACGTTTCGCAGGTTAGGACGCCAAAAGCGTGCGGAATGCCGGTTTCCTGCGCGGATTGTCCGATGCCACGAGTGACTTCGTTGACGATGACATCGTAGTGGGCTGTGTCGCCACGAAGCAGGCAGCCGAGGCAGATAATGGCATCGTATTTCCCGGTTTCGGCGAGAGTGCGAGCGGCGGAGGGAATTTCGAAAGAGCCGGGGACGCGGACGATGGTGATGTCGTTATCCCCGGCACCCGAACGAAGCAGTCCGTCACAGGCGCTGCGTAGAAGACGCTCGGTGATGAATTCGTTGAATCGAGAAACAATAATTCCGAAGCGAGAACCCGCTGCGTTCAGTTTGCCTGCAATCGCCTTCTCCCGAATTTGTTTTTCGGTAATTTTCCCCGTGATGCTGTGTCTCCCGTGGTGGATTTTAATCCCGCGTAATCCCTGACAGTTCCTACTTTCCCTTGAATTGAGGCGCGCGCTTTTCCAAGAACGCCGAAGTGCCCTCTTTCTTATCTTCTGACGAGCAGGCAACGCTGAACAGGACGGCTTCGAGATAGAGCGCATCGGACAACGGCATATCGAAACCGCGGTTTACGGCTTCCATCGAATACTGTACCGCCAGCGGTGAGTTGGCGATAATCTTCTGGGCGATGGCCTCGGCGCGGGGAATAAGTTCGGAGGCCGGAGTCACTTCATTCACCAAACCCATCCGGTAAGCCTCTTGAGCGGTGATAATTTCACCGGACAGAATGAGTTGCATCGCACGTCCCTTGCCCACCAGACGCGGCAGACGCTGGGTGCCTCCGTAGCCGGGAATAATCCCCAGCTTTACCTCGGGCTGGCCGAGCTTGGCGTTTTCGCTTGCTAGACGCATGGTACAAGCCATGGCGATCTCGCATCCGCCGCCGAGCGCGAATCCGTTGATGCAGGCAATGACCGGCTTGCCGAGATTTTCGATGAGGTCGAGAACGCTCTGGCCGCGATGGGTGTACACTTTGCCGCCGACGGCATCTTGCTTTTGCAACTCACCGATGTCAGCGCCCGCGATGAAGGCTTTTTCGCCTGATCCGGTCATGATGCAGACGCGGATGTTGGCATCGTTCTTGGCATCAGTGAAAGCGGTGCGCAGCTCATCCATGGTGGCCATGTTGAGCGCATTGAGGACCTTTGGCCGGTTAACGGTGACGTAGGCGATGGCGTTTTTCTTTTCGTAGAGAATGTTTTCGTAGGTCATAGGAAATCATCTTGCCGCAGATTAGCGCAGATCAACGCCGATCGACAATCTGAATTTGCTATAATTGTATAGCACGAGGTGATTCCATGCTAGCCATCCGCCTTCCCGAGAAAATTGAAAAACGGCTCGATCGATTAGCCAAGCGCACCGGCCGCACCAAGACCTACTATGCGCGCGAAGCTATCCTACAACACCTAGATGAACTAGAAGATGTCTACATCGCCGAAAGGCGACTAGAGGCAGTGCGGTCAGGACGCAGCAAGCCAGTCCCCATCGAGAAGGTGATGCGGCGTTATGGCATGGCGGATTGAAATCGACCCGGCAGCCCAGCGTGAGCTTGACAAGCTAGATCAATCAGTGGCCCGCCGCGTTCTTAAATTCCTTTATCAGCGGTTGGGCCAGCTCGACGATCCGCGGAAAATTGGTGAAAGACTTCACGGGACCTTGAGTGAATTCTGGAGGTATCGCGTAGGCGACTATCGAATCATCTGCTCGCTCGAGCATGAGCGATGCGTGGTACTGGTGTTGCGCATGGGCCATCGTAGAGAGGTTTACCGTGGATAACAGAGTTTTTCCGCCGCGGATTAACTCGGCTGAACGCAGATCAAAATCCCTTTAGCCATTGAGACGCGGGGCACCTAGTATTTTGTATTACTTGTCGCTACGTTCACGAAACAGGCAGACTCGATGATCTGGTTAAAGTAAACCGCGCTGTCTGCTGTGGCGTTTATGTATTCAGCCAATTCGTTTCCGACTCGAACTGACCTCCACAGCCGAGTTACTCCATCGTTCTCCGAACCATGCTGGTCGAGGCCATCGAGCCCGCTCGGAAGCGATACAACACGGCTTGAATCGCTGGCAGAATTGATGCGTGACGATGAGGCGTTTACCCCCCAAGACAGCTTTAGAAAACTCCTGCTATCGGGAGGCGTTGAAACGATTCGAAACTCGAAATAATCCACATCTTTGACTTTCTTTACCGTTGCTCGTTTGGGAATGGTGTACTGCAACACACCGGTTCTGATGTATTTGCCAACAGACTCAGTTTCGGTGCATTTTGGGATTGCCCACGGGACATTCTGTGCAATCAACTGAGTTGATACACCATGTAGGGCTGCGATCAACAGAATGGTCCGCGTTACTCGGTGAGCTGTTTCACAGTTTATTCGGCTTCGGGTTTGCCGGGTCTGAATAATCGTAGAACCCCTTGCCAGTCTTCTTCCCGTACCAGCCGGCCATGACCAATCTTTTCAGCAGCGGTGGCGAGGCGAAGCGGCGTTCCTTGAATTCGTCATACATCACGTGAGTGATGTAGTAGGTGGTGTCAAGGCCCACAAAATCCAGCAAGGTCAGCGGGCCCATGGGATAGCCGCAGCCTAGCTTCATGGCATTGTCGATGTCTTCGATGGAGCCGACACCTTCTTCGTAGGCACGGACGGCATCGAGAAGATACGGTACAAGCAGACGGTTGACGATGAATCCGGTTTTGTCGCTGGTGCGGACAGGGACCTTGCCGAGCTTCTTGCCGAACTCGTAAGCCGTGTCGTACACGTCGGGAGCGGTGGCAATGGTCTTTACGACTTCGACCAGCTTCATGAGCGGCACGGGATTGAAGAAGTGCAGGCCGATGAAGCGTTCGGGACGCTTGGTAGAGGACATGAGCTCGGTAACTGAGATGGACGAAGTATTGGTGGCGAAGATGGCGTCTTTCTTGGCGATGGCATCGAGTGCGGCATACATCTTCTTCTTTTCGACGATGTTCTCGATCACAGCTTCGACCACGATGTCGCAATCAGCGAGGTCCTGCATGTTGGTGGTGCCTTCGAGGCGGGCGCGGACGGCTTGCGGGGGCTCTTTCAGCGACCCTTTTTCAGCGAACTTGGCCAGGGACTTTTCGATTCCGGCGAAACCCTTATCGAGAAACTTCTGTTCGACTTCGAGGACGGTGACGTCGAATCCGGCAGTGGCTGAGACTTGGGCGATGCCCGATCCCATTAAGCCACAACCAAGAACTCCTACTTTCTTTATTTCCATCGATGATTCCTTCTTTGCGCCGCTGATTTAGGTGGATCAACGCAGATTAAATTAATTCAAACTTTCGACGATCATGGCGATTCCCTGCCCGCCGCCGATGCAGGCGGTCGCGAGGCCGTATTTCTTCTTGCGCCGGCGCAGTTCGTAGAGCAGGGTGATCACCAATCGTGTACCGGTTGCGCCCAATGGATGTCCGAGGGCAATGGCTCCGCCGTTAACGTTGACTTTGTTGCGATCTAGGCCAAGTTCTTTTTCGACGGCGAGATACTGCGCGGCGAAGGCTTCGTTGACTTCGATTAAGTCAATGTAGTCCAGAGTCAGCCCGGCTTTTTGCAAGGCGATTTTCGTGGCAGGAACTGGACCGCGGCCCATGAGTTTCGGTTCGACGCCGGCGATTCCCCAGCTTACGATTCGGCCCATGGGCTTGAGGCCGCGTTTGGTGGCTTCTTCGAGCGACATGACGACGACCGCAGCGGCGCCATCGACGATGCCGCTGGCGTTGCCGGCGGTGACGGTGCCGTTCTTGCCGAATGCGGGTTTCAGTTTGGCCAAGCCCTCCATGGTGGTTTGGGGACGGCGATGGTCGTCCTCGGCGAGGCTTTCGCCAGTGGACTCGCCCTTGTGATTCTTGAACGGGACTGGAACCAGTTCGTCCTGCAAGCGATTTTCTTTGTAGGCAGCGTCGGCAGCTTGCTGCGAGCGCATCGCGAATTCGTCTTGTGCGATGCGCGTGATGCCCTGCTGCTCGCCGTAAAGTTCTGCGGTGTTGGCCATGTAGGAGCCGCAGAAAGTGTCAAGCAGTGCGACCATCAGGGAATCTTCCAGCTTGCCTCCGGGAGCGAGCGAAAAGCCGTCGCGTCCGCGAATGACGAAGGGAGCTTGCGACATGGCTTCCATGCCGCCGGCAAGAACGACGCTGGCTTCGCCGAGTTGAATCATTTGGGCGGCGTTGACAATGGCCTGCATGCCAGATCCGCAGAGGCGATTCACGGTGAGAGCGGGCGTTTCGATGGGCAAGCCGGCGCGCAGGCCGACGTGGCGGGCGCCGTAGAGAGCGTCGCCGGAAGTCTGTTGCGCATTGCCGAAGACGGCATGGTCGAAATCTTTGGGATCAAGACCGGCACGTTCGATGGCACCTTTGGCGGCGATTGCGCCCAGCTCCTGGGCGGTGAAGTCTTTCAGCTTGCCGCAATAACGGCCAAAGGGCGTGCGTGCCCCGCTGACGATGGCGATATCTCCTGGCTTGAGCATGTCTGAAACGATGAAGTCCTGGGATTAGAAAAGCGTGATTCCCGGCTGAACTTTGAAGTGTAACAGCGTGAGTGCAGATCGCGCCACCGAGCACAGTAGCATCGCGTATCTCCGCGGGCTCTGCGGCAGTTCTCGGCGACCTCGGCCTTTTAAGGTTCTTAACAGGGCAGTTACCAAAAGAATCCTAAATCGCTGAGGTCGCAGAGAAACCTCGCAGAGTGCGTGGGGAATCAGGCGCAGAGCCGGCTGCCAGAAATCAGGCTGTGGCTGCGGCCGCCACGGAGGAAGCCAGGACAACGACTCTGCCAGCGCCCTGGGCAACGGAAAGGTGAACTGCCTGCTCGGCGCGATTGACGACTTCGGTGACAATATCCACCGGATCGTATTCGGCGCGGACTACCGCTTCAGCCAGTCCGGCGTTGAAGCGGACGGGGTCTTCTTTCTCGGGAAGCTTGACTTGGGCGACCAGGCGCTGCAGTTTTTCCGCCGCTAGAATGCCTTCTTTTTCGGTGGTTTCGCCCAGCACGATGGCGATGCTGGTTGCTTCATAGCGGAAAGCGAGATCGTTCTGGCGAATGTTGGCGGCAAACAGTTGGCCGATTTGCCGCATCAGGGCTTCGATCGCGGCCTCCCCGAATTCCTTTAGCATTGCGGCCTTCTCGCCGAACTGCAGCAAGAGGATCGACAGCGAGGTGCTTTGCTGGGTGTTGCGGCGAGTCTCCGCCATCAAGAGATCAAGATAGGATGCGCGCTTGAGCAGGCCGGAACGTTCGTCGGTGACCGAGAGGCTCTTGACCAGACGGCGCAGACCGGCATTGTTCAAGGCGATCAAGATTTGATCGCAGATGGTCTTGAGCACTAATACGTCGTTGGGACTCCAGACCTGGGGCATATTTTGGGCCAGCACCAGAACTCCCGCGTGCTCGGTCCCATCAGCCAGCGGCAGGATTAGCAAAGAAACCATTCCGAGTTGATCACAGGCATCCTGAACACCAGCCAACTCCAGTGAGGAGTGAACGTTGGTGATTGCTAGCATGCTGCCGTGACGAATGACAGCATCGTGTGCGACAGAAACAATTTTCTCCAGTGCGGCAGCCTCAGCAGGTTCGGTACCGGAGCCACAGAATTCTTTTGTACTGGTCGGGCGTTGTCCTGCCTTACGCATGGCAACCACACAGCGGTCGACCTTCCACTGCGCGCCAATTTCATTGGCGGCGGTGGACATCACAGCCTCGGCATTACTTTGGCGATAGAGTTTGCGAGTGATATCCGCCACCCGGGCAAAGCCGCTGACATCCGCAGCCGAGGATTGCGCTGGGGTTGCAGCAGGGGTCGGCACGGGAACCGGCGCAGATGCCACAATCGGTGGTTCGGACCCTTGATAGTGCGGGATCAAACCCACGGAAAGGTAGAGCTGCTGCAGCGCAGGATTGCGTTCTTCCTCATGGGGAAAGAGCTGTTGGATGCGCTGCAAGCGTTCGAGGGCCTTGGCGCGCATGCCGTACTGCACCAGGATTTCCGCTTGCAACATGAGGTCCTGCAAAGCGGCGGCGCCAAGCAACTTTTCTTCGGCGCGCACCGATACCGTGGTTGATTCCGACATGCTGGTGAAGCGGGAAGAAATCACTTTGAAGCGGTTCTCGTCAATCTTGCCACGCAGCATTTCCAGGCGCTTGTGGTGGCCGGGCTCATAGGCGTCAACCTCGGCGGCGCGGTCCAGCGACTCGGCGGCTTTGTCGTATTTGCCCATACTGCAATGCAGATCGAACAACTTGAGCAGGGTCTGGCAATAGTCGGTCTCGCGGTTGGAGGAATTGAACTGCTCGCTCATGAACTCGAGCATGTCCGCCGACGGCCGATGAGCGGCGACAATTTCCTGCATCAAGGTAAGAAAGGCGCGGCGATCACCTTTACGACGCTGGTATTGCTCCAGCTTTCGCGACAGAGAGACGGCGTCGACGTCTTGATTGGAATCAAGCAGCAAGCCGATGAGTTTGGCCACGTCCTGAGTACGAGAGGGAGTTTCTTCAAACAGTTGCCAGATGATGGGCTCGGCGTCGTTGAGGCGATTGGCTGCCAGCAGCGCCTTGCCGTAGGTGTCGCGAATATCTGGCGGAGCCGAACCCGCGCTGACCAGGGGCTCGAGGACGAAGATGGCGGCGCCCACCTGCCCCTGCTCCACCAAGCCTTTACTATAGGCGAGGGCGATCTGCGGGTCGGTGGGGTCTTCGGCGTAGGCGCGCTCAATCCAAGGCGCACTGTTGCCGCCAGAGGCACGAGTCGTTTCTGAGATTTTGAAAAAGGCGGCCGCAGCCCCCCTGCCGTCGCCGAGCTCGGAGGACAATTCTCCCATGCGGATCAGGTTCTTCTCGCTGGAGTCGAGCTTGAGGATCCGCTGCAGGACGGAAAGCGAGTCCTGTTTGCGGCCCTGTTTACTTACCTCCTGAAAGGCATCTTCGTAGGTTTCGAGTGCGAGTCTGCGGTTGTTGTTCTCGAGTAGCTCGCCGAAGCGGACCTTTTGTTCCCAAGTGGGGTTCGCAAAGCGCGCCAGTTTTTTGTAGGTAAGGCTGGCACGGGTGGCGTCGCCGGCCTGGATCTGGCGTTCGAACATCGCCCCCAGCAGGCTTACAGCCTCGGGAATGCGTTGCAGCGAGAGGCTGAGATCTGCCGCCATCTGACAGATGCTGTCATTGGTCGGATCGGCGGCGAGAACTTGCAGGTACTCCTCCAGTGCGACGTCGGTCTTCCCTTTCTGGAGAAGTTTTTCGGCGCGCTCGATCCGCTTGGTGATTTCGGCCCGGTCCATATGCTTGACGGTGTCTGACATTGAGAACTGGAAGTGCGCGGAGTGACCCCACTGAAATTTTAGGAGGGGGTACGGTGGGCGGCAATGAAGTAAGGCTCGGCCCGGTTACGAAAGTCACCCCGTCGAATAAGTCTTTGGCAATACGGGACTTTCTGGTATACGTGCCGGGATGACTCAGGCCCAGCCAGTCGATCCCGAGCACGGTCTCCAGCATCAGTTAAGCGCCGGCCAGATGGCGATGGTGGCGGTGGGAGGGTCGATCGGCACCGGACTGTTGCTGGGATCTGCGGCCGCGATCGAAGTGGCCGGACCGAGCGTGATCTTGAGTTTTCTGCTGGCGGGATTCATCAACTGGACCGTTACCATGGCGCTGGGAGAACTTTCCAGCATGCATCCCGCGGCGGGATCCTTTGGCCTCTACGCCGATCTTTACCTCAACCAGTGGGCGGGGTTCGTGTCGCGCGCTGGATACTGGGCGGCGATTTGCCTTTCAGTTGGCGCGAGTCTGGTGGCCTCGGCGACGTATATGAGGTATTGGTTTCCAGGGGTTCCACCGTTGTTTTGGGTTGCACTATTTTCGTTGTTTTTGGGGCTGGTGAATCTGCGCAGTGTGCATGAATACGGCCGTTTCGAGTACTGGTTCTCGATGGTGAAACTGGCGACCATGCTGGCGTTCATCGCCATTGGGGGGACGCTTTTGCTAAGCGGCCACATGGCCCCGCAATACACAGCGCATGGCGGATTTTTCCCGAATGGCCCGGTGGCCTCGTTGCTCGCTCTGACGTTTGCTCTATATACGTTCGGCGGAGTTGAGATTGTGGCTATCACCACGGGCGAATCGCGCAGTGCGGCAGAGGTCCCGCGGGCCGTGCTCTACACTTTCGGGATTCTTACTGTGGTTTATTTGGGCGCGGTGATCGTGTTGGTGGGCGTAATGCCTTGGGACCATGCGGGTGTCTCCGAGAGTCCATTTGTGACTGTGTTTCGCATGGTCAAGATTCCGGCGGCTAGTACGGTGATGAACTTTGTCATTCTGACGGCGGCTTTGTCAGGCGCGAACGCAAATCTGTATGCGGGATCGCGCATGTTGTTTTCTCTGGCACGGGACGGATGGGCCCCGGCGAAGCTGGGACACTTGAATACTGCGGGATCGCCCAAGCTGGCGCTGTTGGCGTCTTCCTACGGGATTGTGGTGGCGCTGGTAGCGGAAACCTGGGCACCAAAGAACGCGTTTGTTTACATTCTGAGCGCAGCTTTGTTCGGCCTGATGCTTTCGTGGCTGACATCACTGGCGGCGCATGTTTCATTCCGGAGAAAAGCCACAGAGGAGGAATTGCAACGGCTGCCAATGCGTTCCCGGCTCGGCATGTGGGGATCGGTGCTGGGATTCACACTGGTGACGGTTGCGATCCTGCGCACGTGGTGGGATTCGCGCGTCAACCTGGTAAGCGGCATAGCTTATCTGGCGCTGTTTTCCGTGGCTTACACAGTGATGAGAAAGATCAGAAGACCAAGTACAATACTTCCGTGACCGACCACTTGCTGCAATATCGCTCTGAGTTCCCCATCCTGGAACGGACTACTTACCTGATTAGCAATTCGCTCGGCGCCATGCCACGCGGAGTGTATGACGCCATGAAAGGATACGCCGACACCTGGGCTATGCGCGGGGTGCGCGCCTGGGAGGAGCGATGGTGGATGCTGGCGGCGGAGGTGGGGGACGAGATTGGTGCGCTGATGAACGCGCCCAAGGGATCGGTTTCCACTCATCAGAATGTAACTACCTGCCAGGCAGTTGTGGCATCGTGTTTTGACTTCTCGGGAAAACGCAACAAGGTTGTGTACAGCGACATGAATTTTCCCTCGGTGATGTATTTCTGGGAGGCGCAGCAGTCGCGGGGCGCGCGCGTACACATGGTAAAGACCGATGACGGCATCACGGTACCACTACAGCGTTTGCTGGATGCGATCGACGAAACCACGCTACTGGTACCGATTTCACACGTGATCTTCCGTAGCGCTTTTATCCAGGACGCGCGGGCCATCATCGAAAAGGCACACAATGTGGGCGCTATGGTGGTGCTGGATACATTTCAATCGCTCGGAACCGTGCCGGTGGATGTGCAAGCGCTCGATACGGATTTTGCCTGCGGCGGCGTGCTCAAGTGGCTTTGCGGTGGGCCGGGCGTCGGGTATCTGTATGTGCGCCCAGATTTGGGGAAAAAGCTCCGGCCCACATTTACCGGCTGGACCGCGCACGAGAATCCTTTTGCTTTCGAGATTGGAGCGAACCGTTACACCGATCCGCCGTATCGCTTCATGAATGGAACGCCGCACATACCAGCCCTTGAAGCAGCCCGTCCGGGGTTGAGGATCATCGCCGAAGCCGGTATTGAGCGGATTCGGGAGAAATCGAAACGGCAGACCGGGCGGCTAATTGAATTGGCTAGTAAGCACGGGTGGCGGGTGAATTCGCCTCGCGATGCGCAGCAACGCGGAGGGACAGTTTCGTTGGACGTGCCCGATCCCCAGGATGTCTGCCGCGAGCTGATTAAGCGAGAGATCCTGGTGGACTGGCGCCCCAAGGCTGGCGTGCGCATGTCACCACACTTCTACAACACCGACCAGGAGTTGGAAATTGGGATCGGTGCGGTTGAAGAGATTTTGAAAGAGCGAGCGGTGACGGTGCGTTAGGCTATCCCCTATTACCAACGTAAGTCTTCGTGGCGCTTTCCTGCTGCCCAGTGGTGCAATTCCCCGTAGACTCGGCCCGATGCGTTCTGTTGGGTCACGAGTGCGATGTTTCTTCTGACTTTCATCTTGAGTTCACGTCCATCTGCACCTTGGTTGTGGCCGGCGCTGGGGGCGGCCGCTGGAGTGTATCTGTTCTACCGCGGCTTCCAACTGCTGCAGCGAAAACGGTTAATCATGAACACGCCGTCCTCGAAGATTCGCAGTGCGGCGATGGGGCTGGTGGAAGTCAGCGGGCTGGCGACCGGCCCCTACACTTTGACGGCACCGATCACCGGAGTTCCCTGCTACTACTACCGCACCATGGTTTGGCAGTGGAAGCAGCAGGGCAAGAACAGTTCGTGGGTAAAGGAAGCGGACGAAAGCCTGCACGTACCGTTCTACCTGGAGGACGGCACGGCGCGCGTGCTGGTGAATCCTCAGGGCGCGGAGATGGACATCCATCGCGACTTCCAGGAGGAATTCACCCATTCATTGTTTTCCAGCAGCCTGGAGATTCCGGGAAACATTACCGGCTTCCTGACCGCCCACGGTGTCGACACCAGTGCCAAAGTCAAGATCGAGGAGTATTGCATTAAGCCCAAGAACGCACTGTTTGTTCTGGGGACACTGGCAAGTAATCCTGGGATCGAAGTGAGCGCCGCGCCGGTGCGCAGTTCGCCGGCCGGGCAGCATTCGGTGTCAATCAACCTGGGTGGCTTGTCTCTTGGCTCCAACGTGTCGATCACCGAAAACACAACCTTGACCCTGTTCAAGGGGGATCCAGCCCCACAGGAATTTTCTAGCACCAGGTTGACGCTCGATCCGGCCCAGCAGGCGAAGATCGCCGATGCGATGACCAAGGCTGGGATCACCAACCCCGCAGCTTGGGCGGCGGCAGGAATCAAACAGGCACAGGTCACTGCAGTCGCGGCAAGCAGCGGAGGGGGTGCAGCCGGGGCTGCACCGGCGCCAGAGCAATTCAATCTGCATCCTCCCACTGTACTTATGAGGGGCGAGCACAGCCCGGCGTTTTTCATTTCGTGGCGAAGTCAGCGTGACGTGATCAGATCATTGGGATGGAAATCGGCGCTGATGATTTGGGGCGGGCCTGCGCTGACCCTGGTATGTGTTTACATTTTGGCTGCCGAATTCGGCTGGCTGTAGGGAGACTGAAGGCACAAGATGAACAACATTCTTTCACTGGCATTTCTGTTTGCGATCATTGGCCTCGCGGTTTATGTGGTCATGATCTTTAACGGCCTCATCGCGGTGAAGAACGACGTAGCCAAGGCCTGGGCGAACATTGACATCCTGCTCAAGCAGCGGCATGACGAACTGCCCAACCTCGTGGAAGTCTGTAAGGGCTACATGAACCACGAGCGCGAGACGCTGGAGCAAGTTACCCAGGCGCGCAGCCAGTATCAGCAAGCGGTTTCGGTGGACCAGAAGGCGCAGGCCGATCAAGGCACAACCTCGGCTCTGCGCGGTCTGTTTGCCGTGGCGGAGAATTATCCGCAACTGAAGGCGAATGAGAATTTCCTCAGACTGCAGAACCGGATCACGGAACTGGAAAGTGAAATTGCAGACCGGCGGGAGTTCTACAACGATTCCGTGAACACTTTCAATGTCCGCATCCAGCAGGTGCCCGACACGTTCATCGCAGCTTTCATGAATGCGCGGCCACAGCCCATGTTCAAGGTGGAAGATGCCGACAAAGCGGAAGTGAAGCTGAGTTTTGGGGCGGCGGGATAGAAGACTAACCACGGAGGACACTGGGGAACACAAGAGGAGATCCCCGAAATCTCCACATTCCACATGTCCACGCGAGTACCGGTCATCAGCCTTCTCACCTCGGTAACCGCTGCGACCCGAATTTCTCAATTAGAATTGCCTCGTGGCTGACTCGGTCCGCATCGGCGTATTGGGAGACTTCGATCCGAAGTCACCGACGCTGCCGGCTGTCGATAAATCACTGCAACATGCGGCAGCTAAGCTGGGCGTGACTGTCGAACCAACCTGGCTGCCCACACCTTCGCTGCTCGAACCTGATATCGAGAAAACGCTGGAGAAATTTGACGGCATCTGGGCTGCGCCGGGCAGTCCCTATAAGAGTTTCGATGGCATGTTGCAGGGGATCGAGTTCGCACGGCGGCGGGACTGGCCGTTTCTGGGTACGTGCGGAGGCTTTCAATACGCGCTGCTCGAGTGCGCCCGAAATGTGCTGGGCATCAAAGACGCGGACTCGGCGGAGAACAATTCCGGATCGAAGAACATCGTCATTTATCCGGTGGCATGCGCGGTGCCGAAGCGGGGCAAAGACGCACCCAAGCTTTCCGGCGAGATACCTGAAATTCGTTTGCGGCCTGGATCGTATCTCCATTCCTTCTACGCCCATGACGTAGTTACGGAGGAATTCTTCTGCAATTTCGAAGTGAACCCCGAATACGAATGGGCGGCGATGGAAGCCGGGTTCCCGGTAGTGGCGCGCGGGTCAAGAGGCGAGATTCGGGCTATCGAATCGCCGACCCACCGGTTTTACATCGCCACGTTGTATCAGCCGCAGCTTGCGTCGAAGCCCAAGAAGCCACATCCGCTGGTGATGGCGTTTGTTCAGGCCGCGGCTGACTGGGGACGAAAAAAGCTGGACGACAGCGTGTTGGAGTAGATTGGTCCTCAGCTACGACTATCTGCTTCAGACATGCGTTCTATGGCGATGAGTGGGCGGAGTGTAGGGAGGGCGGTCATCGTGAGTCAATTGTAAGGCGAACCGACCCACCTGGAGGCAGCGTGGGCTACGTAGTTACGTGCGCTTCACGAAGCGCAGCGAAGCCGAGTTCATGCAGTAACGAAGTCCTGTCGGACGGGGGCCGTCATCGAAAACGTGGCCGAGATGGGCATCGCATAGGGTGCAGGCGACAGCGTCGCGAATCATGCCAAAGCTGACGTCGCGGATAGTACGGACGTTCTCGGGCGCAATTGGTTGCCAGAAACTGGGCCAGCCGGTGCCGGAATCAAACTTGGTCTCCGAGGTGAACAGCGCATTGTCGCAGCAGATGCAGCGGAACAAGCCTTTCTCGTGGAGATTCCAATACTGTCCGCTGTAAGCGAGTTCGGTATCGGCGTGGCGGGTGATCTCGAAACCGGCGGGTGTGAGCTGCTTCTGCCATTCGTCTTCCGTTTTGACCACCTTGGCGATGTGAACAGTTTGAAGCCGTTTGCCGTCATCGGAAAATTGGACGATCTTCACTTTTCCGGACTTGTCGGCAGGCTGGGACGCTAAAGCCGCTACCAGCTTTGGATGCCGCAGCGACCAATAGGCGTAGCCGAGGGTCGCGGTAGCCGCCGCAGCCATAAACTCGCGGCGTCCCAGCTTGCCTTTCGATGTAGAGCGGTCAAGAGAATCGAACATGCGCCTGTCCTTTTGCTGTCACTTTCCCGTGTAGAGATCCGGGAACTGCTGGCGAAGATGAGCAACCTTGGGCGCGTCGTTATAAAGAATGTAAAGGTCGTCGGGATGATTGGTGGCGTAGTTCTGATGGTAACCCTCGGCCTGGTAGAAAGCCTTCAACGGCACCACCTGAGTCACAATGGGGCGAGAAAAGACTTTGGCCTGGTCCAGTTGGGCAATGTAGGCCTCGGAAATGTGTTTTTGTTCGTCACTGCTATAGAAGATCGACGAGCGATATTGCGTGCCTTCGTCGGGACCCTGACGGTTCAGTTCGGTGGGATCGTGGGCGACGGAGAAAAAAACGCGCAGCAACTCGCCATACGTAACCTGCGAGGGATCGAAGACGATCTTGACCGACTCCGCATGACCAGTGGCACCGGTGCTGACGATTTGGTATTGCGCAGTAAGAGAAGAGCCACCGGAGTAGCCCGAAGTAGCGCTGACGACGCCTCTGACATGCTGGAAGACGGCCTGAATGCCCCAGAAACAACCCCCAGCGACGACTGCGGTTTGCTGACTTGAGGTCTTGGCCATGGGCGCGTCAACGGCGGGCGCGGGTAAAGCCCCGTTCCCTGCATAGGCGTATACCCCCAACACAAACACTAACAAAACGTTAAGAAACGAACGCGACACGGCAGTCACCCTCCGTAAGCTTAAGCTAATGATTGTACGTAACGGATTAGAGTCTGGATGGGAGGAAAAGTTTCGGCGGTAAGCAACAGATTTTGAGTGCTTTAGAAAGCGGCATCTTAACAGCAGCGGTGGACAAGACCTCCGCAGGCTGAATAAACTGCTTGTACTGCTTACCTGCTATGCGATTGATAACATTTGAAGATTCAGTTCGGCGCTCCCGCATCGGGGCAGTGACCAGCGATGAACGCGTCGTCGATCTCAATTTTGCCTGCGCTCTCTATCTTCGCGATGTCGAGAACGAAAGCGCCTTCTATCGCCTGGCGGATGCGCTGGTTCCGCCCAACATGCTGGCCTTGTTTCAGGGCGGTGACACCAGCTTGGAGGCGGCGCGCAAGGCGTTCGACCACGCGCGGCAAAACAGCGTGGCTAGTGGGCCGCAAGGTGAGGCAATCACGTACTCTCTGGGCGAAGTCAAGCTGAAGGCTCCAATTATTCCTAAGAAGTTCTTTCATACTGCTGGAAATTTCCGAGAGCATCACGAGGAAGCCACCAAGGCCGGCTTTTCGCATCCGGTGATGCCGTGGATTGTATTCTTTCAAAATGTAGATGCGATCATTGGCCACGAGGAGCAGGTAATTTACCCCGAGCACCTTACGCAGGAACTGGATTACGAGCTAGAGCTGGCGGTGGTTTTGAAAAGCGGAGGCAAGCATTTCACGCCGGAACAAGCGGCCGGCCACATCGGCGGGTATGTGATTTTCAATGACATTACCGCGCGCGATATCCAGCGGCGCGAGATGAAGTCCGGGGTGTTCAGCTTTTGCAAAGGGATCGACACGTTTTGCCCGCTGGGTCCCTGGATCGTGACCGCCGACGAGATTCCCGATGCCCACGACCTTGCCATGGAACTACGCGTGAACGGCGAGTCGCGGCAACGGTCGCATTCGAGCAAGATGTCGGTCAAGATTCCTGAGATTCTCTCGCACTACTCTCCCATGGGATACAGCGCCGGCGATGTGGTCTCGACGGGCACGGTCTCCGGCGTAGCGGCTTTCAGCGGCGATCCCAAAGCCTGGTATCTGAAGGCGGGCGACGTGATGGAGTGTGAGATCGAGAAGATCGGAGTTCTGCGGAACCCGGTAATTTCATGGCAAGAGGCTTACGGTCACGAACCGGCAGCGATGGCAACGCAAGAGAAATAGTTCGCAATCCGCCACAGAGTCAGAGAGGCCCGCAACCCACCACGGAGACACAGGGAAATCATTTCATGGGCGCGAACGACAAAATTTGGGTGAGCGACCTTAACTTGCGGCCGGAGATACGCTCGGGTTTTGTCGGCAAGACGGTTCGCTTCTACGACACTACGCTGCGCGATGGCGAGCAGACTGTCGGAGTAGTGCTCTCGCCTCAGCAGAAAGTTAACATCGCTCACAAGCTGGATCAGCTCGGAGTCAACCGCATTGAGGCTGGGTTTCCCAAGGTTTCTCCGGAAGACGTCGAAGCCATTCAGCTCATGCAGAAGGCGAACCTCAAAGCCGAACTGTGGGGCTTTTCGCGGGCGGTGAAGGGCGACGTGGAAGAGCTGGTTCGCCTGGGTCTGCGAGCGTCGGTCATCGAATCACCCACCAGCGACATCAAGCTGAAAGCCTACGGCATGTCTCGGGACGCAGTGCTCAAGCGCGTAACGGAGGCCATTTCCTTCGCCCGGCAGAACGGGATTGCAACCGCATACTTCGCCGTGGATGGCACGCGTACCGATCTCGAATTCCTTAAGAAGATCTACTTGGCGGCACTGGACGCGGGCGCGGCGGAGATCGTCGTGGTGGATACGATTGGCGCCTGCGGCCCAGAAGCAGCCGGGGGCCTGGTCTCCGAGGTCTGCCGCTGGGTGGGGCCGAATGTGCCGGTACACTGGCACGGTCATGACGACTTCGGGATGGCGACGGCGTGCGCGGTGGCTGCGGTCCGAGCCGGCGCGACGTGGATTCAGGGCACGATCAACGGCATGGGCGAACGCGCAGGCAACTCTGACATTTGCGAAATCGCGCTGGCGTTGCGTTGTCTTTACGGCGTGGACGCCGCACTGGACTTGACCAAGGCGCGGGATGCATCTGCCGCCGTGAGTGAGGCCTCAGGGTACACTCTCGACGCGTGGAAGCCGCTGGTGGGAGAGAATCTCTTCATGCGTGAGAGCGGAGCGGTGGCCAGTCAATTTCACATGCCGGAGGCGATCGAGCCGTATTCTTCCGAACTGGTGAATGCCCGCCGCAGCATTGTGCTGGGGAAGAAGAGCGGGTTGGATAGTATCGATCTGAAATCCAAGGAACTCGGGCTAAGCATTCAACCCGGGCAACGCGGTCCAATTTTGGCAGAAGTCAAAAAGCGTGCGATCGCGAAGCGTGGACTGCTGACAGACGACGAATTCCGGGAGTTAATCCGGGGACGGAGAGATTGAATTCATGGATCGGCTAGCAATGCTATGCGAAATTCTTTCCCTGAATCCCGATGACGCCTTCGCTCGGTACGGGCTGGCAATGGAGTATTCGAAGTCCGGAGACGCGGAGCATGCGATGGAAGAGTTTGGGAAGCTGCTTGCGACTCATCCCGACTATACCGCCGGATATTTCATGGCAGCGCAGACGTTGGTGGCCGCGAACCGACGAGACGAAGCTAGGAAAATGCTGGTGGAAGGAATCTCGTCAGCCGTGCGTACGGGAAACTCGCATGCGCAGTCGGAAATGACGGCTCTTATGGATGAGCTGAAGTGAGGCGGAAGAGCAGAGAAGCCCTCGCAGGGAACACCGGCCCTATTTAGTCTTCCCTTCGCGTCACCATTCTCGACATTCCCCACTCGACCAATCCCGGAAATAGCTGATAGAGCTTGATGACCGGCTGCATGGTCCAAGGCACGACGACTTCTCTTTTTCGCTTGAGGTATCCCCGTAGCACGGCACGAGCAACTCGGTCCGTACTGATACCGCGGACGGAGCCAGGCCTAACCTGCTTTTGTTCTCCTCCCCGCGGTGCATTGGCGCCGAAATCAGTTCGCACGTAGCCGGGACAGACCGTCATCACATGAATGCCGGACTTTTTCAGTTCGACACGTGCGGCTTTGCCCAGCGCATTCAGGGCGAATTTTGTTGCGCTGTAAATGGCATGAAAGGGCAGCGGAACGTGTCCGGCGACGCTAGAGATATTGATGATGGCACCTCCGCCCTGCTGCTTCATCACTGGAATCACAGCTTGCATGGCCTGGAGGGCGCCGAAGAAGTTGGTATCGAAGGTTTCGCGAAAGGCAGCGGGGTCGGTGCTGGATACGGAATCGAGCAGGCCATGGCCGGCATTGTTCACCCAGAAATCGACACGCTGAAAGTGATGGAGCGTCAGGCCCAGCACGCGGTCGATTTCTTCGCGGTTGCGGACATCGCAGGGAAGCGCCAGCGTGCGATCGGGGTGTCCAATACGCTGCCGGGCACCCTCGGCGCGCGCGGCTTCGCGCGACAACACCACCACGCTGGCTCCTTCATGGACAAACAGTTTGGCGATAGCTTCGCCGATGCCCATCGAAGAACCGGTAATGACTGCGACTCTTCCGGATAGCTCCATGTGGTGTTCTTATGCTTTCTGCCGGAGTGAGTCAAGAGCGTCACGCCCCTCTGGCGTACAATCCATGGAATATTCGAGCCCCGCTCGGGGTGTAGTCTCCGGAGGCTGTGTTGAGTAGTCTGTTGCCGCTGTTTCCATTGGACGCGGTTCTGCTCCCGGGAGCGTCCTTACCGTTGCACGTCTTTGAGCCGCGCTATAAAGAGATGATCGGAGAGTGCCTGGAGCGCAAACAGGCGTTCGGTGTGTTGCGCGTCAAAGATGGAGAAGTTGCCGAAATTGGCTGCACGGCGGCGATCCTCAGTGTGGTCAAGAGGTATGACGATGGGCGCATGGACATCATCACCCAGGGACGCCAGCGTTTTGAAGTCATGCAAGTTCATCCCGAGAGGCCTTTCCTGCAAGCTGAGGTTTTCTACCTCCGCGATGACCCTGGCGCGACAACGAAGGAGGAGATTTCACGGGCGTTGGAACTGCACGGCGAGATCATGAAATTGGCGGGGTCGGAACCAGAGAGCGTCTCCGACGTGAATGAACTGGAGCTGTCGTTTCATCTGGCGGGATCTTTGCCGATCGATCTCGATTTCAAGCAGACGCTGCTGGGGATGAAATCGGAACCGGAACGTTTGCAGGCAGTCATTTCTTTCTTCGAAAACATTCTGCCTAACGTGCGCCGCACCCTGCACGTGCGCCGCAAGGCCGGTGGGAATGGCCATGCCACCTAGCGGCGCGGCGTATAATCGAGTGAAGAAATCGTTTTCCCTGGGGGTTTTGTAATCATGAGTCTTCCGCGGACGCTCGGCGAATTGCGCCAAAGTCAATTTTCTGAACCAGTCCTGCGGACGCGCGGGGTGAAGGACGAACTGCGAGACAACCTGGTGGTGAAGCTGCGCCAGGCAGGAACGATTTTTCCGGGAATCGTTGGTTACGACGATACGGTGGTGCCGCAGATCGTCAACGCGATTCTTTCGCGGCACAATTTCATTCTGCTGGGCCTTCGCGGCCAGGCCAAGAGCCGCATTCTGCGCGCTTTGACCAATCTGCTCGATCCTCAAATGGCTTATGTTGTGGGCTGCGAAATCCACGATAACCCTTATGCGCCGATTTGCCGCCCTTGTCGCGACAAGATTGCGCAGCATGGTGATGCCACGCCGATCGCTTATCTGACGCCGGACGAACGCTACGTGGAAAAGTTGGCAACGCCGGACGTGACCATTGCTGATCTGATCGGCGACATCGATCCTATCAAGGCGGCGCGCGGTGGACACGAACTGAGCAGCGAAATGACCGTCCACTACGGACTGCTCCCGCGGGCGAATCGCGGGATATTTGCCATCAACGAACTGCCCGACCTTGCGGGAAAAATTCAGGTGGGGTTGTTTAATATCATGCAAGAAGGGGATGTACAGATTAAGGGCTATCCGATCCGGCTGCCGCTGGACGTTGCGCTGGTGTTCAGCGCCAACCCGGAAGACTACACCGCGCGTGGCAAAATCATCACGCCGCTGAAGGACCGCATTGGATCGGAGATTCGCACCCACTATCCCGCTTCAGTGGAGGAAGGGATCACGATCACCACACAAGAAGCATGGACGCAGCGCAACGGGCACAAGTTGCACGTTCCGAAGTATGTGCAGGAGGTCATCGAACGGATTGCGTTTGCCGCCCGCGAAGACAAGAAAGTCGACAAGCGATCGGGCGTGAGTCAGCGTCTGCCTATTTCGTGCATGGAGAACGTGATCTCGAATGCCGAGCGGCGGGCGATCAAGCATGACGAGAAACTAGTGGTGCCACGCATTGGAGATGTTTACGCTGCCATGCCGGCGATCACCGGCAAACTTGAATTGGAATATGAAGGTGAAATGAAAGGCGCTGACTTCGTGGCTCGCGAACTGATTCGCACTGCGGTAGCCAAGGCTTACGACGGCTATTTCAAGGGCGTGGACATGCAGCAGGTGGTGCAGTGGTTCGATCTGGGCGGCGAAATCCAGTTGGCGGATGCGGCTGGCGCTGGCGAGGCCTTGCCGTCGTTGCGTGGGATTCAGGGCCTGATGGAAAAATTGGTAAAGCTCAACGTCGGCCCGAAAGACACGCCGGAAACTCAGGTGTCAGCAGCGGAGTTTATTCTTGAAGGATTGCATGCGCAAAAGCGTATCGGACGGAATGAGGAACGAGTGTTTACTGCGGGAGAGAAGCAGCCGAAGCATTCCGAAAAACCTTTCGAGCGCGAAGAAACGCCGTATAGGCCGAGAAGACCGTTTAATTAGCTGTCGGCTTTCAGCGGTTTTCCTGATGTCTGAGAGCTGACTGCCGAAAGCTTCTATGAAGCGCATCCGCTACAGCAAGTACGTTCCCGATCCCGGCGGCGAAATGAGCATGGAGGACCTGCTCAGCGCCCTCTCGGACTTCCTCCTGCAGAGTGGCTTCCAGAATTATTCCTACGACGACTTTCCTGAGGGCGAGCAGACCCTGGATGATCTCCGCGAAGCGATTGAGCAGGCATTGCTAAACGGGGACGCGCTCGACGAGGGGACGCGCGAGCAATTGCAGAAGATGCAGATGGAAGGCACGCTGGACGAACTGATCGAGCAACTGATCGAGCGCATGCAACAGGAAGACTACATCAGCATTGACCAGCCGCACGATCCTTCGCAGCGCTTGAGTGTGGGCGGGCAGGTGGGCGAGGCGCAGCCGCAGGTAAAGTTTGAGATCACCGACAAGAGCCTGGACTTCCTCGGCTTCAAAACGCTGCGCGACTTAATGGGATCGCTGGGAAAATCGAGTTTTGGCCGACACGACACTCGTGATATGGCCACCGGAGTGGAGGCCAGTGGCGCCTCGCGTGTGTACCAGTTCGGCGACACGATGAATCTCGACATCACGGCAACACTCTCGAGCGCTATCCAGCGCGAAGGCATGAAGCTGCCGTTGAACATTGAGTATTCCGATTTGCAAGTACACCAGTGTGAGTACCAATCGTCGTGCGCGACGGTGCTAATGCTGGACTGTTCGCATTCGATGATTCTCTATGGAGAAGACCGTTTCACGCCAGCCAAGAAAGTTGCGATGGCCCTGTCGCATTTGATTCGCACGCAGTACCCCGGCGATTCGCTGTCGCTCATCCTGTTTCACGATTCTGCGGAGGAAGTGCCTCTGTCACAACTGGCGCGGGTAAAGGTGGGGCCATACTACACCAACACGCGCGAAGGCCTGCGGCTGGCGCAGCAGATTCTTCAGCGCCAGAGAAAAGACATGAAGCAGATTGTGATGATCACGGATGGAAAACCGTCGGCGCTGACGCTCGAAGATGGACGGATCTACAAGAATGCGTTTGGGCTGGATCCGCTGGTAGTGAGCCGGACGCTGGAGGAAGTTTCCAAGTGCAAGCGAGCGGGTGTGATGATCAACACGTTTATGCTGGCGTCGGATTATGGTCTGGTGCAGTTCGTGCAGAAAGTCACCGAGATGTGCCGGGGGAAAGCTTACTTCACGACGCCTTATACGCTAGGTCAGTATTTGTTGATGGACTACATGTCGCGGAAGACGAAGACGATACACTAACGAACACGCCAAGTGCCTCCTACTGCCAATCAGACCAACTGGGACAGCAAGCTGTGGTCCGCCCATGTCGACGGGCAAGGCTTTGCGGTCATTCCCAGCGTCTTCACCCGACACGAGATGATCCGACTGCTCGACGATCTTACCGACATTGCGTTGTCCGAGAGCAAGGCGGGAAAGCGACACATGCTGGGACATGCTTCGATTGCCCAACTCGCTCGGGATTCCCGAATGATGGGGATCGCGGGCGCGGTCTTGGGAACAGCGCCCGTTGTCTTTCGAGCGACGTTGTTCAACAAATCATCTGTCGCTAACTGGCTCGTCACATGGCATCAGGATCGAGTGTTGCCGGTCCGAGAAAGACGCGACATGCCAGGATGGGGACCGTGGTCCATGAAGAGTGGAGTCATCCATGCCTGTGCGCCGACCAGTGCGCTTGCAACTGTGGTCGCGCTTCGAGTGCATTTGGACGATTCAACCGCAGACACTGGTCCGCTGCTGGTGCTGCCGGAGACTCACGCGATAGGCGTCCTCAGCGAGAACAGAATTCGTGAGCTCGCAGCTCAAGTTGTACCGGTCGATTGCCTCGCCGCACAAGGCGGAGTCGTAGTAATGAGACCGTTGCTTGTTCATGCCTCGTCGAAAGCACAATCATCGGCGCCTAGACGTGTGTTGCATCTTGAATACGCTCCTTCTGCCTTCGTGGCGGAAGGTGTTGAGCTGGCGATTGTCTAGCTCGGTTCCGACTTCTTCACCGCCAACTCCGCTCCCTGGAAGCCGATTTTGCTGTGGGTGCCGTCACAGAAGGGTTTGTTGACCGAGCCGCCGCAGCGGCAAAGGGAAAAAGCTGGCTTCCCGGTGAGGTCGTATTGGTTTCCGTTGGCGTCGACCAGTTCGATGGTGCCTTCAGGAGCTTCTACGCGATAAGGTCCGTTGGGACGGACGGTGATCTTTACTGTAGCCATGAAGCCTCTTTTCTTGACTAGGTTGCTAGACAGAAAAGATATCATGCTTGAGCTTTCAGCTTTCAGCCTTCAGCCGTCCGCATTCAGCCCAGCACCGCCGGGAGCACTCCATGCGAAGTCTCTTGAGACTCAAGCTGAGAGCTGACGGCTTTGCTTACGCAGCTCGAACTTCAGCCTGGAGCGTGCGGTGATAGAGCTTCAAGTATTCGTCGGTCATGCGGCGGGCGGTGAAGCATTCGCGGGCGCGTTGGAAGGCGCGGGCGCCGTATCCACGGCAGAGATCGCGCTGCTCGTGCAGACGGCGAATGACGCCGGCGAGACTGGCGGCGTCGTTTTCACGAAAGTAAATTGCTGCGTCACCCCAAATTTCGCGAAATGAAGGAATGTCGTTGGCGACGATGGCACAGCGCGAGAAAGCGGCTTCGAGTGGCGCCAGGCCAAAGGGCTCATAGCGCGAAGTGGCGACAAAAATCGCTGCGCGGCTGTAGAGCATACGAAGCTGCGCCTCGGTCTGCGCCCCTTTCAATGAGATGCTGGCGGGATCGGCGGCCAGCTTGATATCGGCGGAGATAGGAATGCGTGGGACCGGAGCCGGCTCGTCGCAGTTTACGATGCAAACCGGCAGCGGGTGAGCGTGTTGCGTCAGCAGCGATATCTGCTTGCCCGCGTCCCGCAGGCGACCTACGGCCAACACGGAGTCGTTCTTATTTACGTAGGGATTAAACGAAACCGGATTGCGGCCGTTGTAAATCACAGCTTCACGCCGCGGCTGGGCATAACAATCGCGAATCGTGTCCAGCATCCACAAAGAAGGCGCCACCACCATGCTGGCTTGCGACAAGCCATCGGTCACCAGGTCGCGATACCAGCGCAGCCAGCGGCTCTCTTCCGGCTCACGCCCATGCACCGCCTGCCACCAGCTGATCAGGTCGCCATGGGCAACCACAATACGAGGCGTCTTAACGGGAAGGCCACCGTAGCACAAATGATTCAGGTGCAGCAGGTCGGGCTTGAGTTCTTTGACCAAGCCGGTCAAATATTGGCAAGAGTCGATGAAGTCGCGCTGCCCTTCCTGCATCCAGTCGAGACAAAAGGCCGTCGGACGATAGTCGAGACCCGGCAAAGCCTCCATCCAGGAAGTTTGCTCGGGAAGCGGGATGTCGCCGAGGCTGACAAGAGTGACGCGAGCGCCACGGCTGATGAGTCCAGTAACCAGTTCCTGAGTGTAGGTCCACACTCCGCTCAGCGTGTCGGTCGTGACCAGAACGTGCACTAGCTTGTCCTTTTTCCAGGGGGAACGCGTTTTCGCTCGGAACCGTCCTGGTGGCCCGAGCCGTCATATTCTATTGCGAAATCGCCAGCGGGGGAAAGCTTTTCGTTTGAACGGCAGTTCCGGTGCAAAAGCTTGCACAATTTCTCCTGCCGATTGCATGCGGCCCCTGCCAGTTACAATGAGCCATGCCTCGCATGATGTGCGTAACCGCTCATCCCGACGATGAGGCGGGCAATTTTGGCGGGTGTTTACAGCTATATGCCGGCTGCGGAGTTGAAACCTGTGTGATCTGCCTCACTCCCGGGCAGGCCGCGACCCATCGCGGCAACGCCAAGAATGACATGGAATTGGCCGCGCTACGACGTCAGGAGTTCGCCGCTGCCTGCGCGATTCTCAAGGTGACGAATGGAGTCGTGCTCGACTATCCCGACGGGCAGTTGCATAGGATGGAGGCTTACAAGGTAGTCTGCGAGCTGGTGCTGAAGATGCGTGAATTTCGGCCGCAGGTGGTGCTCACGTTCGGGCCAGAGGGCGGAGTCACCGGCCACACCGATCACTCCATGGCTTCAATTTTTGCGACGCTTGCTTTTCATTGGGCAGGGCGAAGCAACCGCTATCCCGACCAGTTCAGCGACCGCATCCGCCCTCATCGGTCGCACAAGCTTTACCACGCGACCTCGAACTTCACTCTGCCCGACCGGCAGCCGGTCACACCGTCTGCGGCAACTGCCGTCGTTGAGGTCGGCAAATATCTCGAGACCAAGCTAGAGGCTTTCAAAGCGCACACCACGCAGGCACCCTTGTTTCAGATGTTTGAATCGCGCATGCGCCAGTATGGTAGCCAGGAGAGATTCCACCTGGCAGCGTCACTGAGTTCCCCACAGCTTTGCCCGGAAACAGATCTGTTCGCCGGGATCGAAGAAAACAAACCGAAGCGAACATAGAGGTTCACAGAGGTGACCTATACCTCTCAGTCACGGCCCTCCTTTTGTGTCAACGGGGCTTGATGATGTCGCTCAAGACATCCGGCTTGGAGTCGTCGCGTACCAGATGGGGATATTTCTCTCCGGCGTGATAGTCGAGGTTGTAAGTCTTGAAATATTCGGTGTTCTCTACCAGCAGCGCCAGGGGTGCGGAACCCGTTGTCCCGGCCGCGAGCGCATCGTGCAGAACATCTGCGGAAAAGCGGCGGCCATTCACCGCAACCACTTTCATTCCCGGACCAATCCCGGCTTTCGCGGCGGACATGCCTTCGATGGTGTCGATGACGGTGCCGTCCTGCTTGAGTTGGAGCCCAATCGAGTAGCCTGCATTGATGTCCTCGTTGTAGCGCTCGCCAAGGCGGAACAATTCCGAGGGGGTGCTGTCATAGACCAGCTTCCAGCCGCTGCGTTCGATGCCCTGGAGCGGAGCGCCGGGCCCATGGTTGGTGAGACGCTCTGTCCAGAAACCGCGCCAGTCGTAGGCTGCGACCTGATTCAGAGTGTTGACCACGTCGTCGAAAGTATAGGTATTCACCGCTGGCGGTCCGCCCTGCCCACCGTGGAAAAGATGGCAGAAGTCGTCCATTGATTTCTTGTTGTGGGTTTGCTGGCGAATGATGGTGTCCACCCACAGCCAGTTAAGAACGTCTTCGTCGTAGTAATCGACCTCACGCCGCCATGACTGCCACTGGTTGGGAGCATCTTGCATCGAGGGCACACCGTCGGCGGTGTCCTGGAGGTTGCGCCAGGTGCGACCGGGAAGATTGTCTAGCCGCGCTGCAATCAGAGCCACGGAGTCGCGGTACTGCTCCGGGGTGCGGAGTCCGCTGCGGGCACTGAGCAGGTCTCCGAGATAGGAGGTGAGGCCCTCGTACACCCACAACAGATCGGTCTGCATGGCCTTTTCGTAGTCCGGGGTCGCCAAGTCCGCGGGCCGGCGATATTTTCCGTTCCAGGAGTGCACATACTCGTGGGGCAGCAGGCCAGCGTGCAAGAGGCGGTGCTCGGGATCAACCAGACCTCGCTCATCGACGCGGCTATCGTTCGATTCGTGATGCTCGAGGCCAAAGTGCGCGACGTGATCGCTAAGGCTGTAGAGAAAATGATAGTCGCGGAAATGGCGAGCCCCGAACAATTTGAACGCCTGGTCGGTCAGGCTTTTGTAATCGTCGAGAATGTCAGCAGGGGCATCGAGCGCGGCAGCACTGTCCGCTGCGATGTCTATTTCCTGGTGCGGGTTCTCCGCGAGGGGGACAATGCGCAGATATTCGCCGGCGATGACCGGCGAATCCACCAGCGTGGTTAGAGAGGCGGGACTGAACTTGACTTCAACGCCAGTCTGCGACGCGACCGGGAGTGGGGTGCCGAATTTCCATCCTGCGGGAAGCCGCAGGCTGGCGGTGTAAGTCAATTGGTCGGAAGTCCAGTTTGCAGGGTAGAGCAGAACCGTGTTCCAGCTCAGTACGGTCATCTTTTCGGTGGTTGACATTCCGCCGGTGAAGATGCCGCCTTCGCCTGCGGGAGCGGCGTAGTCCAGAGCTACGTTGATGCTCGAAGCGCCTTGCGGTACGTCGACGTGAAAGGTCCATCCATCCAGCAGGTCGCGGCGCCACGTGAGGAGCTGTCCGTTGGCGGAGAACTTTAGCCCGGTGAGTTCCTCAATCGGACCGGTGGGGCCATGCTCGCCCGGAATCCACTTGGGATAGTAAAGAGTCAGCGAGCCTGGAGTGGCAGGAATGGTGAGTTGGGCGTGAATGATCTTTCGCGGGGCATCGCTGGCATCGACTGCGATAATGATCGTCGGAGCATTAGAGGAGTTCTGTGCTAGAACAGGTACGATTAGAGCAAGAACGAAGAACACACACAGCCAGACACCCGCCGAACGGTGCATTTCAGTCTCCCTGGGTCTTTGCAGCAGCGAATCAAGAACCTCCGAATATAACAGAAACGTTTCAATACTATTGTTGGTTTGCAGGTCAAGATTCGTGACCGGCGGTCGCTCTGCTATGATTTCGCCGTGTCGTCGCATCCTCAGCGCGGAAAATTTATTACCTTCGAAGGGCTCGACGGATGCGGCAAGAGCACGCAATTGGAGAAGCTGGCAGCGGTGTTGCGCGCGCAGCACCTGCCGGTGGTCGTGACCCGCGAGCCGGGCGGAACGCCGACGGGAGAAAAGATTCGCCAACTGTTGCTCGATACCGGCACGTCAGCACTGGCGCCGCTCGCTGAATTGGCACTGATGTTTGCTTCGCGTGCGCAGCACATCAAAGAAGTTATTCAGCCGGCTCTGGGCGAGGATCGCATCGTGTTGTGCGATCGCTTTACCGATTCGAGCGAGGCCTATCAGGGTGGGGGAAGAAAACTGGGGAGCGAGCCGGTGCTGGCGCTTCACCACGCACTGTGCGGGGACTTGCAGCCTGATCTCACTATCCTGATGGATTCCGACCCGGTGATGAGCGTGGAGCGTGCCCGGCGCCGCAACAAAGCGAGCTCGCCAGGACACAAACCCAATGAACATGATGAGAATCGCTTCGAGCAGGAGAGTCGAGCGTTCTTTGGGCGGGTGCGGAATGCGTATCTGGCAATCGCTGAGCGAGAGCCACAGCGGGTGGTCGTTGTGGACGCGCGTGGCACACCGGACAAGACTCACAAGCTCATCAAGGAAGTCGTGGGGAAAAAGCTGAAGATGAGAGAATCAGTCAGCACTCAGCATTCAGCATTGGGCCGTTCAGGTACGAGGTGACCGCAGTAATCTCCCGAGTGGGCCAATGATGCGGAATGGCTAGTTGCTAAATGCTGATTGCTAACAAACATGCCTTTCTCTGATTTCTACGGCAATTCGGACGTGGTAGATCGCCTACGTGAGATGCTGGCGCGAGAGCGCTTTCCTCAGGCGGTAATCCTGACTGGGCCGCAAGGTTCGGGCAAGTACACGCTGGCGCTGATGCTGGCGAAGGCGATGAATTGCCTTGAGCCGATCACAACTGGAGGTCTTCCCGATTTTTGCGGCAAGTGTTCCAACTGCCTGCGAATTGCACAATCGGAAGATCTCGAAGCGCGAACCGCCGAAGCAGTGGAGGTGCGAGAGAACATGCGTGAGACTGACAAGAAGGAAACGCGCATGTTTGTCCAGACTCATCCTGACGTGCTGGTGATCCCGCCTGATCCGCCGCAATTGATGATCAAGGTTGACCAGGTGCGCAGGGTGATCGACACCATTTATTACCGGCCAGGAGATGCTAAGGAACGAGTTTACATCTTCACCGATTCGGCTTTCATGAAGGAAGCCGCGAATTCTTTGTTAAAAGTACTGGAAGAGCCACCCGAGTTCGCAACCATTTTTCTGCTGGCGGATAATGCCGGTGAGTTGCTGCCCACCATCCGCTCGCGCTCGATGGTGGTGGGGCTTAAGGCACTGCCCGCCGAGGAAATCGAACGCTATCTTGCCAAACAACGGTCCGACTGGAGTCCCAAACAGCGAGCCCTCGTGGCGCGCCTGAGTGAGGGAGCAGTGGGCCGGGCGCGCACTTTTGATCTAGCGGCATACACAGCGGCCCGTCAGAATGCACTGACCATTCTTAATTCTGCCTTGCGCGCCGCGGACCACAGTGAACTATTCAAAGTCACCGAGACCTACCGGGCTGGGGCCGAAGGCCGGGAAAAGATAGAGCGACTTCTGCGAACCCTCTACTCGCTGTTGCAGGATTTGCTTTTTATCAACTCGGGAACGCCCGAGTCTATGCACAATACTGACATTGAAGGCGAGTTGCGGAGGCTGGCAGAGGCGGCCAGCTTTGAGTGGATTGCCTCTGCGGCTGACGGCCTAGCCGAGGTGGAGCGGGGAATGCGGCGAAACCTGTTGCGGTCGCTGTCGCTGGATGCGTTTGCGGTGGGGAGTTAGCAATTAGCGCCTGGCATTTGGCCAGGGCAGGTTCGTGTTCTCGCGGCGAAGAACGCCAGTTCATGGCTAAATGCCAAGTGCTAACTGCCAAATGCTAATTGCTAACTGCTTGTACCTGCACCACATGAGCATTGTCATTCCCGCTGCCCTTGTGCTAGGTTATTGGCAAGTTCACGCCTTCAAAAGCCCACAATCACAGTCGCGCCGTGTGATGTGGCCCGCGTCAAAAGCGTGTCTATGGGTGGTGTTATGAAAGATGCGATTGATTCCATGCCAGCCGAGCGGACAATCGAACCAGAGGGCTTTGCCAACCGCAAGCTGATCCGTCCTTCCCTGAACCGCAACGATCATCCTCCTCATCCCGCGCCACCCGCAGGCGAGCGCCGTACCGAGCGTTCGGAGCGCAGTGACCGCGGCGGCGACCGCAATGGAGGTGGTGGCAGGAAGTCGAGCCCCCCGGAGCAGACCAACGCTGAGAACTTCTATTACCAAAAGCAGATGCAGTCGAAAACCCCTATGGTCATTGTGCTGCGCGATGGCGAACAAATTCACGGGGTCATCGAGTGGTACGACAAGAGCTGCCTCAAGGTAAACCGCAACGGCGGCGCCAACCTGATGATCTACAAACCTTCGATCAAGTACATGTACAAAGAAGGCGAGAACGGAAAATAAGCTCTCAGCTTTCGGCCATCCGCTTCAGCTTGCGCGGCCGCTTCCTGGCTTGGATAGCGCAGCCGTCCTAAAGCAGATACCTCCCGGTTGACAATCGCCTATATCTTCCTTAGCATCAATAACTTGGTAGCACTACAACCATCCCCCGACGCAGGAGCCGCTTGTGATTAAGCTCGACATCATCAATGAAGTGGTTAGTAAAACCGGAATCACCAAGACCAAGGCCGAACTGGCCGTGGAAACCGTGTTTGAAAGCATGAAGCGGTCGCTGACCAAGGGTGATCGCATCGAGCTGCGCGGATTTGGCGTGTTCAACGTACGGCCGCGCAAGACCGGTATTGGGCGCAACCCGCGCACCGGGGCTGAGGTCTCCATTCCGCCGGGCAAGGCGGTGCGCTTCAAACCTGGCAAGGAACTACAGTCCATCGATTGAGTGGGATGCGCGGTTTCCGCGTCCCGGCGCGCGATGACAGCATCCAATTACCGCGGAAGACTTTGTCTCCTCGAATTTCGATTTCTTGAACCTTCATGTCTGACCTCGTTCCCCCAGCGCCCGCAGAAACAGAGTTTGCGCCTCCCATGCAGGTGTTTTATGTTCCGCGACCGCGGCAACGCTATTGGCTGCATATCCTTTTATTTCTGGCGACCGTGTTCACCACCTTGGTGGTGGGTTCGCGCATGGAATACAACTTCCAGCACGGTCGTCCGGCCTTTTCGCTAGAAGACGACGATTTACCGTTCTTTCCGGCGCGCTGGGCATTGGAGCAGCCGTCGCGGCTGCTCTTGGGATTGCCCTTCGCGGGAACGCTGCTGCTGATTTTGATGTCGCATGAAATGGGGCATTATCTCTACTGCGTTTACTATGGCGTGAATGCGACGCTCCCGTTTTTCATTCCGGCGCCGACCCTGATTGGCACATTGGGAGCTTTCATTCGCATTCGCTCGCCCATCCGCTCACGCACTGCGCTGTTTGACATCGGCATTGCCGGACCCATTGCCGGGTTCGCGGTGGCGACAACGGTGTTGATTTTTGCTTTGCCTTTGTCGAAGCTGATGCCGGCGACAGCGGCCGCTCCCGATGTTCAGTTGGGTTATCCATTGATTTTTCGAGTTGTAGGGGGAATCCTTCAGCTGGGGGGCAGACGCGAAGGAGCTTCTTTCCTGCAGAACATGTATTTACACCCTACGGCGATCGCAGCCTGGGTAGGAATGTTCGCCACCGCGCTCAATCTGCTTCCCGGCGGACAACTTGATGGCGGGCACATCGTGTTCTCCATCGCGCCCCGCGCCCACAAACAGATTTCGCGGCTGACCATCCTGGCGCTGATTCCCATGGCGCTCTACTTTTGGGCGGGCTGGCTGGTTTGGGCGATTCTGCTACGCGTCAGCGGCATGCGGCATCCCATTGTCGCGGAGTGGCCGGAGGTGACGGGTGTAAGGCGCTGGCTGGCGGTCTTTGCCTTGATCATGCTCATGTTGACGCTGGCGCCGGCGCCGTTTGGACATAGCTCATTGCTGGAAGTATTCCGGGAATTGCGGCCGGGACAGTGACGGTTCTGTCACACGACGTGGAACGGGCATCACAGGCACGGTAAACTTCGCCCATGCCGCCCGCACCGAGCGTGCTCACAACTTCGTAGGGACCGAGTTTCCCTCCTGTAGCCAGGGTCATTTCTTCTTCAGCTCCGCGGTCCAGTTTTGTACCAGGGTCAGGGGCTGAGAACTTCCTCCATTGCGGCTAATTACCACGAAGCGCTGGCCATCACGCGTGGGCTGATATGCGCGGCTGAGGGTCTCCAGGTTCAGACGAAATAGCGGCTTTGTGCCGCCGACCAGGAAAGTCGACCCGCTGCCGTCGACCTGGGCAGACATTAGCTGACTGGAAGCAAACTCAAAGAAGTAGATTTCCTTGCCGTCCCCGCGCCAACGAGGCCAGGTTCCGCCATCGATGGAAACTTGCCATTTCGCCCCCGTCCACGGAAAAGGAGCGACATAGACCTCGGGGCGTCCGGTTTCGTTGGAGTCGTATGCCACCCATCGTCCATCGGGGGAGAAAACTCCTGCCTCCTCGTCGCTGGAAGAAGAGCCAGCGTAAGGAAATGGCTTGCCGTCGCCGTACGTCGGAAGCACCATCACGTGCTGCTTGTTGCCTGATCCCTGGTCGAACAAAATGTAGCGGCCATCGCGCGACCAGTCGTCGACCTCAGGAAACGAACTGGTCGAACTGGAAGAAGACACCAGCACCTTTTCGTCCGCCGCGCCGGTGGCAGGTTTGACCGCAATCGTGGCCTGCTGGTTGGTAGTAAATGCGATTTGTTTGCCGTCGGGAGACCATGCGGGAGAACGATGCGTTCCGCCGGCAAAGGTCAGACGAGTTTTCAGCTTGCTGGCCAGGTCATAGACCCAGATGGTGGCAGCAGCGGCGTTGCCGTCGGTGACCGCCAGCTTTTTCTCGTCCGGTGAGAGCTCTACATCGTAAAAACCGATGTTGTCGCTGATAGCGTCGAGTTGCTTGCCGCTACGGTCATACCAAATCAAACTTTGACTATTCGTGGCGGCGCCAGAGGCATAGGCGAGTATTCCGTTGTCAGAGACGCTGAAGTTTGAACGCCACAAACCGGCATCGAATTGCACGTCCTCCCGCAGGGTTTCGGGGTCGCCTTTGAGTTGCCCCGAGGCAGGATCAAAACTCTGGGCCACGAGTGTGTTCTCTCGCAGAAAGAGCAGACTGCCAGTCGCGTAGCGAACACTGGAGAAAGTGTGGAGCAGCAGCTGGTTTTCTTTGCCATCGAGTGAGGCCAGGAACACGGCAGTGTCCGGACTGGACGCGGCATTGTGGTTCACAGCCAGATAAAGGAAATGCTTGCCGTCTGGCAGAAACGTGGGCCAGCGGTGCGACGTGGCAGTGACGTTATCCACCTTTGTGATCGGGGTAGCAGCGCCTCCACTGGCTGACACTTGAAAGATTCCCGCGTTATAAAAAGGCGCGAAAACAATGATCCCGGTTGAACCCCAACTTGCTCCACGTCCCAGGTTGGTGTCGCAGAGAGTGGTCGGTTGGCCCCCGGCAATATCGATACGTTTGACCTTGGTTGGCGTAAAGAAGCCAACCGAACGGCTGTCCGGCGACCAAAAAGGAAATGTCGCTCCTTCAGTACCAGGGAGCGGCTGGGGAGAGAGCGAGTCTAGCGAGCGCAAGTAAAGTTGCGTGCGGCCACCGTCGTTCGCCGAGAACACTAGATAGCGGCCGTCGGGAGACACTTCGGCCGGACCAGCTTCGTCCCCGGTAAGGTTGAACTGCGTCTTGTCGGGCGGGCTGATCTGAACCCGCAATACCGGCAATTGCTTGTCGTTAGCGACGTAGGCGAGTCCACCGGCCACGATGGCGACAACAGCAAAGACCGCGGCAGCGCCCCAGGCCAGTTTTTCGCGACGCTTGCGTTGTCCAACAACGGGAGCCGGAATGCCGGCTTGCGATCCGGCTTCGCCGATCTGTTTGAGCTGCAGTCGTACGTCGTGCGCAGTTTGCCAGCGTTCGTCGGGATCCTTGGCCATGCAGGTTCTGACCAACTGATCGAGAACCCTTGGTGTCATGGGCTGGACGGAGCTAATGGGTGCGGGCTGACGTTCCAATACCGCGGCCAGAACACTGGCAGTCGTCTTGCCCTCGAAGGCGCGCTTACCGGTGGCCATTTCATAGAGCACTGCGCCCAGTGCAAAAATGTCGCTGCGGGCATCGGCTTCTTTGCCCTCAACCTGCTCCGGCGACATGTACTGAAAAGTACCGACGACCGTGCCTTGCGCGGTCAACGGTTGGTTGGGGCTGGCAACCGTCTGGGTCAAGCCCGAAGATTGAGCACTGACAGGAGTCACCGCTTTGGCCAGGCCGAAGTCCATCAGCTTGGCGCCTGACTTGGTCAGCATGATGTTGCTGGGCTTGAGGTCACGGTGAACCACGCCGCTACGATGTGCGCGATCAAGTCCGTCTGCGATTTCTGCTCCGATACGAAACAAATGCTCCAGCGGAAGCGGGCCTTTGCTCAAGCGCGAACCCAGCGTCTCGCCTTCCAGATATTCCATGACCAGGAAGCTGATTCCGTCCTGCTCGCCGACATCATAGAGTTGGCAGATGTTGGGGTGATTGAGAGACGAAATAGCGCGGGCTTCGCGCTCGAACCGCTCTTTGGCGTCGTGCTGGTCGGAGAGATGTTGAGGAAGAATCTTGATCGCGACCGTTCGTTCAAGCCGGGTGTCGCGGGCGCGGTAGACTTCGCCCATGCCGCCGGCACCGATCGGCGCGCCGACCTCGTAGGGGCCGAGTTTGGTTCCGGAATTCAGCAAGACAAGGATTGTAGGTGGGAATGGAGGTGAATGGGAAGGGGCGGGTTGGTGCAGATTCAGTGCACCACTCTAGTCTTCCACGACCCGTGAGGTCATCCCTCCCGCGGGTTCACCACCGGCAATGCCTTGGGCCACAATCAAGCGGCGCGCTTCGACGCGGATCTTGGGCAATTGCAATGCGAACAATGCCGCGCCTCCGACCGCAGCGACAGCCCCCATTGCTACAGTAATTGGCGCTCCGAGGCGGTCGGCGAGCGCGCCGGCGAACAGCGCGCCGAACGGCGCCATGCCCATGAACATCATCGAGTAGACCGCCATGACTCGCCCGCGCAGATGGTCCGGCACCATGGCCTGGATGAGCGTGTTGGAGGAAGACATTTGCAACATCATGAAGAACCCAACTGGCAGAAGGAGCGCGGTAGAAAGCCAGAAGTTATGAGAGAAGGAAAACAAAATCAGGCTTACGCCGAAAGCCCCGCAGGAAAAAGCCACCCATCGTCCCAGGCCACGTACACCAGTTTTGGCTGCCAACGTTAAGGCCCCGAGCAAAGCGCCCACACCGGTTGCACCCATCAGAATGCCCAACTCGCGCGCGCCACCGTGCAGCACGCGATGCGCGAAAATGGGCATCAACACGGTGTAGGGCATAGCCACCAAGCTCACCAACCCTAGAAGCAACAGGATGGCGCGGATGGGCGCGGTCCGGCTCACGAAGCGGAAGCCTTCAATGATATGCGCCAGGGGCGAGACCCGATCATCCCCATAGGACGGCGGGTGCACCCTCATCAGCCACAGGCCCACGATTACCGCGATGTAGCTCACGCCGTTGGCGAAGAAGCACCAGCCTTCGCCGATCCGGGCCACCAGCACACCCGCAATTGCCGGGCCGATAATACGCGCGCCATTGAACATGGAAGAGTTCAGGGCAATGGCGTTCATCAGATCTTCCTTGCCCACCATATCCACCAGGAATGACTGGCGGCCTGGGATGTCGAACGCGTTCACAACTCCCAGCAATGCCGCGAGCACAAAGATGTGCCAGACATGCACCGTCCCAGTAAGCGTCAGCGCCGCCAGGATAAGGGCAAGAATCATGGAGCAGACCTGAGTGGTAATCACAACCCGCTGGCGGTTGTAGTGGTCGGCCACAATGCCGCCCAGCGGGGCGACGAGAAACACGGGGAACTGGCTGGCAAATCCGACTGACCCTAACAGCAGCGAAGAACCAGTCAAGCGATAGACCAGCCACGCCTGAGCGACAGTCTGCATCCAGGTTCCGATCAGAGAAATAAGCTGGCCACTGAAGAAAAGCTGGAAATTGCGATGGCGTAAAGCGCGCAGCGTGGCGGACAGCTGGATTTTCCCGCGGGGGAGGCTGGAGCTTTGGTCTGGTGGACGTTCCGTTCGGGATGGCACAGTTGGCTCTAGAACTATCCTATCAGCCGGAAATGGGATTGTCGGAGCGCCTCAAATGGAAGCAAGTCGGCGTCGCGGCCTCCGAAAACGACTGTTCCTTCAGGATCCTCGCCCGTGGCGGCAGTAGCACAACCGGGTCATTTGCAGTCTGCAGGATTTTGCTACAATACTCGCAACCCCCGGACCCTCCTCTGGTTTGGCGTTTTCCGCCACTGCGTATGTTCAAGCCCTGAGTAGGAATCTGGCCGAGTTCTGGAAGGGAGTTTTCGCTTGCGCTCAGTTACAAAAGTCACTTGGCGTAAGGGCAAACTCTTCATAACATGCAATTACCTGGTTTACTGAGGCCCTCTTCATGCACGGGATAGCGGTTACCCTTCTTACCGAGGACAAGGAACGGCTGCAGGCGCTCCAGCAACGGCTGGAGAATGCCCAAATCGGCCGCAACGTCTTTGGGCATGTGGGTTTTCCCGCTAGCCAGACCGACCCTCTGCTGCGCCAGATTCAGGATGTCCATGCCGAAGTTGTACTCGTCGATATTGATCCCGAGAATGCTCACCGGGCCATCCGGGCGATTGAACTCATCCACGCCAACACCAATGACATTGTGATCTTTGCGGTCGGGGCGTTGACCAATCCTGAGACCATCGTTTCCGCCATGCGGGCGGGAGCGCGCGAATACCTCGAACGCAACTCCACTGCGGAAAGCATGGTGGAAGCCCTCAACCGCTTCGCGGCGTCACGTGGCAAAGCGCGTACTTCGTCGGGCCGGGCACGGGTTTTCGCGGTTACCAATGCCAAGGGCGGAGCGGGCGCGACGACCGTCGCGGTGAATACGGCCACGGCTCTACAGGAAGCACACAGCGGAGTTCTGCTGGTGGATTTTGCATCCCTGGGACACGCGGCGCTTCACCTTAATGCGCGTCCGACTTTTGGACTCACGGACGCGTTGCAGAATCTGCATCGTATCGACAGTTCCCTTCTGCAGGGTTTGATGACCGAGTGTAAGGACGGCCTGCAACTTCTGGCTGGCCCACAAACGCCTCATTTGGTAACGCCAACGGCGGCTGAACTGGCCGGCCTGTTTGATCTGCTGGTATCGCACTTCCAGTACGTGGTGGTCGATTGCTCGAACCGAATCGACGACACGGCGCGCATGCTGTGTGATTTGGCCAACGCGGTGTTGCTGGTGGCTCAGACCGATGTGGTCTCACTATGGAGCGCCGGACGCATGCGCACGTTTTTGGAAGAGGGCGCAGGACGCGATCGTGTCCGCCTGATTCTGAACCGCTACAAGAAGATTCCTGGCTTCAGCGACGAAGACGTCGAGGCCGCCACCAACTGCAAAGTTCTGTGGAAGCTGCCCAATAACCACCAGGCAATTGCTCCGGCCATCGACAAAGGCACGCCGGTAGCTTTGCAGGACAGCCTCGATATTGGCCGTTCTTTCCGAGGGCTGGCTGCGTTGCTGGCCGACGCCTCGCCGACTTCCGAAGGCTCCTTGGACCTGATTTATCAGGCGGACAAATCGGAGAACAAGAAGAAAGCGGTTGGCCGTCTGCTGATCTCACCCATGCGCGCCGGGCAATAGCCTCGTATCGACTCTTGAGTTGCGCGACCCGATCCTACTTTGCGGTAGCGGTTTTTCCTTCCAGTTTGGCGTAAATGGCAGGGTTGGTACAGACCTCGTAGTACCACTGGTCGGTCCAATGTTGCAGCGAGAGATTATGGGTCTCGACCTGAGGCACGCGGCTGCCTCGAACCACAATCTTGCGGAAGATGTCATTGCCCACCGGCACCAAGCCGCTCCATAGCCGGTATTCTTCGTGCGTCTTGAGCTCGGGAAGCTCGAGCTTACAAGGTTCGAGGGAAATCTCCTGTTCCAGCTTGTGAAATGCGGCTTCGCTCATGCGGATGCCGTTCACGTTGTACTTCAAAATGAAGTCCTCGGGACTGTCCTCCAGGTCGGCGTCACTGACGGTCTGGAACGCGTACACGTGGAAGGGAGTGTCGGCGCTCTTCATGGTTTTGCGCACGCGCTTACTACAAGAGGAAAGCCGGTCGCTCTCGTTGAGTGCGTCCGAGATCATGATTCGCTGCTCTCCGTCCATCAAGTACATGGGCGGTGAGTCCTGATAGGAAATTCCCAATCCCAATTCGATGCCCGGCAGCCCAGCCCGTTCCACCAGTTGGTTGTACCCCCGCACGATCTCGACGATTTCTCGCGCCAGCACTGAAGCGCGGCCCACTCCTAACCCTGGTTCACCGTCCCGCTCGAGGATGGCGAGAATAATCGCGTCGCCCTCCAGAAAGACCTTGACGGCTCCATACTTGCCCAACAGTTTGTTCACCGGATCGTAGAAGTTCAGACTGAAATACGAAGCCGGATTCATGCCCCGCTCCAGCAATGACCGGGTGAGCCGCGAAGAATCGCGGACGTCGGCTTTGATAACCACATGCCGGACGACCTTTTCCTCGCCGGATTTCTGCTCGTCGGGAAGCAGGAACTGATACAACGTCCCGTTCATGGCCGAGAGTTGGCGGATCTTGTCG
>Ga0308309_10000228_pt1 | contig 40701 bp, 46 predicted proteins | sample HubBroMetageWFT5_FD_192491 | JGI IMG/M metagenome (GOLD analysis project Ga0308309, IMG submission 192491) | Warmed and freeze-thawed soil microbial communities from the Hubbard Brook experimental Forest, New Hampshire - Hubbard Brook CCASE Soil... | ecosystem: Environmental > Terrestrial >...
GCCCCAGCCGCTAATTCGCGAGATGTACCATGACTACGCGCAAGTCCAGCGCGACATCGGCAATGGCGAAATGGTCTTGGTAGAAACGCTGACTGAAGCATTGCACCGGTTGAGGTTGCGCAATCCCGATTTCCGGCCTGTGCCCATCTAGAGGCTTGAAGTCATTGAGGCCGGCCAGGTGGTGCGGCCTGACACCTACGCTACAGCAAAGAAAAGCCCCGGCTGTTGACCGGGGCTGAGTTGGGCCGGCCCCAGGGCACGGCGCCGAATGGTTCCAGCGTCCGTGAATTGGTCTATGATCAGCAGATCGGGCGAATGGTCCTGCATCCGCACAACGGCCACGTCCTCGCCATCGTCGAGAAGTAGAGCGTGCCGATCGACACTTGGGCATCCGGCTCTAAGACTTGCATGATCAGCAGGGCGTGCCAGTATTTCGGGTCGAAGTAATCAAGAGACGGTATGCCGTTCTCGCCCTTGAACATTTCGACGGCCCAGCGGCCGGTCAGGGTGATGTGGCTAAAGCGTCTGACAGTATTGACGCCCCCGTCGCTGCGGAAGCGGAAGATGTAGTAACCGCCGGGCACTAGCTTGCCGTGGTGATACTCGATCACGGCTTTGCTGCCGGCAGGGAAGGCGGGCGCCATGCGTGCGATGCCGAAGAAGGCGTTCGCATACCTGACGACCTGTGCGGGCCGCGCTGCCCCGCAAAAAACACTGGTATGTGATGCAGATCACATCTTCGATGCAGATACTTCGGTAGCCATGTCCCCGTCGGTGCGGAATGAAGCATTTGTCCAGGGGGGCTCGGACGATGACGGGGGAGATCATCCATTTCCAAAGCCATCGCGACCTGAAGCGAGGCCAGCTCTACCGCAAACTATCCGTACTCCACCCCGCTGCTGCGGCCGCCCGCTTGAAAGAGCCGGAAGTTGCCTGCACCTCCGAGACATTCGCGCCGGCCATCCAGACGCGGTCACGCGCCGGCGTGGAAAGCGGGCGTCGGATTTTGCGGACGTTGCCATGGTCCGAGCGCAGGGCCCACCTCGCCGACGATGGCGAAGGCGATCCTCAGCCCGACATCGACTGCGAGACGCTCGACCGCATGTACCGAGAACTCAATTCCGGCGCCTAGCGCGGCGGCGCAAGAAGTCGACAGATCGGAGCGAGCCCGGTGTCAGTACCTGACTCTTCCTTGGTGGCCGATGGCCGACGACGACGCAGTGAGCGGACCCGGCTGGCAATCATCGAGGCCTATCTGGAGCTGCTTCGGCAGAACCTGCAGATGCCGACGGCGGCCCATCTCGCGGACCAGGCCGGCTGCTCGGTGCGCTCCATCTTCGAGCGCTTTTCCGATCTCAATGCGCTTCGCCTCGCCGTTGCGGACTACGCCATCGCCCAAGGCCAGGCAGAGGCAGTGGCCCGCGATTTCAACGGCGACCGGCCTGCTCGCATTCAGTCCCACGTCGAGACCCGCGGCTGGCCTGCGAAGAATGGCTGCCCCTGTGGCGCATTATCACGAGCCCGGATCAGGCCGCCGAACTCGCGGGGCGCGTCGTCCTGGTGCGCCTCGCCAACATCGAGAGAATGAAGCTGATGTACCGGCCGGAACTCTCGCGCCTTCCCGAGCCGGCGCGCGAGCGGCTGCTGATCGCGTTGGCCGTGCTGATCAGCTTCGAGAGCTGGGATCAGATGCGCCACTGCCACGGCCTTTCGACAGAGGCCGCGCAGGGCGTTTGGCGGTCTGCCATCGATCGAATGCTGCCGTCGGCTGGATAACACCTTAAGGGAGGGCGTAGCCTGTCGGGCGTGCCGCATCCCTACGGCGGCGCTTCCCTCGACGAGGGTGTGTTCAACCCGCCGCACAGCGTTGGTAGGCGTGACTACTACTTGCCCAAAGCGGCATCGAGCAGATGCGCGAGCCTGACACCGGCTTTCTGCAGCTGCTCCCTTACGATCGGGGTGTTCGCGGCAACATAAGTCGCATCGATCTTCACTTTCTCCGCCGGCTGATCGCAGGACGCGCCCTGTCGAATGCAATACTGAGTTTGCGCCTGTTCCGCGATGGTGAAGGACTCGTTTGCCCAGTCCACCGGACCCGAGTGGGTCCAGCTCTCAATTTTGGCCGGCATGATCGTTTGCATTAGCTCATTAGCGGCTTCACCCACGTCTTCCCCTACTGCCTTGAGCACAAGGCATGTATCCCAGGCGGAATGCAGATTGGTGCCACATATCCCGGTCACCAGTATGCTGTTACCGCCACGCTGTCACAGACCCAATGACAATCGGTTATCATATCGATGAGCGACAACATGCCGACATTCGACGGCAGCTCGAAGCAGCTGATTCGGCTGGCAAGACTGACTGCGCTGCCCAAGCAGTAGGTTTTGACTCAAGGAGGCGCATATGGCAGGCGAGACGGTGCTAGTCACCGGCGGATCGGGCTACATCGGCAGCTGGTGCGTGGTGACCCTCCTGCAAAAGGGCTACGTCGTCCGCACGACCGTGCGCGATCTGCGACGCGAGGCTGAAGTGCGTGTGGCGATCGGCAAGGAGATCGATCCCGGCAACCGGCTCTCCTTCCATGCCGTCAACTTGTTGAGCGACACCAGTTGGGACACCGCCACCCAAGGCTGCGACTATGTCCTGCATGTCGCCTCGCCGCTCGCCGTGCCGGCGCCCCGGAATCCCGAAGACCTTATAAAGCCGGCGCGCGAGGGCGCCGTCCGCGCTGTCACCGCGGCGATCAAGGCCGGGGTGAAGCGCGTGGTGCTGACCTCTTCGGTGGCGGCGACGAGCCGGACTCCAGGTGGCAGCTGGACGGCGGACGAAACGGTGTGGACGGACGCCAGCGATCCCAAGGTCGGCGCCTACCCGCGCTCCAAGACCTTGGCCGAGCGCGCGGCGTGGGAGGCGATCAAGAATTCTTCGCGGCGCACCACGCTTGCGACCGTGAACCCCTCCCTGGTGGTGGGGCCGATCCTGAGCCCCGACTTTTCGGGATCGTTGCAGGTGATTTCGCGCCTGCTCTCGGGCCGGGTCCCCGGACTGCCGCGGCTCGGCTTCTGCTTCGTCGATGTACGCGACGTCGTCGACTTGCATCTGCGCGCTATGACCGAGCCGGAGGCGGCCGGCCAACGCTTCATCGCGTCGGGCGATTTCGCCTGGATGGGCGACATCGCCGCGCTGCTGCGCGCCCGTCTCGGCCCGCAGGCGTCGCGCGTACCGACGCGCAAGGTGCCGGACCTGATGGTCCGTCTGGTCGGGCTGTTCGACAAGGAACTCGGCTCGGTCGTCCCGAGCCTCGGCCAGCGGCGGATCTTCTCCTCGGCCAAGGCGCAGACCATGCTGGGCTGGCGGCCGCGCCCGCTGGAGGAGTCGGTGCTGGATTGCGCCAGAAGCCTGATTGCTGCCGGCGCGGTGTGAGGTACCGGCCACGTATTCCTCGCGAGCATGATTGACCGCAACGTGGCTATACGGACCGACTTGCTCTAGCGTCTCGTAGGCGCTGGCTTCGTCCGTGTTGACCACGCTGCCGCGCTGCACGTTGGTCAGGATGCAAGGCAGCAGCGTTTCCTTATTCGTTTGGGAACCGGCGCGTCCCGAGTGCGCCGCCACCGCGCTGCGTTCGCCGTGGCAGAATGGCCATGTCGAGCGTCTCATAGGATCGATCCGGCGCGAGTGCCTCGACCATATTGTGGTCGTGGTGAAGTCTCTCTGCACCGCACCCTCAAGGCGTACGCCCGCTATTTCAACGAGGTCAGAACGCACTGCTCGTTGGAAAAGGATACGCCGGAGACTCGTCCAGCTCAGTTCATTGAATTGGTCCTCTCACGCCCTGTGCTTGGCGGACTTCACCATCACTATGTTCGGGTTTAGGTTTTCGGCACACACAGGTGGGCCGCCCGCCGTTAGCTATTGCTTCTTTTCCGGTGTGCTCGGAAGCACGGCTGCCACACCTTCCGGATTGATGTTGAAGGCCAAGAATATCAACGGCTCGTTGCCTGGGTTCCCCCATTGGTGCACGAGGGCGTACGGTTCATAGATCAGGGAACCTGGTCCCCTTGCCTCTGTCTTACCGTCGACCGTGTTCGCACCGGTGCCGGAAATAATATAGTACAGAGCCGCTCCTGACCGATGATGTGGCGGGTTGGAGGGCATCTGCGCCGGAAATGTGACTCGTGTGAGGTTGAGATCATAACCGCCCGGCTTCAGGTCGGGGATTGGAGTCTCAGTGCGATATAGCTCTCTGACGGCGGCAGGTGCCGTTTCGACAGGCCGACCCAAGTCCACAGCGGGGACAAGGAAGAAGTGGAGGAAAGTTGATGGCCCTCTGCTGCCCGCCGTTAACGCCGCCGTCTTTCCGCCGGCGATGAATAGCCCCTCTCCATCGCTGAGCATTTTGGCCTCGCCACCGAGCGAGACCTCCGTCGATCCTGACATCTGGTAGAGGATGCCGTTGGCCGCCGAGATGCCGAGCTTCTCATTCGGCTGAAGAGTGGTGCGCACCGCTTTGAAATGGAGCGGCACGTCTGTGACGGTCGGCAGTTTGGTTGCGGCGACCACTGTTCGTGTGATTGCCGGTGGAGCAGGGGCGGTTTGTGCGGCCCCGGAGGCGGGAAGCGTCATCGCTCCGAGCAGTAGTAGTTCGGTTGTCCTGAACTGCATGATTGCCTCCCAGGTTCAGCGGAACATCGGAGTACCATACGCGCTCCCAGCGCCTCTTGGAATGGTAGGCGGCTTGGAGTTGCTATTGCCGGGACACGGCGTAAATTGGTTCTGATCGCCGCAGGCGTGATCGTCCTCGATGTCCTCTTCGCGGAATTAGACCGAGGATCGCAAAGGCCGAGCGAAACTGAGTTCGTGGCCGTCGGGGTCAACTAGGTGGAAGAAGCGCTCTCCCCAATCGGCGTCGCGGGGCGCAGTAGTTGGCTGGCACCCCGCTGAGAGCGCACGGTCGTATAGTTCATCAACATCGGCGACGTAGAAGATTACGCGCCCCCACCAGGACCAGCCCCGCCCGGCAGGCTGGGCGATGAGGTTAAGATAGCTCGCCCCTGCTCGAAAGCTGGTGAATGACGATTCTTCGCCGCCATGCAGGATCTCAAACCCCAGCGCGCGATAGAATCCGACAGCGCGTGGCATTTCGTGGGTGCCCAGTGTGACCGCGCTGATCCCGTCGATCATGGACAGCTCTCCCGTTTCATTTCCCGGTGCCTTCGGCGTCGCGAACCTAACAGAAAGCCCGTTTAGCGTTAAAACGCATACGCTTTTTGCCTCGGAAAGTCGCGAAAGCAACCCTCGCTGCCGCGACACCCAACGCCGGACGTTCGCCGGCCGGGTCGAGTTCGGCCACGACTTCAACGGCGTCGTCCGCGAGCGGCGTCCCACGACGCTGTCAATAACGGTGAGGTGCCCGGGCGCTGGCAGCCGATTCCTGCTACAGGACGGATTGTTTCCACGAACTGGGGAGTCCCAACGTGAGCAGCACCCTGAGCCGGCGTCACATTGCGCAGCTCGCGCTCGCCGCCACCGCGGCACTGGGTCGGCCCGCGTCGGCCCATCACGGGTGGTCGTGGGCCGAGGAGGAGCAGAGCACGCTCACAGGCACCATTATCTCGGTCTCGATGGCGCCGCCGCATCCTCAACTCAACGTCAAGGCGGCCGACGGCGTCGTCTGGCTGATCGACCTCGGCAATCCCAATCAGACCGAGCGCTCGGGCTTCACCGCGGCCTCGGCCAAGCCGGGCGACGCGGTCGTGGTCCTAGGCAATCGCGACAAGGACAAGAGCAAGATGCACATGAAGGCGGTGCGCATCACGGTCGCCGGCAAGCAGTACGACATGTACCCCGAGCGGATCCGCACGAACTGAGGCCTTGGCGCCGATGCAGCTCCTCGAGTGGATCGGCGCATGGCCGGGCGCCGTGCTGCTGCGCGGCTCGGGCACGGCCTGGCTGCTGGTCGACGCCGCGCACATTTTAGGCGTGGGCCTGCTGGTTGGCGCCATCGTGCCGCTCGACCTGCGACTGCTCGGGCTCTTTCGCGCCCTGCCGCTCGCCCTGATCGCGCCCTTCCTGTCGCGCGCCGCCGCGGCGGGCGCGGCCTTGGCGTTCGCCACCGGCCTGTGGCTGTTCTCGATGAAGCCGGCCGAGTACCTCGCTAACGGCGCGTTCCTATGGAAAGCGGCGCTGCTCGCCCTGGCGCTGGCCAACGTGGCGCTGCAGCACGCCAACCGCGGCTACGCGCAGGCTCTCGCTGGCGGCGCGGTGCGGCGGACAGTGCGCGTGGCCGCCCTCGGCTCGATCCTGCTGTGGCTCTCGGTGCTGGTCGCCGGGCGGTGGATCGGGTTCGTTTGAGCCGAACCACGGGCTGTAGGTGGTTGAGCCCTGCACCCTGCAACGCTGCGACAGCTCAGCCTGGAGGGCGGAGCGCAAGCATCGGCTAGCACCGCGGCGATCAGGCTGTCAGACTTCCCCATGCCCAGCGAGACCGAATCCCTTGCCGTTCAATTGGTCCGCGCGCTGCACGACACGCCGGACGGCCGCTCGATGCAATGGCGCAAAATTGAGCAACTAGATGGCGCTACTGCCGATGCCATCGAGTTCGCCACCGCGCGTGGATGGGTACAGGTTGAAGGCGGCCACGTCGCACTAACCGAAGCCGGCCGGTTACTCGCAAAGGATCTAGGCAGGATCTAGGCTGGACAGCATGCCTACTCCGCTGACCCCACCTACCTTGGAAGTCGTCCTACAGGGCCTTCACGAGTCGGAAATCCGGTGCGGGATACAGACCGAGCCGCCAGCGGGCGGTATCACGGCATGGATCGACTACGGCAGTCGGACCGAAAAGGCGACATTCTACGGGACCATTGTTGGTGATCGGCAGGTCTGGCCGGCCGCCGATCGCATCGCGGCGTGGCTGCACGAGACCGCGTTGCGCCTCTTCCCTGCGGGCGAATCCAAATCTTTCATCTCGCCCCCCACCAGAAGATTACCAAGCCCGCACTCAAGATCGAAAGTGCAATGCCGAGGAGGATTACGCCCGTGGCCCCATGCGCAAAACGGGCAGTCCGGCCCGGCGCGCCTTGGGGCGCTGGTCCAGGCTTTGGAGGCGGCATCGCGGTCCTCGCGAAACAGGCGAGAGCGTGTTCGCGGTCGGTCATACGTTCGCCCTACACTTCGACCAGGCCTTCTGGTGGTTTGACAGCCCTCCAAGGACGTGTCGGTTACTGACGCGCCCCCGTTATGCGCTCGTCACGCCCGATGGAAGCCTCGCCGAGAGGGTGCCCCGGGGTATCTACTTACCCAATGCGGTATCGAGCAGATGCGCGAGCCGGACACCTGCTTTCTGCAATTGCTCGCGGATTATCGGTGCGTTCGCCACGACATAGGCCGCATCGATCGTTACTTTCCCCGCTGGCTGGTCACAGGACGCGCCCTGTCGAATGCAGTATTTCGTCTGTGCCTGTTCCGCGATGGCGAAGGACTCGTGTGCCCAGTCCATCGGCTTCGAATGGCTCCAGCTCTCAATTCTCGCCGGCGTGATTGTTTTCATTAGCTCGGTCGCAACTTGATCTACGTCTTCTCCCACTGCCTTGAGAACAAGGCAGGTATCCCAGCCGGAATGCAGGTTAGAGGTGCCGCATTCTCCCATCACCAGGATGCCGTTTCCGCCTCGATCGTCTTCGAACGAGACGTGAAGCGGCTGGTGGATGTCTCCGACCCAGTGTCCGAGAAACTTCAACGATGCGAGCTTCTGCGCCTGGCTCGCGTTGTTAGACGAAAGGACCTCGAAATCCTTCTTGATTGCCGTCACGACGCAGGCAGGCGCGCCCGGGCAGGTCTCGGAGTGGAGCCCATCTGAATCTCTCGGCAGGTTCGCGAAATGCTCGCTTGCTCTTTGCCGTGGGTGATCCGGCCAGGTGCAGGCATCACTGAAGCTGGTGAACCGGTCGTCGGTGCTGATCAGTTTCTGGATCTCGGCGCGCGTGTTCTGTTGGACCAAGCGCATGGCTATTTCGCAAATAACCTTGTGACCCTGATCGCCCCAGGCCCGGGCGTCTCTGGCACTGCCGACCATCGCCAACAATGCGACCACTGCGGTGACGAAGCTGCGGGGCTTAACGCCTTAAGCACCATACTTTTCAATGATTTGGCTAGAACGCATCGCGCCCGTTCAAGCGCCAAGGCGAGTCGTATTCGAGCGTGACAGATCGGCAACCATAGCCCTGCCAGTGGTACGTCTGGCTGGTGCCTTTAGACACGGTCCATTCAACGGTGCAAAAACTCTCGCGTACCGGACCTGACGAATATCCGCCGATCCCTCTCCTGGGCGAACAGCTCGGGCTGGGCGTGTCCCACCACCACTGCAGGACGTTGGTCTGCTCGCCGACCTGATAGCTGGTGTCGGGGATGCGACCCATGGCGCCGAGCAGCTGTCGCTCATTGGCACCCGCCATCCCGCGCAACCTAGCGTCGAATTGCGCATACTTTGCGTCGAGTTGCGCAAAGTTCTGGTCATCGGTCTGGTCAATAGCAATAGAACAGCCCAGAAGGGAGAACAGGAGCAGGCACACCAGGATACGGCACATGAGGCACCCCGGAACAAGCCCTCCGAGGCTGCGCTGCCGTGCCAGGCCAGTCAATAAAAAAGTCGAGTGGTATCAGATGCTAAGGGCAATCAGGACGAGCCTCTAATGGCCGACAATCGCCATTTCAGATAATCGCCGGATCGCGAGACCGAGAACTCTTGTCAGCATTCTTCTTGACCGCCTTCTTTGGCTGAGGCGGGTTCGCGAGCATCCGGCGCAGGCTAAGCGGACATATGATAGGGCGGAGTCGGCCACGCTTCCCGGCGCCCGACTTCCACCGGGATGATGGCGCGGCCTACCTCCTTGGATCGTCGGATATGGCTCGGCATTTCAGAGGAGTGGCGCCGCGGAGGAACCGCCTGGCCATCGTCCACAACAGCCCTCACATGTTCGCCAGCCAGCTCGGTGACATGAGCCACTGCGTCCTTGTCGGTGTCGCCATATGCAGCCAGGTCCCCAAGGTCGGGAATGCTAGCGATGAAGCGGCCATCGCTCTCGCGATCGACCGTCGCCCAGTACCAGATCCTATACATTCGTCCCCCCTTGCTGGCGCGAGAAGTCGGAGCATCGCTCAGTCCCCCCTTGGGATGCCCCATATCATCGCGCCCCCACTCCGCCCGTGATTAGCTGGTGGTCTTAGGTCAGCTAAGGCCCGTCAGAGTCAAAATCTGACTCACTGGAGCGTTTTGGCCGGTCGGGAGTCCTTTTGGGTCTCGATAACGACCAAATCGATTCCACGGGCAGAAAAACGGCCCTAGCGTTAATCTGGCTGCTAGGCTGCAGGGGATGGACCGCGCCACCTTGGAACAGCTTCTTCGAGAGGCCGAAAGCCTTCTCCAACGCGGGGAGCAGAACATCGCCCATCAGCGCGAGGTGATCGGAACGCTCGAGCGAGGCGGCCACGATGCGACCGCCGCAAAGATGTTTTTAAGGCGATTGGAAAGCGCGCAGGCGCGGCACATTGCCGATCGGAATCAATTGTTCAAGGGACTGGCCGAGCAGTCCTAGTCGGGGACGCGGCGAGCGCACACACCGCTCGGATAGCAGACATTGGTATTACTGCCCGCACCTGAAGCGAAAGTTTACAGCCCCCGCCGCCATGGTGGATCCGCCAAAGCCGCCACCGTACTGGTGAAACCCACCACCCACGGAGCTTTGGTAAATTTCCCGCTCCTGCGTGTTGACGACGATCGGGTGAAGGCCGTCGCCCTTTTGAGCGCAGAACTTTTGCGCATCAGGATACGCAACCGTCTGCGCTCCTGTGGCGCCGCCCCTTGCGGGAGATGCACGAGCAGAAATCAGATAGGTGCCATCGCCCGCGTCCATGACAGGATTCGCCGTCGCGCATCCTGCGAGGGATATTGCGCCAACCACGACAGCAATTTGAAGCCCTTGACCAGCATCATCCCCCAAGCCCCCTTGTTACTTGCAATAATAGATGAAGGCTTGCGCAACACAACCATGATTGCCGCTAGCGGCTAGGCCCTTGACCACGCCCGATGGTTGAGGCGGAGTCGCGCTCAAGCTGGGGGAGGGCTTGGGCATGTTGTTCAATCCGGCATTCAAGGATTGCCCCGATGAAGCATTGATCATAGCTCACATCCTGGGCGGCTACGGAGAACTGGAGCTGCTTCTGGCGCTGTGCCTTGCAAACGTGTTGGGCGACAACAGGAAGGCCCTAAGAGTTCTCTTTAGAACGCGAGGGGAAACCCAGCGCATCAATACTGCTGATGCTCTCATAGCTTCGGACTACGAGAGAGCTGGCCTCAAAGCGGAATACGCTGACGCATTGGGCGCGATCCGCCAATCCCTAAAAATGCGTAATTCTCTCGCACATTCGCATTGGGTTGCTGTCGGTCTCACGCCCTCGTATGAGACTCATGGGCTTTTCTATGTCGCCCTAGGCGATGCCGCTCTCCCTGCTGAACGTTTCGAGTACAAATGGATGCACGCCGAAATCACTCTCCTAAAGGAGATGGAGAGCTTTTGCGGCTATGCACGCCAAGCTCTGATGTATCTTGAGTGGGAGTGGGGGATTCGGAAGGGAACGAGAGGACACAACGCGATTCCAAAACCGAAAAAACGGCAGCCACCGACCCCCCGTATTGTTGAAGATCCAGATGTTCTCCGCCGGTTGCCGAAATCTCTCTAACGACCGCCGGTATCATGGGGTCACTCGTTCATCCCTAGTTGACGTCATGTCTTGATGACGTAGTTGAGGACGAAGGTCGGCTGCACGACGTAGGTATTGTTGTGGGTGTGATCGCCGACTGGCTTGGACGCTCGCCGACAACAAGTTTCGCGTAACCCACGCTATCCGGTGGCGCCCGGGGCAGCTAGGATCGCTGCCGAATGTAGGATCGTTGCCGAATGGCTCCCATACAGCGCAAACTGACCGCAATTCTCGCCGCCGACGTCCATCAGTTCTCCAAGCTGATGGGCGACGATGAGGCCGGGACGCTGGCCGACCTGCGGGCCTGCCGGCAGATCGTCGATGCCATCATCGCCGAGCACCATGGCCGCATCTTCGGCTCGGCGGGCGACTCGGTCGTCGCCGAGTTCGCCAGCGCCGTTTCGGCGGTGCTCTGCGCCGTCGAGTGCCAACGGGCCATCGCCCAGCGCAACGCCCAGGCCGATGCCCGGCCCTTGCAGTTCCGCATCGGCGTCAATATCGGCGACGTCATCGTCGAGGGTGACAATCTCTACGGCGACGGCGTCAACGTCGCGGCCCGTCTCGAATCGGTCGCCCGTCCCGGCGCGGTCTGCGTCTCGGCCAAGGTCTATGACGAGGTCCGCCGCAAGCTCTCGGACATCCGCTTCGTCGACGGCGGCGCGCAGAAGCTCAAGAACATCGAGGACCCGGTCGCCATCTGGCATGTCGGCCCGACCGGCGCGGCAGCGCCCGGCCAGGCGGCACCCGTCGCCGCTTCCGCCGCTGTGCCGACGACGGCGCAGAAGCCGGTGGTCGCCGTGCAGGCGATCCGTCTCATCAGCGGCGACGACGAGGCGAAGGCGCTGGCCGAGGGGCTGACCGACGCGATCGGCGATGCGCTGGCCCGTCAGACGGCCCTCACGGTGAGGTCGGGCGATGCGGCGGGCGCCGACTTCGTCCTTAAGGGTTCGGTGCAGGCGGCCGGCAAGCGGCTGCGCCTGTCGTTCGGGCTGGGGGAAGGCGTTTCGGCCACGCAGGTCTGGACGCAGCGCTACGACCGCCAGCTCGAGGACGTCTTCGGCCTGCAGGATGAGATCGTCCTGCATGTCGCCGCCGCCATCCGCATCAGGGTCAAGGCGCAGCTCTTCGAACGCCTGCGCGACGCCGACAACGGCACACTCGCCGTGCCGCAGCTCCTTGACAAGGCGGCCGGCATCTTCATCCGCTCGCTCGACAGGGGCGGCGTGGCCGTATCGACCTTGCGGCTCGCCGTCGAGCGCGCGCCCGGGAATTCGATGGCGCACGCCATGCTCGGCTTCGGCCTGTTCCGCGTCGCCGACTACTGCGCCACGTCCATGCCCGAAGGAACGCGCGACGAGATCGTGTTCGCGCTCGACCGCGCCATCGTGCTCGATCCGCGCAGCTATTTCGCGCGCGCCATGAAGGCGCTCGCGCTGCAGGATCTGCTGGGCGATGCGCGTGCCGCTCATGAGCAGACCAGCGAGGCCCTGAAATACAACGCCAACTTCATCCCGGCCAAGGGCATGCTGGCGATCGCCGAGATCCACCTCGGTAATGTCGCCGAGGGCACGCGCCTCCTGCAGGAGGTGATGGAGGCAAGTCCCGACGATGCCAATCAGCACCGCCATCGCCGCGAGCTCGCCATTGCCCATCTGCTGGCCGGCAATGCCGGCGAGGCGGTGCGGGTGGCGGCCAGGCTGTGGGAAGAGATGCCCGACATGAAGCGCAATGCGCTGGTGCTGGCGGGCCTGCTCGCGGCCGCCGGCGACACCGAAGCGGCGAGACGGCACGTTGCGGCGCTGAAGGCCGAGACGCCTGGGCTGACTCTCGAAACGGTTCGCTTGCCGCATTTCGGTGACCAGTCCGCCGGCGAGAGATTCCGAACGCTCTTGAGGGACTCAGGGCTCTAGGATGGTGGCGAGCAGGATTTGATTGTGTGTCGGAGGGGACAAGGCAGAGAACTGGAACGTGGTCAAACGGCGATACCGGTAGCCACGTGCCGTTGTCTGCAATTGGCACAAATGCGAAGTGCCGACTGGGCCCGGAAATGTCTGCTGTTTGGGGTAGACCGGACATATCGCGGACATCATGGTTGATCCTGTCTGCGAAGCATGGACTAGTCGAGCCGTGTGACGTGCTTGCACCCTACGACCGCAAGCTGACAATGCTATCCGCCCGACAGCGACGTGCTTTGGCCGATTTGGTCGCTCGTCAAGTTAAGAAGCTGTTTTCCGGGCAAGCTGTCCACATCGAGTCGATATGTGGAGAAGAGTACGACGACTTGCTTGGCGAAGCAGGGGTCAGTTTGAACGCAGATCCGACTTCGCTCTCCCTATCGGGAAAAAGCTCAAAGCATTGGGGGAGGCAACAGATCCTGAGGGCAGCCAGGAACTACTAGATCAGACTTACCAGATGGTGCGCGAACTTGTGTCGAAAACTGGACCGAAGCGGCTACGAGACGTCATCGATGGGGATATGCCTGAATCGGGGATCTACCTATTTTTTGACGAACGGGAAAGGCGCCTGAAGGAAGTTGATCATCTGCGAATCGTCAGAGTCGGAACACACGGCGTAGCAGCGGGATCCAAGGCTTCACTAAAGAACCGAATGAAGACACATTTCGGCACGGTGTCCGGTGAGGGAAATCATCGCAGTTCAGTTTTTCGGCTACATACTGGCCGAAGCATGATCAATGCGAAGGTTGTCCCGGATATTATGTCATGGGGATCTGCCGTCACGGAGAAGACCGCATTGCTGGCAGAACGTGGCATTGAGAGCGCCGTTTCGACCTATCTAGGGAACCTTTTTGTTCTTCTCATTTCTGTTCCAGGCGAATCAGATAAGACCAACGATCGTGCATACCTTGGGCAAAACCTGATTGCGTTGTTGTCGAACGCTTGCAAGCCGCTGGATCCTCCGAGCTGCGCGTGGCTTGGCAAGCGTGGATGACTATCGCGCGGAACCGGTAGTCGCAATGCTAAGCGACGGTGGCAGCGTCGCAGCCTTGTGTTTCAATCTGCCCGCTTCTGTAGCGGAGGTTCGCCCGAACGATGAATATGCGGCCAAGTTGCGGATCGTCGCGAGACGACTTGGACTTCCTGAGAGTTACATCACAAGCATCGGGGCAAGTTAGGACACTACCTGAAAAGGCTCCATCTTGACCGCTCTCTTCGTCTAATGCGACGTGGGGAGCGTCTTGCCGTCCATGGTGCAACATGAGCCGCCGCTCGATCCTCCGGTTGCCGATTTGGCTCCTACAGCACCCGTTCTGACAGGGTACGATGAGCAACACCTCATTGCGTACCTGCGCCTGTTGGACGCCGACAGGAAGGAGCCGATTGGCAAGAAGTCGCCAAGCTGGTTCTAAAGATCGATCCGAACAGTCACCCACAGAGGGCGAGGCGCGCTTGGGAAAGCAACTTGGCTCGCGCCAAATGGATGACCACCAACGGCTTTGAGTACCTACTGCTGGGCGGCGCCCCTCACTGAGCCAGGTATGGCCGCAGCTCGCGCGGATCATCGAATCCTTCGGCGCAGATGTTGCCGAAGCCGCCGGCCGCAAAGAAGCCGCACTAGCACATGTGCAATCTCTACACGCTGGCGCCGTGGGAAGTCGCGAACCGGACCAGAGCCACTTTGAAGCGCGCGCCCCAACTTGAGTCTCTCGGGTACGATCAAAACATCGGCCCGGAGATCACTTCGAGATACCTTGAGCCGCTCCACTCCCCGTCATTGTCCTTGTACGACAGCACCGGGCCGCGCCCAAGAACATCTTCCCACGCATCGACCTTGAACAGCCCCAGGAAAAAGCATTTTGGCGGGTGGTACGAGTCGGCGGCGACGCCGCCTTGGTATATCAAGGTCGATCCGCCGGGGTACGGATCAACGTACAGAAACTCTGTGGCGGCGTCATTGCAGCCGACGATTAGTACCGTGTGACCGCCCGTGCGGGTCGCCTGCAGATGGCCGCCCTTCAACATCGCGGTATTCGGGTCCATGGCGCAGCCGACCATGACAGGATGTCCACTCTTCACATGCCTGGCGATGGCCAGCCGCGCTTTGGACATCACATCGGAGTCATACTCAACGTCGTCGCGGCTGGTCACCTTGCTTATGGGCTTGTGGTACGAGGAGTCTTTTTCAAAGCTGTGGCTGATGACCTTTCCGATCAAGATTTCCCCGCTGGCCTTGGCCACCCGCCCGCAGGCGAGCGACGACTGCATTTTTGCGACATTCACATCGTTGAGCTGGTTGAAAAGGTTGTCGGTATTGCTGTGAAGCAAGCGTTGAAGCTGGTAGAGCAGGGATGGATCGGAACCGCGACCGACATCGGCCAAAAGATCTTTCACCATTCCCTTGTGATACTTGAACTCCCCCGCTAGCACCTTGAGCGGACTGCTGATGGCTTTGTCCTCGCCTTTCCCGCTGATTGTGGCTGCGCCTTCGCCCACCGCCTTTAGGGCGAAGCGCCGCTTGCTGTTAGTGCGCGGCTTGTCGCTGCTCGGCCGGTCGATAACCCGAACCTCGACGGCTCCTTGCTTGTCCAGTTGGATGTCGGCTGTTTTGCCGTCCACGTCCGTCGGACCCCACTGCTCGAGCACGATCTCCTTGCCTAAGTGGATCGCGATCTTCTCATTGTCGTTTCCCTCGGCCCAAAGCCTCGTCCCGTTGGGAAGCCGAAACTGGCTCATGCTGGCTCTCCTTCCGAGATGACTCCTTCCACCGGATGCCACGTTTGTCAAAATGAAGCCGCCCGGTGCCCAGCCGGGTGGCTTCGATCACGTTTGAATAGGCGTCGCGGCTGTCCGGCTCGGCCTGCTTGAGGGTCAGTAATTGCCGTAAGGAGCGTTCGGCGGCGGCGAGATCGCCGGCCTCGAGTTCAAGCCAGCGGTCCCAGAGCAGGCTTTCGGTATCTTCTGGGTCGAGCATTACGGCGCGCGCATAGGCTTCGCGCGCGACTACCCCATCGAACTTGCGTTCGTCCACGTCATGAAGATCGGTGCTCATCTCTCGAAATCCGCGTCCAACATCTCGTCGACTCGATTGGCGATAAGCACGAAGAATCGATTGGAGCGAAGGCGTGTGAACATCGACAGCGGCAGGGAGAGCGCTCCGACTATTCGATGGAACCGGCGGAGCTCGCGGTCGGGCTCGAGGAGCGCTTCGCCGGAATTCTGAGCATCTGCCGCCATTTGATCACCCACCACCCCCGCGAGCCGCGATGTCTCGAAGGTATCAGGGTCGATGGCAATGCGCGGGAAGCGCCGAACCTTATTCCGCCGCTTGATCGATGAGCCATCAATTGCTTGTCCTAATAGTTCCCAGCTCATAGGCGGAGGTAGAGCTTGGCCAGCAAGAAGCGCCCCACCTCGGCCTCGTTACCCTCGAAGATGATCGCGGCTTGATAGAGCCTGCCGAAGTATCCGGCCTCGTCTTCAATCGCATCGACGTTCTCCATCAACCAGTCCAGCACGTCCTCATCAGCCTTGTTCAGCTTTGGCCCGCAACTTTGCCCCTGGCATAGCTCCTCGAAGTCGCTTAGCCCCGTCTCCTCGTCGAACGGCAGCACGGCCTGCCATTGCAGCAGGCTATCGAGCAGACGTCGGCCGTCGAACACCTCAAAAACACCCTGCCCGCAGTCAAGAATCTTGTAGCGGTAGGCCCTTTTCGCTAGCTCTACGAGGCGGTCGCTCATGACTATTCCTCCGCTCGGACCCCGCCATTTCCGTCCCAACCACCTGATTTGAGACAGGGCATGGCTTGCCATGGAAATCATCAGATCGGCAATTTGCTTTCGATAAAGAGCTTGGCAATTCGGGGGCAACGACCAAACGTGGTCCTCCAGTAGTGTGCCGCTGGCCGATGAAGCGAACACAGCGTGGCGCGCGTCGACCTGATCACAGCCCTTAGGAGAGCTCCCGGCCGCCAGTCGAGAACTAAAACGATTCCACGGGCAGAAGAATCGCCCTGGCGGCGATCTTGTCCGCGCCGGCGCCGGGTTATTCTCACTCGTTCGTCGGCGCCCCCACCAGCAACACCTGCAGACTCAGGTTCTCCGACCGCTGCGTGTTGCCCCGCTCGTAGAGGCCCAAGTGCTTCATCGCCATTTCCAGCGCACGATTTTTGTCCCAGAGCTTGATCTTAGTCGTGCGACAGCGTGCGTTGCTGTCTACCCTGCTGCAAGGGGAGGAAAGCCGCGCATGAAGTCTACTGCGTTGCCCACGGCGATGATCCTTGGATTGACCTTGGCCGTCGCCGGATGCGCCCAGTTCGGGCTGCAGGAACCCGCCCTCTACACGCCGATCGCCCCCTCCGAGATCGACTGGGCGCGCAAGAGCGGCGCAAACACGGTGAGCGGCATCGCAGTCACGAAGGCCGGCGGCACGTCCCATACCTGTGCGGGCCAGTCGGCGAACCTAGTCCCCGACAGCGCCTATGCGCGGGCGCGGATGACCGCGATCTTCGGCAACGCGACCAGGGGCACGCGCGCCGCCAGCCTCGGGCCGGTGAAGTTCGAGAAAGACGATCCGCTCTATGTCTCGACCTTGCGCACGACGCGCTGCGATGCCGCAGGTAGCTTCTCCTTCCCGCGCGTGCCCGACGGCATCTGGTACGTCACGACCAGCGTGAAGTGGCAGGGCCCCGCGCAGGTCGAAGGCGGCTCGATGATGCAGCGGGTTGACGTGCGCGGCGGACGATTTGTGAAGGTCATGCTCCCCTGAACGGGTCGACCTTGCGAGCCATGAAGGGTCTGGAGCCAGCAGCAGTGAGACTCGAAGATGGAACCGCTGGCGACGCCGATCGTCACGGCAATGCGATCATCTCCGCCTTGATGCGCTGTACTGTGCCGCTGCCAACACCGAGTTCGGCGGCAATTTTTAGGATGCCCTTATTGCCGAGCGCCAGCGCCTTGCGAACCGCGGCCTCCTTCTTGCCATCGAGCTTGGGGCGACCGAATGGCTTTCCGGATTTAGTTCCTTCTTCTCGAGCCCGCCTAATACCGATGGCCACACGCTGCTTAATCATATGCCGTTCGAACTCAGCGAACGCTCCAGTAATTTGAAATAGGAGCTTGCCCATTGGTGTTGTCGTATCGAGGTTTTGTTGTTCGATGAATACGTCTGTTTTGCACGCTTCAAGATGTTGGATTGTCGTGAGCAAGTCGACCAACGAACGCCCGAGGCGGTCGATCGCCCACACCATCACAACATCGAACCTCCCCTTGCCGGCATCGTTCAGCATCTGTTCGACCCCTGGTCGTTCCTTGCGGCTCTTTGCGCCGCTAATGCCGGCATCATGATAACACTCGACGACTTGCCACCCTCGACGCGCCGCGATGGCAGTCAATTCCTTCACCTGATTGTCGACGCTCTGCTTGTCGGTCGATACTCGAACGTAGATGGCTGCGCGTTTAGTCGCCATATCTTGCTCCCGAGTGAACTTCTCACACGAAGCCTTTATCTATACGAAAAGTCAATGTTTTTGGCATAGATGAGAAAGGTGAGCGCGTGTGCTTGTTTCTCAATGAGTTAGGAGCCGCCTTTTCTGAGGGGGTTTCTGCATAGCTCAGCGTTAATCACTGGTCGAAGAGGGAGTTACCAAGCGATGAAGACATCCCTATCGGCGAGACCGGCGAAGTACCTTCAGAAGAGGACCCCTCTTTTCGCCGCAGCCGCTGTCCTGCTCTGGATGATCGGCTAAGGGACGACGAGTTTACCTTGGTCCCGTTGGCGCTGGTGGTGCAGCGCCTTAGGGTCGTTCAGCATGCGTCGGCCAAGCCGGCCCATACGCTTTGTTGGCCCGTTGCGGAGCATCATATGGATAATTGGAGAGCCATCGAAGGAACGCCGTTTCCGCTGGGATGCACCTGGGTACCAGCGGATCGCGCTTATAATTTCGCAATCCTGTCTACCACCGCGACTGCGATTCGGTTGCGCCTGTTCGCCGAGGGCGACTTGGTTAATCCGGTGTTTGCGCTGAATCTCGATCCTCTTACTAATAAATCAGATAACACTTGGCATTGCCGTGTCTTTGCAGCAGCAGCAGCCGGCAAAGCCCGGTATTACAGCCTGCAGGCAGATTCCGACCCCGCCGTCACCGGCGCAGGAACGCTCTTCACACTCGGTACAGAACTGCTGGATCCCTATGCGCGTGAGGTATTTTTTCCGCCAAACTTCCGTCTCGGAGGTCCGCCTGGTCAAGCCGCGCTCTCGGTGCTGCCGTCGCAGAACCCGGTGACCTTCGATTGGGGCAATGCGCCCTGGCCGCTGCGCGGGGCCGATCTGCTGATCTATGAACTGCATGTGCGCGGCTTCACAAAGAACCCTAATTCCGGCGTGTCCTCCGACCATGCCGGGACGTACCTCGGAGTGATCGATAAGATCCCTTATCTGCAGCAGCTCGGCATTACCGCAGTCGAGCTGATGCCAGTATTCTGCTTCGATCCCGTGAGCGGCGGCAGCTGGGGCTACATGCCGATCAGCGTGTTCTATCCGCATCCCGCCTACGCGACCGCGCCTGAACGGGCTGTCGACGAATTCCGGCAGATGGTACGAGCCTTGCACGAAGCCGGCATCGAGGTGATTCTCGATGTGGTATTCAACCACACCGCGGAAGGAAATCAGCAAGGACCGGCCTACGGCCTTAAGGCGCTCGATAATACCGGTTATTATCTTACCACCGGCACGCCGCCACGTGGCTATCAGGACTACTCGGGCTGCGGTAATTCGCTGGATGCGTCGAGCCCCATCACACGTCGGCTAATCCTGGATGCACTTCGCTACTGGGTTAGTGAAATGCATGTAGACGGATTTCGCTTCGACCTCGCTGCCGTGCTCGCGCGCAACCCGGACGGATCATTTGATCTCACGACACCACCCATTTTTGCCGAGCTCGCCAGCGATCCTGAACTAGCTGATACACGCTTCATAGCCGAGCCGTGGGACGCCGGCGGCGGCTACCTGATCGGCCGCGACTTCCCAGGTTTGAACTGGATGCAATGGAACGACCACTACCGAGGCCAGCTCCGTGGCTTCGTACGCGGCGACATGGGGTTGGTACCCTCCGTGATGACACGCCTTTATGGCAGTGACGATCTGTTCCCCGGCGATGCAGTCAGTGCGCGGCACCCCTGGCAAAGCGTGAACTACATCGTCTCACACGACGGATATACGCTGTACGATCAAGTTGCCTACAACGGCGACGGTAGCCAATCGAGCTGGAATTGCGGCGTTGAAGGCGATGCGAATGCCACTGCCGATGTACTTGTTCTGCGTCGCCGCCAGGTTCGTAATTTCCTCACCCTGCTATTGATGTCGAATGGAACACCGATGATCCGCATGGGAGATGAGTTCCTGCAAACCCAAGGCGGTAATGCGAATCCATACAACATCGACGACGTCACCACTTGGCTCGATTGGAGCAAGGTGACCGCGAATGTGGAGATGTTGCGCTTCGCCCGCATGCTGATCGCTTTTCGTAACAATCATCCCGCCATCTGCCGATCACGCTTCTGGCGCACCGATGTGTCCTGGTATGGCCCCGCCGGGCGGCCGGACCTATCGACCGTCTCCCATACCATTGCCTACGTCATCCATGGCGCCTCTGTACAGGACAAGGACATCTATGTGATGGCAAACATGTATTGGCAGGACGTTAGCTTCACCATGCAGGAGCCAGGGCCGTGGAATCGGGTGATCGACACCGGTCGCGTTAGCCCAGACGACATTGGCGCCCCCGTGCCGATGCTCGGGCCGACGGTGCTGGTTAACGCCCGCTCCGTCGTTGTGGCGGTTAGCACCTGAGGAGTGTCCTCAGGCGGTTCATGTTTCGCGGCAACAAGGCAATGGCCGCGTCGACACACGAATTCCACACCTTAACCAAACCGGAGCGTCGATCCGACAGATCGAATGGCTCGCTTCCGAAGCGGGCGGCGGCGATCAGCTCGACCAGGCCGAGCCGGCCGCCTTCTACGTCGAGCTGAGCGCACGCGTGGGCCAGGCCCGGCTCGCGGCGCGCCGCGAGCGCGAGGCGCTCATTCGCCTCATGGGCCCGTGGGGCGGCGACACCAACTTCGCGCTACCGGCCGAGCGGCCGGCGCTGCCGGGCGATCCGGAGACCTTTGCGGCGGTCGAGGTCGAGGCCGTCAACCGTCGCGTCGATCTTATCATGGCGCGTCACGACGTCGTGGCGCTGGCCAAGTCGCTGTCGCTGACCCAGGCGACACGCTACGTCTCGATGCTGCAACTGGCCGGGATCTTCAACGACGAGTCGGCCAACCCGCTGACCAACAGCAACACCGCGATCAACCGCGCCGGCGCACAGCTCGATATCCAGATTCCGATTTTCGACACCGGCGAGGCGCGCGAGCGCAAGGCGCACGAGACCTATATGCGAGCATTGAACCGGCTCGCAGCGACGGCCGTCAACGCCCGCTCCGAGGCGCGCATTGCTTACGAGACCTACCGCGGTACCTACGACATCGAGAAATTCTACCGTGACCGTGTGCTGCCGCTGCGCCAGATCGTGTCGCAGGAGATCATGCTGCGCTACAGCAACGGGATCCTCGCCGGTGAAGGCATGCGCGTCGATCTGTTCAAATACCTGACCGACGCACGCGTACGCATTGGCGCCAGCGCCGCCGCACTGGACGCCAGGCGCGACTTCTACCTCGCCGCCGCCGACCTGCAGGCAGCGCTGTCCATTGGCAGCGGAGCGGCAGGCGGCGAGCCGGCAGCGTCCTCGCCCGCAATGCAATGAGAGGCCGTCCATATCGGATCGATAAGCTCGGCTCTGCTGAGCGCGCTAGTTCCGCGGTCGGTCCGCCTTCCGCCACCACGAGGTCGGCGGTCGTGTCGGTGAACTGCTCGAAGCTCACCCCGACATAGGGCGCCACGAGACTGGCAGCAAACATGTGATGGAGAGTGCGTCCGGTCGCCCGCGCCGCCGTATGCCCGCGTCACAGGGCCAGCAGCTGATCGAGCAGCGCACGGTCGGACCGGAGCTGGGTGGCGGGGCCGGCAAAACGCACGGCGCCCTTCTCCAATACATAGACGCGATCAGCAAGCGCGAGCGAGAACTCGATGCCTTGCTCCGCAAGCAGGATGGTCAGGCCCTGCGCCTTCAGTTCTCCGATCCTGGTCAACAGCATCTCGACCACGAGCGGCGCGAGACCTTCCGATGGCTCGTCCAACAGCAGGAGTTCGGGATTGCCCATCAGCGTGCGGGCGATGGTCAGCATCTGCTGCTCGCCGCCCGACAGAAACCCGCCCTGCCGGTCACGCAGCGCGCCGAGCACCGGAAAGAGCTCGATGACGGCGTCGATCGTCCAGCGGCCGGGGCGCCCCGCGGCCCGTCGGGCGACCTCGAGGTTCTCCCACACCGAGAGCTCGGCGAAGATGCGGCGGTCCTCCGGAACGAAGCCGATGCCCGCACGGGCGACCCGATAAGGCGCCCAGCCGGCGATGTCGCGCGACTTGAAGCGGACATGGCCGGCGCTGGGCGGTGTCAATCCCATCACGGAGCGCATTGTCGTGGTCTTGCCGACGCCATTGCGGCCGAGCAGGCAGACGCATTCGCCTTGGTTGACCTCGAGCGAAATGCCGAATAGCACGCGGCTAAGCCCATAGGCCGCGTGCACGTCCTCGAGCGCGAGCAGCGCGCTCATTGGTGATCCCCCAGATAGACGCGACGGACATCGGGGTCGGCGCGAACCGTCGCCGGGTCGCCGTGGGCGATGACGCTCCCCTGGTGCAATACCGTGATGCGCCGGGCGATCGAGAACACGACCGCCATGTCGTGCTCGGTAAACAGGAGAGTAAGGCCGCGCTCGTGCGCGATGCGCTCGATGAGCGCAATCGTCTCGTGCGTCTCGCTCGCCGACATGCCCGCGGTCGGCTCGTCGAGCAGCAGGATCTTGGGATCGCTCGCGAGCGCGATGCCGAGCTCGAGCTGCTTCTGGTTGCCGTAGGAAAGCGTGCCTGCCGTCGCGTCGGCCCGGCCGGCGAGGCCGATCGAGGCGAGCAGAGCCTCGCTGTCGTCGCGATAGAGCTTCTCCGAGCGGGACCAGAAATTGAGGCCCTGCCCCCGATGGACCAGAAAGGCCGCCTGCACGTTCTCCAGCACGCTGAGCTTCGGAAAGATGTTGGTGCGCTGGAACGACCGTCCCATTCCCATGCCGCAGATCTTGTAGGGCGCCACGCCGGTGATGTCGCGCCCATCGACAAATACGCGGCCGGCGGTCGGCTGCAGGTGCCCGCTGATGAGGTTGAACAGCGTCGACTTGCCGGCGCCGTTCGGTCCGATGACCGCGGCGATCTCGCCTTCGGCCACGGCCAGATCGACATCGGACACGGCGCGGAAGCCGCCGAACGACTTGGAGAGGCCCCGCACCTCAAGCATTTGCGGCCCCCTGCCTCTTGCGGCGGATCCAGGCGACGCCAGCCGTCAATCCCCCGACGATCCCGCCGGGGAAGGTGAACAGCAACACGAGCAGGATCGCGCCAAGCACGAACGACCAGTACTCGGTGTAGGACGTAGTCTCCTGGTTGAGCAGGACGAGCGTGGCCGCGCCGACGACCGGTCCCCAGAAGTGTCCGATGCCGCCGAGGATGGTCATGATCATCACCTCGGCGGATTTCGGCCAGTAGACATAGTCGGCGAAGACGCCGCGGTTGAAGATGCCGAACAGGGCACCGGCGATGCCGGCGAAGCCGCCGGCGGCCACAAAGGCGGCGAGCTCGTAGCGGCGCACATCGACGCCGATCGCGGACGCGCGCTCCGGGTTTTCCCGGATCGTTGTCAACATGCGGCCGAACGGCGAGCCGATGATGCGCTTCATAGCCGCCAGCGACAGCATGACCACCATGAGCGTCAGGACGTAGAACTGGTCGGCGATGTTGAAGTCGCCTAACAGCGGAATCGAAGTCATCCACTCGAGATCGGGGTACGGCACGTCCGGCAGCCCCTGGTCGCCGCCGGTGACCTCGTTCCACTTGAAGCAGATCGCCCAGATGATCTGCGAGAAGGCAAGCGTCAGCATGGCGAAATAGATCCTGGTGAGACGCACGCAGAAAAAGCCGAAGACCAGCGAGCCCAGGGCGGCACCGAGCGCCGCCGCCGGCAGCGCGATCGAAAACGGCATGGCATAGGTCTTCATCAGGATGCCGCAGACGTAGGCGCCGATGCCGAAATAGGCGACGTGCCCGAACGAGACGAGGCCGGTCGTGCCCAGCAGCAGGTTGAGACTCATTGCGAACAGGGCGCTGATCGCGATCTGGGTCGCGAGGAATGTGTCATAGCGCGAGCCAACCCACGGAACGAACATGGCCACGAGGAAGACGACGAGCGTCCAAGGGACGCGACGGGCGAGGGCGGTCATCGCAGGGGTCTTCCGAACAGGCCCCAGGGACGGACGATCAGGATCACCGCCATCAGGGCGAACACCGAGAACAGCGAGAAGCTCGGCAGAATGAGAATGCCAAACGAAAGCACCTGGCCGTAGATGACCGAGCCCCAGAACGTGCCCCAGAACGAGCCGAGGCCGCCGATCACCACGACGATGAACGCCTCGACGATGATCTCGACATCCATGCCCGGCACGATGCCCTCGATCGGCGTGACCAGCGCACCGGAGAGCCCGGCGAGAAAGGAGCTCGCGACGAACATCCCGGTGTAGAGGGCGCCGACATTGGCGCCGAGCGCGCCCAGCATCTCGCGGTCGAGTGCCGCCGCCCGCACCATGCGCCCGGCGGAGCTGCGGGTCAGGACGAGCCAGCCGGCGACGGCGATCGCGCAGCCCATCAGCATGATGAACAGGTTATAGAGCGGCAGCACTGCGCCGAACATCTCGATGCCGCCATCGAGGAGGGCCGGGCGGGAGACCGACAGTTGTTGCGTGCCCCACAAGGCCTTGGCGGCGTCGCCCAGGATCAGGACCAGGGCATAGGTGAGCAGCAGCTGGTAGAGCTCCTCGCGTCCGTACATGTGACGCAACAGCAGCCGTTCGACCAAGCCGCCAAGCAGGGCGACGCCCATCGCCGCGGCCAGCGCCGCCAGCCAGAAGCTCTCCAGTATGGGGCCAAGCCATTGCACGGCCTGCCAGGCGAGATATGCACCGAGCATGTAAAAGGAGCCATGCGCGAAGTTGAGCACGCGCATCACGCCGAACACGAGCGACAGCCCCGACGCGATCAGGAACAAGAACATCGCCGTAGTGAAGCCGCCGAGAAACTGCGTGAACACGAACGACACGTCGTCCATCGCTCAACCCTTTCTACTGGCCCGCGCCGGAGCGCAGGAAGTCGCCCTCCCTCTCCCGGGATGGGGGAGGGAGCACGTTGGGCCTGTCGTTTGCTGGTCCCGAGTCACTCGGGAGCAACTTTGATCCGCCCGATTACTGCGTGTAAGGCCCCTGGGAGAGATACTTGGGGGCCTTCATGACGGCGAAGGGATAGTGGTCGTCCTTCACCATTAGACCCCAATATTCGCCCATATCGGTCTCGTGCGTCTTGGCGTTGAAAGTGAAGTTGCCGATCGGCGTGTCGAAGGAAAGCCCGAGCAGCGCCTTCGCGACCGCGTCGGATTTCGTGCTGCCGGCCTTCTTGATGCCCTCGACCAACGCCAGGATCGACGAATAACCCATGATCGCCCAACCGGAAGCGTACTCCTGCTTGGTGAACGCCTTGAGGTGCTCGACATAGGCCTTGTGCGCCGCGGGCTCGTTCTCCGGCCAGATGACCGGGTCGTAGGCATCGGACCAGATCCCGTAGGGATAGTCCTTGCCCAGTGCCAGGGCCGCGTCAGTTGTCCCCACCTCGCCGCCATCGACCAGGCGGTTGTTGATGGCCTTGAAGTAGCCGAGCGGGGCCGCCTGCTTGGCGAAGGTGACGAAATCGCCGCCGAACACGTCGCAGAACACCGCGTCCGGCTTCTTGGCCATTTGCGCGGTGATGAATGGCGTAAAGTCGGCCTGACCTAGCTTCGGCCACTGCTGGTCGACGATCTCGATGTCGGGCCGCGCCTTCTTGATGAAGTCGACGAAAGCGGCGACGGCGTCGCGACCGTAAGCATAGTCGGGCGCGATAGTGGCGACGCGCTTCACGTCCTTCCAGGCGGCGACGATCGACGCGCCAGTGCGGCCGTCGATATCGGTGTTGGAGGCGAGGCGGAAGATGTAGGGATGCAGGTTGGCTGGCGCGACGAGCTGGATGGTCTTCGCCGTCGGGGCGATGAAGACGATCTTGTTTTCCTTGGCGATGGTCGACACTGCCGGCGCCTCCGCCGACGTCAGCGTTCCCGACAGAAATTCGACGCCGTTCTTGATGATAAGCTCACGCGCAAGACGCACCGCCTCGTCGGCGCTTGCCTTGCTGTCGCGCGTCAGCAGCTCGAGCTTGCGGCCAAGCACGCCACCTCCCGCGTTGATCTCCTGCACCGCCATCTCGGCGCCCTTCGTGATGGGCACGCCATAGACCGAGGCGGGGCCGGAGAGCGGCATCGGAAAGCCGATCTTGATCGTGCTCTGGGCGGCCGCTGCCGCCGGCATGAGACCTGCAATAGCGATCATCGCCAGAAAGCGCTGCGACATCATGCACATCCTCCCTGTTCTTTGGTTGGTTCTTCGCGCCTAATTTTTTAACGGAACTTCGCTGATCCACATCGCGCGGCTATTCGCCGGCGTACTCTCCGCTAAGCACTGTCGAAGGCGTCAGCTTGACGTTATCCGACATTGTCCAGATGAACCCCTGGAACGGTGCGAACGCTAGCATTCTGGCGGGTTCCGAGAAAGCCATGAGCTGCCGACACAGCCTTCGCGGCGCTTCCGCCGTGCCCAATTCCGAAAACGACCTTTGATCCACCGATTTGGCCCTTTCTCTCGTCATTCATACACACTCCTCCCGTTGTGCCTGCCATTTAAGCCATCCGGACGTATTGGTGATGGAGCCTGCCAAGGAGAGGGACGACCTTCGCTGGCCCGGTCGTCTGCACCGGGCGGCTGAAAAGGGACTGGCGGAACTTGCGGTCGCGCTCGAGGAGCGTGGCTTCGACACCGTCTTGAGTCGCCGGAAGTCTGAGCATCTGCCGCAATTTGAATCGCCCGCCAAATAGTCGGCACCGCCCCTCGCCAGCGTCAAAATCTGGCTCACTGGAGCGCTTTGGCCGTCGGAGAGTCCCCGACTGCCAACCGAGAACTAAAACGACTCCACGGGCAGAAAAACCGCCCCGGCGTCGATCTTGTCCGCGCCGGTGCCGGGTTACTCCTCCCGCTCATTCGTCGGCGCCCCCACCAGCAGCACCTGCAGACTCAAGTTCTCCGACCGCTGGGTATTGTCGCGCTCGTAGAGGCCGAGGTATTTCAGCGCCTTCTCGAGCGCTTGATTTTTGTCCCACATACGCACCCTGGTCGTCCGGCCGTCTTCATCAACCTCGATCGCCGCGATCATCCCAGCCGCGTCCTCGTCTAGCTCTACAATGGGGACGAGCGTCCCGTCAGCGCGGAACAGTCTGCGCGGATCAGCGTAGGCCACGCGCGCGATCTCCCGCAGAGTTCGCTCGACCGAGAGGCCTGCCGCTGCGATGGCTGGGACCTTCAGTTCCGCAATTCTTGCCGAAACCTTGCTGTTCTTCAGCAGACGACTTGCGGCTTCGTTGATCGTCTTCGGGTTCATGTTTCCGGCATGATAGGCCTCGCGGTAGGCATCGCTGGCGTTCATCAGCCGGCAATATGCGAGCGCGAATGCTTCTTGCTTTGGGGTCAGACGCATCCTGGCAGAGCACGTTGTGGGTGGGTACATGGCGTGCGTCTACAGCAGTTCGATATTCCGTTCGCCGTCCTTAACTTGGACGTTCCAGATTAGGTCCTCGAGCGCATCCAGTTGCGCTTCGGTAGCCTTGATCCCCACCTTCATGAGAGCCCAAGGCAGAACCCAATAAAGCAAGTGCGAAAGGACTTTCGGCGACGGCGTGTACTTGCCCCTGCGCCACTCAGCCAGCCGTGAGTACGTCAGCTTGGTGCCGCACACCTTGTTCAATTCCTTGATCGCCACGCCCAAGGTGTTGCGGTAGCCGATTTTCTGCGCCTCTACCCAGGAGCTGACGAGCTGTTGCATGGCGGTCCATCTGAGGGTTTGCGGCGTCATCCGACGCTGCTCATGTACCTGTACGACTCGTTACACTACTCCTAGACCGTCGAAAAAACCATTTGCTACCGTTCAGCTGGTGAACAGGTGCTAATTGACGAGCCGATCCAATGAGGCAGGCCGCAAAAAGCCCTCCCCCAGACTCACGCTACTGAGGCCGACGCTGTGCCAAGGTGTGCCAAGGTTTTTCGATGTTCCAACACTGTATACGCGCGCGTACGCGCATACTGGGTTTGGGAAAACCATGGTTGCCTAGGCACACCTTGGCACAGGCAGCGGCCTTATCGTGAGGTTTTGGGCAGCCAGCGCCGTGCTTGGCCATCGGCGCGGCTGCGTCTTGCGCGCTCCCATCCGGCGCGTTTCAGGATCGCGGCTACGCGCTGCATGTGGCCGTTGTGCTGATCCTTGATCGGAATGCTCAAGGCGCCGAGCAGGAAGTCGGCATTAATGTGCACGCCATCGACCGCACGCTTGCTCGCATAGTCGCGCACGCAATCCTCCCAGACATCGGGTCGCTGGGCGTCGGCTTGATGCTTGATCAACTCGTCTTGAAGGTCCGTGGCGGTGATCCAGCCATCCTCGCCCGCCGACTCAGCCTCGGCCGCCAGCCGCCAGAGCAGCGAGCGGTTGGCTTCGATCCAGGTGAGGTCGGTCCGCTCGCACTCGACCGGCCAGAATCTTCGGCCGCCGGTCGCATCGTCTAGGAAGTCGCCAATATTGCTGGTGCCCGCAAAGGAGCAGGCGCGCGGCACATTGACCGCCGCGCGCTCATACGGCGGTCGGAAGGTATCGATGCGTGAGGTGATGAACATCTTGCTGCGCTCGACCTGGGAGCGGCGCAGTGCCCCCATCTCGGCCCACTCGATCAGCACCTTGCCGTGCAACTGGATTAGCGCGTCTTTCGAGTGAAGCTCGGGCAGGTGATCGGTGAACCATTCGGCCCCGACCAGCGTCGCCAGCCCTCCCGACTTGCCGATGCCCTGATCGCCGATCAGCACGAGGAGGTGATCATGCTGGCAGCCGGGCTGGCGGACGCGTCGCACCATCGAGATCATGAAGGCGCGGCTGATCGCCCGGTTGAGCGGCGTGTCCGCAGCGCCGAAGCCCAGCGTAAGCAGCAGCGAAAGCGCATTGCCGGGCTGGTCGGGATCGATGCGATGGCCGTTGATGATCGAGGGCACCTCGCGCGGCTCCTCGGCCGTCAGCAATTCGTGGAAGTAGTCGAGCACCGGATGGAAGCGGCCATGGTCGCGGGCGTGCAGCAACATGGCGTCGTGGAGCATGCCCTTGCGCAGCGCGACCATGCCTTGGGCGTGGAACCATTCCAAGGCCGCCAGGACGTCGCTATCTTCGAGCATGCGCGGCAGGTTGCGCGTCGCCGCTTTTCCCCCTGCCGGGATCTCGCGGCGGATGACGACATGCCGCGCAAACGCATCGAAGGCTAGCACGTCGCACCACTCGGGCGCGTGCCTGAGCGCGATCAGGACGTTGTGAACGTTGGCGCCATCAATGGCGCCCGCCCGAGTTCTGGTGCATTGGTTCGCCCAGGATGGCCCGCGCCCGTTAGCGCCGGTCTTGCTGCCGTTCGCGCTCTTCGAGCGTTTGGCCCGCTTGGTCGCCTTCCTGATCTCCTCCGCGCCCATCGTGCGGTGAGTCCGCGCGCTCATGACGCCGCCGCCGGGTTGAAGTCGTCGACGGGCGCGATCGCGACCTCGACCTCGCGGTCTGCATCGAGCCAGCGTTGCGCCAGCTGGTCAGCACCGGCTTCGCCAGCCGGGCCACGGTCGGCGTAGACGACGATGGTCTCGATCCCGTCAACCACCTCGAGCTCGCCCAGGTTGCCTGCGTTCAGCGCCGCCCACACCGGCTCATGGCGGCCCTCATCGCGACGGAACGCCGTCGTGACGGCGAGGCATGTTTCGATGCCCTCGCCAAAGCCGATGCGTCGGGTGTCGTCAGCATCGTGGCAAAGCCGGATGACGCCGCCCTTGATCGGGAAGCCGCCGAGGCATGAACGCTGTTCGTGCTTCGGCAGCGGGGCCTTCCCCAATCCGTCCGGCCTGAGTCGCGTGAAATGCAAGGACATGATGCGGGAGGCGTCGGCGAAGGCGGTGATGATGCCCACCATGCAGGGCCAGATAAAGCGCGGCGGCTTCGCGGGCAGGAAACGCAGGTGATGACCATCCGGCGGCAGGTCGAGGTCGCGTGATCGCAAGTAGGTCTCGACAACCGTGCCATCGATGGGTTGCAGCTTCGACAGCAGGTAGTGGAGCTTGCTGTGGTCGGTCGCCGATTTGATCGGCGTCGGCCTCGATGGTCGCTCACGCCATTCATCCGATCGCGGCAGCAGCCCGCGTCGGTGTAATTCGCCGCCGATGTCGCGACCGTCGCAGCCCGCAAAGCAATACCACACCACGTTGCCGTCCTTGGTGTCGTCAATGGTCATGGATGCATGCCGATCGTCGTGCACCGGGCAGCTGCACAGCCATTGCTTACCAGTCTTTTTCGCGGCGCCCAGCGCCTTGGCGATACGCTCGGCGGGACTCATGGCACGCCTGCGCAACCAGTCGTCGGCGCGAACTCGTCACCAAAGTGTTGATAAGCGCGCAGCACCGGCCGCGCTGTCTTGCCAGATGAAAATGTCGTATTTAGTATCGTCGCGCTTTTCGAAAGTCTTTGGCCGGTTACTCGCTCGCGCGGGGCGCCGGCCTTTTCTTGTGTTGGGCGGAAGGGCGCGAAAACGAGGGGGCGTCAGAATCTTTCGCGGCCCCGGTGAAACTCAGGTCTCCTCAAGCTTGCTGCGGTTGCGAGGTGCGGGCATGGACGCTCGCTTTCACTTCGAATTCGGTGCCGTTTCCGCTTCGATGGGCTCTGGTGAACCGATGTGGCCGATGCCGGGCGGCCGTTCGGCGACAGGGATCGTTTTGTCAGGGTCGGGCAACCCGGCCGCACGTCGCAACCAAGCGCCAGGCACCCGGATGAGGCGGCCAATCCGGATGCACGGAATTTCTTTCCGCTCGATGGCGCCATAGACGGTTTTCCTATCCGTCTTGAGCACCTTGGCGGTGAAGTCCACGGTGTTGAAATCTTCGATCACGTAGGACCTCGGGGGACATGCGCGTATTGAGAGTCTATACCCTCCATCCAAACGTTTACAAACGGTATGAAGATGATTAACGATTGCCGTTATTTTATCGTTTAAGGAAGATCAATGAACTTGATCGCTTTCGAATGCAGCAAGTGCCTTGACGGGTATCGGATCATCACGAAGCCTTCCCCGACGAAAGCCAACCGTGCCGGGCGTGCGTATTATCTCGTTGCCGCAAGCGATCGGTTCGAGCGGTACTCGCCACTCGAGCATTTCCCTACCCTGTTCGCCAACTTCGCCGAGGCCCCTGCAAATGCCGAGGGCTTGCGTCGGTTCGCCGATAATTTCGGGCTGCCCGACAGCGACACCGATGGCAATGCGACTGAGCAAATGGTCTACGACATCTTGCGGGAGCAAGCGGCCATAAAACGGGCGTTGGCCGTTCTCGAGAAAGGCGATAACCAGGAACTTGTTAAGCTACTCCGTCACGGTCGCAACCGGTGGGGGAAACTCATCCTCGTCGAGCCAGGGCAATCCGGCTTCGCGCGGCTCGAATTGCGTCTTGGCACCAACGGTAAGCTCGAGACTGTTATTGTGCCGTCGAACCTAATCCAAGCGATGTGGATTCAGTTCTTGTTGCACGCCGCGGCGGATGCGCAGCTTTTTCGCTGTCAACATTGCGCAAAACCGTTCGTGGTCGGCTCGGGCACCAAGCGCCGCAGCACGGCCAAATACTGCTCCAATGCTTGCAGGTTTGCCGCCTTCCAGGCGAAATAGGAGGCTTAGTCATGTCACGAGGTCACATTCGCCAGCGCGGCAAAAACTCTTGGTCGCTTAAATTCGATCTCGGCCGCGATCCGATCACCGGCAGGCGGATCACCAAGTATGCCACCGTGCGCGGGCCGAAGAAAAAGGCCCATGAGCAGCTCACCAAGCTTCTCGCCCAGCGCGACGACGGCACCTTTGTTGATCCCACCAAGGCGACGCTCTCGCAATACCTCCGCCACTGGCTTGAGGCCGATATTGACCGTCGCGTTGCCGCTCGCACGGCTGCGCGGCATCGCGGCATCGTCGAAAAGAATATCATCCCAAAACTTGGCCACGTCCCGGTGAGGAAGCTTACGGCGCTGCATATCGAGGCTTTCGAGGCGGAACTGCAGCGCGAGGGATGGGTGAAGACTCGGGCCAAGCCTAAGGTCAAGCAAGGCGAACAACCTGGGCCCGTAGAGAAGCGCGGCCTGTCGGCTCAAACGGTGCAGCACGTCCACCGAACGCTTTCCCAGGCGCTCGGCCATGCTGTACGGCTCGGCGTGCTGTTCAAGAACCCGGCCCAACAAGTGAAGGCGCCGCGCCCGCCTTCGCGCGAGATCAAGATCCTCGGAAAAGAAGAAATTGCCACGCTACTCGCCGCCGCGACGGGCGGGCCGCTTTACCTGCCCGCGCTGGTCGCAATCACCACCGGTATGCGGCGGGGCGAATTGTTAGGGCTGCGCTGGTCGGACCTAGACCTGAAAACCGGTGCGCTAACGGTCAATCAATCGCTTGAGCGCATCAAAGGTATTGTCGCGTTCAAGCCGCCAAAGACGCGCACGAGCCGCCGCACGATTACCCTGCCGGTCGCGACGGTCGGAGCCTTGAAAGAGCATTACAAGGCGCAAGCTGAGGAACGCCTGAGGCTCGGGCTCGGGCGCGATCCGCGCGGCCTCGTGTTTACCCGTGCCGATGGCGAGCCGCGGGACGCGGACTCGCTCACCAAGTCATTCGGCAGGCTCGTCGCCGCCGCCAAGGTGACGCCTATCACCTTCCACGGCTTGCGCCACACCCATATCTCGCACCTGCTCATGGACGGCGTGCATGTGAAGGTCGTCAGCGAGCGGGCCGGGCATGCCAACGTCAGCATCACGCTCGGCGTCTATGCGGCCTATGTTCCCAACATGCAGGCGGACGCCGCGTTGCGGGTGGACGCATGGCTTCGATAGCCGTTAAAAACGCTGTGCCGGAAACCATCGGGTGGCAATTGGGTGGCAAGTCGACGGTTTGGGAGCAGAGCGCTTCGTCTATCGTGTTGAAATCGCTTGGAATGCCGGGTTAGCACAGTGGTAGTGCAGCGGTTTTGTAAACCGAAGGTCGGGGGTTCAAATCCCTCACCCGGCACCAGCGCCCCGGCGACATGACCGCCATCCTCGTCACCGGCGGCGCGGGCTATATCGGCAGCCATGTCTGCAAGGCGCTGGCCGAGGCAGGCCATCAACCCATCTGCTTCGACACGCTGGAGAAGGGCCACGACTGGGCCGTGCGCTGGGGACCGCTCGAACGCGGCGACATCGGCGATGCGGCACGTCTCGACCAGGTATTCAGCCGCCATCACCCCAGCGCGGTGATCCACCTTGCAGGCTACATCGAGGTGGGTGAATCAGTGAGCCAGCCCGAGCGCTATCTGCACAACAACGCGGCCAAGTCGGACGCCTTGATCGAAGCCTCGCTGCGTCACGGCGTCGACGCCCTGGTGTTTTCCAGCTCCTGCGCCGTTTACGGCCTGCCGCAAACAGATCTGCTGGCGGAGACCCATCGCATCGCGCCGATCAGCCCCTATGCCGAGTCCAAGGCGCGGGTCGAGCGCGCGTTGACGGCCGCCGCGGCCCGCGGGCTGCGTTCGATGGCGCTGCGCTATTTCAATGCCGCCGGCGCCGACGCCGAGGGCGCGATCGGCGAAGCGCACCATCCCGAGACCCATCTGCTGCCGCTCGCTGCCGACGCCGTTCTCGGCCTCGGCCCCGCCCTTACCCTGCTGGGCGCGGACTACCCGACGCCTGACGGCTCATGCATCCGCGACTTCGTGCATGTGAGCGACCTCGCGGACGCCCATCTCCGGGCGCTCGACTGGCTGCAGCGCGCACCCCGGCATGGCCTTCACGAAGCCTTCAACCTCGGCAGCGGCACCGGCTACAGCGTGCGGCAGGCGATCACCGAGACCGCACGGATCGCCGGCCACGCCGTGCCGCACACCGTGGGCCCCCGGCGGCCGGGCGATTCGCCCAAGCTGGTCGGCGACATTTCCAAGGCCAGGCACGAGCTCGGCTGGGCACCCCAGCGCGACCTTGCGGTCCAGATCGAGGACACGCTGCGCTGGCGGCGCAAGATGCCGCGTTAAAAACTCAGGCGAGACGCAGCGGCAGACGGCGCAAGCGCTTGCCGGTGGCGGCGAACACCGCGTTGGCGACCGCGGGCGCGATCGGCGGCGTGCCGGGCTCGCCGACGCCGCCGACGACAGACGAACCGCCATCGACGAGATGGACCGACATCACCGGCGCCTCGGCGAGACGGACGGCGTCGTAGTCCGGGAAGTTCGCCTGCTCGACGGCGCCGTTGGCCAAAGTGATCTCGCCATAGAGCGCGGCGCTGAGGCCGTAGATGATGCCGCTTTCCATCTGCATGCGCACGATCGCGGGATTGACCACCGGGCCGCAATCGATGGCGCAGGTGACGCGCTTGACCTGCAGCGTCTGGCCATCGGGCACCGAAACCTCCGCGACTTGCGCCACGATCGAACCGAACGAGGCGCGCAGCGCGATGCCGCGGCCCGATCCTGGCGGCAGCTTCTGGCCCCACCCGGCTTCCCGCGCAGCCGTCTCCAACACCTTGAGATGTCTTGGCTTGTCCGCCAGCAGCTCGCGGCGGAATTCGAACGGGTCTCTCTTCAAGGCCAGCGCCAGCTCGTCGATAAAGCTCTCGTCGAAAAAGGCGGTGTGCGAATGGCCGACCGAGCGCCAGAAGCCCACCGGCACCGAGCCGTCGGCGACCACGGCGTCCAGCTGGTAGAACGGAAACGCGTAGGGCGGATTTTCAACGGCATTGCCCTCGGGCTGACCCTGCGCCGGCAGACCGGCGGCGCGTGCGCCAAACTGGTCGCTCGGCGACTGCGCGACCTGACGCTTGGCGACACTCGCGAGTTTGGGTGCGCCCTGCGACACATCGAGTTCGGCCCGCCAGCGCGCCAGCGCCATCGGCCGGTAGCAATCGTGGCGGATGTCCTCTTCGCGCGACCACAGCAGCTGGACGGGTCGTTCGGGCACGGCGAGCGCGCAGGTCACGGCCTGGCGCACAAGATCGGTCTCGGCGCGCCGACCGAAACCGCCACCCAGGAAGGTCGTGTGCACGGTGACATCGGCCTGCCGCACATGGGCGCTCCCGGCCGCGGCCAGCCGCATCAGGGTCGGCGACTGGTTGGGCATCCAGACGTCGACGGCGGGCTTGCCTGCCCTCTGCTTGCTGAACCGGGCGGTGCAGTTCATCGGCTCCATCGGCGTGTGTGCGAGGTAGGGCGCACGATAGATGGCTTCGACGGTCTGCGTTTTCGCCGGCTTGCCTTCGGTGCCGAGCGAGCGCGTCAATGCGGGCTTGCCCGTCTCCATCAGCTCTTCGTAGCGCTTCCACAAAGTCGCGCTGTCGAGCGTGGGCTCGGGGCCGGCCTGCCATTGCACGTCGATGCCCTCTTTGAGGAGCTTGTTGGCGCGCCACCAGCTCGAGCCGATGGCGGCGATCCCGCCCGGCACGACGATCACCGTCTCGACGCCCTTGGGCAGGCTGCCCTTCAGCTTGAAGCCGCTCGCCTGGCCGCCGAAGGTCGGCGCATTGCGGACCGCGGCGTAGAGCAGGCCGGGCAGGCGCACGTCGATACCGAAGGTCGCCGTGCCCGTCACCTTCGCAGGAATGTCGAGGCGCGGCAGCGGCTTGCCGATAAGCTTGAACGCCGACGGCTGCTTGAGCGGCGGCGGCGGCATCGTCGAAAGATCGCCGACATAGTCCACGAGCTCGCCGAACGTCGCCACGCGGCGGCCGTCGTTGCGGCGAACCTCGCCCTCGCTCACGGTCAGTTGGGCGACCGGCAGACCAGCCTTGCGACTCGCCGCACGCAGCAGCAGGTCGCGCGCCACGGCGCCCGCCGTGCGCATCGGCAGCCAGGCGTCGCGCGTCGCCGTTGAACCGCCGGTCCCTACAACGCCCAGCACGCCGCCCAGCTTGCCCGCCAACCAGTGCGCAATGTCGACGGTCGTGCCCGTCTCCTCTGGCGAGAACGGCAGGCTGTCGATCAGGATCTCGGCGTTGCGATAGACGCCGTCCTCCGGCGGGTCCTCGACCCGGATCTGGCCCCAGCGCGCGTCCATCTCCTCGGCGACCAGCATGGCAAGCGCGGTCTGGATGCCCTGACCCATCTCGGCGCGCGGCACCGCCACGGTCACCGAATTGTCGCGCGCGATCTTGACCCAGCCGTTGAGACCGGCTTCGTCCGCTTTGACATTGAACAGCGTACGGCTGCCCAGCCGGTCGCGCTCGCGGACGAACCAGAATCCGACGCTCAACAGGCCGCCACCGAGCATGCCGCCGATGATCGCCTTGCGCCGGGTGAGCTTCACGACGCACCCCTCACGAGGCGCCCCTCATGACGCGCCAAGTATCTCCGCCGCGCGGTGCACGGCGCGGCGGATCGCGCTGTAGGTGCCGCAGCGGCAGATGTTGGAAAGGACCTCATCGATGTCACGGTCGCTCGGCCGCGGGTTGGCCGCGAGCAACGCCGCCGTGGCCATGATGAAGCCGGGTTGGCAGTAGCCGCACTGGGGAACCTGCTGCTCGATCCACGCCTGCTGCACCGCGTGCAACTGGCCCGGCCCCAGTCCTTCGATAGTCACCACGTGCGTCTTGTCGACGTCGCGCGCCGCCATCGAGCACGAACGCACGGGCACGCCGTCGACATGCACCGTGCAGGCGCCGCACGACGCCACGCCGCAGCCGAATTTCGGCCCGACGATGTTGAGGTCCTCGCGCAGGACCCAGAGCAGCGGCTTCTCAGGCTCGACATCGACCTGGCGAGCCTGGCCGTTGACGGTGAACGAGATCATCGTTCGATGAAGGTATCACCCAGAACGAGGACGTCCATCTTGGTTCGCAGGAAACAATCGATGGCTTCCTCGGGCTTGCACACGACCGGTTCGTTCTCGTTGAAGCTGGTGTTGAGCACCATCGGCACGCCGGTGATGTCGCGGAAGGATTCTATCAGGCGCGCATAGCGCGGGTTGCCGGCCCAAGTGACGGTCTGCAGGCGGCCGGTACCGTCGACATGGGTGACGGCCGGGATCTCCGGGCGCTTCTCCGGGCGGATGCGGAAGACCTGCATCATGAACGGCACGTCGTCGTCGGTCTCGAACCACTCGGGCACGGCATCGCGCAGGACCGAGGGCGCGAACGGCCGGAAGGACTCGCGGCGCTTGATCTTGAGATTGAGGATGTCCTTCATGTCGGCACGGCGCGGGTCACCCAGGATCGAGCGATTGCCGAGCGCGCGCGGGCCCCATTCGAGACGGCCCTGGAACCAACCGACTACCTTGCCTTCGGAGACCGCTTGCGCCGTGCGCCGGCAGAGCGTGGCCTCATCACCGATGCGCTCGATCCTGCAGCCGGCGGCAGCGAAGTCGGCGCGGCGCGCGTCGATCGCGGAGGCGATCTGGTCGGGCGTCGCCGAGGGCCCCCAATAAGCATGATCCATCACGAAGTGACGCTTGGCGCCCGTGCCGCCCAGCCTGTGCCAGGTCGCGAAGGCCGCACCGATCGCGCCGCCGGCATCGCCGCCCGCCGACTGGACGTAGAGCTTCTTGAACGGCGAGCGCTCGAGCACCTTGCCGTTGGCCACCGAGTTGTAGGCGCAGCCGCCCGCCAGCACGACCGCGTCGGCGCCATAGCGCCGGTGCACCGCCTGCAAGAGATTGAAGAAGGCGTTCTCGTAAGTGACCTGCGCCGAGCGCGCGATGTCGCGCTGGCGATCCTCCAGCGGCGCCGCCGGATCGCGTGTCGGCCCCAGCAGTTCCGCCAGCGCGTCGCTCCACAGCCGTCCGCCGGACGGGATGCCGTCTTTCACCTGGTAATTGGCGCCCTCGCCCGCGGCGTGCCGGAAGTAGCGCAGGTCGAGCGCGAAGGTGCCGTCGTCTTTCAGTTTGACGATCTGCTTCATCGCATCGACGTAGCGCGGCTCGCCATAAGGCGCGAGACCCATCACCTTGTATTCGTCGCCGTAGTGCGGAAAGCCAATGAACTGCGTCATCGCCTCATAGAACACACCGAGCGAATGGGGGAAGTAGACGCGGCCGTCGACGGTGATCGCGCCGCCCTCGCCCAGGCCCCAGGCGGCGGAGGAAAAATCGCCGAAACCATCGACCGAAACCGCCACAGCCTTGTCGTAAGGCGATACCAGGAAGGCCGAGGCCAGATGGCAAAGGTGGTGCTCGACGGCATGCACGGTGCCGCGGAACTCCTGCTCCGGCAGGTGCCGCTTGAGATTGCCGGCGATATCGGCGCGAGCGCCGCGCTGGCGCAGACGATCCAGCACATAGCCCGGGCCGACGCCCGAGGTCAGCACATAGGCGAGCTTGCGCCAGCGGTTGGCGCGATTGTCGCTGTTGACCGCGACGTGCTCGACGTCGGCCAGCGCGATGCCGGCTTCGGCCAGGCAGTAGCGGATCGATTCGCTGGGGAAGCCGCCCCAATGCTTGACGCGGCGGAAGCGCTCTTCCTCGACGGCGGCGATCAGGGTGCCATTCTTCACAAGGCAGGCGGCAGCGTCGGCGTGGTAGGCGTTCAGCCCAAGGACGTAGGCCATCAGGGCGCCTTTGCCGGCATCAGGCGGTCGAGATCGCGGCGCAGCAGATGCATGGAGAGGATGAGGTCGGCGGTCACGCGCTGGGCTGTATAGAGAAGCCCGGCCGTTCCGTCGAATATCAAGCCCTTCACGAACAGACAGTGCACGGCGACGGCGAACGGCCCCAGGACGCGCGTGCGCCGGAGGCGATCCGGCCAGCTCAGCTCCGACCAGGGCCGTGCCGCGAGCTTCTCCGCCTCCTGAGCCTGGTAGCGCGATTGCGACTGCAGCCAGCGCTCCAGGCTCTTGCGATCATCGTGCAGCAGGCGGTTGCCGATCCGCTCGACGGGCCCGTCGATGCGCAGCTTCTCGGTGTGGCCATCCTGCTCGAAGTGCCCGCGGCCGCGGCGAAACAGAACCGGCAACGCAGGATAGAGCGAGGCCCGCAGCGGTCGGCCGTCGATGCAATATATGAAAGCGATCTCGTACGCCGCCGTCGCCGGGGCGGGCGCGAGCGCCGCCAGTTCGTCGCGCAGGGCGGGCTCGACCAGGTAGTCCGCGTCGAGCCGCAGGAGCCAGTCGCTTGCGATCCCGGTTTCCTCGACCGCGAAGCGCCATTGCTGAGCATGGGTGTCGAACGGCCGCTGGACGGTGCGGACATTGGGGAACCGTCCGGCGATCGCCAGCGTCTCATCGGTCGATCCGCTGTCGACGATCACGACCTGCCCTGCCCAAGTCAGTCGCTCGAGCGACCGGCCGATATTCGCTGCTTCGTTGTAGGTCAGGATGACGGGGGTGATATCGGCCAGCACGACGCCTTGGTGATGAAAAATGGGCCTGTGCGGCCGGTATAAGAGAGTTTTTTGGGCCGAACCATCTGTTTTCTCTGGGCTTTTGGCAGCCACCCCGCGTCACAGAGCGACTTGACGGGAAAGCGCCGGACGAGCAAACGAACAGCCCTGCGCGGCCTCCACCAGATCGCTGGCCGGCCGCGGGGCTTTCGGCCCAAACTCGCAAGTCTTTGAAAAGTTTGATAAAAGCCCTCTCTTCCTTCGAAAGGCCCCAGCCAAATGTCCAAAACTGATCTCGTTGTCGTGACCGGTGCGGGTGGCTTCATCGGTGGTCACCTGGTTCGCGTCCTGCAGCAGCGCGGCCACACCAGGATCCGCGCCGTCGACGTGAAGCCGCTCAACGAGTGGTACCAAAAGACCCCCGGCGTCGAGAACCAGGTGGGCGACCTCGCCCGGCTCGAGCCGTGCCGGGCCGCCGCCAAGGGCGCCCGCATGATCTACAACCTCGCCGCCGACATGGGCGGCATGGGGTTCATCGAGACCCACAAGGCCGAATGCATGCTGTCGGTGCTGGTCAGCACCCACATGCTGGTGGCGGCCAAGGAAGCCGGCACCGAGCGCTTCTTCTATTCGTCGTCGGCCTGCGTCTACAACGGCGACAAGCAGACCCGCACCGACGTCACCGCGCTCAAGGAAGAGGACGCTTATCCGGCGATGCCGGAGGATGGCTACGGCTGGGAGAAGCTGTTCAGCGAGCGGATGGCCCGCCACTATCGTGAAGACTACGGCATCGCCACCCGGGTGGCGCGCTATCACAACGTCTACGGCCCGGAAGGCACTTATGACGGCGGCCGCGAGAAGGCGCCGGCCGCGATCTGCCGCAAGGTGATCGCCGCCAAGCTCGCCGGCAAGCACGAGATCGAGATCTGGGGCGACGGCGAGCAGACCCGCTCGTTCATGTATATCGACGACTGCACCGACGGCACGATCCGCCTGGCGCAAAGCGACATCGTCGAGCCGCTGAACATCGGCAGCGACGAGTTGGTCAGCATCAACCGGCTGGTCGACATCGTCGAGAAGATCGCCGGGGTGAAGCTCAAGCGCTCCTACAAGCTCGACGCGCCCAAGGGCGTGCGCGGCCGCAACAGCGACAACGACCTGATCAAGAAGCTCCTGAAGTGGGCGCCCTCGATCCGTCTCGAGGACGGCATGGAGAAGACCTACAAGTGGATCCACGACGAGATGACCTCGGGCAAGGCATCGGTCGTCAATGCCCTGCCGCGTGCAGTGGCGGCG
>Ga0308309_10000229_pt1 | contig 40475 bp, 29 predicted proteins | sample HubBroMetageWFT5_FD_192491 | JGI IMG/M metagenome (GOLD analysis project Ga0308309, IMG submission 192491) | Warmed and freeze-thawed soil microbial communities from the Hubbard Brook experimental Forest, New Hampshire - Hubbard Brook CCASE Soil... | ecosystem: Environmental > Terrestrial >...
AGACATAGGCGAGAACCGACAGGGCGCCGCCGAGATAGATCACGCCGACGACGACATCCTGCATCAGGCGGCTCTCGTGCGGCCGTCTTTCGAAAATCAGGAAGATGCGCGTGAAGCTCGTCAGCACCCAGGCCGCATTGACCCACCAGATGACCTTGGCCAAGGCCAGGAAAATGCGCTCGAACGCGGGTGTGTCGCCCGGCGCAATGACATAGGGGACGATGTCGTGATGATACAGGAGCGCCGTGAGACCCGCAAAGAAGGCGAATTGGAAGATCAGGCGTCCCGCCGGGTAGCGCCGGAGCAAGACGTGGGTCACGAGCGCGCCGGCGGTTGCCAGCACGCCCGTCTGCACCAACGGATCGTGCGCCAAATCGGTCAGTATCGAGGCGTCCATCGCTGGTCTCCCGGTCAGCGACTTCGCGGCGAGATGCTCATCCCGGGAGCAAGGCCGGGGTTGATCTGCGCTGGCGTGAGGCGCGGTTCCTCGACTTCCACCGGGAGGGACTCCGTCGGCCCGTGGTCGGTCGTGACGGCCGGGATGCAGTTGGGGCTGGCAGGCGGGCCATCGAACACATCGGCGAGCCGGGCCTTGACCGCGGCGATGACAACGTCGAGACGGTCTGGACGAGTGTCACCGGCTGCCGCCAGGATCGTCACCGTCGCCGTCATGCCCGAGACGAGGGGCACGCCCGGTGGCACCTGATCGATGGCGATCCGGACGGGCACCCGCTGGGCCAGGCGCACCCACGTGTAGACGGCGTCGACATTGGGCAGCCCTTGGGCGCCCGAGGCCGCATTGGAAACGCCAATGCCCCGAGTTACCGTCGCGACGTGTCCCATGATCGGCTGCGCATAGCCCATCAATTTGGCTTCGACACGATCGCCAACGCAGACCCGTGCCATCTTGGTCTCTTCGAAGTAGCCATCGATCCAGTAGCTGTCACTGTCGATGATCGACACGTTGGTAGTTCCCTGATGCGCAAAGTCGCCGACGCGCATCAAGAGGTTCGTGACGTAGCCGTTCACCGGGCTGCGCACCCGGGTACGTCTCAGGTTGACGTCTGCCTGGTCGACCTGCTGCTGCGCGGCCTCGAGTGCAGCCCTCGCCTGGATGGCGGTGCCGGCAAAGACCTGCTGTTCCTCCGCGCTCGTCGCGAGGGCCGACAAATGCTGCCGTCGCTCGGACTGGACCTGTTTGACCTGCAGGTCGGCGGCCTTCTGCTGCAGACTTGCCTTGTTCGATCGCAGGGCGACCTCGAAGTCGAAGGGATCGATGACGTAGAGCACCTCGCCCTTGTGCACGAACTGGTTGTCGGCGACGTGCAGCTCGGTGACTCGGCCGGACACTTCCGGCGCCACGCTGGCGACCTGCACGCGGACGCGTCCATCGCGCGTCCACGGCGCCGTGACGTAGTAGTCCCAGGTCACCAGAGCCATGAGACCCGCGACAAACATGATCGCCAGCGTCGCCAGTCTCTTGGTCCACGCCAGCAACAATTGCATCGCGCGGCGGCGCCTTGCTGCCGCCGTCTCCCTCTTGAGACGGAGCATCCGATGCTTTCGGTCTATGCGGCTGAGAATACGCAATCCTTCCCGTGGAAGATCGACCTTGGGCGGTTCCTTCTGTCGCGCGGCTTGCGTGTGTAGGTCCGAGACTTTCATGTACGCCTTCCTAGAACAACACGGTCAGCAGGCCGAGGATGGTAACGTAGAGGCTGAGCGCGGCGATCGACGGATGGCTGAACAGCCGCGGAAAGCCGACGAGACGCAGCAGCGGTTGCAGCACCAAGAACAGCGCGAGCGCCATAACGGCGTAGGCGACAAAGGGCGCCAACAGAACGCCACCGACCGTCAATTCGGAGAAGGTCTTGGTCATGCAGTCTTCTCCATGACGAGGCTTGCCATAGAGTGCCCCGCTTGTTTCCAGCGCCAGCGCGTCTTCGCCCGCCGCGTTGTGCATGTCGAAGGCGACATCGTGTATGGACTGAGGGTCCCCTGCAGCAACAGCTTTCCAGGCCCGATTCGCAATTCCTGACAGCGGACCGTCCGCCAGCTTGGTCAGGTTCCCATCGCTCAACCGAATTACAGCCGCTTGATCGGCCAGCTTGAGGGCCTGCTCGACAATGATGCGGTGCTGCGGATGATGAATATCGCTACCGCGGGCGACCTGTCCGATTCGCGTGGCATCTCGGAACATCGCTTCTTCCGGCCTGTAGCCGCCGGTCCTTCGCAGCAACAAATACCCAAGTTCTCGGCGTGCCGAGCGAAGCATCCACTGCCGCCGACGCTTGTCCGAAACAGGTTGGATGAGGGCCTGCGCCATCAGCAACAAGACCGCGGCCGTGACGACGAAGAGGGAAACGTCCAAGAAGTCTTGCGGATTGTAGCTCTGCGGATTGCTCGGCCCGAGGATGACCAAGAGAAAGGTCAGGATCAGTCGGCCCAGACCCGACAGCGTCGGGTTGGGCAGCGCAATCATCGCCGCCGATCCGATCACGAAGGGAGCCAGCCCCAGCGCCAGCAGCGGAAATTCGGTAACGCCATCGAGAATCTGGAACTCGAGCACGCCGGCTAGAACCGCAGACAGAAGTCCCGCGATAAGCGCAATCTTCGTGAAACCGCGGGCATCGGGTGAGATCGCCCCCAGTCCGATGATGACAGCGACCAGTGTCAGGGAAGTCCCTGTTGCAGACCAGCCGGCCAGGACGTAGCAGGTTGCCGCCAAGGCGATCCAAAGGGCAGCCCGTGCTCCTTCCTCGGCCGCGAATCGATAGCAACGATAAAGGGGTGTGCGCCACGTGTGGCTCGGTCGCGCACCGACTTTCAGCGCCCAAAGTGCGTCGCACACGCCCTGATGTCGCCGCAGCAACTCATGCGCCGCCCAGTTCAAGGAAGCGCTTGCAACGGTACCTTCTCCGGGTGCCGGCCCGGCTGGTTCGGTGGACGACGGTTGCGCCAAATGCGACGTCCCATCCTGGTCGAGAGCAGACGCCAGACGTTCCCGGAGTGCGGCGTCGTCGGTGACCGGCAGCGCCGCCAGGACACGCCCGGCATGGATTTGCGCCACCAATTCGACGGTTGCGCTGCGGGCAGCTGCACTTCTGTTCACACCGCTGCTCGACTCGGTCGCAAGGCTCGTGATTTCGGAACGAAGCGCTGCGATCTCCTGCAGAAGACCGACAGCCAACGTGGACTCTGTCGCCTCGCCGCGTATGACAGCCTTCACATAGGTGCACACTCGGCGCTGGATGTCGGCGAGTTGGGCTGCCAGTCCCGTGTGCCGGTCGGGAGTCGCCAACAGGTCGTTGACTACCGCGATGGCGGCGATGCCCACGACGATGGCTGCTCCGCGCGCTACACCGGACTCGAACACGTGATGTGGCGCATCGATCTGTTCGATGGCGACGATCCCAACGGTGTAGCCGGACAGCACTGCAGCATAGGCGCGGTTGCCGTCCGACAACTTTGCCATGCAGACGCACAGACCGATCCACGCCGCAAAACCAAGGAGAAGCAGATCCCTCGTTTGTGAGAACATGCCGACCAGAGCGATCGCGGCTGCTACGCCGATTACTGTCGCAAGGAACCTGAATCCTGCCTTCTCAAGGGCCTGTCCGCGCGTGGGGACCGCCAGGACTGCAATGCCAACCGACGAGGGCGCTTCGAGCTGAAGCCAGAAAGCGACGTACAAGGCGACAACGACGGCGATCCAGACCCGGAGCGCGAACATCCAGGACGCCAGTGGAACGCCGGCGAGAGTCGCTGGACGCAAGACCGTTGCGACACTCATGTCATCGGACCCGTTGTCGACTCAGGCCGTCGGATCTGGCGTCCGGCGTCTGGTCAGAGGATGTTTTCCACGACCATTTCCCAGACATCGCGACCTTTGCCCTGCAGCATCGCTTTGGCGGTGTAGACGCCCATCCCCACCACGGCTTCCGGCGACACGAAGGGCGAAGGCGGCATCACCAACTGCATCGGGTTGACCTTCACGTCCAGCAGCGCAGGGCCCGGTTGTGCAAGCCAGGCTTTGACCGCGCCCTCCAGGTCGCCGGCTTTGGAGACCGACTGTCCCCAAAGGCCCACGGCTTTGGCGACCTCGCCAAAGTCGGGATTTTTCAGATCGGTGTAGAGCGGCACCAAGCCGGCCGCCTTCTGCTCGATGTCGATGAAGCCGAGCTTGCTATTGTTGTAGACGGCGATCTTTATCGGCAGCTTTTCCTGCACTACCGTCAACAGGTCTCCGAGCAGCATCGAGAACCCACCGTCGCCGGCTAGGCAGATCACCTGCCGCCCAGGCTGGGCCTTCTGCAGTCCCAGTGCCGAGGGCATTCCGCCCGCCATGGTGCCGTGCAGCAGGCTGCCGAAGGTACGTCGCTTGCCGCCTGTATCGATGTGCCGAAGCATCCATACTACCGGCGTCCCGTCGTCCGCCGCGAACAATGCGTCTTCGGCCGCGTGCTTGTTGACGAGCTGAGTCAGATACGTTCCGGAAATGGTAGAGTTGGGACCCGATACGCTCTCTGCCTTCGCCGAAGCCTGCCCTTTGTGGAAGCGTTCCACGTATGTAGCTAGGAAGTCGTCGTCTTCATGCTGCCTGAGGCGAGGCAGCAAAGCTTCGAGGGTCGGCTTGATGTCGCCAACCGTTCCAATCGTCACTGGGTGCCGTCGCCCGATATGCGTCGGATCGGCGTCGACCTGGAGGATCTTGGCCCGGTCGGGATAGAACTGAGTCCAGGCAAAATCGGCTCCGAGCAGAAGCAAGACGTCGCACCCGAGGACGGCGTGGTAGCCGGAACTTCCGCCGATGATGCCGGTCATGCCAATGTTGTAGGGATTGTCGTACTCGACGAAATCCTTGCCGCGCGACGTATGGGCCATCGGCGCCTTCAGCCGCGCAGCCGTGGCGACCACCTCATCGTGCGCACCGGCGCAACCGGCACCGGCATAAATCGTGATCGCGTCGCTCTTGTTGAGGATGGCCGCGATCTCATCGAGTTCGGCATCGCTCGGACGGACGAGCGGCCGCGGAACGTGTACAGCATAAGGCGGCTCCTCGTGCGCCGCGGCGTTGGCGATGTCGGCCGGCACAATAAGCACGGCGACGCCCCGCTTCGTCAGGGCCGCCGGGCAAGCCGCGACCGTCAACCGGTGTGCATGCTCCGGCGTCAAAATCATCTCGCAGAAAACACTGCAGCCCTTGTACACCTCCTTGAAATCGACCTCTTGGATGGATTGGAAGCCCAAGTCCTTCCGGATGATCTGTGTCGCGATCAGAATGACGGGGGCGCGGTTGCGGTTGGCTTCGTAGAGGCCATTGATGAAATGCAGGCTGCCGGGACCGCATGAACCCGCGCACGCCGTCAGGCGGCCCGCGATCAGAGCTTCAGCTTGTGCCGCGAAGGCGCCGGCTTCCTCGTGCCGCATGTGGACCCAGTCGATCTCGCTGCGATCGATGGCATGGGCGATCCGGTTCAAGGTGTCGCCGACAATGCCGTAGCAAGTCTTCACCCCGGCAGCCTGCAGCGTTTCGATCAGCACATCGGCCACTCGCTTGCCCATCGTCGAACCTCCTTTTGCTCATCAAAGCCGTCGCAAGGCCATATGGCCTCGCGGCAGAACGCGACCTATCCCCTGAATGGGGGACGCTCGACGTCGTTTGGGGGGAAGCTAGTGCATCAGCCCCAGCATTGACGGCTGCTCCCAGCGAAGCAGGCAACTGGTGGAGCAGAAGCACATGAGACCCTGTTCGATCTCCCCGGTCTCCCGCACGCAATAGTGCGCGAGTGACATAAATCCGGCCGCGATGACGAACTGGCGGTCGCATTCCGGGCACTTCGACGGTGTCCACACCAATTGTCCAGGGACGAACTGTGAGGGCCGCAGTGAATGAAGCATCACGTTCTCCGTTGTAAGGGCATGTCACCAGCCGGCGGCAACGAGCGTGGCCTGATGGTATGGCCGTCGCAGCGGCACTCCGAGCGGAAGCCCGAGTTGTTGCCACACCTCCACCATGGCCGTTGCGAGCTGCGCGATGAGCGCGCTGTCATGGAACGGTCCCGGCGTGATGCGCAGGCGCTCGGTGCCGCGCGGTACAGTTGGATAGTTGATCGGTTGGATGTAGATCCGGTGGCGTTCGAGCAACACATCGCTCGCGCGCTGGCAGAGTTCCGAGTCGCCCACCATGACAGGCACAATGTGCGTGTCGTTCGGCAGCACGGGTAAGCCGGACTTGGTCAATGCGGCTTTCGTCGCCGCGACCGCTGCCCGCTGTGCGGCGCGTTCAGCTCCCGAACTCTTCAGATGCGCGATCGAGGCCGTCGCCGCGGCCGCCACCGGCGGCGGCAAGGCCGTTGTAAAAATGAAGCCGGGCGCATAGCTGCGCACCGCATCGATCACGGCCCTTCGACCGGCGATATACCCTCCCAGCGTTCCGAAAGCCTTCGCCAAGGTCCCTTCGACGACGTCGACGCGGTGCATGACCCCGTCCTGCTGGGCGAGGCCGCCGCCACGCACGCCATACATGCCAACCGCATGTACCTCGTCGATGTAGGTCATGGCATTGTACTTCTCGGCGAGCCGGCAGATTGCCGGGATCGGCGCCGTGTCGCCGTCCATCGAGTAAATGCTCTCGAAGACGATGAGTTTGGCGCGATCGTGGCCAGCCTTGCGCAGCTGATATTCGAGATGGTCGAGGTCGTTGTGCCGCCAGATCGCCTTGGCTCTGCCGGCGGCGCGAACGCCCTCGATCATGGAATTGTGGTTCAGGGCGTCGGACAAAATGAGACAGTCCGGGAGCAGCTTGGCGATGGTGGCGATGCCGGCGACATTGGAGACGTAACCGGAGGTGAACACGAGGGCCGACTCCTTGCCGTGCAGATCCGCGATCTCGCGCTCCAGCTCAACTATCGCCGAGCTTGTGCCTGAGATGTTGCGCGTGCCACCGGCCCCTGCGCCTGTGGCACGCGCGGCCTTGCACATGGCATCGACCACCCTGCGATGGTGTCCCATCCCGAGGTAGTCATTGGAGCACCAGACGACGATTTCCTGGGTACCGGACGCTCCGCGACACAGGGCGCGCGGAAAGTTGCCGACCTGGCGCTCGAGATTGGCAAAGACCCGATAGCGGCGCTCCTCTTTGAGCGCGGCGACTGATGTCTCGAAATACGAAAGATAGTCCACCCTAGCTCCTCACTTCATCCGAATGAGCGCAACCTCAAGCAGCCACATAGGCCCTGCGCGACGCGCGATATATCCCCCGGCCGGGGGACGCTTTGCGGTGTTTAGGGGGAGAGCGCTCGGTCAGTTGCCGTCGTGCACACCGGCAAAGGCCACTACCGTTCGTCAGCCATGGGCGCATGAGCCAGAAAGCACCAAACTCCGGCAAGACACGCGCTTCGAGCAGCCGGAGCGCGGTCGACGGAGGAGGAAGCGTCGCTTGTGCTGCGGACATCGGGTCTATCCTTCTAGGCTCAACCCTCTCGGTAGGCGTTGTGTGGTACGCTGGAGATGGCAGCCCTTGGGCGCCCAGTCTCGTCAAATTGGGTAAGAAATAGTTGCGGCGACTGCGAGCTGCAGTTGCAATTCTCGGCGGCGGAGCCTCGCTCTGGCCCCAGCGAAATAAAATTGAGTAAAATAAGGTGACTCTGGCGACCTGCCCTCATGGACGAACACGCAATCTCGTTTGGCCCGTACCGGCTCCTTGCAGCGCAGCGGCTTCTGCTCGAGCGCGACCGGCCGGTGCGGCTCGGCAGCCGCGCCTTTGACATCCTGGCCACTCTGGTCGAACGCGCCGGCGAGGTGGTCGGCAAAGAGCAACTGATCGCCCGAGCCTGGCCGCAGACCTTCGTCGAAGAATCGAACCTGAAGATTCAGGTGAGCGCCTTGCGCCGCGCCCTCGGCGACGGCCAAGGCGGGAACCGCTACGTCATCACCGTTCCGGGACGGGGTTACAATTTCGTCGCCCCGGTACACCGTGAGGAGCCATCGCGGGCCCCGCTGCCGCCGACAGTCGCGTCTACGGCGGCGCACAATCTGCCATTCGCGGTGACCCGGATGATCGGCCGCGAGGAAGCGGTGGCGGCGCTCGTCGCGCGACTTTCGCGCCAGCGCCTGGTGACGGTCGTCGGGCCCGGAGGGATCGGCAAGACCACGGTTGCCCTCGCCGTCGCCGAGCGCATGACCACCAACCACGAACACGGCGTCTGGCTGGTCGACCTGGCACCGCTCGGCGACCCGAGCCTGGTGCCGAGCGCGGTTGCAACAGTGCTTGGTCTGGAAATGCGCACTGACGATCCGCTTGCCGCCCTTGTCGCTGCCCTTGGAGACAACCAGATGCTGCTGCTGCTCGACAACTGCGAGCATGTCATTGAGGCGGTGGCCAGCCTGGCGGCGGCGCTTCTCGGCGGAGTGCGGGGCGTAAGCATTCTGGCGACCAGCCGGGAGCCGCTTGGGGTAGCGGGTGAACGCGAGTACCACCTCGGGCCGCTCGGCAGCCCGCAGGCGTCGGATGGGCTGACGGCCGCCGAGGCAATGGCTTTCCCCGCCGTGCAGCTGTTTGCCGAGCGCGTGACAGCGATTGTCGAAGACTTCGCGCTGACCGATGCGAATGCCCCGGCGGTAGTTCAGATTTGCCGCAGGCTTGACGGCTTGCCCCTGGCAATCGAGTTCGCCGCGCCGCGCGTCGAGGTGTTGGGAGTCGAAGGCCTTGCCGCCCGCCTGGACGACAGCTTGCCGCTGTTGGAAATGCGCCGCCGTGCAGCAATGCCGCGACACCAGACCATGCGGGCCGTGGTCGATTGGAGCTACGGTCTGCTGAGCAGGGACGAGCAGCCGTTCTTCAGGGCTCTCGGTATCTTTGCCGGCGGCTTCACGGTCGAGGCTGCTGCAGCCGTGGCTATCGATGCAGCAACAACAGGAATCCAGGCGATAGACCGCTTGGCCGATCTGGTGGCCAAATCGCTGCTTGTCGCGGATGTCAGCGGCGCCAAACCGTGGTTCCGGCTGCTCGACACGACCCGCGCCTACGCGATCGAGAAGATTGGTTCGAGCGGCGAGAGCGAACGACTCGCCCGCCGCCACGCCGAGCACTATCGCAGTCTTTTCGAACGCGCGGAAGGTGAAGCGCCGGCGCGGCCCACAGATGAGTGGCTGGCCGATTTCACCCGGGAGATCGACAATTTGCGCGCGGCGCTCGACTGGGCCTTTTCGCCAGACGGCGATGTAGCGATCGGCGTGGCGCTGACCGCCGCCGCGGTCCCCCTCTGGATGCGACTATCGCTACTCAAGGAGTGCGGCAGTCGCGCCAAGCAGGCGCTTGGCGCTCTCGGAACCGGAGGGACTCGGGACCCGCGCGAGGAAATGAGGCTGTACGACGCGCTGGGCAAGACGCCTAGCGCATCGACCGCTGAGGCTATCGAGATAGGCGAGGCGCTCACGAATGCGCTCGCCATCGCGGAGAGTCTCGGCGACACCGAGTACCAGTTGCACGCTCTCGGCGGTCTGTATTTTCTTCATGCCGCGAGCAGTCGACACCGTGCTGCGCTGCCACTTGCGCAAAGGTTCCACGATCTAGCAGCGAGTGGGTCGGACCTTGGCGCTCAGCTGTTCGGCGAACACACAGTGGGCATGGCCAAACATTTTCTTGGCGACCAGACCAGCGCGCGGCGCCATCTCGAGCAGGTGCTAACTCATTATGCCCCCACCAACCATGGACGCGACGTCATTCGCCGCCAGGATATCATTCGCTTCCAGATTGACGGACACGTGTCGGCGCGCGCGTTCCTTGCGCGGGTGCTGTGGTTGCAGGGATTTTCGGATCAGGCGGTGCGCGCTGCCCAAATGAGCGTTGAAGAGGCGCAGGCGACCGGTCACGCATTATCGCTGTGTTACGCCCTTGCCACGGCGGCGTGCCCGATAGCGCTGTGGGTGGGAAACCTCACCGCCGCAGCGCATTATACTGAAAAGCTGGTCGATCAATCTAGAAAGCATGGCTTGCTGCTCTGGAGCGCGTACGGATCCAGGTTTCAAAAGACTGTGGTCCTCATGGGTAGTGATATCGACACGGGGTCGCAGCTGTTGGACACCAGCTTCGACGAAATCGCCCAGTCCAAACTCAGCACTCGGTCTTTCACCGGCCTAAGTCAGCTTGCGGAAGGCTTACTCCACGCCGGGCGGATGTCCGAGGGCCTCGCGGTGATCAAAGCGATGGAGCAGCTCGAGGCAGGCTTTTACGCGCCCGAGTTGCTACGTCTCAAAGGCGAACTTTCTCTGTTGCAGGGCACGCCCGCAGGCGCGGAAACGGCGAAGGACCTCTTCAGCCGGGCGCTCGATGAGGCGCACCAGCAAGAGATGTTGGCTTGGGAGTTGCGCGCGGCGACGGGCCTCGCCCGCCTGCTGCGCACGCAAGGGCGCCACGCCGACGCCATCGCCCGTCTTAAGCCAGTCTACGGCCGCTTTACCGAGGGTTTCGGCACAGCCGATCTGATCGCGGCGAAACAGCTTCTGGATGAGCTGAGCGGCGCCGGTCGCCGCTGACTCCCTGCTCCATCAGCCACCAGTCGTTGCGGCACCGGGTTGATGAACGAACGCGGGTCGGCGACGGCGCCCGCGAGGGACGTTTCGTCAGTGCCGCATGTGCAGATTCATCAACTCCGGCGGCGGCATCATGTTGTCGTTGAGATCGGCCATGATCCACAGCGAGCCGGCGACGACCAGGATCACCGTAAGGATGCCGAACGCCAGCGCCAGCACATTGTTGGTGTTGTCCGGTCCGGTCGTGATGTGCAGGAAGAAGACCAGGTGGATGCCCATCTGGGCGACGGCGAGCACGACCAGGCCCAGCGGGACGCCCGGCCCCCACAGCAGGCCGGTGTTGGCGACCCAGAACGACGTGGCCGTGAGGCCCACGGCGAGCAGCAATCCGATCGTGTAGACGAGCACGCCGGCGGATTCCCGCTCTTCGCTTTCGGCAGGCATCGATGGATCTCCAGAAGGCCGGTCGAACGCGGTGTCGGTCATGCGCGGACTCCCATCAGATAGACGACCGTGAACAGCCACACCCAGACGATGTCGAGCGCGTGCCAGAACAGGGAGAAGCAGGCCAGGCGACGCTGCACGGTGGGGTGAAAGCCCCTGAGGACGACCTGGACCATCATCACGACCAGCCAGACCAGCCCGGCCGTCACATGCAGCCCATGGCAGCCGACAAGGGTGAAGAAGGCGGACAGAAAGGCGCTGCGCTGCGGGCCGTCGCCGCGGACGATCATGTCGGCGAACTCGCGAAGCTCGAGCGCGAGGAACGCCAGGCCGAGCGCGAAGGTGACGAAAGCGCCAAAATAGGTGCCGAGATGACGTCGCGACTTCACCGCCAGCGACATCAATCCGCAGGTGTAACTCGAGGCAAGGAGGCAGGCCGTTTCGATGGCGACGCTTGCCTGGCTGAACAACTGCACGCCGCTCGGCCCGCCGTCAGTCGCGCGCGCCAGTACGGCATAGGCCGCAAACAGCGTCGCGAACATCACGATGTCGCTCAGCAGGAAGATCCAGAAGCCGTAGGCGACGACGACCCGCTTCGGCGCCGGGCCGGCTTCGCTTGCCGCCACGTCCGGCTGCACATCAGAAAGGGCAACGGCGACGTTCATGGCATGACCTCCGCCGGATGAGCGCGGTCGAAGCGGGCGAGCTCGACGGCGGGCACTTCGATCTCCTCCTGGCGACGGAAGGCGAAGGCGAGCAGCGTGACGAAGGCGCCGAGCAGGCCCAACCCCGCCATCCACCAGATGTGCCAGATCAAGGCGAAGCCGGTGACGACGGCGAAGAACGCGGTGATGAATCCGATCGGGCTGTTGTTGGGCATTTCGATCGCCTTGTAGTCCTGCCTCCCTTCGGCAGGCGTCCGCCGAGCAAAACGGCCGACGGATGGCAGGACGGTAAAGTTCCAGGCCGGCGGCGGCGACGGCGTGAACCATTCGAGCGTGCGGCCGCCCCAGGGATTGCCCGTCGCATCCCGCAGCTGCCGGCGTGCGCGGACCGAGACGACGAGCTGGATGGCCTGGCAGGCGACGCCGGCCAGGATCACCACGGCACCGAGCGCCGCCACCATGAGCCACGGCTGCCAGGCCGGATTGTCGTAGTGCTGCAGGCGGCGGGTCATGCCCATCAGGCCCACTGCATAGAGCGGCATGAAGGCGAGGTAGAAGCCTATAAACCAGCACCAGAACGAGGCCTTGCCCCAGCGCTCGTCGAGCCTGAAACCGAATACCTTCGGGAACCAGTAATTGTAGCCCGCCATCAGGCCGAACACGACGCCGCCGATGATGGTGTTATGGAAGTGCGCCACCAGGAACAGGCTGTTGTGCACCTGGAAGTCGGCGGGGGGCACGGCCATCAGCACGCCGGTCATGCCGCCGACGACGAAGGTGATCATGAATCCGATCGACCACAGCATCGGCACCGTGAAGCGGACGCGGCCGCCATACATGGTGAACAGCCAGTTGAAGACCTTCACGCCGGTCGGCACGGCGATGATCATGGTCATGACGCCGAAGAAGCCGTTGACGTCGGCGCTGCCGCCCATGGTGAAGAAATGGTGCAGCCAGACCAGGAAGGACAGCACGCAGATCGCCATGGTGGCGGCGACCATGGAGCGGTAACCGAACAGCGGCTTGCCCGAGAAGGTCGCCACGACCTCGGAGTAGATGCCGAACGCCGGCAGGACGAGGATATAGACCTCGGGATGACCCCAGACCCAGAACAGGTTGACGTACATCATGGCGTTGCCGCCGCCGTCGACCGTGAAGAAGTGGAAGCCGAGATAGCGGTCGAGCAGCAGCATGGCGAAGGTCGCCGTCAGCACCGGGAAGGCCGCGACGATCAGCAGGCTCGTCGCCAGGGCGGTCCAGCAGAACACCGGCATGCGCATGTAGCCCATGCCCGGCGCGCGCAACTTCAGGATCGTGGTAACGAAGTTGATGCCCGACAGCAGCGTGCCGATGCCGGAGATCTGCAGCGACCAGAGATAATAGTCGACGCCGACGCCGGGCGAGAATTGCAGCTCGCTGAGCGGCGGATAGGCGACCCAGCCGGTCTTGGCGAACTCGCCGACCGCCAGCGAGATGTTGATCAGCAGCGCGCCCGAGGCGGTCAGCCAGAAGCTCACCGAGTTCAGGGTCGGGAAAGCGACGTCACGCACGCCAAGCTGCAGCGGCACGACGACGTTTATCACGCCGATCACGAACGGCATCGCCATGAAGAAGATCATGATGGTGCCGTGGGCGGAGAAGATCTGGTCGAAGTGTTCCGGCGGCAGGTAGCCTTGTGCTCCGCCGACGGCGACCGCCTGCTGCGCGCGCATCATGATGGCGTCGGAAAAGCCGCGCAGCAGCATGACCAGGGCGAGCACGATGTACATCACGCCGATGCGCTTGTGGTCCACCGAGGTGATCCAGTCGCGCCACAGCGGGGCCAAGTATCCATTGACGATAATGAACGACACCACGGCCACGATCACCAGGACCATGAAGGCCGTCGCCCCCATGATGATCGGTTGATCGAACGGGATCGCGTCCCAGCTGAGCTTGCCCAGGAGATTCACTTTTCCGCCCTCTCTGCCGTCGGATGGGCGAGCCCCGCAGAACCATGCGGATGCATGGCGGAGCCCACGATGCCGTAGAACAGGCCGGCAGCGACCGACCGGTAGGTGAAGGGCACGACTGCCGAGCTCGGCTTGGCGAGCGCGGCGTAGGTGCCGGCGTCGAGCATCAGGCCGGTGCTGCGTGCCGCGTCGATCCACCGAGCGAACGCCTCGGGCGGGACGGCGTCGACGGTGAAGCGCATGTCGGCAAAACCGTCGCCGCTGTAGTTGGCCGACAGGCCGCGATAGCTGCCCTCGTGGTCGGCCTGCAGGTGCAGGCGCGTCACCATGCCGGCCATGGTGTAGATCTGGCTGCCGAGCTGCGGCACGAAGAAGCTGTTCATCACGCCCGACGAGGTGAGCTCGAAGGCAACGGGCGTGCCGACGGGAACGGTCAAATGGTTGACGCTGGCGATCCCCTGGTCGGGGTAGATGAACAGCCACTTCCAGTCGAGCGAGACGACCTGCACCCGGATCGGGTCGACGCCCGAGGCGATCGGCTTGCGCGGATCGAGGTCGTGCGCGCCAATCCAGGCAACGCCACCGACCAGCAGCACCGTCATCGCCGGAATCGACCAGACCAGCAACTCGAGCCTGCCGGAATAGGTGAAGTCCGGCCGGTAGCGCGCGCGCCGGTTGGACGAGCGGAACCAGAAGGCGACGCCGATCGTGGCGAGAATCGTGGGGATGACGATCGCCAGCATGATGGCGAGCGAGTTGAACAGAATTTCCCGTCCGGCGGCCGCGATCGGCCCCTTGGGATCGAGGACGCCCTCTGAGCAGCCGCTGAGCACCGCTGCGCCGATCAAGAGAGCAGCGAACAGACCGTGCCGCATGTCAGCCCTCCCCTGCCGTGGCGACGCCGACATGGGCATCCGCAGATGACAGGTCGGCCTGGGCGGGGCCGCCACGGTGGTCGCACAGGAGAGCGGCAAACAGCAGGAAGAGATAGGCGATGGACAACGCGAACAGCCGCCGGGCCATCGGCGCATCGCCCTCGCGCATTCTGCTGAGCCGCCAGGCGATGGCGATGAACAGCGCCCCCCAGGTGGCGGCGATCGTGCCATAGAGCGCACCGGCAAATCCCAGCACGCAGGGCAGCAGCGACGCCGCGACCAGGAGAAGGCTGTAAAGCAGGATCTGCCGCTTGGTCGCCGTGCGGCCGGCGACGACCGGCAGCATGGGCACGCCGGCACGGGCATATTCGTCGCTGCGATTGAGCGCCAGCGCCCAGAAATGGGGCGGCGTCCACAGGAAAATGATCAGGAACAGGACCAGCGGCTCGAGTCCGATATCACCGGTGGCCGCGGCCCAGCCGATCACTGGCGGCAGCGCGCCGGCGGCCCCGCCGATAACGATGTTGTGCGGCGTGCGCCGCTTCAGCCAGGTGGTGTAGACCACGACGTAGAAGAAGATCGTGAAGCCGAGCAACCCGGCCGCCAGGGCGTTGGCGGTCATCGCGAGAACCGCGATGGCACCGCCGGCCAGCATGAGTCCCAAACCAAGCGCTTCGATAGGCGCGATCCTGCCGCGCGGAATGGGCCGGCCGGCGGTCCGGCTCATGAGGGCATCGATATCCGCATCGCGCCACATGTTGAGCATCCCGGCGGCGCCTGCTCCGGCGGCAATGGCGAGCATGGCAAGGGTCGCGTGCAGCGGATCGAGCTTGCCCGGCGCGACCATGAAAGCGACGAGCGCCGTGAAGACGGCGAGCGCCATCACGCGGGGTTTCATCAGCGCGACGACGTCGCTGGTGCGGCTGCGTGGGGCGGAAGCAAGAACCGATGTGTTCGCCATGTCCGCCAATAGCCCGTGCGCCGCGGCCGACCTATCCCCCCGATGGGGGACGTTCGGCGGTGACGACGGGGGAGAGCTGCCTCGGCAGTAGCAACAAGCCGTCGCGGATGGCGTCTACAAGCGCTCAAGCGCGTTGCCAGTCCGGAAAGACAAGGTGGCGCCAACCACGGTTGCGGTCGAACTTCTTCCAGGCGCCCTCGGGCTGGGCGAGCCGGTCGGCGATGGCGTAGACGACCGCCGGATGATGGCCGAGGCCGCAATGGCTGCCAGAGACCTCGATGTTCTCGACCTGGGGCCCGTCCTCGTTCAGGCAGGCCTGCCAGGCGCAGATGCCGTCGGTGCGGCTGAAGATGGAGGTGGTCGGCACTGGAGGCGGCTCGGCCAGCGTATCAAGCAGGTCCTGGTCTTCGATCTTGCTGCCGCTCACGATCTCATAAGTGCGCCAGGCATTGGTCGATTTGGGCGAGCCGGCAAACGGACTGCCCAGGCTGATCACGCATCGCACCCTATCGGGCACGATCTTTGCGAGCTGGCGGGCATAGAGGCCGCCCAGGCTCCAGCCGACGAGGCTGATCCGGCGTTGGCCGTAACGCTCGAACAACTCATCGATCCGCGCCAGCATGTCGCGCTCGAGGTCGGCCCGCATCCCGAAGTTGCGTCCCAGTTCCCAGCCAAACACCGCGTAGCCGTGCGAATTGAGAAAGTTGCGCAGAGCGTAGGTGCTGCCGTCGTCCGCGAGCAGGCCGGGAAACACGAGGACGGGATGACCATCCCCCGGCGGCGTGACGGCGGAGAGCCATGGGCGCATGAGCCAGAAAGCACCAAACTCCGGCAAGACACGCGCTTCGAGCAGCCGGAGCGCGGTCGACGGAGGAGGAAGCGTCGCTTGTGCTGCGGACATCGGGTCTATCCTTCTAGGCGGCGAAAGTGCCGAGGAGGATATCGGTCTCCTGCGTCCCGCAATGCCACGCGCGGAACAGCAGGCGGCGGCAGATCTCTAGGTCAGCGGCATCGCTCATGGCGCTCTTCCTAGTAGTGCCCGGCGGTTGGCTTGGCCTTGCCCTTGAAGACGGCGTAGCTGACGACGGTGTAGGCAAGCATCAGCGGGAAGACGAAGACGCCGCCCCAGAACATGAAGTCGAGGCTGGCGGGCGGTGAGGCGGCGCCGGCGATAGTGATGGAGAACGGAATCATGTAGGGCCAGAACGAGATCGCCATGGTGCCGAACGCGGCGGCAAAGATGATCGCGACCATGACGAACGGCAGCGCATCCCACCGCTGCCGCAAGCTGCGGGCGAGCACCAGCGCAGCCAGGGCGCCGATCAGCGGGAAAACGAGCAGATATGGCCGCTCCAGCCAGCGCTGCATGACCTGGAACTTCTCGGCCAGGGCATAGACGAAGACGATGACCAGGAAGGCGAGCAGGGCGAGGGCGAGTGGGCGGATCAGGCGATGGGCCGTCTCGAGCACATCACCCTCACACTTGCGGACGAGCCAGCAGGCGCCGAGCAGCGCGTAGCCGACGCACAGACCGACTCCACACAGGACCGCAAAAGGGCTGAACCAGCCGAATTCGCCGCCGCTGTAGCGGACGCCCTGCACAGGCAGGCCCTCGACCAGCGCACCCACGGCGGCGCCCTGGACGAAGGCGGCAACCAGCGAGCCACCGGCAAAAGCAGCATCCCAGATCCAGCGCAGCGACAGCGCCTTGGCGCGAAACTCGAACGACACGCCGCGCAGGATCAGGCCGGCCAGCATCAGGAGCAGCGGCAGGTAGAAGGCCGACAACAGCACCGAATAGACGAGCGGAAAGGCGCCCCACAGGATCACCGCGGCGACCACCAGCCAGGTCTCGTTGCCGTCCCAGACAGGAGCGATGGCGTTCATCATCGCGCGCCGACCCACCTCGTCGCGTCGCAGAAAGAACAGCATGCCGACACCGAGATCGAAGCCGTCGAGCAGCACATAGAGCAGCAGGCTGATGGCGAGCAGGGTCACCCAGAACAGGATCATGGCTCATTCTCCGGGAGCGACGGGTGAGATGGGTCTGTGCGCCGCGAGTGCATCGACGGCCTCGTGCGTCGGCTCGTCGATCACCGACATCGGGCGGTTCGGGATGGCAGCCTCGGGCGGCACCGCCAGCGGGCCCGCCGGCCCGGCAAGCAGCAGCCGATATATGTAGTAGATGCCGAAGGCGAAGATGAAGGTGTAGACAGCGCAGAACACCAGCAGCGAGATCGCTGCCGAGTGCGTCGTCAGGAACGGCGTGAGCGCGTGCGCGGTCCGCAGCACGCCGTACACCGTCCAGGGTTGCCGCCCGACTTCCGCCGCGAACCAGCCCGTAAGCGTGGCGATGAAGGGCAGCGGGAAGCTGAGGAAGATGAGCCACAGCAGCGCTCGGTAGTGTTCGACGCGGCCCTTGTGGCTCAACCATGACCCGACCCAGGCGAGCGCCAGCATGACCAGGCCGCAGCCAACCATGATTCGGAAGGCGAAGAACGGGATCACGACGGGCGGCCGATCCTGCGGCGTGAAGCTGGTCAGGCCGACTTCCTTCGACGTGAAGCTCATGCTTCCGATCAGGCTGCCGAGGATTGGGATCTTGAGCTCGTACAGGTTGCGCTCGTTCGCCTCGTCGGGCAGCGCGATCAGGACTTCGGCAGCCGGCTGCTCGTCGTGCCAGCGTCCCTCGATCGCCGCGAACTTCGCCGGTTGGTAGTCATGGACATAGTCGCCGACGAGGTGGCCAAACAGGATCTGCGCCGGGACTAGCACGGCTGCGAGGCCGAGGCCCATACGCAGCATGACGTGCGCCTCGGCGGTGAAGCGGTCGCGTAGCAGATACCAGGCACCGGTGGCGGCGGCGCAGAAGGCGCCGGTCAGGTAGGCTGCCAGCAGCATGTGCGGGAAGCGCACCCAGACCACGCGGCTGAAAATGATCGCGGGCCAGTCGGTCGGCACGAACATGCCGTTCTCGACGGCGTAGCCGACCGGCGCCTGCATCCAGCTGTTGTTGACCATGATCCAGAAGGCCGACAGCGTCGTGCCGAGCGCCACCATCGCCGTCGAGAAAAGGTAGAACCAGGCCGGGACCCGCGAGCGCCCGAAGAGCAGGACTCCGAAGAAGCTCGCTTCCAGCGCAAAAGCTGTGAAGGTCTCGTAACCGAGAAGAGGCCCTTGGATCGGGCCGGACATGCGCGACAGCTCGCTCCAGTTGGTGCCGAATTGGAAACCCAGAACGATGCCCGAAACCACACCGAGGCCGAACGCGATGCCGAAAATCTTGAGCCAGAATTCGAAGACCCGGCGATAGGCGGGCCGGCCCGTCCAAAGGTATAGGGCCTCGAGCACAGTGAGCCAGGCAGCCAGCCCGATCGTGAAGGACGGGAAGATGATGTGGAACGAAACCGTGAACGCGAACTGAATTCGCGACAGAAGCAGTGCAGTGAGTTCCATCGCAAATTCCTCAGCGCCAAAGATTCGTCCTGGCGAGGTCGGCAATCTCGTCGGTCCGCCCGTTCATCAGCGCTCTGACCATGTAGAGCGAGAAGCCCTTCGCCATCTCGGCGGTGACGGAAGAGACGGAAGCGAGAACCGATTTGTTCGCCATGTCCGCCAGATAGCCCGTGCGCCGGGGCCGACCTATCCCCTCGATGGGGGACACTGGGCAGTGTCGACGGGGGACTACCGTCGTCCGTCCTGCTCTTTCGGCAGTTCCGGGATCAATCGCGAGCTGCGCTGGCCGGTGAAATAGGACCAGAGCCACTGGGTCTGCACGCGCATGCGATTCTGCAGCTGCGGCAGCGACATCAAATGAAGGAAGATCCACACGAGCCAGGTGACGAACCCACTCGTGCGAAGGAACCCGCTCTCCAGTATGGCGAAGTTCTTGCCGACGACCGCCATGTTGCCCCTGTCGGCGTAGTGGAACGGATGCTTCCAGGCCCGCCCCTTGAGCTGGCGCGCGATCAGCCTGCCGATATAACGTCCCTGCTGGATCGCCGCCTGTGCCACGCCGGGCACCGGCCGTCCATTGCGCACGACCGACGACGCGTCGCCGATCACGAACACGCCGGGCACATCTTCCAGGTTCATGAACGAGCCGACCGACACCCTGCCCGCCCGATCCGTCTGGCCACCAAGCAGCTTGACGATGGGCGACGGTGAGACGCCGGCGGTCCACAAGACCGTCGCGCTGGGAATCCGTTTTCCGTCGGCCACCACCCCGTTCTCGTCGACCTTTTCCACTCGAGCGCCGGTCATCATGGTGACGCCGAGCTTCTCCAGCCGCCGGGCCGCCTTCCTGGCCAAGCGCTCGGCGAAGGTCGGCAGAATGCGCTGGCCGCCCTCGATCAGAATGATCGAACTCATGGCCGGATCGATGCGCCGGTACTGTCGCCGCAGGGTGACGGCGGCCATCTGCGCCATGGACGCCGCGAGCTCCACACCGGTGGGGCCCGCTCCGACCAGCACGAACGTCATCTGCCGTGTGCGTTCCTCCGCGTCATCGATCGCATCGGCTCGCTCATACGCCCACAGGATCTTGGCCCGGATGGCCTCGGCGTCGGCCAGGGTCTTGAGACCGGGCGCATAGCGCGCGAATTCGTCATGGCCGAAATAGCTCGGCTGCATCCCCGCGGCGACGACGAGGAAATCGAACGGGACGGCGCGCACGTCACCGTCGGGACCGGACACGGAGACCGTTCGCAACCGCAGATCCACGCCGGTTGCCTCGCCCAGCAGGACATCGAGATTGCCCTGGCGGGCGGCGAGCTGCCTCAATGGCGCGGCGATCTCGGACGGCGCCAGCACCGCGGTCGCCACCTGGTACAGCAGCGGCTGGAAGATATGGTGGTTGCGCCGATCGACGAGCAGCACGTCTGCCTTGCATCGTCGCAGCGCGCGCGCCGCCGCAACACCGGCAAAGCCGCCGCCCACGATCACGATCCGCTTTCGACCAGGCGTGCGCCCCTTGCCGGCGGGCACCGGCAGAGCCGCTCTCAAGGCGCGCGGCCGAACATCTTCCAATAGATTGGCCATTTCGCCCCGCTTCCGAGCTAGTCGGCCGCGATGGCTGATTTGGTCGCGGCAGGCGCCTTCTCCACCTTGCGGCGCGCCTCGAGGAGCATCAGCAGGATCTCGTCACGCTCGGCCTCCAGCTCGGCGATCGAACGCGATCCCACTTCCTCGTGCAGCCCGGCAATGAGCTTGCTCCGGACGGCCGGCGTCAATTCGGGCGAGCCCAGCACCTTCCACCAGGCCGTCATCGGCCCCGTGAACTGGTCGAAGAAATGTTCTATGCCGCCCGCGCCGCCACCGAGGTGATTGAGCATCATGTTGCCCATGATGCCCCAGCGCAGGCCCGGCCCCCAGCACAGCGCCTTGTCGACATCAGCGACACTGACCACGTCTTCGGCAACGAGGTAGTAGACCTCGCGTGCCAGCGCCGCCTGCAGGCGATTGGCAACATGGCCCGGCACTTCCTTGCGCAGTCGGACGGTCTGCTTGCCCAACGCCGTGTAGAACGCGGCGGCCCGCTGAATGGTCGCCTCAGAGGTCAGCGTTCCGCCGACAATCTCGACCAGCGGCACCAGGTGCGGCGGATTGAAGGGATGGCCGATGACGCAGCGCTCCGGGTGCAGGCGGCAAGCCGATTGGATCTCGCTCATGGTGAGCCCGGACGAGCTCGACGCGATGATCACGTCGGGCGGCAGCATCTCGTCGAGCTCGCGATACAGCTTCTTCTTGAAGTCGATCCGCTCCGGTCCGTTTTCCTGAACGAAGTCCGCCGCGCGAACGGCAGCCGGCATATCTGCGGTGAACGCAAGAGCGGATTGCGAAGCGCCGGGCGCCAGCCCCAATCGCTCGAGTGCAGGCCACGCCGTCTGCACGAAGCGCTTCAACGAGGCTTCGGCATCGGGCGCGATATCGGTCGCGATGACTTCAAGTCCGTTGGCCAGGAAGAGTGCGGTCCAGCTCGCGCCGATCGCGCCCGTCCCGATGATGGCGATCCGGCGAATAGGCTTGCCAGTGGTCATGGTCGATACTCCTTCGATTGGATGTCAGATTTTGGCGTAGGCGACGCCGGTGAGATTGCCCTGCGCGTAGAGCGGATTGCGTTCTCCCGATCCGTCGAGCCTGGCCGAGTAGAGCGACCCGGCGAAGTCGGTGACAAACATCCGATCGCCCGCCACGTCCAGCGCGATGCCGATCCCTTCCATAAGATGCGTCACCAGAATCTCCGGCGCTTGCGGCTTTGCATCAATGGACGCCCGGTTCACGGTGTTGCCGCGCGGCGGGTCGCCGCGATCGGTCCAGTAGAGTACGCGATGCTCAAGATCGAGCTCGAGATCGATCGGCTCCGGCAGACGGTCGTAGAACACTTCGATGTCGGTGCGTTCGTCGGGGCTCTCGCCCGAGGGGAGATCGATACCGGCGCGAAAGATGCGGCCGAGCTCACCATTGTCCGGACCTTTTTGCGTCCAGTAGATCTGGCCGCGCTTGGGGTCGAGGACGATGCCGACGCACCATCTGGTCTGATCGCGCCGGTCGACTTCCCCCCGGCCCGTCTCGACCAACGTCTCGAGCAGCGAGCCATCGAGATTGCAGCGCATCACGCGCATGCCTTCTCGGTCGCACCAGTAAAGCTTGCCGTTCTTCTTATCGAGCTGGAGCTGCTTGGGCGTGAAGGTCGCCCCGCGCGGCACGATCATCTCGCGGTTCGCGCCGTCAAGATCGGCACGCTCGATGGAGCCGTCGTTCAAGCCAGGACTGGTGCCCATGTTGGTCCAGTAGATATGCCCCGCCGCGACATCGATCGCGATGCCGTCCGGCATCTCGCAGCCCGTGACGATGACCTTCCGGTCAGAACCATCGGGGTTCATCGAGTGAATGCGTCCACCACTCAGCTCGAGAATGAACAGTCGCCCAACCGCCGCGCTGCGGCTCGAGTCGGGTCTTGCCTGGGGTACGAGTGTGTCTGTCATGCCGCACTCCTGTCGTGACTGGGCTGGTGCCTCTCTGGTGTTGCCGCCATTTCGCCCCTCCTTCGATTTGGAAATCGGTCAAGTGTTGTCGGCAGAACATGGAACACCGTCGCTTCCAGAACGATCCCCCGGACGGGGGAGCAGACAGTGCGCGGAGGGGGATACGTCAGTGACCGATTGTCTTTGCTGGGAGCGCGCCTGGAGGCCCGCGGTCCGCCATGACATGAGTCTGCCTTGTCGGAACCGATCTAGACCTGGCCGTATTTCTCCCGGAGCGCCTTCTTGTCGAACTTTCCGACGCTCGTCTTGGCGAGCGTTTGGACGAACAGAATCCGGTCCGGGATTCCGATTTTCGAAATCACTCCGGCGTCGGCGAAAGCGCGCAGATGCGCCTTTATCTGCGTGTCACTGAGATCGTCGCCTGCCTGGGCGTTGCGGACGATGAGCGCCAGGGGTCGCTCGCCCCATTTGTCGTCCTTGACGCCGATGACGGCGGCTTCCGACACTCCCTTGCACTGCGATAAGAGATCTTCGATCTGGAGCGATGACACCCATTCGCCGCCGGTCTTGATGACGTCCTTGATTCGGTCGACAATACGAAGGTAGCCGCCCGGCTCGATGACGCCGATGTCATTCGTGTGCAGGTAACCGCCGGCCCACAATTGCTCGGACGCTTCAGGATTGTCGACATATCCCTGGGTGAGCCACGGCGCGCGCACCACGACTTCGCCAGGAGTTTGTCCGTCATGAGGTACTTCGTTCAGGTTCGTGTCGACCAAGCGGATATCGACGAGCGGTACAGGGATGCCCGCTTTGGTTCGGATATCGACCGCTTTCTCCGGGTCACCGATGAGGTCCGCGGATTTCACCTGCGCCACACTAAGCAGCGGAGCGCTCTCCGACATCCCATAGCCGGCAAAAACATCGACGCCCAGTGCGAGCGCCTGTCTGGCGAGCCCCTTCGGCAGTTCCGAACCGCCGATCAACATCTTCAAGCCGGCGAGATCGGTGTTTGCCGCCGTAGCGGCGCCCAGCAGCATTTGCAGGATCGTCGGTACGCCGTGCGTGAAGGTTACGCCCTCGGTCTTGATCAGCCTGAGGAGCAAAGCCGGGTCGTAGCGACCCGGATACACTTGCTTGACGCCTGAAAGTGTCGCCGTCCACGGCCACCCCCAGGCGTGCGCGTGAAACATCGGGGTGATCGGCATGTAGACGTCGTCGCGGCAAAACCGGCCCTGTTTCGCCGCGCTGCCGAAGAAGGCCATTTCGGCGAGTGAATGGAGAACAAGCTGTCGATGACTGAAGTAGACACCCTTCGGCGACCCCGTTGTCCCGGTCGTGTAAAAGGTGGTGGCAAGCGTGTTCTCATCGAAGTCCGGGAAGTCGTAATCGGGCGAAGCGCCGTGCAGCAGGTCCTCATATTCGCCGGCGAATGCAAGGCCGCCGGTTTGCGGCACCGGTCTGTCCGACATGACGACCAGTCGCTTTACCTTGGGCAGTTGGTTCTTGATGCCTTCCAGCGTTGGTACGAATTCATCGTTGAGGAGAAGTACCGACGAGCCCGCGTGATTGATCGTATACGCGATCTGTTCAGGCGGCAGCCGGACATTCACCGTCTGCAGGACAGCCCCCATCATGGGAACGGCAAAGTAGGCCTCCAGGAATCGATTGCTGTCCCAGTCGAGCACGCCGACGGTGTCGCCGGCGCCGACGCCGAGCCTGGCGAGGCTGGACGCGAGCCGCCCGATGCGCTCACGCAACTGGCGATAGGTGAAGCGCTTCATGTCGCGATACACGATCACCTGGTCGGGCGCCTGCACGAGCGGTGCATGCCACAGCTGTTTGATCAGAAGCGGATATTTGTAGGCGGACTTGGCGTCGTGAATGAGCATTTCGGCCATGGCGGCGTCCTCAAGGAAATGTTTGGTCTATGCCGCCCTAGGACGCCGCTTCTCGAGAAAGGCGGTAAGCGCTTCCCTTGCCTCGTCAGAGCGCACTTGGCGGCTGAACTCCTCGTTCTCGGCCTTCATCGCCGCTTTGATCTGCTCTCGAACGGCGCGCTTCATGAGTCTCTTGCTGGCCTGCAGCGCTCCCGCCGGCTTGGCCGCCAGCTGCCGGGCTGTCTCGCTCGCGACCTGCAACAGGGTTTGATCGGCGACGATCCGCGTAACCAGCCCCAGCTGCTGAGCCCGTTCGGCATCGAACGGTGATCCCAGCAGGAGCAGCTCGGCCGCACGAAGGTGTCCGATCCTCGCCGGCACGGACCAGCTCGATCCGAACTCCGGGACCACGGCAAGGTCGACGAACGGCATGCGGAACTGCGCACTCTGGCCAGCAATCACAAAGTCACAGTGCGTCAGCATCGTCGTGCCGCCGCCGATGGCGGCGCCCTGGACGGCGGCGACCAGCGGCTTGTCGAAATCGACGAACGCATTCTCCAGCCGGGCCTGCGGCGATTCCCCCGGCCCCGGCGGATTCTTCAGAAAGTCCTCGATATCGTTGCCGGCACAGAACGAATCGCCGGCGCCGTGCCAGAGCACGACACGTGTCGATGCGTCCCGGGCCGCATCGTTGAAGATATCGGCAAGGTCGATGTACATGGCCGACGTCATCGCGTTCTTGCGCGACGGCCGATTCAGTTCGACGCGCAGGATGCCGTCGGAACGCTCGGTGAGGATCTCGTCCACGGTCTACCTCGTCTGCAGGACGTTACGCGGCGCGCTGCTTGCCGTTGGGGACGGTGGCGCTGGCGTGCAGGCCCTCGATTTCGGTGGCGCTAAAACCGAGCTGCTGCAGGATCTCGCCGTTGTGCTCGCCGATGTCGGGCGCCCGCCGGGCTGGCGTCTTGGCGACGCCGTGCACCTGGATCGGACTGCTGATGGTCGAGGTGAGCTTGCCGCCCGCCCCTTCGAGCGGCACGACGATCTCGTTTGGCCGCAGCTGCGGATCGTCGATCACCTCTTGCGGCCCGCGCACCGAGCCGAAGGTGATGTGCACGCCATTGAACGCCTGGTACCAGTGCGCCATCGGCTGGGCGGCAAAGACCTCGTCGAGAATAGCGGTGAGCTGCGGCATGTTCGCTATTAGCTTCGCCGGATCGGCGAAGCGCGGATCCTTCAGGAGGTCGGTGCGGCCGATGGCCTGGGCCAGCGCCACCAGCTTGTCGGGCGTGACGAGGAGGACGAACCAGGTGTCGTCGGCGGACCGATAGACGTTCATGGCGGCATTCGCCGGGTGCTTGCGATCGTGCAGGCCGTAGAACTTCGCGCCCGCCAGCGCCGCCTGGATCGAGACACTCGCCGACCAGACGCCTTCGGCGAGCAGCGAGGTCGTGACATGCGAGCCCTTGCCGGTGCGTTCCCGGCGGTAGAGCGCGGTGACGATCGCGGAATAGAGGCCGACCGCGGTGGCACTGTCGCCACTGCCGGACACCGGCCAGGTCGGCGGCATGCCGACATCCCGCGTCATCGACAGCAAGCCGCTGCGCGCCCAGTAGGACGTGATATCGAAGCCCGGGAGATCGGCATCGGGCCCCTTGTCGCCGAAGCCCGTGAGGTCGGCGTAGATGAGCCGAGGGTTCCACGGCACCACATCATCGTACTCGAGCCTCAGGCGCTTGCGCGCCGGATGGGGCGTATTGACGATCAGCACGTCGGCCCACTTGACCAGCCTCTCGAGAACCTGCGGGGCGCCGGGAGATTTGAGATCGAGGGCCAGGCCGCGCTTGTTGCGATTGGTGAGGTGCCATTGATAGGCATCCTCCGCCTGCGGTTGCGGCGGAATCTTGTTCGCGTGCCGCCAGTAATCGCCGCTCGGCGGCTCCACCTTGATCACCTCGGCGCCGAAGTCGGACAGGATCACGGCGGCGCTGGGAGCGGCGATGAAGCTCGCGAGGTCCACCACTTTCAGCCCGGAGAAAATGTTGTCGTTCGCCATGACTGGCCTTTCTTTGTTGCAGGTTTCCTCATCGCCCCTGGAATCGCGGGGCGCGCTTTTCCAGGAAGGCGGTCGTTCCTTCCTTCTTGTCCTCGGTTGCGGCGCAAAGCCCGAAGTAGGAAGCCTCGAGCAGCAAGCCATCGCTCTGGCCCGCCTCCAGGCCCTTGTTCACGGCCTCCAGCGCCAGCTTGACGGCAATCGGCGCGTTGGAGGCGATCTTCTTCACGATCGCTTCGGCGCGCGGGATGAGATCGGCTGCCGCCACCACCTCATTGACCAGGCCGAGGCGATAGGCTTCCTGCGCGGTGATCATCTCTCCACCCAGGATGAGCTGCAGGGCACGGCCCTTGCCGACCAGGCGCGGCAGGCGCTGGGTTCCGCCGCCGCCCGGAACGAGTCCCAGGGCGACCTCGGGCTGGCCGAACTTCGCACTCTCGACGGCGATCCGGATCGAGCAGGCCATCGCGGTCTCGCAGCCGCCGCCCAGGGCGAAGCCATTGACGGCCGCGACCACCGGCTTGCCGAGATTCTCGATGAGATCGAGCACCTCCTGCCCGAAGCGGCTGGACTGTTCGGCCTCGTATCCCGAAAGATGTGCGAGCTCGCTGATATCGGCGCCGGCGATGAAAGCCTTGTCGCCGGCGCCCGTCAGGATGACGCCGCGGATCGCCGCATCATCGCGCGCATCCTCGAAGGCCTTGCGCAAGTCCGACCAGGTCGGCGTATTCAGCGCATTGAGGACCTTCGGGCGATTGACGGTGACATAGGCGATGCTGCCCTTGATCGCGTAGAGGACGTTCGCGAGCGTCGGGCGCGCCTCTTGAAAAACCATTGTCGCATCTCCTGCTGGAGTGAATGAGAGAGCGGGCCAGCGGTGGCTGGGAGAAGGTGGGGGAGACCGCCGACCCGCCCTCTCCTCAGACGAAGGCGCCGAGCCCGGTGATGGCCTTGCCGACGATCAGGTTCTGCATCTGATACGTGCCTTCGTATGAGTAGAGTGCCTCGGCGTCGGCGAAGAAGCGGCCGACGTTGTAGTCGGCGACGATGCCGTTGCCGCCCAGGAGCTCGCGGCCCCAGGCGACGGTCTCGCGCGACTTGGCGGTGCAGAAAGCCTTCGCCAGGGCCGCGTGTTGGTCGCCGAGCTTGCCCGCGTCGTCCATCTGCGCCAGCCGCACCATCAGGCACTGGCAGGCGGTCACGTTGGCGAGCATCTTGGCGAGAAGGTCCTGCACCATCTGGAACGAGGCGATCGGCTTGCCGAACTGCAGACGCTCCTGGGTGTACTTCAGCGTCGCCTCGAACGCGCCCATCTGCACGCCGGTCGAGGCCCAGCCCACCATGTAGCGCGTCATCCGCAGCACGCGCGCGGTGTCGCGGAAGGAATTGCCGCCCTGCAGACGATTGGCTTCCGGAATCCGGACGTCCTTCAGCGTGATCTGGCCGTTCTGCACCACCTTCAGCGCGATCTTGTGCTCCATCTTCTCGACGCTGAAGCCGGGCGTGGTCTTGTTCTCGACGATGAAGCCCTTCACCTGATTGTCGGCGACGTCGCGTGCCCAGATGATCGACAGGTCGCACCACGGCGAATTGCCGATCCAGCGCTTCTGGCCGTTCAGCACCCAGGTGCCGCCGTCGCGCTTTGCCGTGGTCGTCAGGCCACCGGCCGTTCCCGAGCCGACCAGGGGCTCGGTCAGGGCGAAGCAGCCGATCTTCTCGAAGCGCGCCATCGGCGGCAGCCATTTCTGCTTCTGCTCCTCCGAGCCGTCGAGATAGATCGAGCCCATGGCGAGCCCGCTATGCACGCCGAAAAAGGTGCCGAACGAGGCATCGACGCGGGCCAGCTCCATGGCGACGAAGCCGAACAGCTTCTGGCTGCCGCCGGCGCAGCCATAGCCCTCGAAACCCAGGCCGCCGAGCCCCAGGTCCTTGAACGAGGGCAGCAGCTCGAAGGGGAAGGCATCGTCGGACCAGTACTTGTTGATGATCGGCTGGACCTTCGTCTCCATGTAGGTCCGCACCTGCCTGACGATCGCCAGTTCCTCGTCGGTCAGGACGTCGACGAGCTGATAGAAGTCGCTGTTCGGCGCCGGGAGCTTGCGCGCCTTGCTGACTGATGTCGCGGCCGCCACGACCGGTGCTGCTGCTGCTGCTGTTGCCATCAACTGGCTCCTTCGGTTTCGAAACGTCTCGCACCCAGAGATCGGACATTCTCGTCCGCGGCGCGATCCCCCGAACGGGGGTCGGCGTGGCGTGCCGATGGGGGATACGCGGGTTGCAGCAGCCCCAGCGACAGGGCGCGGGACACGGCTTCGCTGCGTGTGGCGACGTCGAGCTTCGAGAAGATGTGCTTGACGTGCGATTTGACCGTTTCCGGCGAGATCTCGAGGCTGCGCGCAATGTGCTTGTTGGAATGGCCTTGGCCGATCATGGAGAGGACATCGCGTTCCCGAGCGGTGATCGCGTCGCCGACAGAGCTGTCGGGCTGCGGGGCTCCGTTGCCGGCGCTTCTCATCAGCGCCAGAGGTCGGTGCTCCGTCGGCTCGAGCGCTTCGATGCGGCTCCAAGTTTCGGTCAAGGGCATGTCCAATCCTGCTCCGCCCTCGACGAAGACCTGCGAGATCACGATCGCAAGAACAGCGAGCCTGTCGTCCCGAAAAGCCACGACAGCCAGCCGAAGCAGCTTCGTTGCCGCGCGATACCGTGTTGCGACCGGCGGCGACAGATCGTCGAGCTGCCGCTCGATGGCCTTGAGCGCCGTCAGGGCTTGGTCAATCTGCGACTCCAACATCAAGACCCAGGCCCGCGACAAGCCCCGGCGGATATCTTGCAGCGAGGCGGCAGTCTTCGAGCCGTAAGAAGGGAAAACGCCTTCGCCAGCGCGCAGTGGATTGGAGCCGTCCGGCATGACTTCATCCTTCTCGAGTTACTTGTCGGAGACCACCGGCGATCACGATGAAGCAGCTGGTGGGATCGGGCTTCGGCCGTCGATTTAGTGCAGGCAGGTTCGCTGTGCAGGTTAAATTGGGTAAAAAGCCGATAGTTTTGGCGCTGTAACCGCGGACGGACAGGCGATCTCATTCGGGCCGTTCAGGCTCTTTGCAGAGCAGCGCCTGCTGCTCGAGCGCGACAAGCCTCGCCCGCCTGCTGCGATTGGAGCTACGGTTTGCCGAGCGAGGACGAGCAGCTGTTCTTCCGAGCTCTCGGCAGTTTTACGGGTGGCTTTACGGTCGAGGCTGCCGCAGGATTCTTTTTTGTTTTAGCGTTGCGACCATCGGAACTCTCGAGGCGTGGTCCCGAGAATGTGACGAAAATGACGGGCCAAATGGCTTTGGTCAGAAAAGCCTGCGGCATACGCAATTTCCGATAGCGAGAGATCCGTCTGAGCCAACATCTCCTGCGCTCGTTCGACTCGCTTGTGCGTGAGGTAGCGGTGCGGGGTGACCCCGGCCGATTGCTTGAACTGCCGCGCAAAGTGATGCATCGATAGTCCGGCGGCTGCGGCCAGCATTGTCAGATCGATGCTTTCGCCCAGATGCACCTCCACGTATTCCCGTACCCGCCGCATCGCGCCGGCCGACAGTCCGCCGTGCGCCGGCGGTGCCGGCGTGAGCTTCAGGAGATTGCCAATCGAATCCAGGCGCGGACGCGTATGGAGATTGATGTTCGTTGGAGTGCTCGAGGCGCTCCTGGTGTGATCAGGCGGAGTCACCAGAGCGGGCCAGCTGTCGTTGCTGCCGGCGACCAGCAATCGCGTCCAGATATCGGACCGGTCCTTGCGCCGAAAAAGGTCGAGGTCTTGTTCGAAGAGCGCCCACAAGCTGATACCGACCAGCAGCGCGCGATCATCGAGCAATAGGGACCTGCGTGCGACCCGGTTCGCGCCAACGATGCGCTGGTCGGCGTCGATCGCCATCAGCATGCCTTGAGCACCGCCATCGGGTGGCGCTACTGCAACGATCCACGCTCGACGGAACTGATCTCGAAAAAACCGCTCTTCGATGGCGCGCGCCGACCTTATTGTAAGGGCGCCAGTCAGCGCATGCGCTGCTTCCGAAAGCTCGGGATCAATGGCAGATACGTCCAACACTGCCATCAGTCTTCCATCGACGCCGAATACCGGAGCGCCTGAGCAGCTCAGGTCTATGTGTCGCGACCTATAATGCTGGCTTCTGTGAACGGTGACGGGTCGCTCCTCGACGATGCAGGTGCCGATGCCGTTCGTGCCCTCCACCTCCTCGGACCACACGCCGCCGAGCCAAGTTCCCCAATATTCGAAACGGCTTGCCTGCGCCTGTTCACCGCGGTGTTCGACCGCGACGCCCGAGCTATCACAGAACAGGACAGTGTATCCTGCCTCCCGAACCACTTTATAGAGTTGGTCGAGCTCCTCTTGAGCTGTGAAGATGAGCTTTTCGAGCGGTCCGCGAAAATTCCTCAGCTCGCCAGGCGTGAGGATGCGTGGCGCTTTGCTGTCGTCGGGATCGACGCCGTGCTTGTTCGCCGACCTTTGCCAGGAGCTTGATATCTCCTCTATCCCGGGCGGAGGCGTCGCTCCCTTGGCAACCGAATAGACGTGGTCAGCGTGCCCAGCCGCCATATGGCGCGAGCCCGTGAAATGCTCCGAATCTTTCATCCACCCCAGTCGGCCCATGATGGACACGCTCCAAGCGACCGGCGCCATCCAGTTTGCGACCGTGGTTGAAGCAAAGCGCGCAGGCCTACGGGCGTCGCAGCACCTCGAACCGTCGCGGAGCCCCCTGAGCGCTCAGTCGAAGCGGTATCAGCGTACCTTCGAAGGCTAACCCCGGCAATCCCTTCCCTCAGGGGAAGCGCATAGGCACTACCCAAAACCGCAAAAGCCTCCTCGCCCGATCAAGTCCGTCCAAGAGGGGCTTGACCATTCCTGGGAAGTTCTCGTCACCCGACGGCCCTTTGGCACGTCGCTCCGAACATGCAAACGGGAGGCCATACCATGATCAACGCGTCGCATCCGGGGACCACGCCACACGATGCCGAAACAGCTTCGGATCTTGATCCCGCGACAGGCCAAGCTGGCACCATCGGCGCCTGGGCAGCCAGTCTCGCGAAGCTGCTGAGGGTCGCTTTTCGGGAGGTCGACACGGATCGGGAACGCGCCAAAGCCTCGATTGCCAAGGCATCATCGCTACTGCGCGTTCAAATCGAAAGATCGTCGTTCGATCCCGCCCACAATCGGCTCCACCTCGAACAGGACGCCGAAGGCCAAATCCGCAGCGACCGCTTGGAAAATCGCCGCAGACGCGAAGATCGGCGTGAGGTATGGGCGAAGGTCAGCACCTCCGCAGCTCCAGGCGCGGGCCGACTGCTGCTTTGCCTGATCGCGATTGACGTTACGCGTCGGAAGCAGGCGGCGGAGGCACTTGGCGATACGCAAGCAGACCTCGCACATGTCGCGCGGCTGGCCTGGGAGTTGCGTGCGGCGAGGAGCCTTGCCCGCTTGCTGTGCAATCAAGGCCGCCCCGCCGACACCACAGCCTGCCTCAAACCGGTCTACGATCGTTTCACAGAGGGTTTCGACACCGCCGACCTGGTTGCGGCCAGGCGGCTTCTCGATGAGTTGGGTAATCGAGTTCCGCGCTGAGCTTCATACGCTTGCCAACACCTGTTATAGAGCCACCAGAAGCAGACATGATTTCGTTTGGACCGTACCGGTTCCTTGCAGCGCAGCGGCTCCTGCTCGAGGGCGACAGGCAGGTGCGGCTGGGCAGCCGCGCCTTCGACATTCTGGCCGCTCTGGTCGAACGCGCCGGCGAGGTGGTCGGGAAGGAGCAATTGATCGCCCGAGCCTGGCCGAAGACATTCGTCGAAGAATCGAACCTGAAGATTCAGGTGAGCGCGTTGCGCCGCGCCCTCGGCGACGGCCAAGGCGGGAACCGTTACGTCATCACCGTTCCGGGACGGGGTTACAACTTCGTCGCCCCGGTACGACGAGAGGCGCCATCGCGGGGCCCACCGCCGCCGAGGGTCGCGTCTACGGCGGCGCACAATCTACCATTCGCGGTAACTCGGATGATCGGCCGCGAGGACGCGGTGTTGGCGCTGGTCTCGCGACTTTCGCGCGAGCGCCTGGTGACGATCGTTGGAGCCGGCGGCATCGGCAAGACCACGGTCGCCCTCGCCGTTGCCGAGCGCGTGACCACCAACTACGAACACGGCGTCTGGTTTGTCGACCTGGCACCGCTCGGCGACCCCCGCCTGGCGCCGAGTGTGGTGGCGGCCGTGCTCGGTCTGGAAATGCGCACCGACGATCCGCTTGCTGCCCTGGTCGCCGCCGTCAGGGACAAACGGATGCTGCTGCTGCTCGACAACTCCGAGCATGTCGTTGATGCGGCGGCAGGCCTGGCGGCGGCGCTTCTCGGCGGAGCGCAGGGCGTAAGCATCCTGGCGACCAGCCGGGAACCGCTCGGGGTAGCGGGCGAGTTCCAGTACCACCTCGGGCCACTCGACCTCCCGCGCGCTTCGGCAAGTCCGACCGCCGTGGGGGCGGCAACTTTCCCCGCCGTGCAGTTGTTCGTCGAGCGCGTGACCGCGATCGTCGAGGACTTCGCACTGACCGACGCGAACGCCCCGCTGGTCGTCGAGATTTGCCGGAGGCTTGATGGCCTGCCGCTGGCAATCGAGTTCGCCGCACCTCGCGTCGAGGTGCTTGGGATCGAGGGCCTTGCCGCCCGCTTGGACGACAGCCTGCAACTCCTGGGGTCGCGGCGCCGCATGACGATGCCACGGCATCGGACCATGCGGGCCGTCGTCGATTGGAGCTACGGTCTGCTGAGCGAAAGCGAGCAGCTGTTCTTCCGGGCTCTCGGCATCTTTGCCGGCGGCTTTACGGTCGAGGCTGCAACAGCCGTGGCCATGGATGCAGCAAACACACCCACAGTTGCGATAGACCGCCTGGCCGATTTGGTGGCGAAATCGTTGGTGGTCGCGGACGTCAGCGGCATCAAATCGCGGTTCCGGCTGCTCGACACCACTCGCGCCTACGCGATCGAGAAGCTTGGTGAGAGCGGTGAGCGTGAGCGGATCGCGCGCTGTCACGCCGAATACTACCGCGACCTGTACGAGCGCGCTGAACGAGAAGTGCCGGAGCGCCCTACTGGCGAATGGCTGGTAGATTACGCCGGGGAACTCGACAATCTGCGCGCGGCGCTCGACTGGGCATTTTCGCCGAGCGGCGCTGGGTCGATCGGGGTGGCGCTGACCGTGGCAGCGATTCCGCTGTGGTTGCAATTGCCAATGGTCGACGAATGCCGTAGCCGCGTCGAGCAGGTGTTCGCATCGCTGGCACGTGAGGCGTCAATCGATGCCCGCGCCGAGATGAAGCTGCAAGCCGCGCTGGGCACGTCGCTGCTGTTTACCAAAGGTGCGATCCCCGCAGTCAGGCAGGCCTGTACCGCGGCTCTCAGCCTCGCCGAATCGCTCGGCGATACCGAATACCAGTTGAGAATGTTGTCGGAGCTTTGGGCTCACCACACGAACGCTGGAGAGCTCATCGCCGCCCTCGCCGTGGCCCGAAAATTTCACACCCTCGCGCCGAAATATTCCGACCCGGCCATCCTGCCGATCGCAGATCGGATGATGGCGATGTCGTATCATTACCTGGGCGATCAAACGAACGCCTGGCGACACATCGAGCTGATGCTTGGCACCGATGTCGGTCCGAGACGGCGCTCACCGCTCATCCGATTCCGGTTCGATCAACAGGTCGCGGGCCGCGTTGTTTCTGCGCGGGCTCTCTGGCTCCGGGGCTTCGCCGACCAGGCGTGGCGTACCGCGCAGAGCGCCGTTGCCGACGCCGAGGCGCTCGCCGACCCAGCCACGCTCTGTTACGCCTTGTCCCACGGCGGCTGCCTGGTCGCACTGTGGCTGGGAGATCTTGCTGCAGCGGAACGCTACGCGGAAATGCTGCTCGATCATTCGAGAAAGCACGGCTTCGCGGTCTGGAATGATTTCGCCTCGCGCCTGAAAGGCGTTCTACTCGTCAAGGCCGGCGATCTCGACGGCGGGTCGCCACTCCTGCGCGCCGGCCTCCACGAGATCACCGATCGCAACGCTGACCTCTGGTTCCTGACCGGCCTCGGTCAGATGGCGGAAGCCCTGGGCCAGGCGGGGCGGGTCGCCGACGGGATGGCAACGGTCGAGCGAGGCCTCGACCGATCCTCAAAAGGCTGGCTCGCGCCCGAGCTACTGCGCATCAAAGGCGAGCTTCTTTTGCTGCAGGGCACTACCGGAACCACGGAAGCGGTGGAGGATGTCTTCCGGCGGGCGCTCGATGCGGCGCGCGAGCAGGGAGCCGCGTCATGGGAGTTGCGCGCCGCGACGAGCCTTGCCCGCCTGCTGCGGCAGCAGGGCCGCACCGCCGACGCCACCGCCTGCCTCCAGCCGGTCTACCACCGCTTCACGGAGGGTTTCGACACCGCCGATCTTATCGCAGCGAAGCGGCTTCTAGATGAGTTGGACAATCGAGCTCTGCGCTGAGCTTCGTACGGAGCTTCGGCCGTGGACCTAGTGCCGGCAGGTTCGCTCGTCAGGTTAATCAGGTAAAAAGGTGGATGGTTTCCGCGCCGTAAGCATGGACGCACAGGCGATTTCATTCGGGCCGTTCAGGCTGCTAACAGAGCAGCGCCTGCTGCTCGAAGGCGACAGGCCGGTGCGGCTCGGCAGCCGCGCCTTCGACATCTTGGCCGCCCTGGTGGAACGTCCCGGTGAGGTGCTCGGCAAGGAACAACTGATCGCCCGTGCCTGGCCGCAAACCGTCGTCGAGGACTCGAACCTCAAGATCCAGGTGAGCGCGTTGCGCCGCGCCCTTGGCGACGGACAAGGCGGCAATCGCTATGTCATCACCGTGCCGGGCCGTGGCTATAATTTCGTTGCCCCGGTGCGACGCGAGGAGACATTGCGCGCCGCTTCGCCGCCGCCCGTTCCCTCTGCGACGCCGCACAATCTGCCGTTCGCCGCAACGCGCATGATCGGCCGCGACGACGCGGTGGCAGCGCTCGTCGCGCGGCTTTCGCGCGAACGCCTGGTGACGATCGTCGGCGCCGGCGGGATCGGCAAGACCACGGTCGCCCTGGCCGTCGCCGAGCGCCTGATGGCCGGCCATGAACACGGCGTCTGGCTGATCGATCTGGCGCCGCTCAGCGACCCACGTCTGGTGCCGAGCGCCGTTGCGACGATACTCGGTCTGGAAATCCGCACCGAAGATCCGATTGCCGCCCTTGTCGCCGCCGTTAGACACAATCGGATGCTGCTGTTGCTCGACAACTGCGAGCACGTCATTGATGCGGCGGCTGGCACGGCAGTAGCTATTCTCGGCGGAGCGCCGGACGTGAGCATTCTGGCGACCAGCCGAGAGCCGCTCGGAGTAGCGGGCGAACGCGAGCACCGCCTCGCGCCGCTCGGCATCCCACACGCGTCGTCCAGACCAACGGCCGCGGAGGCGGCGGCTTCCCCCGCCGTGCAGTTGTTCGTCGAACGGGCAAGCGCGATCGTCGAGGATTTCGCGCTGACCGATGCGAATGCCCCGGCGGTCGCCGAGATTTGTCGCCGACTCGACGGCTTGCCGCTGGCCATCGAGTTCGCCGCGCCGCGCGTCGAGGTGCTGGGGGTCGAAGGCCTTGCCGCCCGCCTGGATGACAGCCTCCAGCTGTTGGGGACACGACGCCGCACGACCGTGCCGCGGCATCGGACCATGCGAGCCGTCGTCGATTGGAGCTACGGGCTGCTTGCCGAAGACGAGCAGGAATTTCTCCGCAGTCTCGGCATCTTTGCCGGCGGCTTCACGGTCGAGGCCGCTGCTGCGGTGGTGGTTCCGGATGCAGCAAAGACGCGCAACGATGCAATCAACCACCTGGCCGATCTGGTGGCGAAATCGCTGGTTGTCGTGGACGCCAACGGCGCCCAACCGCGGTTTCGGCTGCTCGACACGACACGGGCCTACACGGTCGAAAAACTGGACTCGAGCGATGAGCGCACGGCCGTCGCGCGCCGCCACGCCGAGTACTATCTCACCCTCTTCAAACGCGCCGAAGCTGAAGCGCAAGCGCGGCCTATGGCCGAGTGGATCGCCGACTACGCCGGAGAAATCGACAATTTGCGCGCGGCGCTTGACTGGGCCTTTTCGCCTGCTGGCGACGGATCGCTTGGCGTGGCCCTGACTACTGCCGCGGTTCCCCTATGGTTGCGCCTATCGCTGCTTGAAGAGTGCGGAAGTCGCGCAAGGCAGGCGCTCGGCGCTTTGAACACTCTAGGCACGCCGAAACCGCGCGAAGAGATGAGACTTCATACTGCGGTAGGAGCATCGCTACGCGATGCTCCTGAGATGGAAGCCGCGTTCACGAGGGCACTCGACATTGCCGAGGCCCTTGACGACTCGGAGTACCAGCTGCGTGCTCTGCGGGGTCTGTCCTTCTACAATTCCTGGGCAAACCATCCCCGTGCCGCGTTGTCATTTGCGCAAAGGTTTAACGAACTCGCCACGGGCGGGACAAACCAGAGCGACCGACTATTTGGCGAACGCATGCTCGGCTCGAGCAAGCATTTTCTCGGCGACCATGTCGGTGCACGGCGCCATCTCGAGCAAGTGCTCACCCGATACGCGGCTGCCGACCTTGGGCAGCCCGCTGCTCGCTTGCAGGATGTCATTCGCTTCCAACTTGACGGGCGGACCGAGGCGCGCGTCTTCCTGATGCGCGTGTTGTGGTTCCAGGGGCTTGCCGATCAGGCCGTTCGGATGGCCGAAAAGTGCCTGGGCGATGCACAAGCAATCGACCACGCAAGCTCGCAATGTTTCGCGCTGGCCTTGGGGTTATGTCCGCTAGCGTTGTGGACAGGCAATCTCGGCGCCGCTGCACACCACACAAGCTTGCTCGGCGATCTTTCGAGCCGGCATGGCCTTTCGCATTGGGCTCCTTATGGTGTCAGGTATCGAAGGGTCATCGCGCTGAAGGGGGGCAACGTCAGCAGAAGTCCGATGCCACCGGACGCCAGCATTGAGGAAATCGACCAGTCCGATTCAAATTTCCGATCTCTGACCGCTTTGACCGAGATTGTAGAAGCCTTCACCGAAGCAGGGCGAAGCGCCGAAGGACTTGCGTTGCTCGATGGAGAAATTGTTCGGTCGTCCGAGCCAGGCTGCTTCACGGCAGAGTTGTTGCGCCTCCGGGGTGAACTCTTGCTGTTACAGGCCGCTCCTGCCGCCGCGAAACCGTCGGAAGACCTCTTCAGGCAGGCGCTCGATGTTGCACACCAACAAGGGGCGTTGTCATGGGAGTTGCGAGCCGCCACGAGCCTCGCCCGCCTGCTGCACCATCAGGGCCGTCCCGCCGACGCCGTCGCCTGCCTCAAGCCCGTTTACAGTCGGTTTACTGAAGGCTTCGGGACGGCCGACCTGATGGCGGCGAAGCGGATCTTGGAAGATACCGATCACCACTGAGAGCACCCTGGACCCATGCTGCGCGTGCTCTAAGCCTGCGCCTCCTGGATCGCCCGCCACACGCGTTCGGGGCTGGCCGGCATGTCGATGTGGGTGACGCCGAGATCGGCCAGCGCATCGACCACGGCATTGATGATGACGCCCAGCGCCGGCGTGATGCCGCCCTCGCCGCCGCCGCGGAAGCCCAGCGGATGGTTTTTAGACGGCACCTCGCTCAGCGCCGTCGTGAACGGCGGAAAGTCGTCGGCATGCGGCATGGCGTAGTCCATGAACGAGCCCGACAGAAGCTGGCCGTCGGTTGCATAGAAGCAGCGCTCCATCAGCGCCTGTCCCGCGCCCTGGGCGATGCCGCCATGAGTCTGGCCGTGCAGGATGAGCGGGTTCACCGCGCGGCCGACATCGTCGATCGTGGTGTAGCGGTCGATCCGCGCCATGCCGGTCTCGGCATCGACCTCGACCTCGCAGACATGCCAGCCGTAGGGATAAGAGCCGACGCGGCTCTCGACGTCGGCCTGGTCGGCGATCGGCCCGCGCTCGGCCGCCAGCGCCAGAAGGCCGATGCCGCGGTCGGTGCCGGCGATGGTGAAGCGGCCCTCGGCGAAGACGATGTCGGCTTCGGCGGCTTCGAGAAGCTGGGCGGCGAGCTTGCGGCCCTGGGCGATGATGCCGAGCGAGGCCTGGTGGATCGTGGTCGAGGCCAACCGGATCGAGCGGCCGGAATGCGAACCGCCGCCCACCGACACGCGGTCGCTGTCGTCGGTGACCAGGCGCACCTTGTCGGCGGGCACGCCCAGCCATTCGCTGGCGAGCTGGGCGAAGCTGGTCGCATGGCCCTGCCCCGACGACAGCGTGCCGATCACGATCTCGACCGCGCCTTCCGGCAACACCGTGACCTCGGCGCGCTCGGCCGGCGCGCCGCTTTGCGATTCGACATAGCCGCCGAGCCCGATGCCGCGCCGCAGCCCACGCGCCGCGGTCTCGGCCTGGCGCCCGGCGAACCCGCTCCAGTCCGCGAGCTTCAGGATCTCGTCGAAGGTCGACACGTAATCGCCGCTGTCGTAGGTGACGCCGAAAGCGTTGGTGTGGGGCGTCGTGGTGATGAGATTGCGCCGGCGCAGCGCGATCCGGTCGAAGCCGTGCGCGCGGGCGGCCAGATCGATCAGGCGCTCGATCACGAACATGGCCTCGGGCCGCCCGGCACTGCGATAGGGTGCGGTCGACGGCGTGTTGGTGAGCACGCCGCGCGCCCGCGCCATCGCGGGCATGCGGTAGAGGCTGGTCATGAGCTGCGTGCCCTTGGTCAGCGGCACGAAGGAGGCGGTGTAGGCGCCGAGATTGCTGGTGCTGGTGGCGCGGAGACCGAGAAACGAGCCGTCGGCATCGAGCGCCAGTTCTGATTCGATCAGGAAATCGCGGCCGGCATAGTCGCTGAGAAACGCCTCGTGCCGCTCGCACGTCCACTTCACCGGCCGGCCGATGCGGCGCGCGGCCCAGCACACCAGGGCGAACTCGGGATAGAAGAAGTTGCGGGTGCCGAAATTGCCGCCGACCTCCTTGGCGATGACCCTCACCTGCTCGGGCTCGATGCCCAGGATGATCGCGATCTCTTTCTTGGGCCGCACGATGGCGCCGCCGCCGGCATACAAGGTGTAGCGGCCCGAGCCGGCGTCGAAGTGGCCGAGTGCGGCGCGCGGCTCCATCGGCACGCCGGTGACGCGCTGGATCTCGGTCCGCAGTTTCACGACGTGACGCGCCTGGGCGAAAGCCGCTTGCGTGCCCGCCGGATCGCCGACCAGGGACTCCACGACCACGTCGGCGAGCGGCGGCAGTTCCGCGTAGTCGACCTGCACCGCTTCGGCGGCGTCCTTGGCGATCGCCAGCGTCTCGGCCACCACGAACGCCACCGGCTCGCCCACGAAGCACGCCGTTTCGATCGCCAGCACATCGGGCCGCACAACCCTGTGCGGCGAGCCGTCTGTATTGGGCAGCTTGATGTCGGGCGGGCTCATGGCGGCCGGGATGTGCGGCACGGGTTTCAGCCCGTCGGCCATCACGTCGGCGCCCGTCAGCACCAGCAGCACGCCGGGCATCGCTCGCGCCAGCGATGTATCGACCGCGACGATGCGGACATGAGGATACGGCGAACGCACGACCCAGGCATAGGCCTGGCCGGGCAGGGTGAAGTCGTCGCTATAACAGCCGCCGCCGGTCAGCAGCCGGGCGTCCTCGAGCCGCGGCAGGGACGCTCCGATGGCGCTATCCGGCATCGACGACCTGGTCCATCATGGGTCCTTGGCGACGAAATCCGGGTAGGCAAGCTTCTGCACCGTCTTCTCGTCGTAGAACTTGCCGCCTGACGCATCATACACCGCGGTCTTGCCCAAGCTGGGAAAGTGCGAGACCTCGAGGGCCGTGCGCTCACCGCCCATCAGGTAGACCAGGTCGGTCGTGCCGTCATTGCGCAGATGATGGGCGACGCCGTCACAGGGAAAGCCGAGATAGTCGCCCGGCCCCACCGTCACCTCGGCATCGCCGATGGTCGCGCGGCCGGTGCCCTCGAGGATGAACACGAATTCCTCCTGCAGCTCGTGCCAGTGCGACACGAAGCTTTCCGCGCCCGGCACCAAGCGCGCCAGATGGAGCTGGTTGC
>Ga0308309_10000230_pt1 | contig 40342 bp, 33 predicted proteins | sample HubBroMetageWFT5_FD_192491 | JGI IMG/M metagenome (GOLD analysis project Ga0308309, IMG submission 192491) | Warmed and freeze-thawed soil microbial communities from the Hubbard Brook experimental Forest, New Hampshire - Hubbard Brook CCASE Soil... | ecosystem: Environmental > Terrestrial >...
GCGATGCTTGCCCGCGATGTCTCTCGCCTCGGCTGCCCTACCGGGACGTCGCCAACGGCGGCACGCTGTTGGCCGAGACGACCATCCGCATATCGACCGACGTCTATTTCCGCGAGCGGATGCCGTGGCGCATCGGCACCGTGGCGCTCGACGTCGGTCCGTCGATCGTCGCCCATCTGCACGGCGACTTGCGCGAGGGGGAAAGGACCCGACTTCAGTTGAAACTCGACAAATCCGGCCAGGCGATCGTCATGGCGCTTCCCGCCGCCGACACCCCGAACATGGCGGACGATCCGCAGTGGCGGGAGCTCACCTGCGATCCAAAATATCGTCGCGTGCTGATCACCGACGGACGCACGGCGGTGGCACAGGCGCTCGCCGGAGCCTTGTCGGAGGCGGGCGCGAGCGCGATCTTCGTCGGCGTCGCCGACCCGTGGAAGCCGTTTCCCGGAGAGGAGAAGCTCCGAAGGATCGAGCGCGTCGAGATCGTCCCCCTCGATCTCACCGACACGACATCGGTCAATGAATGCGCCGGTGAATTCGCGGCCCGTGTCGATATCCTCATCAATACCGCCGAGCATGTCCGCACCGGCGGCATTATCGACCGCAAAGGCCTCACCATCGCTCGCGAGGAGCTCGAGATCCGCTACTTCGGCCTGACGCGGCTGGCGCAGGCCTTCGGCCCCGTATTGCGCGGGCGCGGCGCCGACGGCGTCAATTCCGCCGCGGCTTTCGTCAACCTTCTCTCGGTCTATGCACTGGCGAACTGGCCGGCCTATGGCGCTTTTTCCGCGACCGAGGCGGCCTGCCTCTCGGCGTCGCTGTCGCTGCGCGCGGAGCTCCGGCAAGGCGGGGTGAAGGTCCTGAACGTGTTCTTCGGCCCGCTCGAGACCGAATGGTACCAGGCGGTTCAGCCCCCCAAGGTGGCGCCCGCTTCCCTCGCCAGGGAGGTGGTGCGCGCGCTGCAGCAGGGCCTCGAGGATCTCTTCGTCGGCGACATCGCCGAAGACATCCGGGCGCGGCTGGCCGTCAACCCCAAGGCACTCGAGCGCGAACTCGGCTCATGAGCAGGAGCACAAGCGAAATGGGCACTCCCGATCTGATCGCCTTCGCGGGCGCCATTGCCGCCGGCGATATCGAGGTCATCGATCTCACCCACACGCTCACGCCGGAATTTCCCACCATCGTCATGCCGCCGGAGCTCGGGCAGTGCGCACCTTTCCGCATGGAGGAGGTCTCGCGCTACGACGAACGCGGCCCCGCCTGGTATTGGAACAACATCTCGATGGGCGAGCATACCGGCACGCATTTCGACGCGCCCGTCCACTGGATCTCCGGCAAGGATTTGCCCAATGGGTCGGTCGATACCATCCCGGCCGAGAATTTCATCGCGCCGGCTTCGGTGATCGACATCTCGGCGCAGTCGGTCGCCAACCCGGATTACGAGCTGACCGTCGCCGACGTGACGGCGTGGGAAGGCCTGCACGGCCGCATTCCTCCGCGCAGCTGGGTGCTGCTGCGCACCGACTGGTCCAAACGCGGCGGCCGCGACTACGTCAACATGCATGAGGACGGCCAGCATACGCCGGGTCCTTGCCCCGAGGTCGTGCGGTTCCTGGTCGAGGAGCGCGACCTGCACGGCTTCGGCACCGAAACCATCGGCACCGACGCGGGCCAAGCCTTTCATTTCAACCCGCCTTACCCCGCGCATTACTATATGCACGGCAAAGGCCGTTACGGGCTGCAGTGTCTGGCCAATCTCGATCTGCTGCCGCCGACCGGTTCGGTGATCCTGGCCGCGCCGCTGAAGATCCGCCGGGGGTCGGGCAGTCCGCTGCGCGTGCTCGCCCTGGTGCCGCGAACGGAGAGCCGGGCGTGAACGACGACAATACCGCGATCGTCACCGGCGCGAGCGGCGGTATCGGTGCGGCCATCGCCAAGGCGATGCTCGAACGCGGCTATCGCGTGATTTCGCTGGCGCTCGACAAGCCCGACTGGTCGCATCCGCGCCTCGACTTCCGCGAGATCGATCTCTTCGATGCCAAGACCGCCGCGGCGGCGGCCGCCGAGATCGTGCGCGAACATCGCGTCACCCACATCGTCCACAATGCCGGCGTCATCCGGCCCAATCCCATCGAGGCGGCGACGGTCGGCGATATTGCAGCATTGGCGCAGCTCCATCTCGGTGCCGCGCTGCTGCTGGTCGGAGCGGCACTGCCGCAGATGAAACAGGAGCGCTTCGGCCGCGTCGTGCTGATCTCCTCGCGCGCGGCGCTCGGCGCCACGGGGCGCACCGCCTATTCCGCGACCAAGGCGGGGATCATCGGCCTGGGCCGCACCTGGGCGCTGGAGCTCGCCCCGTTCGGCATTACCGTCAACATGGTGGCGCCTGGCCCCATTCAAGGCACGCACATGTTCCACGAGATCGTGCCTGCCGGCAGCGAGCGTGAAGCTGCACTGGCCGCGGCCATTCCGATGCGCCGGCTCGGCCGCCCGGAGGACGTGGCCGGCGCCGTCATGTTCTTTGCTGGCCGCGAATCGGCATTCGTCACCGGCCAGGTTCTCTATGTCTGCGGCGGCGCCAGCGTTGGCACCTTGGTCATCTGAACGGAATTTTTAGCATGAGCGAGTCCATCACGAAATCGGCTTCCTCCTCCAAGGGGCGTGGCCGTTCCAACGGCGCGGCGGCGCTCGTCGAGGAGGCGCGGGCGGCGACGCAGAAGGGGCATCTGGAGATCAGGGTCTGGCTCCGGCTGCTCGGTTGCTCCGTCAAGATGGAGAGCCTCCTCAGCCAGCGTCTGCGCAAGGAGTTCAAGACCTCCCTGTCGCGCTTCGATGTCCTGGCGCAGCTCGAGCGCTTTCCCGATGGTCTCACCATGTCCGATTTGTCGCGCCGCCTGATCGTGTCGAACGGCGCCATCACCGGGCTTGTCGACAAACTCATGGCCGGCGGATTGGTGATGCGCCAGGACGACCCGCGCGATCGTCGCAGCGTGATCGTGCGGCTGACGCGCAAGGGGCGCGAGAGTTTTCTGCGCATGGCGCGGCGGCACGAGGAGTGGGTGGTGTCGATCCTCGGCGATCTCAGTGTCGAGGCGCAATCGGAACTGCTGCAGAACCTGACGCTCCTGCAACGCAATCTCGACATGCACGGCAAGGTCTGACCGATGCCAAGGCAAGACGGGAGAGGGCTTTCGTGAGAATTGCGGTATTGGGCGGCGGCAACGGGTCCTTCGCGGCGGCGGCAGACCTGGCGCTTGCCGGTCATCAAGTGCGGATGTGGCGGCGCGATGTTGGGGCCGTGGCTGCGCATCGCGCGGCGGCCAGCACCGTCGGGCTCAAGGATTTTCGCGGCCGGCACAACGCGACCCTCGATCTCGTGACGACCGATATGGGTGCGGCGATTGGCGGAGCCGAGCTGGTCGTATGTCCGACGCCGGCCTTTGCGCAGGTCGATATTGCCGGTCTCCTGGCACCTCATCTCGCCGACGGGCAGGTCGTGTTCCTGCCGCCGGGGACCTTCGGCTCCTTCCTCCTAGCCAAGGTGGTGTGGCAGTCCGGCAACCACTCGCGCCTTGCCTTCGCGGAGACCGGTACCTTGCCTTGGCTGGCACGCAAGCAGGGGCTCCACGAGGTGCAGGTCTCCGCCCGCGGCAAGCGGTTGCCGACCGGCGTCTTCCCGCTTGCGCGCGCGGATCATGCACTCGACGTCATCGGCCGCGCTTTCCCCGGAGCGATCGAGCCCTGCGGCGACGTGCTCTCGGGCGCGCTGATGAATGCCGGGCCGATCATCCATCCGCCTCTCATCGTCATGAATGCCGGACCGCTCGAGCATTTCGATAAATGGGACATCCACAACGAAGGAACGCAGCCTGCAATCCGCCGTGTGACCGATGCGCTCGACCGCGAGCGCGTGCGCATCCGCGAGGCGCTGGGATACGGCGCCCCGCATTTCCCGCTAGCCGACCACTATGCCGCCGTCGGTCCGGAATGGATGTACGGTCGCGGCTCGCACGACAAGCTCACGAAATCCGGTGACTGGCGCGAACGCATCGTTCTCGGCCAGCACCGCTACATGCTGGAAGACACGCGCATGGGCCTGTCTTTCCTCGCCTCGGTGGCGCGTCTTGCAGGCGTCGAAACGCCGCTCGTCGAGGCGTTCCTGGCGATCGGCGGCGCCATCTGCGGCGACGACTTCGCGAAGACCGGCCGCACGCTGGCAAGCCTTGGCCTCGCCGGCTTCGATCGTGCGGGCCTGCAGGCGCTGTTGCGGGAAGGGTTCCGATGAGTGCATCCATTGCCCTGATCGGTGCCGGTCGCATGGGCCGCGGCCTTGCCGTCGTCTTCGCCTATGCCGGCCACGATGTTGCGCTGATCGATCTCAAGCCGCGTGAGGCCGATCAGTTCGTCCGTCTCGCCGAGGAGGCGCGTCGCGAGATCACCGGCACGCTGGCCACGCTGGCACACCTCGGCTTTTTCGCCGCGACCGATGCGGCGGCGATCGCCGGGCGTGTGCGCCTCGTGCCCGAGGCCGAGGCGGGTGCCGTCCTGCCCGGCGCTGCCTTCATCTTCGAAGGTGTACCGGAGGTTCTCGAGCAGAAACGCGCGGCCCTCGCCTTGGTTTCCCGGCTTGCCGGCCCCGAGCCGGTCATCGCCTCGACGACCTCGACCATCCTGGTCGACGATCTCGCCGGCGCGATCGAGCATCGCGAGCGCTTCATGAACGCGCATTGGCTCAATCCGCCCTATCTCATGCCGCTGGTCGAGCTGTCGCCCGGCAGCGCGACGCGGCCGGAGGTGGTCCAGGCGCTGCGTTCGTTGCTCGAGGGAATCGGCAAGGTCACCGTGCTCTGCGCGGCGCGGCCGGGATATATCGTGCCCCGCATTCAGACGCTCGCCATGAACGAGGCCGCCCGCATGGTCGAAGAGGGCGTGGCCTCCGCCGAGGACATCGACCAGGCCGTCAAATACGGCTTCGGTCTGCGCTTCGCCGTGCTGGGCCTGCTCGAATTCATCGACTGGGGCGGCGGCGACATCCTCTATTACGCCAGCCGCTATCTGACCAAGGCGCTGGGCAATGAACGCTATGCCGCACCGGAGATCATCGAGCGCAACATGCGCGAAGGGCATATCGGCATGAAGACCGGACGTGGCTTTCTCGATTACGACAAGATCGATCTCGAAAGCCATCGCCTGGAGAGACTTGCTGCCTTCGCGACGTTGCTGCGCGGTTTTGGCCTCGTGCGGCCGCCGGTGCTGCGATGACGGCGCGCGAGCCGCTCGATGCCGGCCGCATCTTCGCAGCCAGCGAGCGCTGCCTTGCGATCATGCTCGAAGCCCAGGCGCGGAAATACGGCGCCAAGCCGCTGGTGCAGACGGGCGAAAAGAGCTGGAGCTTCGGCGAAGCCCCCGGGCTTGCCGCGCGTGCCGCCGGCCGGCTGCACGCAGCCGGCATGCGCCAGGGCGACCGCATTGCGCTCATGTGCGAGAACCGGCCGGAGTTCATCGAGGTATTCCTCGGCTGTGCCTGGCTGGGTGCCAGCCTGGTGCCGATCAACACGGCCTCGCGGGGATTGCAGCTCCGTCACATCCTCGAGAATTCCGGCGCCCGGCTCCTCGTGATCGAAGCCGCCCTGTTGGGCGCACTCGAGCATGTCGATCTCGCCGCCCTGCCGCTGGAGGCGATCTGGCTCATCGATCGGCCAGGCGATGAGGTGCCGATACCGGCAGTTGCGCGGATTCTGCCGCCGCTGGCCGAGGCCGTTCCCGCTGCGCCGACGCGGCCGGGTGACACGCTGGCGATCCTCTACACGTCGGGCACGACCGGACCGTCGAAGGGCGTGTGCTGCCCGCAGGCCCAGTTTTTCTGGTGGGGCGTCAATACGAGCCATCTCCTGGGGATCGGCGCCGACGACATCCTCTGCACGACCCTGCCGCTCTTCCATACCAACGCGCTCAACACTTTCTTTCAGGCGCTCATTGCCGGCGCGACCGCCGTTTTCGAGAGCCGGTTCTCCGCCTCGGCCTTCTGGACGACGCTCGCGGCGCGGCGCGCCACGGTGACGTACCTCCTGGGCGCGATGGTGCCGATCCTGCTGTCGCGCGGGGCGCGGCCGGAGGAGCGGGCGCACCGTACGCGCATTGCGCTCGCGCCCGGCGTGCCCGGCCACTTTCATGCCGAGTTCGCCGGGCGGACCGGCATCGCTCTGCTCGACGGCTATGGCTCGACCGAGACCAATTTCGTGATCGGTGCGCCAATCGCAGACCAGAAACCCGGCACGATGGGCCGCCTCTTCGAGGGTTTTGCCGCGCGCGTGGTGGATGCCGAGGACATCGAAGTGCCGGACGGCGCGGCGGGCGAGCTGGTGCTTCGCGCTGAGGCGCCCTTTGCCTTCGCGACGGGTTATTTCGGCACACCCGAGAAGACGGTCGAGGCTTGGCGGAACCTGTGGTTCCACACCGGCGACCGCGTCATCCGCGAACCCGATGGTTATTTCAAGTTCGTCGACCGCCTCAAGGACGCGATCCGCCGGCGCGGCGAGAACATCTCGTCCTTCGAGGTCGAGCAGGTGCTGCTCAGCCATCCGGATATTGCGACCGCCGCCGCCTATCCTGTGCGCTCGGAACTGGCGGAGGACGAAGTCATGGCGGCCATCGTACGCCAGCCTGGCAGCGCGCTCGACGAGGTGGCCGTGGTCCGCTTCTGCGAGGCGCGGATGCCGTATTTCGCCGTTCCGCGCTTCCTCGAGTTCGTCGACACCCTTCCGGCGACGGAAAACGGCAAGATCCAGAAGTACAAGTTGCGCGAACGGGGCATCAGCGATCGGACATGGGACCGCGAGGCTGCAGGGATCACGGTCAAGCGGCGGTAGCGGCCGATCAGTGCCTGTGGCCGGCGCTTTACAATGCGGTCTCACAGAGCAGTGTTGCGAGCGCCGAAGCGCGAATCCTGCAGCGTCGCGGCATGGATCGCATAGGCCGCGTAGCTCGACGCGTTGCGCAGGGCCTCGCCAACCAGCAGGTTTTGATAGTTTCGCGTGGATCCCTTGCCCTGCGGCGCGCCCTGGGGAACGGGAAACTCCATGGCGAAGTGAGTGATCACATTGAGACCGCCGACGAAGTGAGCGCACTCATGGACGACCATCGCCGCCCGCGTATTGGGGCCGCAGTTGAGGAATCCCGGACGGAAGGTGATGTGGTTGAATTGCGTGTGGGGAAACTGAAAGCCCCCCATCGGCGCATCGGCGAAGGGCGACTTGCTCGAGAGCGGCCCATTCTGGAAAAACTTCGCGGCCTGATTGAGTGTCGTCTGAATGAGGCCAAATACCTGACGCAGCCTCAACAGGTTTTGCCGGAGGTGTCGCGGATCGCGGTCAAGATGGAAATGCGTATTGACGATGTCGAAGACCGACGGAAAGGGGAGCTTCGGATTCTTCTGCAGGTCGGCGACGAATTTGAGCACGAGGAGCGTATCGAGCTCGGATATTGCGCCGAGTGTTGCCCAGAACAGCCCGAGCGGCACGGCCTGCAGGGCCGCATCCCGCGCCGTAAGCGTTTGCGCGACGGGCTGTGCGGTGATCGCGAAATTCAGGCTGGCGCGGCCCGATTGAGTGGATGCCAGACCGGAAGGCTCGATGTCGCCGCCTCGCGCATTCATCAAACAGAACTCGCATGGGCTTGCTTGATTCTCCTCGTCGAACATCTCCCGATCCAGCGCCGCGATCGTCATCTTGCCGACGATGTCGTCCGCCGTGGTCTGGTAACTGCGGTTGATGATGTTGCGCTGCGTCTTGAAGGCCAGGACAGCGGCCGCCGTCGACGGCCCGTAGGTCTGCGCCGACAGTTCATTCTCGGCGATGCGGAGATCTCCCAGGACGCCGAGGGCGAACTGAATTTTCGCGACATGGTCTCCGACGGCGCCCTTCGTGACATGCGCCGAATCCTGGATCAGGCAGGCCTCGAGCTTCGCATCGCCTTGGAAGAGCTGTGATTGCAGGGGCATCGCGACCCTCCATCGCTTGCAACTTATTCCTCATATTGGTCCGCAATAGGGCGTCGCGCTCAGGAGGGCAGGCGTCGATTCTTGCGGCCGCGACGTGTTGCTTTCTGGTCACACTGGACCTGACGTCGCAACGCGAGGGCGAACACCTAGAGCCAATTCCTCTTGCACCGTGTAAAATGTCAAGCGGGGCTTGGGCCGAGGAGGTACGCAGATGAGAAAGGCTTTGTGCGTCGCGGGAGCTCTGGCGTTGTTGCCTTCGATTGGCCACACGCAGGAATTTGCACCGCTGCCTGGCTTCTATATCGGAGCGGGCGTCGGCGGTGCGTGGTACCTCAACAGCACGACGACCATCGGCGGAACGTTTTCCGGCACGACGGGTATGCTGGCCGACGTCGTGGCAGGCTATGACTTCGTCGGTCCGCGTGTCGAACTCGAAGTCGGCTTTGGCTTCATACCCTTCACCGCCAACCTCGCCAACACCGTGGCGCAATCGAATTTCAGCGGCAGCGCCCATCAGCTGCAGGTCATGGGCAAGGCGCTTTATGATTTCATCCCGGCTTCGACGATCACGCCCTATATCGGCGCGGGCGCGGGCATCGCCTTCGTCGACAGCAACGCCTTCCTGGGCAACACGCTGTTCGCCTACGAGGGCATCCTCGGCGTGGGCTACAACATCGACAGCCAATGGCGTGTCGCCCTCGAAGGCCGCTACGTGGGCACGACAAACGCGAACGTCGTCATCAACGGCGTGAACGTGGGGGTCAATAATTCCAACATCGTCGCGATGGTGTACGGCCAATACAAGTTCGCCCCACCGGTCGCCTCGGCGCCCCCGCCGCCGCCGCCCTCCAGCGCCCCGCCATCCTTCATGGTGTTCTTCGACTGGGACAGCTCGCGGCTCTCGGAGGCATCGCTGAACGTGGTGCGGCAGGCGTCGACGGCATTCAAGAGCAAGGGCAGCGCCCGCATCAGGGCGACCGGCCACACCGATACGTCGGGGCCTGAGTCCTACAACATGGCGCTGTCGCTGCGTCGTGCGAATGCGGTCAAGGATGCGTTGGTGCGCGACGGCGTGCCGGCTGCCGCGATCACGGTGATCGGCCGCGGCGAGGCTGGCCTGCTGGTCCAGACCGCCGACGGCGTGCGTGAGCCGCAGAACCGTCGCGTCGAGATCGTCATCGACTAAGCGGTCGGTCCGCCGGCGCGACAGCCGTCGTTCGAGGATCCGGCGCCTCGGGTGATCTTCCCAGGGCGCCTATTCCCTCACCTGGACGGCATCGGCAATGAACTGCAACTCACTGCTGGGTATGGGCGATGCGGACTCGCGGCAGAATGCGGCGCCCAGGATCCAGTTGATCTGTCCATTGACCGCGGGCCCGTTGCGTACGAACGCGATGCACTGTCGCTGGGCCTTCTGGAACGCCACGTAGTGATCGCCCGCCTGACTGCCGTTCAAGGTCCAGCCGCTTCCGCCGGCGGTGACGTTCTTGAGCGCATCCGCGGTTCGCAGCCAATCGATGGCCGTCGAGCCCGCAACGGCGCTCATCCCGCCGACACCATGTGCCTCGACGAGCCGGTAGAGGCCGATGGCAACTTCGCTTTTCGAATCGGTGTAGGTGAGCCGCCAGCTCTGCACGTTGCCTACCCGAAACGTCCGCACATTCGATGCCCAGCACTGGGTGAAGGGCACGCCATAAACCGGTGCGGTGGCGCAGGGTATTTCATTGGCAAAATTCCAGGAGTCCTGGGCGAGGGCTGCCCTGAAGGTGCCCGCTACAACCAGAAGCGCGAGAATTCTCGTCAGCGACTTGAGGCACTGGATAAGCCTGCCAAGCGACAGTGACGAAGCCTGTAGTCTCTGGCCCGACTCGGAGTCTTGTTGGCAGCCAGGTTCTTTTTGCCTCAAGTCGACAGGCTCCCAACCGATTCACGCGCTCAAAAACAATCCCATAGATTCTTGGCAAACTCAACGCGCGGGCATCAGGCCATAAGGGCAGGAGCTGGCCCCGGGAAATTCGATGCGCCGCCCCGACGAATCCTGGCACGAGACGCCGCCGCTCGCATTCCTTGGATAGCTTGGTGGATTGGGAGCAACCGGAGCGGGTGACGCTGCGGCGCGAGCCCTTGCTGCCGCCTCTTCCTTGCGCCGGGCCTCCTCGGCCTTCTTCTGCTCGTCATCGTACTTTGCAAGAGCCGGAGCGGCGTCGCTGAGCAATGCCTGTTGTTGTGCGGCGATCAGGAAGCCCGTTGCCGGCTGGTTGCGGGCGCGCTGCCAGTCCGTGATCATTTCGCGCGAACGCGGGCCAAAAACACCGTCGGCGCCATGAGTGTCGAAGCCGAGCGATGTCAACGCCACTTGGATCCGCTGGCGGTCGACGACCGAGAGGTGCAGCGCGGTTTCGGCGGCCTCCGCTGCCTTTTGAGCTGCGGCATCGGCCGCGGCTTTCTGCTGTGCCTCGGCGGCTGCCTTCTGTTGGGCTTCGGCGGCGGCTTTGGCCTCCGCTGCCTTTTGAGCTGCGGCCTCGGCAGCAGCCTTCTGTTGGGCTTCGGCAGCGGCCTTGGCCTCCGCTGCCTTTTGAGCTGCAGCTTCGGCGGCGGCTTTCTGCTGGGCTTCGGCGGCGGCTTTCTGCTGGGCTTCGGCGGCAGCCTTCTGCTGAGCCTCGGCTGCGGCCTTCTGCTGGGCCTCGGCGGCGGCTTTCTGCTGGGCTTCGGCTGCGGCCTTCTGCTGGGCCTCGGCGGCGGCTTTCTGCTGGGCCTCGGCGGCGGCTTTCTGCTGGGCCTCGGAGGCAGCCTTCTGCTGCGCCTCGGCGGCGGCCTTCTGCTGGGCCTCGGCGGCGGCTTTCTGTCGGGCCTCGGCAGCGGCCTTCTGCTGGGCTTCGGCGGCGGCCTTCTGTCGGGCCTCGGCGTCCGCTTTCTGTTGGGCCGCAGCCGCCGCCTTCTGCTGGGCCTCGGCTTCGGCTTTTTGCTTGGCCGCTTGCTCGTCGGCCCGCTGCCGCTCCGCCTGCGCTTTGGCCGCCTCGTCGCGACCAAACGGCGCCGGCGAAGGGGCGGGCTTTGTCGCGAACACCAAATACCCACCCGCTGCCAGGACGAGGATCGCTGCCATCACCCCGGCATACAGCTTGACGCGGTTCTTGCCGGCAATGGCGAACCCGAGCGCCGAAACCAGCGAAGTTCCGGCAGATCCGACAGCCACCGCCAGCCGCGACGGTTCGCTAGGGACCGACGGCGGCGTCCGAGGGGCTGCCGTCTTCGGCGCAGGGCCGGGCGTCTTCGGTGCAGGGCCGGGCGTCTTGGGCGCAGGACTGGGCTTCACGCGCCTGACGACGGTCGCGTCGCCATCCGATGCATCCGTCGAAGATAGAACGTCACGCCAGACGGCAATCGACTGCGGGCGGTCTTTTGCCCGCAAGGCCAAGCCGGCATCTATCCCTTGCAGCGTGCCGGCCGAATAGCCCGCCAGCGAAAGACCGGCCAAAGGTTCATAGGTATCGTTCAGCGCGCGTTCCAAAGAACTGGGTGGGGGCCGCCCTGTGATCGAGTGATAAAGCGTTGCCGAGATACTGTAGATATCCGTCCACGGTCCTTGCTTGTCCGAAGTGAGCTGTTCGGCGGCGGCATAACGCGGCGTGAAGATCGCCGTCATCGCCGCCGTGCGATCTGCCATAGCCGCCCGCGATGCGCCAAAGTCGATCAGCGTCGGGTTGTCCTTGGCATCGAGAATGATGTTGGCCGGTTTAACGTCGCGATGCAGGAAGCCCGCCTTGTGAACTTCCTCAAGTCCACCGAGCAGCCGCTCGAGCATGCGCTCGACGACCGCGGGCGCCAACTGCTTGTCGCGCTTCAGGCGCTGATCGAGGGTCTCGCCACGCGCCAACCCCATCACCATGTACGCCGTTCCGTTGGCCTCGAGGTAGTCGTAGACGCGGACGATCGATGGAACGCCCTCGAGCGTCGCCAGAATGCGAGCCTCTTCGAGAAAGCGCTCGCGACCCCAAATGAAATCTTCGGCAAGCTGGGTCGATCGGGGCACGACCGTCGCGCCGTTCTCGCGCAGCGCCAAAGACGTCGGCAGATATTCCTTTACGGCGACTTCCCGGCCGAGCGTCGTGTCTCGTGCGTAGTAGGTGATGCCGAAGCCGCCGTGACCCAGCACGGAAATCAGCTCATAGTTACGCAACCGCGTTCCCGCCGGGAGCGTGCCGCGGAGTTCCTCCGGCTTGGCGTCTGCCTTGGTACCGACCGCCATACACTGTCCTCGGACATCGAGGTTACGCCGTCGGCGACTCTACCTTATGTTGTCATTTCATAAAGCGTCAAGATTGGGCCGTCCGACCGCGGCCTCAAGCTACCCTAGGTACAAACACCCACAAAGGCACTACCGGTTACCTAGCCGCGCTCCGTGTACACCGATTGCAAGCGTTCTAAGGTGACGAAACCCACTGACCGGCGTCGACACGTGAGTATTCTCTTGTCCAATGGAGGGACGGTGCACGATAGTCGGTGCGCCGCCCGTCCGCCGGGAAAGGTGTCCTTGGAGGAAACGAGGAACAGGTGCGCGCAATTGAGCTGAAACCACTGATCGGACGTCTGAACGACGTCTGCCGCCGCGCTCTCGAAGCAGCGGCGGGCGTTACGGCTCTGCGCACCCACTACAACGTCGAAATCGAACACCTGCTGATCGGCTTGCTCGATCGTACCGATACGGACTTCGCTGCGATCCTGCGCAAGTGGGACGTCGAGCCGGCCCGCTTGCTCGCGGACCTCAACCGGTCGCTCGACCGGATGAAGACCGGCAACGCGCGCGCGCCTGCGCTCTCGCCCGATATCGTCGAGATGGTCAAGCAGGCCTGGTTGCTGGCCTCCGTTGAGCAGGGTGCAAGCCGCGTGCGCTCGGGCCATCTGCTGTGGGCGTTGATCGCCGACGAAATGCTGGCGCGGCATGCGCGCGAGATCTCGGCCCATCTGGCGCAGCTTCCGCCCGACACACTCAAGACCGACTATCTTGCGATCTGCGCGAACACCGCGGAGGCGGCGCAGGCGACAAGCCAGGCGGTCGGCTCGGAAGCGGCCGGCACCGGGACGGGCGAAGCTCGGCCGGGCGGCTCCGCCGCCCTCGACCAGTTCACGATCGACCTGACGGCGCAGGCCAAGGCCGGCAAGATCGACCCGATCCTCGGCCGTGACTTCGAAATCCGCCAGATGGTCGACATCCTGACGCGTCGTCGACAGAACAATCCGATCCTCACCGGCGAGGCGGGCGTCGGCAAGACCGCCGTCGTCGAGGGCCTGGCGCTGCGCATCGCCGCGGGCGATGTGCCGCCGGCCTTGCGTGACGTGACATTGCGCACGCTCGATCTCGGCCTGCTGCAGGCCGGCGCGGGCGTGAAGGGAGAATTCGAGAACCGTCTCAAATCGGTGATCGAGGAGACCAAGGCCAGCCCCAAGCCGATCATCCTGTTCATCGATGAGGCCCACACGCTGATCGGCGCCGGCGGCGCGGCGGGACAGAACGATGCGGCCAATTTGCTGAAGCCGGCCCTGGCCCGTGGCGAGTTGCGCACGATCGCCGCGACCACGTGGGCCGAATACAAGAAGTACTTCGAGAAGGATGCGGCTCTTACCCGGCGCTTCCAGACGGTCAAGGTCGAGGAGCCGAGCGAAAAAGTGGCGACCGCCATGATTCGCGGCCTCGTCTCCATCCTCGAACTGCATCACAAGGTGCGTATCCTCGACGAAGCCGTGAGCGAAGCCGTGCGCCTGTCGGCCCGCTATATTCCCGCCCGTCAGTTGCCGGACAAGGCCGTCAGCCTGATCGATACCGCGTGCGCCCGCGTGGCGATGAGCCAGAATGCCATCCCGGCGCCGATCGATGATCGCCAACGCCGCATCGGCCTGATCGACACCGAGCTGAGGATCGTCGAACGCGAGATGTCGTCGGGCGCCGACCATGCGGCGCGGCGCGACGAGCTGACCGCCGAGCGCCAGCGCACCACCGACGAGTTGGCCGGCCTGCAGAAGCGCTGGGAGGCCGAACGCGCCATCGTGACGGAGATCGATGCGGTGCGTGGCAGCATCGAGGCCGCCCTGCTCGCCAAGGGCAGCGCAGGAGACGGCGCTGGAAGCAGCGCCGTGAGCAACGACGGCCAGGCCGATCGCGCCAAGCTGGCGGAACTTTCAACGCGCCTGCGCGCGCTGCAGGGCGAACAGCCGCTCATCTTCCCCGTGGTCGACGGTCAGGCGATCGCCGAAATCGTCGAGGGATGGACCGGCATTCCCGCCCGCCGGATGCAGTCCGACGAGATCAAGACCGTGCTCAATCTGCGCGAGGCCATGGAGCGCCGCGTCATCGGCCAAAGCCATGCCCTGGATGCCGTCGCGCAGGCCATCCGCACCAGCCGCGCGGGCTTGACCGATCCACGCCGGCCGATCGGCGTCTTCCTGCTGGTGGGCACGTCAGGCGTCGGCAAGACCGAAACAGCCCTTAGCCTCGCCCAGATACTCTATGGCGGCGAGCAGAACGTGACGACGATCAACATGTCGGAGTTCAAGGAGGAGCACAAAGTCAGCCTGCTGATGGGCAGCCCGCCCGGCTATGTCGGCTATGGCGAAGGCGGCGTCCTGACCGAGGCTGTGCGGCGGCGACCCTACAGCGTGGTGCTGCTGGACGAGATGGAAAAGGCCCATCCCGGCGTGCAGGACGTGTTCTTCTCGGTGTTCGACAAAGGCAACATGAAGGACGGCGAAGGCCGTGACATCGATTTCAAGAACACCGTCATCATCATGACGAGCAATGCCGGCACGGACCTGATCACCAAGCTGTTCGCCGATCCCGAGACGGCGCCGGATGCCGCGGGCCTCGCCGAAGCACTGCGGCCGGAGCTGGCGAAATATTTCAAGCCGGCCTTTCTCGGTCGCGTAACGCTGGTGCCGTATTTCCCCCTTCCCGATGCAATTATCCGGCAGATCGTGGTGATGCAGCTCAAACGGATTCGCGGGCGCGTGCTCGAGAGCTATCGCGCGACGTTCGACTGGGCGCCGGAATTGGTCGAGATGATCGCCGCACGCTGCACCGAAAGCAGTTCTGGCGCGCGCAACGTCGAGAACATCCTGACGCGCACGCTGTTGCCCGAGCTCTCGGGCGAGGTGCTCGCGCGCCTGGCCGATGGCGAGACGATCCGCAGCGTGCACGCCGGCATCAAATCGGATGGGTTGTTATTCTTTGCCATTAACAAACCGTAAAGTTGTTGTGTAATCCTTCCCGCTCGTGATCATGGAGGTGGACTGTGGCAATCTACATGAAGTTCGGCGACGTCAATGGCGACGTGACGACTGAAGGCTACAAGAGCTGGATTGAGCTCAACTCGCTTCAGTTCGGTGTTTCTCGAGCGGTCAGCAGTGGTGCTGGCGGTGCGACGCGCGAGAGTTCCTCGCCCAGCATCAGCGAGATCGTCGTCAGCAAATATCATGACAGCTCGTCCCCCAAGCTTTACCAGGACTCCTTGGCCGGGGCCTTCGACACGAAGGTCCAGATCAAGATGACCACGACGACCAAGAACAAGGTCGAAACATTCCTGACCTACGAACTTACGGATTGCGGCGTCAGCAGCTATTCGCACAGTTCAGGCGGTGACGCTCCGGTTGAAAGCCTCTCGCTGAACTACACCAAGATCATGATGACGCCCACGCCGCTCGACAAGTCGGGCCAGATCAAGAAGGGTGACGTTGTCACCTATAATCTGCTGGCACTGAAGACGGAGTAGGCGACGATCGTTTTTGCTTCGGCTGCACAAGGCCGGGGCAAGTCGCATCTGATGTCGTTGCGCCTGACACCATCGGCGGCTGGCGTGAACTTACTGCTCGGCGACGGGTCGTTTCATGCCCGCGCTCGTCAGCAATGTTTGACGCGCGGTCTCGTCGGAGACGAGTTCGGCGACGAGGTCCGGCCACGCCAGCCGCGCCCGCCGCGCCGCCTCGTCCAAGGTGAATCCGATGGGCGAGTTGGGCTCGTTGCGTTTGAACCACTCGGCGACCTCGGCGAGCCGGCGCAGCGCCTGCTCGCGCCCCGTGACGGCGCCAGCCGGCGTCGTGCCAGCCGATGCTTCACCGGCGGCAGGCTCGTCGCCGCCGGTTGCCGTGTCCGGTGCGCTTTGCGGCGCAAACCGCCTGCTGATTTCCAACATGAGTTCCAGCACCTCCCGCACCCGATTGCCCGAGGGACTTGCCGGGCCCGCCTTTTCGTCGAGCGCGCTCTCCATTCCCTTCCAGGCGGCAATGACCTGGACAAGCGAATCGCGTTGCGCCGACCAGTAGGGGGCGCCCGCCAAGCGCGCTTCCTTCTCGACGTCTTCGAACGGCACGACGCCCGCGTCGATCCGCTGGGCGCGTCGGGCAGGATCGGAAATGCCGGACAGTTCGAGCGCTGCCTGGTACTGCCAAAGACTGAACGGCGAACCGTCCGGCCGGCGGAACACGATGGATTTCCGCAAGGGCTGCATCAACGTGCCGTCGGCGCCTTGGCCGGAGAGCCCGGCCACGGCGGCAACCCGCGTCTCCATGCCGTGCTCGTCGGGCATCGGGAACACGCCGTCCCAGTACCGTTCGACAAGCCCGCCGATGACCGAGGCACCCGCCATCAGGCCGCGCAGCCCGGCAATGCGGACCAGCGCTTCGGTCAGCCAGGTCGCAACCTCGAGATCCTTGGAATTCGACTTCAAGGCGCCGATCGCCAGCGTGGCAACCGGGCGCCAGAGCGCCGGCAGGCCCTCGTCGCCGCCTTCGGTTTCGGCCTGCCGCTCGGCGTCGCGCGCGCCGGCGCGGGCATCACGAAGACGAAAGTAAATCGAGTTGGGCGCGTAGTCCTCTCGAAGATCGACCCCGGTCGGCTGCTCGCCGGCAAGCGGTGCCAGGATCGCCTCAAGGTCGGCTGTCTCAAGTTCCGGAATCATTGTAAAGCCACCCGCGGACTGATCCACTATGATACAATTCACGCCGTCTTGTTGCAGTGTCAAACACGACGGGAATGTGCTTTTAGCCACGCTGGAGGACGCCAACGTGGTGCATGGTGTCGCCGGCGCGCCGGGCCTTACCTGGCGCGAATTGGATAACCAGGCGACCTTGCAGCCGCGGGTTGCGGGGTCGGCCCATGGACTGCCCCTGCCGTCCAGAGTATTCTATTTGAAGGAGGGTCTGTGCGATGAGCTCCAGTATCCACGATAAGCTGAATCGTGTGCGCAAGCCCCGGGTGCACATCACCTACGACGTCGAGACCGAAGGTGCCCAGATCGAACGCGAGCTGCCCTTTGTGGTCGGCATCATGGGCGATTTTTCGGGTGACCCCACAGCGCCGCTAAAACCCCTGGCGGACCGCAAATTCACGCAAATCGACCGCGACAACTTCAACGACGTGATGGCCAATATGGCGCCCGGTCTGAAGCTGAAGGTCGACAACAAGCTTGCCGACGATGGTACCCAGATGGCCGTCGACCTCAAATTCAGCTCGATGGACGACTTCGATCCGGCGCGTGTCGTCGCCCAGGTTCCGGCCCTCGCCGCCCTGCTGGAGACCCGCGAGAAGCTGCGCGATCTCATGAGCAAGGCCGACCGCTCCCAGGAACTTGAAACATTGCTCGAGCAAGTGTTGCGTTCGCAGGACGACCTCAAGTCGCTGTCAGGCGAACTCAGCAGCAAAAAGACGGAGGGCTAACAGATGGCTGAGAGCGTCCGCCAGCCAGGTGCCGCACCGTCGACCGAGGCAGCGGCGCCTGGTCTGCTTGAACAGATCATCACCAACACGAAGCAGACGCAGCCCGATCGCGCCCAGGACCTCGTCAAGAACCTTGTCGAGCAGGCTCTGGCCGGCACGGTCACGTTCGACCGCAATCTTACGCGCACCTTCGACAAGGCGGTCGCTGCGATCGACGCCAGGATGTCGGCGCAGCTCAATGCCATCATGCACGACGCCAAATTCCTCAAGCTGGAAGGCAGTTGGCGGGGGCTGCACTACCTGGTGCAGAATTCCGAGACCGGCACCTCGCTCAAGCTCCGCGTCTTGAACATCAGCAAGCGCGACCTGGGCCGTGACCTGAGCCGGGCCATCGAGTTCGACCAGAGCCAGCTCTTCAAGAAGATCTATGAAAACGAGTTCGGCACGCCCGGCGGTGAGCCCTACGGTGCGTTGATCGGCGACTACGAGTGGACAAACCATCCGGACGACCTCGAGACATTGCGACTGATGTCCAATATCTCCGCCGGCGCGTTCGCGCCCTTCATCACCGCGGCGGCAGCCGGCATGTTCGGCTTCGACTCGTGGACGGAATTGTCCAAGCCGCGCGACCTCGCCAAGATCTTCGATACGGTCGAGTTCACGAAGTGGCGCAGCTTCCGCGACAGCGAGGACGCACGCTTCGTCAACCTCGTCATGCCGCGCGTCATCGCCCGCCTGCCCTATGGCAAGGCGACCAAACCGATCGACGAGTTCGAATACGAAGAAGCGCCGATGGACAAGCGCGGCAAGGCGCAGGCGATGGACCACGAGTCGTATTGCTGGTCCAACGCGGCCTACGTGATGGGAGCGCGGTTGACCGATGCCTTCGCTCGCAACGGCTTTTGCACGGCCATCCGTGGCGCCGAGGGCGGCGGCAAGGTGGAGAACCTGCCGACCCATATCTTCACGTCGGACGACGGCGACATCGACACGAAATGCCCGACCGAGATCGGCATCACCGATCGGCGCGAGTTCGAACTGTCGAATCAGGGCTTCCTGCCGCTTTGTCACTACAAGAACACGGACTATGCGGTGTTCTTCGGCGGCCAGACGGTGCAGAAGCCGAAGAAGTACGATCGCCCCGAAGCCACCGCCAACGCCGCCATTTCGGCGCGGCTTCCCTACATCATGGCCACCAGCCGTTTCGCCCACTACCTGAAGGTGATGGCGCGCGACAAGATCGGCAGCTTCATGGAAGCCAGCAACGTCGAAACCTGGCTCAATCGCTGGATCCAGAACTACGTCAATCCCAACGTCGATGCCGGGCAGGACATGAAGGCCCGCTTCCCGTTGCGCGAAGCGAAGGTCGAAGTGAAGGAAATTCCAGGCAAGCCGGGCTCCTACAACGCCGTTGCCTATCTGCGGCCCTGGCTGCAGATGGAGGAGCTGACCACGAGTCTGCGGATGGTGGCGAGCATACCTCAGATGGCCTGACCGCGCGGACCACTTGGCTTGCACCCGCCGCCGTCCCAAGGCGGGACCGGCGACACCATGGGTAACGAAGTGACGATAGCAGGCGCCTCCGCGACGGCAGTCGAACAAAGCGCGACGGCCGCCGAACCGGGGGGGTCCCTGCGGGAGTCGGTCCTGGCCGGCCGGTTCTTCGGCGAGCGGCACCCCGGCACGGCCACCGAATTGGCGGCGTTCCTGCACGGCGGCCTCGATGCCGCGAGTGCGCTGCAGGCGTGGTTCGGCGAGGCCCTTGCCGGTCTCCTCGCCGCCGGCGCGTTGCGGGCCGCACTTGACCGTGACATTGCCGATATCGATGCGGCCATGAGCGAGCAACTCGACGCCGTGCTGCACGCCCCGCGATTCCTCAACCTCGAGGGACGCTGGCGGGGCCTTGCCTGGCTGATCTCGGGCATCGAGCCGGGCCGCCGCATCAAGGTGCGATTGCTGCCGATCGCCTGGGTCGAGCTGTGCCGGGACCTCGAGCGGGCGCTCGAGTTCGACCAGAGCGTGACCTTCCGGCGGATCTACGAGGACGAGTTCGGCATGCCGGGTGGCGAGCCCTATGGGCTGATGGTCATCGACCGTGCCGTCCGACATCGCGCGGCGCCGGGGGCGACGACCGACGATGTGGGTGCCCTGGTGCAGCTCTCCGCCGTCGCCGCGGCCGCCTTCATGCCGGTCGTGCTGTCGCTCGATCCGCGGGCTCTCGAAGTCGACGAATTCTCCGACCTTGAAGGCGTGCGGGACATCACCGCGCCGCTGCGCGGCGCCGAGCACGTGCGCTGGCGCGGCCTCGCCGGCCGCGCCGACATGCGCTTCGTGGCGGTCACCCTGCCGCGCCTGCTGGCGCGCCACCCCTGGGCGGATGATCCCAGTCGCGTCGACGGCTTTTGCTATCGCGAATATGCCCCCGACGCAGGCAGCCGCGTGTGGATGAGCGCGGCCTACGCCTTTGCCGCCTGCGCAGTCCGCGCGTTCGCCGAAAACAACTGGCCGGCCGATGTGCGCGGCGTTGAGATCGATCGGGTCGGCGGCGGGCTCATCACCAACCTTGCCGCCGAGCCGTTCGCCAGCGGACCGCCCCATGTCTGGCCGCGCCGGGCCGTCGAATACCAGTTCAGCCATCGCCAGGAACATGCGCTGGTCGAGGTCGGCATGATGCCGGTCGGCGCGCTGCCGTTCGGACCGGACATGGTGTTCGGCGCTTCGCGCAGCATGCAGGCGCCGGCAAGCTATTCGGGCGCCTCTGCCGCCGCGGCCGAGGCCAATGCCCGGCTCTCGGCGCAGCTCAACTCAATGCTGTGCGCCGCCCGTTTCGCCCACCTCCTCAAGGTGATGGGCCGCGACATGGTGGGATCCTTCCGCACCGCCGACGAGATCGAGCGACAGCTCAATCGATGGCTCCAGGATTACGTCAATACCAACGTCAACAGCACGAGCGAATCGCGGGCGCGTTTCCCCCTGGTCGAGGGCAATGTGCAAGTCCGCGAACGGCCAGGGAAGCCGGGCTCGTTCGGCTGCACCATTCACCTGCGGCCGCACTACCAGCTCGACGACGTTGCCGCCGCCTTCCACGTCGTTACCGAACTCGCGGCACCCGGCGGTTGACAGAGGAGGATCGATGTCACCTTCGTCCCCAAACCCCGGCGAGGCGGGCCGTCTGTTCCGCGAAGGCAATCTGGCCGACGCGCTGACAGCGGCCAATGCCGCGGTGCGCAAGACGCCAACCGATATCGGCGCGCGGGTTCTTCTGGCCGAGCTGCTGGTTTTCGCCGGCAACATCGAACGTGCCGACGTCGTTCTCGATGCCTGCGCCGACCTCGACCCGACGGCGGCCCTCGTGGTGGCGGAGTTCCGCCAGCTGCTGCGCGGCGAGACGGCGAGGCGGCAATTGTTCAGCGAGGGGCGGCTGCCGGAGTTCCTCGGCGAGCCCACCGCCGCCCAACGCCTGTCGCTGGCCGCCGTGGTGGCGCTGCGCGGCGGCGATACGCACGAAGCCGGCAAGCTCGCCGCCCAGGCGGAGGAGGCGCGAGGTCACCCCGGCGGCACCGTGCGCGGCGGGACATTCGACGATATGCGCGACGGTGACGACCTGCTGGCGTCGTGCTTCGAGGTCATCACCACGACGGGCAAGTATTTCTGGATCCCGCCGCAGCGGGTGGCGCTCCTCGAATTTCATCCCATGAAGCGGCCGCGCGACCTTTATTGGCGTCGTGCGTCGATGGAGGTTGCCGATGGCCCCGACGGCGACGTCTACCTGCCCATGATCTATCCGCCCATGATCGACCAATCAGCGGCGAGCGCGGCTGCGGGGCTGACGGACGCCTTGCGGCTGGGCCGCGCCACCGACTGGTGCCAAGCCGGCGAAGGCGGGCCGACGCGCGGTCTTGGCGCCGTGACGATCCTGGTCGGCGAGGAGACCCTGACCTGGGCCGAGATGGACAAGATCAGTTTCCAGGTGGCGGCGTGAGCGACAGCCGAAGCCGAGCCGCGCCGGAGAGCACGGGCCTCACGCGGGCCGGGCGGGCCCAGCTTCCGCTGCTCGATCGGCTCGTGGATGCCGATCCCTCGGAACAGTCGGATCGTCCTCTCTCGGCGGCGGCTGCGATGGATGCGCTGCGGGCCAGCATCTGCAGCGACCTCGAGGAATTGCTGAACACCCGCCGGCGATGGCGCTCCTGGGATCCGCATCTGGCCGAGCTCGAGCGCTCCCTGGTCGGTTTTGGCCTGCCCGATTTCGCCTCAGGTGCCTTCAACGATCCCCGCCGCCGCGAGGAGCTGCGTCTGCTCATCGAGGCCTGCATCGGCCGCTTCGAGCCGCGCATCGCCAGCCTCAAGGTCACGCTGATCGAGGCCACCGACAAGGTGAGCGGCACGCTCAGGCTGCGGGTCGACGCGCTGCTCCGGGCGGAGCCCGCGCCCGAGCCGATCGCCTTCGACACCGTCGTCGATCTCGTCACCAAGAACGTGACGATCCTCGAAAAGGAAACCTAGCCGGTGTCCGACTCCCTGCTCGCCTATTTCAACCGCGAACTCGAAGCATTGCGCGGGCTGGCCGGCGAATTCGCCGAACGCCATCCCAAAATCGCCGGCCGCCTGCGGCTGACAAAGGACACCGTCGACGACCCGCATGTCGGCCGCTTGCTCGAGGGCGTCGCCTTTCTCGGCGCCCGCGTGCAGCACCGGCTCGATGACGAGTTCCCCGAGCTCACCGATGGCCTGCTCGCGGTGCTCTACCCGCACTATCTCGCCCCCATGCCCTCGGTGGCGATCACCCGGTTTGCGGCCGACCCGGGAATGCCGGGCCCTGCCCATCTGCCGGCCGGCCTCGCGGTCGACACCGAACCGGTCGGCGGCGAGACCTGCCTGTTCCGCACGGCCTATCCCTTGACGCTCTGGCCGGTGGAAATCGACGCAGTCCGGCTGTCGGGCATGCCGCTGCCGGCGCCTCCGAATCCGGCAGCCGCGGGCGCGGTCTCCTGCCTGCGCATCAGCTTGCGTTGCGCCAATCCCGCCATGACGTTCACCCAGCTTGGCCTGGACCGGCTGCGCTTTTTTCTCGGCGGCGAACGGGGCTCGGCACTGCTGGAGCTGTTGCTGGCTCATACGATCTCGGTCGCTCTTGCCGACGACCAGGCAGACGCCCGCCCGGTGATCCTGCCGCCGGACGCGCTGCAGGCGGTCGGTTTTGCGCCCGAAGAGGCGCTTTTCCCCTGGCCGGCCCGCTCGTTCTCCGGCTTTCGCCTGCTCAGCGAGTATTTCTCCGCACGCGAGAACTTCCTGTTCATCGATTTCTGCCGGCTCGATGCCAAGACGCTCGTCGCGGCCGGCAACCGCATGGACATCTTCGTCTACCTGGACCGTGCGATGCCGGATCTCGAACGGTCCGTCCAGGCGAGCAGCCTCGCGCTCGGTTGCACGCCCATCGTCAATCTCTTCGAGCAACGTTGCGAGCCGATCCCACTCGATCACACGCGTATCGAGTATCGTATCGAGCCCGACGTGCGCCGACCGGCAAGTCTCGAGGTCTGGTCCGTCGAACGCGTGCGCGAAAGCCTGCCGGGCGGTGAGTTCCGGACCTGGGAGCCGTTCCATCGGTTGACGCGCAGCCACGCCGGCGCGACGGCGGAAGGGTCGGTGGGCGGGTTCTACGGTACCGTCCGCCGCGAGACCACGGGCGGCCTGCGCGGTACCGAAGTCTTCCTGCTGCCACACGATGCCGGCTTCGATCCCGATCGGGAGAGCAGCGGCGTCCTGTCGATCGACGCGCTGTGTTGCAACCGTGATCTGCCGGCTGCGCTGCCGTTCGGCGGTGGACGGCCGGTGCTTCGGCTGGTGGAAGGCGCCGCTGCCGTCACCGGCCTCACTTGCCTGACCGCGCCGACGCCGACGCTGCGCATGCCTTTGCAGGAACGCGGATACTGGCGCCTCATCTCGCATCTTTCGCTCGGACACCTGAGCGTCGTGGGCGGCGAGACGGCAGCCGACGCCTTGCGCGAGGTGCTGCGCCTTTATGATTGCCGCGACTCCTCCGAATCGCGCGCCGCGATCCGCGCCCTGCTGAGTGTCACGTCCCGGCCGGGCACCGCACGCATTCCGGGATTGCGCGGTCCGGGCGCACGCACCGGCGGGTTCTGTCGCGGGCTCGATGTAACCTTGACCTTCGACGAGCAGGTTTGGACGACGGGCGGGTTGTACGTGCTCGCGTCGGTGATCGATCGCTTTCTGGCCCTGCATGCCACCGTGAATTCGTTTGTACGCACACAGGTGGTCCTGCGCGGGCGCACCGAAGCCGCCGCCAGCTGGCCCGCGCGGGCCGGCCGCCAAGTGTTGCTGTGACCGAGTCCCGCCCCTCCAATCGACGCCGCGGCACCCCCATGGCCCGGCTGGCGGCAGAGCCGCAGCGCTTTACCTTTGATGCGGCGGTAAGACTCCTGACTTTTCATCGCCGCCGGGCTGACCCGGCGGGCGCCGCGCGTTTCACAAGCGTCGCAGGATCTTCATACCCTGGGGCCGAAGTCACTCAAGTGCAGGCTGCTGCCGACACGACTCCGCCGCGTGTGACGGTCGGCCTCATCGGTCTGACAGGGCCGGTCGGCGTGCTGCCGCGGCGCTATTCGGATGCGGTCGTGGCCGATCAGCGGACACGTTCGTTCTCGCTCACGGATTTCCTGGATCTGATTTCGCATCGCATGGTCGCGGCCTTCGCGGCTGCCGGCGCAAAATACCGGCCTCACCGCGCCGCCGATTCCGGAGCGCTGGCACCAATCCGGCAGCGTGCCGATCCTGTGGCCGAGATCCTGCTGGCCTTGACCGGCTACGCGACCCCGGGCCTTGCCGAACGCCTGCGTGCCGGGGCGGCGTCGTTGCGCCATTACGCGGGTTTTTTCTCGGCCCATCCGCGCTCGGCCGATCGACTGGAAGCGTTGGCCTCCGACTGGCTGGGGCGGCCGGTAAAAGTCGAGCAATTTGCCGGCGCCTGGATGGCTTTGCCGCGCGAGCAGCGGACGCGCCTGCCGATCGGCGTGTCTCCTGGTGCTTTTGGCCAGCTTGGTCTCGATGCGGCCGCCGGTGTCCGCGCCTGGGACCAGCAGGCGCGCATCGTGCTCAGGATCGGGCCGCTCGACCTGCCTTATTTCGAGCGACTCCTGCCGGACAGACCGCTGTTGCGCGAACTGGTGTCGCTGGTACGGGCCTTTGTCGGGTTCGAAGTGGGCTTTGCCGTCAATCCTGTGCTGGCCCCCGACGCCGTCCCGCCGCTCGGCATGCCGCGCCCGGGCGAGCCCGGCGCGGCGGGGGCGGGACCCCTGCTGGGCTGGAACACCTGGCTGCCGACATCCGCGGTCGCCCCTCGCCGAACCGACGCAAGCGACGCGCTTTTCGAAGCGGAAATCGTTGAAGGACGCGCATGAGCCAGTCGTGGACCAGCGGCTATGTTGCTGACATCGCCTATATCGAAGGTTTCTACGTCCAGCAGTCGCCGGCGCGCATGGCCCTTGCCTGCCTGAGCGGCAACGTCGCGGTCGATCTGCCGGAGCCGGACGACGCCGCCTGCTATCTCGAACTGGGCTGCGGTTGCGGCATCGGCGCGCTTCTGACCGCCGCGTCGAATCCGGGATGGCAGGTCACCGCCATCGACTACAACCCGGCGCATATCGCCATCGGCATGGGCCTCGCCCGGGCGGCGCGCCTCGACAATATCCGCTTCCTGGAAGCGGACCTCTCGCAGCTGGCTGGAAGTGCCGAGGCCGAGGCGATTCCAGCGGCGGATTTCGTCAGCCTGCACGGCATGTGGTCATGGGTCAGCAACGACGTGCGGGCGGGCATCGTCCGGCTGCTGGCCGCCAAGACCCGCCCTGGCGGCATGGTGCATGTGAGTTACAACGCCCTGCCGGCCTGGCAGGGCGCCATTGGCATGCAACGACTCATCTACGAGGCCGGCATCCGCTCGGCCGGCCGCAGCGACCTGCAAGCCCAGGCGGGACTGGCCCTGACGCGCGAGATCAAGGCGGCCGGCGGCAAGTATCTCACCGAGAGTTCCTTCGCCAGCGATCTCATCGACACCACCACCGACATGTCGCGGGAATACCTGTCGCACGAATATATGAGCGCACATTGGGCACCGGCCTTCCATGCCGACGTCGCCGCGGCGATGGCGCAGGCGAAGCTGGACTGGGTAGCCTCGGCCAGTCCGCTGGAGAATTTTCCCGAATTGATGCTCACGCCGGAGCAGCGTGCGTTGGTCGATCGCTACAAGGATCCGACCATGCGCGAATTGATCAAGCAAACCTGCCTGCCGCGCCAGTTGCGCCACGACGTCTTCGTCCGCGGCGCGCGGCGCTTACGCAACGACGAGCGCGACGCGGCGATCGCGCGCCTGGCCGTGGTGCCGGTCGTCAGTCCCGGCGAACTGCAGACGCAGATACGGGTGCCCGCCGGCCTGGCGGAGGTCGGCGAGCCCTTGAAGAGGATGATGGCCGCCGCCATGCGCGGGTCGACGACGATCGGGGATCTGCTGGCCCTCGAGCAGGGACGCAGCAACCCGGCGGAGCTGGTGAGCATGCTGGTGGGGTCCCATCAATGCCAGATTGCGACCCGACCGCACGGCACGCAGCCCGATTCCGCCAATCGTCTCAACCGCGTGTTCGGCGCGCGCGTGCGGACGATTGCCGAAGCCAAGACTTCGGGCGGCCTGGCGTCCGGCCGGCTCGGCACCGGGCTCGGGGCGCCGCCGCTTGTGCAGTTCATCGCCGCCCGCCTTCTCCGTGGCGAACGCGAAGACCATGCCGGGGCCTGGATAGAAGCGCTCAGCGCGGACATCGTGCCGGAAAAGCATGATACCGTGCGATCGGTCGTGCACGCTGCCATCGAGCAGCGCGTTCCGATCCTGCGGCAGCTGCAGATGGTACCCGCGTAGACCAAAACTCTACCTTAAATAGAATAATTCCAGCAAAATACATCCTTCTGACAAAATTGCCGTCTAACGGACATGGAAACGCCCCGCAAGCTGGGTTACCGTTGCGGACCGCGGGAGAACCGATCGTGACTTGGCTTCTGGGGCATCACACCGAACGCTGCGCGGCACCTCATGCCCAGTGACAAGAAATCGTTGCTGTCGCTTACCAGCACCGCCGAGCATGAGCTGGACGCTATACGGTTGGTGGCGCACGAGACGATCAGCGAACTGTTTCGCTTCGACATCGAGGCGGTTGCGACCGGCACGATCGATGCGCGCGCCATGCTCAACAAGCCGGCCTGCCTCGCCGTCAACCACGGTGAGAAGGCGACGCGGTATTTCCACGGCATCGTCGCCGAGTTCGGCCCCATCGAAACAAGCGGCGTGGTGGACACGCTCTATCGCATGGTCCTCGTGCCGCAACTTGCTCAAGCCAATATTCGCAGCGATTGCCGGCTGTTCTTCAACAAGACGGCCGAGGATATTCTCAAGACGATCTTCAACGACTCGGGCGTGACCAAGTCAGCATTTCGTCTTTATTCCCAGCCGACGCCTCGCAAGGCCACGGCGCAGTACAACGAGACATCGTTGCATTTCGTGACCCGGCTGATGGAAGAAGAAGGATGGTTCTACTTCTTCGAGCACGATGCCGACGGCCACACGCTGGTGGTGACCAACGACAACAACGGCTTCGCGACCATTCCCGGCGCCGCGGTTCATTTCGGCCCGGGCACGACAGCGGCAGAGTTGACCGAATTCCGCAAGACCGAGGCTTTTGCACCCGGCAAGGTCAGCCTGCGCGACTATGACCACGATGTGCCCAGCAAGAACCTCAAGGTTGACCAGAATACGATCCTCAAACATGGCGGAACGGCCAACCGCGCGGTGTTCCACTGGCCGGCGCTCACCCGCGAGACTTCGCAGGCGAAGGATCGCGCGAAGTGGCGGATGGAAGCGGCCGAAGCGGCGGTGTCCCTGGTCGGTGCGGGCGGTGACATGGCGAGCCTTGTCGCCGGCGGGAAATTCAAGTTGCGCGACAAGGCCGGCGCGGAAACGCCCCATGTTGTCCGGGAAATCACTCATTTCGCCGAGGACGACACCGGCTCCCGGCGCGGCGAAAGAGCCAGCAGCTATTCGAACAATTTCACGGCCTTCCCCAACACGGTGCCGTGGCGGCAACCGATGGCCACCGCGCGGCCGCGCATGGAAGGGCTGCATACGGCCATTGTGCTGGCTCCATCGGGCGAGGAGATCCACACCGACGACCAGGGACGCATCAAGATCCGTTTCTTCTGGGATTGGCGCGAGGACGCGACAGCCGACAGTAGCGACTGGGTGCGCGTGGCGCAGCCGTGGGCCGGCAACCAGTGGGGCGGCCAATTCATCCCGCGTGTCGGCACCGAGGTCGCCGTCGCCTTCATGGATGGCGACCCTGACCGTCCCATTGTCATCGGCGGATTCTATAACGGCAACGACAAGCCGATATTCCCGGTGGCCGAGAAGACAAAGCTCGGCTTTCGCTCGCGATCCGTGACCAAGGGCGGCACGGACGACTTCAATGAATTCTCATTCGACGACAAGAAGAGCAGTGAAATGGTCTTTCTGCATGCGCAGAAAGACATGAAGACCGAGGTCGAGAACGATCAGACGCTCAAAGTCGACAACGACCGCACCGTCACCATCACGGGCAATGAGAAGGTAACGATAGAGCAGGGCGATCAGACCACGGACGTGAAGCTCGGCAACATCTCGGTCAAGGCCGAAGCCGGTGCCATCACCGTGGAGGCGATGCAGTCGATCACGCTCAAGGTCGGCCAGAACTCGGTCAAGATCGACCAAATGGGCGTTACCATAAACGGCCTGATGATCTCGATCACCGGGCAGGTTCAGACTTCGGTGAAGGGCACGATGACGCAGGTTACAGGTGATGCGATGCTACAGCTCAGCGGCGGCATCATCATGATCGGATGAGGCCTTTAATCATGGCTCCCCCAACCTCCGGCAAGAGTCCGATCAAACTGAGCGGCGAGCTCTCACGCGTGCTGCCGCACCTGCAGCTCGATGTCCAAGCCACGCCGGCACTTGCCGGCTGCGACGATTCCGTCGAGGCGTTGGATCGGCTGGAGCAGGCCGGACTCCTGATCGAGGCGACGAGACTGGTTGCCCACGCCCTGCCCGCCCGCGAAGCGGTATGGTGGGCCTGCGCGTGCTCGCGTCACACCGCCCCGTCCGGCGTGAATCCGGCGGTCGAGACGAAACTCCGTGACGCGGCAGAGGAGTGGGTGCGCCGGCCGACCGATGAACATCGCCGGGCGGCGATGAAGCAGGCGGAGACGGCGGGCTTCGGCAGCCCCGAAGCCTGGGCTGCCGTCGCCGCCTTCTGGAGCGGCGATTCGATGGCGCCGCCGGAAGCCCCGAAAGTGCCGCCGCAGCCTCATTTCACGGGACTAGCGGTCGCCGGCGCCGTCGCCCTGGCCGCCGCCCGTGGTCCGGCAACGCGGCGCGAGGCAAGGCTTCAGCGCTTCCTGGCCTCGGCCAAGGACATCGCCTCGGGCGGAGTCGGCCGCATCGACGCGGAGACGGATTGATGGGCATGCCCGCCGCACGCCTGGGCGACATGCATGTCTGCCCGATGGTCACCGTCCTCGTCCCTCATGTCGGCGGCCCGATTGCCGGTCCGGGCTGCCCGACCGTGCTGATCGGCGGCATGCCGGCCGCCCGCGTCGGTGACATGCTTGTCTGTGTCGGACCGCCCGACGTGATCGCGATGGGCTCGTTCACGGTGTTGATCGGCGGCATGCCGGCCGCGCAGTTGGGCAGCTTGTGCGCCCATGGCGGCGCCGTCGTCGTCGGCTGCCCGACGGTCCTAATCAGTTGATGGGCGCGATTGTGTCGTGGCCTCGGGCGGCGGCGCGGCGGGCGCGCTGGCCGTCTTCGCTTCCCTAATCGCCGATCCGTCGCCAGCGCTGAAATCGATCGTGACCGCCGTGATGTTGTCCGTCGCCTGGGCCGTGAGGGCGGCCATGACGAGGCGTGCGGCGCCGGTGGCGTCGTCGCCGGAAAGCAATTCGGCAAGCCGCTCTTCAGGAAGGGTCTTGCTCAAGCCGTCGCTGCACAGCAACAGCCGATCGCCGGCCACGAGCTGCCCGGTCCGCTTCTCGAGCTCGAGGACATCGCTGTCGGCGCCCACGGCCCGCGTGATGACATTGGCCTGTGGATGGCTGATCGCTTCGGCTTCGCTGATGGTGCCGCTTTCGACCAGTGCCTGCACCAGGCTGTGGTCGCGCGTAATCTTGGTGAGGGCATGATCGCGCAGCAGGTAGGCGCGGGAATCGCCCGCCCATAGGCAGGCGAAATGGTCGTCGCGCGCCAGCAGGACGACCACGGTAGTGGCCACCGTCGCGCCGGCGCCGTGCCGTGACGCCTCGGCGTGCAGGCGCGCATGCGCTGCCTCGAGGCGGGACCTTACCTCCACCAGCATCTCGGCGGCGGAGAGGCCCGCGTCGATGGTCTGCAGGAGGCCCGCGACCTCGGCCGACGCGACTTCGCCGGACTCGTGGCCGCCGGCGCCGTCGGCCACCGCCCAAAGGCCGAGATCGGGCCGATTGACGAAGGCGTCCTCGTTGAGCCTGTTCGCCGTGCCGGCATGCGTTGCCGCGCCGGAGCTGAAGCTGCCGCAGCGGGCCGTGTTCTGATCGATGCCGTTGTCGGACATCACGAAGGATCCGTGCAGGCAATCGCCAACTCGGCCGGCGGATCGGCGGCGCCCCAGTCATCGTCGATGAGAGCAGCAAAGCGGCTTCCCTCCGGCAGGGCGGTTGCGGTCTCCAGGCGCGCGGCGACGCGGGGCCCACCCTCGGTCCACCAGGCAGCGCGACCCGGGACGAGGTCCGGCGCAGCAGCCGGCGCGTCGCTGGCGATGAAGGCATCCTGGATGCGCTGCAGCAGGTCGGCGGGGGCGAGATCATGTTTGAGCGCATCGCGCCCGGACTGTTCCGCCGCCGCCAGGAACGATGTCATCGCGCCCACCGACGGCGCCCAATCGTCCGGCGCCGTGGCGGCGATCGTCAACGGCGAATAGCGCCCGGCCTTGTCCACGCTGGGCAGCCAAATTCCGAGCACGCCATTCCTGCCGCACAGTCCGGGCGGCAGCAGGAAGCGCCAGACCGGCGCCTCCAGCCAGGCGGCGATCCACTCATCGCGAGGCAGACGCTGGGTTTCGCCCAAGCCACGCTGCCACCAGGCGTCCCAGCTATCGGTGAAGTCGCGCGGCAGGTTTTCACGCACGAAGTCGCCGCGTGCCGGCAACTTGCCGAACAGGCCAGCGCGCGCATCGCGGGGGAGCGCTGGCATCATTTGCCTAGTCACGTACCGACGGGCAGCGGAAGTCCTGCAAAACGCCCGGTGCAAACGGATTCATGACCGAACCCGCGCGAAGTTCGAAGGTCGCACTGCGGCCGCCGAGCGAGAAGGACAGCGTGTAGCGCTCGGGCGAGCCGGCTTGCTGGAGCGCTCCCTGCCCGAAGAGACGGAACATCGCCCATGGGCCGGTCTCCGCCAGCACGCCCGTGCCGCCGGGCGGCGGCGGATCGAACACCAGCCGGAGGTTCGTCATATGGTTCGGCCCCGGCCAGGTGATCTGGGTCGACCGCGACGGTCCGTGCACGTAGGTGACCGACGTGCCGTCGAATTCGAGGCTGACCTTTGACGCCCCCGGGTCGAGGTCGACGGGCATGATGTCGAAACGGACGGCGATCGTCGTCGAACCGGGAGCAAAGAACAGGTCGCGAATGACGGCGGCACGCTGGAACTGGGCGATGTCCGCCTGGGAGACCGGCGCCGCCACGCCATCGACGGACTGCGGTTTCCAGACCTTCCCCGTCGTGTCGACATAGGGCCGCAATTGGGTGTTGAAAAAGCCGTCGATCAGGCCGCCCGGCGCAAACAGCTTGGCAAAGTCGTCGAGGGGCGTTTCGAGCGAACTGCCCGGCACGAACGGAAAGCGTCCGTTCACGGCGAGCGGACAAAGCGCCGCCGGGCCGCCTGAACCGTTGTAGGCCGCAATCACCTGCTGGCGGGCGCCACCGCCGCGCAACGCGGTGCTTGATTCGGCCATGGCGGCCAGCCAGCGGCCCAGCGGTTGAGGCTGCCGCTGGGACTCGGCCCTGAGCGCGAGCGAAGGATCGTTGCCGATCGGCGCGACCGGCGCCCCGACACCGGCGGCGTTCAACTTCGCCAGTTGCTGCTGCAGGTCGTTGAGGAGTTTCAGCACCTGGTCGATCGGTGCGCCGCCGCTGGCGGCGACCAGGTCGCGCAGTTGCTTGTAGCGTTCGTCGATCTCATGGCCAGGCGGCTGCACGGGTGCTACGCCAGGCTGACCCGACAGTATCGAAGAAAGTGCGGCGGCTCCTCTCGTCGCCGCCGGCGCGGCGGCCGCGGCGGTCTTCTTTGCCGCCGCCTCCGTTGCCTCCGCGGCGGAGGGCTTCGGCGGTTCGGACAGCGTGACCTGGCGGGCGATCGCTGTCAGCAGGTCCTTGAGCGGCGATTGCGGCGAAGCCAGGACGTACAGATCCTGCGCCGCCTGCGGCAGGCTGCGCAGCGGCACGATCTCGAGGTCCTGTATCAGGCCGTCCCACGCCTTGGCGTAGTCCTCGAGGTACTGCTTGACCACGCTGTTGGCGAGTTCGGCTTGCTGCGCGTTGTCGAGATTGACCGGTACCTTTTGCCCCATCACCCAGCTTTCCGAGGCGACCTCGCGCGTCGCCGACGGCAACGCCGGCAGCAGCACCTTGTGAAATCCATCGACGGTAAAGAAGCCCGGGACGCCATCGCTCAGCTTCTTGCCCGACGCTCTTGTGAATACGCGCACGCCGGCCGGCCCCAGCACATCGCTCGGTCGCCACGGCGGCAGGCTCTGCGCGGCCGCAGAAGGCTTGATGCGGGAGTAGGCGCGGGAGGCCAATGAGACGCGGCTGAACGTCGTGCGCGCCTGGGCGACCAGTGCATCGTCGAGCGGCACCGGCGGCAAGGGTTGCGCCAGCAACGCATCGAGATGGCCCTGCAGCCCGGCCACCACCGCCATATTGGCGGCGCCGGAATATTGCGTCTGCCAATCGTACGTCATCCATTCCTTGACCAAAGCCGCATCGAGCGGGCCCTGGCCGCCGAGCATCAGGTAAACACGCGTCGCCTCGTAAAGAAAGTCGGGCTGGGTGAAGTAGCCGCGCATTTGGGCTTCCAGCCGCCAGACGAGGCGCGGCAGCAGCGCATAGCCCAAGGCATGGCGGTAGACCGCATCCGCGCCGGCGCGCAACTTGGCGGCCTGCGAGAGGTCGAAGCCTGCCAGGATCCCGCTGCTCGGGCCCGCGGTCTGTCCCAGGTTTCGGGCGGCATCCAGCAACGGCAGCAAGCCGGGAAGATCGGAATCGTTGACCGGGTCGAAGGTCGTCTCCTTGGCGATGGCCTCATAAGCGGCAAACGCCGACGACATGTCCGCGATCTCGCGCTGACCGGCCGAGCGGCCGGCGACCAGCCAGCCCGCGGCGCCCAGCGTCAGCAATGCCACGACGGCATAAGAGGCGGCCCGCAGCGCAAGGCGCCGCGCCCGGGCGGCGGGCGGTTCGCTCACCAGCATGGCCTCGCCCAGGATCACCCGGGAGACGAGCCGGCCGAGGAAATAGCTGCGGCCCTGCTGCGGCCGCAGCGCGGCCGCGCGCCGCTGATCGAGGCCGAAGGCACGCGCCATGACCCCGGTCAGACGATCGATCGGGGTGCCTTCTTGCGTTCCCGAAGTGAAATAGACGCCGCGCAGCAGGGGAGCCGGGTCGAGGCGAGAGCCGCCGAAGGCCTCGGTGAGGAAGCTTTGCAGGGGCTGCGCGAGGGTGGCGATCTGCGTCGGAAACCCGGCGATCAGGACGCGGCGCTCCGGGCTTTGCTCGGCCTGCAGGCGATCGAACAGGCGGTCGTTGAGGCTGTCGACCAGGAGTTGCAGCTCTTCGGGGAATTGTCCCACGGGACCGGCGTCGGCCTTGGCCAGCGGAAACGTGACGCCCCATACCTGATTGCGTCGCTCGCGGTCGAGGTCGTCGAAGAATTCGGTGAAGCCCGCGATGAGATCCGCCTTGGTGAACAGCGCATAGACCGGAATGCGAATACCCAGGCGAGTCTCGAGCTCCTTGATGCGTCGCCGGATCGCCGCGGCGTGGGCCGCTCGTTCGGCCGGCGGCGCGTCGGCGATGTCGCTGAGCGCGATCGCGACGATGACGCCGTTCAGGGGTTGGCGCGGCCGGGTGCGGCGCAGCAGATCGAGGAATGAATCCCAGCCCGCGCGATCGACGGCGACATTGGAATCCTGGGTAGTGTAGCGGCCGGCCGTATCGATCAGCACGGCGTTCTCGGTGAACCACCAGTCGCAAAGCCTGGTGCCGCCGACACCCGCCACCGCGCCCTGGCCCATCTCGGCGGCCAGCGGGAATTTCAGCCCGCTGTTCAGCAACGCTGTCGTCTTGCCGGCGCCGGGCGGCCCGATGATGGCGTACCAGGGCTGCTCGTAGAGGTAGCCGCGCGTGCCCCGCGCTCTCTTCAGCAGGGCCAGGGCCGTGGACATCCGCTCCCTGAGGGCAGCCGCTTCTTCTCCTGCGCCGTCATCGGCCTTCTCGGGGGTCTTCTCGGCCACGCCGCTTTCCAGCTTTTGCTCGCGGCGACGGTGAAAGAGATCAAGCGACAGGTTCGACGTCGCCCAGACCAGCAGCAGACCGACCACGACGGCCAACCGTGGCACCCAATCTTCGAATGAAGGCAGCAAGGGTCCGAACAACCAGACCAGCACCGCCAGAATGGCGATGCCGACGAAACTTAGCACCCAACGGGAGAGCAGGAATCGCAATGCTTGCATGACTACGCGCCTTGCCGGTTGAGCACGACTTCGATGCGCCTGTTGCGTTCGCGGCCCTCCGGCGTGGCGTTGGTCGCGATCGGGTCGGCATCCGCCCGGCCCTCCGCCGTCAGCCGCGAGGGATCGCCGACGCTGGCGCCGATGATCGCGCTGGCTTCCTTCGCCCGGGCCGTCGAGAGCTGGAAGTTCGACGGGAAGGCGATCGTGCGGATCGGCTGATCGTCGGTGTAGCCGATCACCCGAACCGTCCCGGGCTCCTCTTTCAACGCCAGGCCGATGCGATTTAGCAGGGGCTTGAAAGTGGGGTTTACCGTGGCGCTGCCCGACGGAAACATGCCGCGGCCGGTTATGCGCACGAGCGGCTGGCCAACCGTGCCGGTCACCTCGACGAGGCCCTGCTCGATCTCCGGCTGCAGGAATTTGCGCAGCCGGTCGAGCACCGTCGGCTCCGGCGGCAAGGGTGGCGTCGGCGCCGGCTGCGGCTCGACGACCGGGGTGCGCGTGATGGTCGGCATGCGCGACGGCGGCGCGGTCTGCAGACGCGCGTAGAGATCGTCGGACGTCGCGTTGAGGCCGATCGAGAACCAGAGAAACAGGCCGGCGACGATTCCCAGGCCGGCGCTGGCGGCCACCCACAGCGGCAGGCGAAAGCGCGCCGGCCGGTAAGGCGCGTCGATACCCTTGGTGTGCGGCGCAAGATCCGGCTCCGCCGCCTTCTGCTGGCGGGCGATGACGGCGTAGGTCTCTTCGCGAATTCGGTTGATGTCGCCGACACCGCGGCGCGACAGGCGGTACTGGCCGATGAAGCCCAGCGACATGCAGAGGTACATCAGCTTGATGACCGGCAGGTACTTGCCGGGATTGGCGCACATCTGCTTCAGCACGTCGAAGAAGCGCTCGCCGCTGCGCACCTCCTGGTGGAAGGTCGAGACCAGCGACCGCTCGCTCCAGGTTCCGCTGCTGCTGCCCCACGGCGTGTTCAGCACCACGTCGTCCAGGCTGGCGCACAACGCATAATGGGCCGGGCGAAGCTGCTCCAGCGGCACTTCCTTGTCGCGCGCCTCCTGCTCGAAAATCCTGACCTGGCGCACCGTGCGCTCGCGCAAGTCGCCGGAATCAGGCGGGTTTGCCGTGTTGCGCAGCCGCGCCATGAGCTGGAGAAGCGGCGCCGCGGCGGCCGTGAGCGCGTCCTCGCCGATCGCGGTATTCTCCGTCCCCTCGGCCATCGCAGCCGGTCGCGCTGGAGGGGGGTCTTGCCGCGGCGGCTGTTCACCGCCCGCATCGCCCGGCGGCACGGCGGGTTGGGAGCGGCGCCTGCCGGGCGTCGGCCGAATGACCGTCCGGTTGTCGTCTTCGGGTTCGGCGAAAGGGTTATCGCTCATATCGCCTCACATCTCTGCCGTTAGCCGCGAATCGCCCACAGTTCGATATTGAGACTTGGGAAATCGCCGGAGACATGCACGGCGAAGCCACCGGAGGATTGGAGCTCTTTCCAATGAGTCGAATTGCGATCGAGCTCGAAGTAGGTCGCGCCCGCGTAGAACGGCAGCTGCCGCGGAGCGACCGGCAACGGCCGCACGGCGATTCCCGGCAAGGCGACATTGACCAGCTCGCGGATGTGCTCGACCGCGCCGATCTTGACCTGCGAGGGGAACAGTCGCCGCAATGTTTCGGTTGGCACGTCGGCCTGGACGGCCAGCACAAAGCTCGACGAACGCAGGATGCCGCGGTCGACGATGGGACCGACCTGCACGCCGTAGGCGCGCTTCTGCAATGGGATCTGAATGGCGGTCTGCTCGATGACGGCGGAGAGCGAACGGCGAAGATCGGCGACAACCGGCGCGAAGCTGCGCTGGAGGTCGGCATGGCGGTACGGCGGATAATCTGACGGACGGCGGCTCGCTTCGGTGAACGTCGCGAAATCACCGGCCATCTGCACGAGGGCGGCGTAGAGATCGACTGGATGGACGCTGCCGTCGCTCGCCCAGTGAGCCAGCAGCTTCTGCGCGCGGTTGACGGATTGCAGCAGCAGGAAGTCCGAGACGTCGGCCACGCCGCGCGAGCCCGGCGCGGTAAGCCGCGCCGCCAGCGCCTCGCCGCGCTGGTTCAGCATGCCGGCGAGTTCGGCGAGCAGGCCGGTCAGCGGCGGCGCCGCAGCGCAGGCGAGCGCCGGGGGAATCCACTGATCGTCGAGGACCACCCGGCGGTCGGCGCCGACCTCGACGACGCGGGCGAGGCCGATGCCGTGATAGCCGGCACGGTTGTCGGTCTCGAGCATATAGCGCAGTCGCAACCTGCCAACCTGCACATCGGCGGGCTGCGGCGAGCCGGAATGGGTGTCGTAGGCCTCGAAGCCGCGCTGCTCATAGCGGCCTTCGGAGGAACCGTTGGCCGCGATCTCCGCCGATCCGGCCTGACGCATCGGCAGCACGAGATAGACGATGGCATTGCGCGTCGTCTCCGGCAGGTCGAGCGGCACCGGCTGGTCGGTCTCGCCCGGCAAAGCGAAGGGCGTGCCGTCCTCGAACACGCCGCTGCCGCTCGCCAGGGCGAACTGGCCGGTGCCAAGCAGGTTGCGGTTGATGGCGCCTTCCGTCAGCCCCCAGCCATGCGGCCGCAAGGAGGCCGTGCGATCGCGCACCAGCGCCTCGAGCCAGCGATCCTGCTGCTGGAAATGCTGCGCGCGCAGAAACATTCCCTCCAGCCAGACGACGCGATTGGACCAGGTCATGCCGCTTCCAGTTCCGCCTTGCTGCTGCCGATGGCCAGCACAAGCCGCGTTGTGCCGCTCGCCGCGATCGGAGCGATCGCCCTCCATTGCGCGCGGTCGATATCGTGAAACAGCACGGCGACGCCGAGAAACCGCACACCGGGCTTCGGCATCAACGTGACCTTGCGGGTCTCGCCGGGACGCACCACGATTTCCTCCGACGCCGCGCGTTCATCGCCGAGCACCACGCTCTCGCGTTCCATCAGACCGTAGGCATCGGCCGTTGCGAACCGTGCCCTGTCGTTCAGCGAATAGAGCCGCACCGCAACGGAAAGCGGCGTACCTGCCTGGTTCCGGTTGAGATCCGCGCTCGCCTTGACGGCCAGGTCGACGACCGGCGGCGCCGGCGGGCCGCAACTCGCGACCAGCGCGAGGGCCGGCGCCACCAGCAGCAGGCGGCGGGCAATCATGATGACGTCCCGTCGCTGCTGAGCTTCTCAATCGCCTGCTCGTAGGCGCGGGCGAAGGCCTTGCCGAACACGCTGTCGAAATCGTCCGAAAGGGCCTGCGTGACGGTGCCGTGAAGCTGCACGAAAGCGTCCCATGCCCTTGCCTTCTTCTGGGCGGGGTGAATCTGCAAGGCGCTGCTCGCCACCTTGCGTTCGACCGAGTCGGGCTCGAACTGGGCGAGCAGGACGCGCACGGCCTCTTGCATGGCCGAGACGGTCGCCAGCTCGTGCAGCCGCAGGTCATTGAAGGCCTCCGCGATCGCCTCCTCCGGTGACATCCCGCTGCGCCGGCCAGTCCCGAGAAGGGTCGCCAGGGCATCGTCGTCATCGAGCGAAAACTTCAGCGGGTTGTTGCCGCTGGCGCGAATCATCGTCTGCTCGATACGGAACTCGTCCTTGATGCTGGCGCGTGCCATCAACGTTTGGCGAAGACCGTTGACGGTCGCCCGCAGGGCGGCGCCGATCCGCTCCAGCGTTTTCTCCGGGTCTGTCAGGTTTGCCTCGCTGAGCCCGACGCCGCGCAGAAAGGCCGCCGCCAGTCCGCTGTCGGAGGCCGCCTGCGGCAGCGGCGCAGGCTCCGGCCGGGGCGGTGCGGGGGCTGCGACTTCCTGCGGCAGCGGCGGCTGCGTCGGTCGTGCCGCTTGAGGCCGCGGGGCGGCCGGCGATTCGACGTCCCAGTCGTCGGGGATGATCGCCATCGGCTGGGGTGGGCGGAAGGCGCTTTCGAGCGCGGGAGAGTGGTCCGGTTGCGTCCCCGCGAAGGGTTCCTGATTGGGCGCCAGGGGATCGAAATCCGCCGGCAGGATCGGCGAATTGGAGACGTCCAACAGCGAGCCGGACGGGGGCAACCTGGCGTCGTTGCCGGCGTCGTCGTAGTGGCGAATGTCGGATCGCGACGCCCGGGGCTCGCGCATGGAGACGTCATCGGGACGAAGGCTTGCCAGGGACCTGCCGCGGTCGGGTGCGGCGCCCTCGGCATCCACGTCGATCGTGACTTCGATCTCGTACGGGCCGAACTTGATGCGGTCGCCGTTGCGCAGCTTCTCCGCCGAACCCTGGCCTACAGGGTCGCTGGCGCCGTTGAGAAACGTGCCGTTGGCGCTGAGATCGTGCAATTCCCAATCGCCGACGCTGTAGACCAGCCGGCAGTGCCGCTTCGACAGATGACGCTCGGGATCGGCGATGACCCATTCATTGTCGCGGCCCCGGCCGATGGAGAATTCGCCGCCGCGGACCTCACGTCTCTCGGGTGCCACGTTGTCGGGACAGCGGATCATGACGAGCTTTAGAGTCACGTGAGGGCGCACTCCTGTAAGGGGAGGCGAACGGCAGCGAGGACCATCCCGACGTCACCGTCCGACCGGCAGGCCCCGATCGTCGAAGAGTCTAGTCGGGGAACCCTCGGGAGGGCAATCGTATTTGGATTTGTTAGCGATTGGGCCATACTCCTGCGAATCCACTGGAAGCTGCGCCTACTCATACCAAAGGTTGTATATTTGCGCTACGGCACAATTTTTCTTGATGAGTTGTCTACGCCTTAAATCGGCCCGGTTGACGGTCCGCAGGACGCCGGCCATCCTGTCCGAAAGTCACTCGACGTTCGAAAGAATCTGTCGCCATGTGCCTTGCCCCGTCACCGACCATCCTGAGCACGGATGAGGTCGGCAGCGTCGCGCCGCCCATCTTTACCTCCGTCGGACTGGACGCCGTAAATGGTCCGGGTGACGTCTTCGTTATCCAGTCGCTGCTGAACAAGAGGCTGCCCCAGCCTCACACCGACGTTGCCGTCACGGGCATCATGGACCCGGGTACCATTCTGGCGATCAAGGCGTTCCAGGCGGTGATGATGAACATGAATCCGCCGAGCGGTCACGTCGCGCCGGGGAGCCCGACTTATTACGCCTTGGCTGCTCGCCCGCTGGTGAACCGTACGCCGCCTCCGCCGACACCCTTTGGCCATATCGGAATCGTTCCGCCGGAAGTGATCGAAGCGGCCAAGGCCTCGCAGCGGCAATGGGGCGTCCCCGCCTCGGTCACCATGGCGCAATGGATCGTCGAGAGCGCCTGGGGATCGGCAATGCCGCCCGACAGCAACAACCCGTTTGGGATAAAAGCGCTGGAGAGCCAGCCGGCGGTGGAGAGCGAAACTCGTGAAGTGATCGATGGCAAGGTGATCATCACAACGGCCCGGTTTCGGCGTTTCGATAGCCTGTCCCAAGCCTTCGAATCGCATGGCAGGTTGCTATCGACGGCGGCGCCGTATCGGCCGGCCATGGAGCTCGTAAAGGATCCCGATCAATTTGCCGACGCGCTGACCGGCGTCTACGCAACCGACCCGCAATACGGCACCACCCTCAAGTGGGTGATGGATAACTATCAGCTGAAACAATACGACACCAAGGCTTGAACTCCTCGGGATGGCCGTCACCGTGCTGCCCTTGCCGCAGTCGTCAAGCGCCTAGGCCGCGCGCGGGCGGTCGCGCAAGGCGCGTCATGCCCGCGGTCGGAAAAGACGCGCCACGGGAGTGGCGCGCGCCCAGCAATGACATGCCG
>Ga0308309_10000232_pt1 | contig 40097 bp, 45 predicted proteins | sample HubBroMetageWFT5_FD_192491 | JGI IMG/M metagenome (GOLD analysis project Ga0308309, IMG submission 192491) | Warmed and freeze-thawed soil microbial communities from the Hubbard Brook experimental Forest, New Hampshire - Hubbard Brook CCASE Soil... | ecosystem: Environmental > Terrestrial >...
GCCGTGATTGCGCTGACGATGAGCCTGCTGATGTGGTTGGTGGCATTCCTCGATGTCGGGGGCGAATGGTTTCTGATGTGGCAGTCGAAAATGTGGAATGGGCAGGAAGAGGCATTCCGAATGTTTACCATTGTCGGCGTGGTGTTTTTGGTTGTGGTGCAACGCGAGCAAACTCCCGATTAGTCGGCAAACTTAGGTGGCACCCACTGGATTCGCCCTGGAAAGACTACGAGATGCGAAAAGGGTTTACGAGAAAACCAAAACCGGACGAGCCCGCGACGCATGTCAAGAACTACATCACGCCGAGCGGGCTGGAGCGCCTGAAGGATGAGCACCGGTTTCTGCTCACCAGGGAACGCCCGGCCGTCACGGAGGTGGTGGCGTGGGCTGCCGGCAACGGCGATCGCAGTGAAAACGCAGACTATCAGTACGGCAAGCGGCGGCTGCGGCAAATCGATGGGCGGATTCGCTTTCTCACCAAGCGAATCGAAGCCGCGGAAGTGGTGGATCCGGAAACTCCGAGAGCGGGGCAGGCCAAGGACAAGGGAAAGACGAGGGCATTCTTCGGAGCGACCGTTCGCTATGCCAATGCCGCGGGAATATCGCGAGTGGTGAGCATCGTGGGCACAGACGAGATCGATCTCAACCGCAACCACATCAGTTGGGTGTCACCTCTGGGGCGCGCGTTGATGAAGTCGGCAGCGGGTGACCGCGTAGTCCTGCAATTGCCGGGCGGTACAGAATCCCTGACCGTGCTGGAAGTGCGTTACGAGCGTATTTCCGTGGAACCGTTCCGTGAACCACCTGGATCCGAGGCCTCGGCAAAGGGACTCCGTCGCCGACGCTAATCCACTCCTTAGAAAATGGACAAATGCGGGGACGGACAAATGCGGGGACGGACAAATGCGGGGACGGACGGGACGTTTCCTAGTTCTTGTCCGGACACGAAATTAACGGAACCGACATCGCGCATTTTCGACTCCCGAAACCCTGCCACCCTGGCAGGGAATCGGTAAGCTCTCCAGTTTCAAAATGGAACATTTTCAAGCTCAAAAGAGCCTTTTTCCCGCCTTGGGATGGGGTATAAAAAACCTTGTCAAGCCCCCTTTTGCATCACTTTCCGTATAAGTCGGTCATTCAATTCCAAATATAAAGTTCGAAATCGTGTCTCACTTGCCCTCGCAGTTTGCTAATCTAGAAATAGGGACATAATTCGGTTCCGATCACTTAGAAAAGCAGATTCCTCGAGCCTTCAGCTCCCGGAAACGACAAGGAAACGAGAGCGCGCGGCCCATGTGGCCGCGTTTTTTATTGGAGAGAAACAATGGAGAGTCCGGCAACTGTGTTTAAGACCAACAAAGCACGCGGTGAGTGGGTGGAGCTTTGTTTTATGGCCAAAGCCGCGGGCATGGGCCTGCCCGTCTCGAAACCATACGGCGATTCCGCGAGGTACGACGTCGGCGTGGACCGTAACGGCAGGGTCCTGCGAGTGCAGATCAAGTCAACCATGCGTAACCAGCCTGGCACCCCTTACTACGCCCTGCGTCTGGTCGGATCGCAGGAGCGACCGTACGTGAAAGGCGAGGTGGATTTCTTTGCCGCATATTTGATCCCCATCGATGCCTGGTACATTCTGCCCTTCGAGGAGGCGTAAGGAAGGACGTCCCTGAATTTCACTCCCGGAGGAAATTGGGAAAAGTACAAGAAATTCCGCGAGGCCTGGGACCTGCTGAAGGGATAAGAAAGCCGGGGGTGGCCCTTGCTAGCGGGTTCTTTGCGCTGGGGTGAGCGGTGCTGCCGGCATCGGACAATCGCACGTTCACTCGATAAACAACGACCCAACCTACACTCTCGTCGCAAGCACTTTCGTAACTCCCAGGTTGGGTTTCCGGCAGATTATCCTTATCTCGTTCCTCCCTCACGATAATGACGCTGGACCTCTCTTCTCTGTGAGTTGAGAGGGGGCGTCTTGCTGTTCGAGGGTCAGAAGAAATGTCGAACAAACTCGGGCGTTTCGAAATACTCAGTGAACTCGCGAAGTCCGACCGCAGCTCGGTTTACAAAGCCACCGACACCGATAGCAGCCAGACGGTTGCATTGAAGGCCATCGGTCTCGAAGCATTCGGAGAGCAAGCGGAAGCGGTGGTGGAAAGCGTGAAAGAAGAAGCCGCGGCCAGCCAGGTGCTCGCCAGTCACAACATCGCCTTCTTGACCAGCGTCGAGGAAATTGAGAACAAGCTGTGCGCCTCCATGGAATATGTCCAGGGCAACAGTGTCGCGACCATGCTGGCGCGCAAAGAAGGCTTTTCGATTTGGGATTTGCAGGACATCGCGCGGCAGGCGTGCCAGGGCCTGGACCACGCGCATGTCCGCAAAGTGGTGCATTGCAGCCTGGAGCCAGCCAAGATCATGGTGCAATGGGACGGCATCGTGAAGTTGCTGGGATTTGGAATGTCGCGATCAGGGATGCCGGCAGCGCAAGCAGCGGGGAATGCGCCGGACATTCTGCATTACATGAGCCCGGAGCAGTTGCGGGGAGATGACATTGACGCGCGCTCGAATTTGTTTTCCTTGGGCGCGATTCTCTACGAGATGGTTACGGAACGGAAAGCGTTTGACGGCGATGACGCCGAGCAGGTGCGGCACGCGATTCTCGAAACCATGCCGGTACCGGTGAACCAGGTAAATCCAAAGACGCATCCCGCGCTGAGTGCGCTGATTGCGAAGGCGTTGGCGAAGTCTCCCGAGGAGCGGTACCAGTCGGGGCAGGAGTTGGTCAACGATTTGGAGAAGTGCAAAGCGAGCCCGGCAAAAGTTCAGGTTGGAGCCGTGCCTGCGGCGGCGGTAGCGCCGAAGGCTGAGCCGGAGATAAGGGCGAAAGCGCCAGTCGCGGCCAAGACGGCCGCTCCGCAGCCCAAAGCGCCGGCAGTTCAGAAGAGAGAAGCTCCCGCCGAAGCCGCCATGGCCGCCGCAGCCAGCGCCGGATGGGCCGGACCGGCAGGCAATACGCCGACGACTCCGCACCTTGACCCGAGTTCGCAGTTTGTTACTTCCTGCGTCAAAGCCACCGTGGAAGCGGCCGCGCTCGAGGAAGCGAGGATGTCAGCTGGTGTTATGGAACCGGAAGCGCCTCAGGTTCAGGCCCCGAAGATACACATAGATCCGATGATGGACCCCAGCCGGCAAGCGGGTGGCAAGGGCCTGAGCTTTTCTGAGATCAGCGAGTTGCCGCCGCTCAAAGAAGTTTATATCGATCCGGCGCCGGCAGCGGAGGAAGAAGAGGTCGCCCCAGCGGATCCGGTGAAAGCGGCAGTTTTCCGCAATAATGTCGAGCCCGAGAAACCGCGAACCCCTCCGCGTGAAGTAGCGAAGAAAGCAGTCAATGAGATCAAGAACACCCCGCCGCAAATGTTCGTTTATTCGATCGCGGGGGCGGCCGCGTTGATTCTTCTGGCGATCTTTGGAATTTGGTATCACATCCATTCCGGGGATTCGGACGATGACAGCACGCCGGCGCCGGTGGCCAACGAAGTGGCAAAGCAAACTCCAGTGCCGTCGAATGCAAGTCCGGCGGCGCCCGCGGCAGCAGCCACGCCGACGCCTGCGCAAGTGGCGCCTGAAATGCCTCCAGTGGAAGCGGCGCCGGCGGTTTCGATTACGCCGAAAATCAACCCCAAGACCAACAAGAAAAAGGGGAAGACAGTGGTAGCGGCCCCAGCGATTGTCGCGGGGCAGTTGAGCATCGACTCTTCGCCGCAAGGGGCGCAGATTCAAGTGGACGGGCAAGCGTCGGGAGTTACGCCCTTCAGTCTGTCGAGCCTCATGCCGGGGCAACATTCGGTGACGGTCAGCAAACCTGGGTTTGTTACGGATACTCGAACGATCAATGTGAGCTCGGGCAGCAAGTCTGTGATGAGTGTTCAACTGGCGGTGATATCCGCGAGCGTGTCGGCGCACAGCGAACCGGCGGGCGCGGCAGTGTGGATGGATGGCAAGGACACCGGCAAAGTGACACCGGCGCAGATCTCGGTGGATCGGCCTGGCACGCATTCGTTTGTTTTCAAGAAGCAGGGATATCTGGACGAGACCACGAGCGCCAATCTGCAAATTGGCCAAACCTTCCAGTTGTCGCCGACATTGCGTGCGCTGGGTAACACCGACGAAATCAAGTTTGGAGGAAAGTTCAAGAAGGTGTTTGGAGGGTCGGACTCGGCGGGGATGGGCACGGTGAGTATTAAGACCCAGCCCAAAGGGGCGCAAATTGCGGTCAACAATCGCATTGTGGATCGGGCGTCGCCGGCGGATTTCTATTTGAATCCCGGGAACTACGTGATTGACATCACCATGACCGGATTCAAGAGCGTGCACAAAGTGATTGCGGTGGAGAAGAACGGCAAAGTGGTGATTGAGGAGAGTTTGGATAGGGAATAAAGTAGGTGGTCTTCGGTGTGGGGCCCGCTTCCGACGGAGGCGGGCCTTTATTTTTGACGTTGCGAAAGCCGTTGCTCCACGGTCAAAACCTTAACCGCAAAGGGCGCAAAGTGTTCGCAAAGAGCGCGAAGAAAACCTCAACCGCGGCCGGGTGTTAAACTTTGGAGTTTTCCGGGCGGAGGACGTTTTCATGAATATCCAGCGAGTGGGAGTGGTAGGGGCGGGCACCATGGGCAACGGCATTGCGCATGTCTTTGCCCGCAGCGGTTATAGCGTGATTCTTTGCGACGTTGAGCAGCGATTTCTGGATCGTGGGATGGAGACGATTGGCAAGAATCTGGACCGGGAAGTGGCGAAGAACAAGATTGCTGCCGCCGACAAGGCGGCTGTACTAAGCCGGATTGAGCCGGTGGTAGAGCGGGCGAAGCTGGGAGTTTGCGACTTTGTGATTGAGGCAGCGACGGAGAAGTTCGAGATCAAGGCGCAGATCTTTCGCGATTTGGATAAAGTCTGCCGGCCGGAAGTCATTCTGGCTTCGAATACATCTTCGATTTCGATTACCAAGCTGGGAGCGTTGACCAAGCGGGCGGACAAGGTCATTGGCATGCACTTCTTTAATCCGGTGCCGGTGATGAAATTGGTGGAAGTGATTCGTGGGCTTGCGACGACGGACGAAACCTTTCAAGCGGTGCGCGATCTGGCGGTGAAGCTGGAAAAAACGCCAATAGAAGTAAACGACGCGCCGGGTTTCGTGTCGAACCGGGTGCTGATGCCGCTGTTGAACGAAGCCATGTATGCGGTGATGGAAGGAGTGGCTACGGCGGAAGCGGTGGATGAAGTGTTCAAACTGGGGATGGCGCATCCCATGGGGCCGCTGACGCTGGCGGATTTTATCGGGTTGGATGTTTGTCTGGACATTATGCGGGTTTTGCAGGATGGGCTGGGAGATCCGAAGTACCGGCCTTGCCCACTGCTGATCAAGATGGTGGATGCGGGGTGGCTGGGGAGGAAGAGCGGGAGAGGGTTTTATAAGTACTAGAAGATCAGCACTTAGCACTCAGCACTCAGCATTTAGCCCTGAGCGCTCCGTGGTGGTGGCTAACAGCAAATCTCGAGTTGCAGAGATCGCGAAGGGACGACGGAGTTCGCAGGGAAGGGCAGTGCAAGTCTGAGACGCAGCACGCTGCGCATCTAGTGAGGGGTTACCATGCCTACATACATCTCCATGCTGCGGGGCATTAATTTGCTGGGGCACAAGCGGGTGGAGATGGGGCGGCTGCGCGTGATGTTCGAGGGAATGGGATTCGAGCAGGTGCGGACGTACATCAATAGCGGGAATGTGGTGTTCAAAACCGGCAGGAGCGCGCCGGCAGCGCTGTCGAGAAGGATCGAAGAGCGGATGGTGGCGGAGTTTGGATTTACCGCCTCGGTGATCACCCGGACGGCGGCAGAGCTGGGCCGGGCGATCGAGGGGAATCCGTTTGTGAAGGAAAGCCGCAGCGATCCCTCCAAGGTCTTCATTGCGTTTCTGGGGCAGGCTCCGAAAGCGGATGCGATCGAGAAGTTGCAGGCGCGGGCCTCGAAAGCGGAGCGAGTGCATGATTGCGGCGGAAGGGAAATTTACACTTATTACGTGGAGGGAATGGGGCGGGCGCGGCTGCTGACGCATGGGGTATTGGAGAGAGTGCTGGCGGTCAGCGCTACCATGCGAAATTGGAATACGGTTAGCCGGCTTTATGAGATGGCGGGGGAGTAGCTTTTAGCATTCAGCATTCAGCACTTAGCGCTTGGCATTTGGCCTTCGCATTTTGGTGAGGGCGGTGAGAGCTCGGGGAGATCGCAGAAAAGAGCTTTACCACAGAGGTCACAGAGGTTCACAGAGGAGTCAGGCGGGTGGCGCAGTCCGACGGTTGGGTTTATATGTTGGGGGCGGGACTGGGGATTGCCGCCGGAACCCTGGATGTGAAGGCCGACGACCTGCTGGTTACGGCACTCTCTGTGCTGACATCAACCATGCTGCTGGCGTTGCTTCGTCCCGAGCGGCCCTGGCGATGGGTTCTCATTGTGGGGGTCTTTGTTCCCGCGGCGCAGTTGCTGGCTTACATCTTCCTGACCGAAAAGCCATACCGGGCGCAGATCTACGAGTCACTCCTGGGCTTCCTCCCGGGCATTGCCGGCGCCTATGGCGGGTCCGTGGCGCGGAAGGGGTGGAATGAACTGCATCGCAAGTGAGCGCCGCGATCCAGTGAAACCGAAAAACTGGCCGGTTTTCCTGAGTGCTGGGGAAAGCGAATGGCCAGCTTCACTACCGGCGCCAGAAGGCATGGGAATGGCGAAAAACGTGAAGGTGACCGGTCAGGAGCAAAACAACGAGAACAACTAAGACGCCTGCGGCCACAAAAATCCACTTGTCTTCATTGGTCATGACTTAAGGTTTAGCCAGAATCTGGTTTGTGTCAACTGGATAATACGGAATGAACCTGATAGCGAAGGTGTATGTAAAAGGCCTCATCCCGAGATGAATCACAAGCCTTTGCTCAGAGGTGGTGGGCTATCTAGAAAGTTATCGCGCTTCCACAGCGGGGGCGAGTATGCTGCGGGCATGGGTGTGTCGGTTTCGGTATTGGCCAGCGGGAGCCGGGGAAACAGCGCGCTGGTGCAAAGCTCGTCAACGCGCATCCTGGTGGACGCAGGAATTTCCTGCCGCGAGACCTTCAAACGCATGAAGCAAGCGGGAGAAGATCCGCATGCACTGTCTGCGATTGTGATCACCCATGAGCACTCGGATCACGTTGCCGGCTTACTGGTGCTGGCCCGCAAGCTCGGCGTTTCGGTTTTCATGACGGGAGCCACACACCAGGCTTGGTCGAGAGCGGTGCGGGACGCTACTGGGGAGTCGCCGGATACGGAGCGGGTTGAATTCTTCGCTTCCGGACGAAGTTTCCAGGTCGGGGACATCGCGGTCACGCCGTTCACCATCCCTCATGATGCGGCCGATCCTGTAGGTTTCACGTTTCGCAGCGAGGGCATCAAAATTGGCATGGCCACGGATTTGGGGTATATGCCGGCCAGCGTGCGTGACCACCTGCGCTGCTGCGACGTTTTAGTGCTGGAATCGAATCATGATCTGGAGATGTTGCGGGTCGGGCCGTATCCCTGGTCGGTGAAACAGCGGGTGGGAAGCCGCACGGGACATTTGTCGAACAAGGCCCTCGCGGAATTCTTTGCCGGCGACTATGATGGAAGCGCATCCTACATCGTACTGGCGCATCTTTCGGAACAGAACAACCATCCGGAAGTAGCGAAAAGAGAAGCCGAGACGGCGTTGGAAGCGCGGCGCTCGTTGTGGCACAACCGGGTAGAGCTGGCGACGCAGGCTCAGGCCATGCAACCAATCCGGCTGTAGGTCATCAGTATTCTTAGATTCTTATGGATCAATGCGTAGATCCCGTCGTGGGCAAGATCCTGGCGGGCTGGCGGTATGACATCTCAGGCATTGCGCCAGAGATGCGCGACGCGTATGAAGAGCACTTCGCGGCTTGCGAACGATGCCACAAGCGGCAGCGCCTGCACCGCGCGATTGATGTTTCCCTGATCGCGCTGGCTTCGGCTTCGGCAGCGGTTTTCCTGTTGGCATTCGGGGTCATCCGCCATTTCGGCCCGCGCAATGCTTTTTGGCTGGAAATCGCGGCCCTGGCGGGGTTTGCGCTCTCGGCGCTAATCTGGCTGGCGGTTGCAGTAGCCACTCCGGCGCCTATGGCAGTGGTAGACGCGGCCAAGATAGGGGTGCGTCATGTACATGATCGCCTGCCCGCGGAAATCCGCGAACGTTTGCCAGAGGATTTGCGATTGAAAATCACTGGGTCGTAACCTTTGCCATGAAAGCGCTTTGCAAAATGATCGCGTTGGTACTGTTGACGGCGGTGGTTTCGCCGTTGCTCTTCGGGCAGGTGAACGGTTCAACCCCCAGCCCGCAGCCGAAGGCGGCGGGTTGTCATGAGCATGGCCGGAGGTCACCGGCGCCCAGTCCGGTGACGTATCAGTGTTGTTGGGCGGGACATCAAGTCGCGACGCTACGGAATTCGGCTGACCTCAGGAGCCGGCTTTTGTTGTTGTCTCCCGCGATCGAATTTGTTGCACCCGGGTTGGCGCGGACCACTTACCAAGCCCGATTGGAGCCTTGGTCGCCCACCTTCGGTCCTCCGGGCGTGACCTCGCTGCGTATCTAGCCTCGCCTCTTCTCGATTTTTTCACTCATAGTTTCGCAGAAGACTGAACCGGCAGTCGGCCTTAAGACTTAAGCCTGCGCTCTTATTGATTCGCAACGGCAGGGCTGAGGCCGTCCCCTTTCGAACCATTTGAGGACGAGTTCTGAGATCCCGGTTCCCAGTTCTCAGATCGGTGCAATGGAGGATCAGGCGTGCGGAAGTTGGCGTTATACATTTTGACGATTGGCGCTCTGACGCTCGTGTCGGTGGCGCAAGACTCCGATCCGGATATGGCAGGCATGAAGATGGTCGAAACGAGCACGATGCCTTCTCCTCATGTTTCATCGGGGACGGGATGGCAACCGGCGTCGGTTCCTGATCTCGACTGGATGATTTCGCGCGGCGGTTGGGACTTGATGGCGCATGGCGTGATCTTTGCTACATACAATCAGCAGGGGGGGCCGCGCGGGGAAGGCAAAGCTGAGTCGACCAACTATTTCATGTTCATGGAGCAGCATCATTTGTGGGGAGGCACGATTCTGTTCCGGCAGATGTTTTCCGCGGAATCGCTGACTTCGCCACATCCCGGCTTTCCGGAGCTGTTTCAAACAGGGGAGACGTATCACGGAGAGCCGCTGGTGGACCATCAGCATCCGCATAACGTTTTTGCTGAACTGGCGTTGCTGTACACGGTGCCGATAAGCAAGAAGGTCTCCTGGCTGTTTTATGGCGGGCCTTCGGCGGAGCCGGCTTTGGGCCCGGTGACTTATATTCACCGGGAATCGGCGTCGGAAGATCCGGAGGCGCCGTTGGGACACCATCTGCAAGATTCCACGCATACGAGTTTTGGAGTGGTAACGACGGGGGTGGTTATCGATCGTTTCAAGCTTGAAGGGTCGGCGTTCAACGGCCACGAGCCGAATGAGGAGCGCTGGAGCATCCAGTTGGCGCCGCTGGATTCCTGGTCGGTTCGAGTGAGTGCTGCTCCCACGCGCAATTGGACGGCGCAGTACAGCTATGGACGGCTGTTCCATCCGGAGGCGGCAGATCCTGAAGATGAGCGGCGGCAGACGGCGTCGGTGGAATATAACCGGGGATTATCAGGTAGGTGGTTGGGGGAAGGGAACTGGGCGACTTCGGTGATCTGGGGGCGCAAGCACAAAGAAACGGAGCACACCAACCAGAACAGCTATTTGATGGAATCGACATTGAATTTCTGGCAGCGGAACTATGCCTACACCCGGTTGGAGTTGGTGGACAAAGACGAACTGTTTCCCGACTTGCAGCCAGCTCCTTCGTACCGCATCGGGGCTTACACGTTCGGTGGAGTGCGCGATCTGGTGCACAACCATCATTGGCAGCTGGGGCTGGGAGCGGATGTGACGTTCTACTCGAAACCTGCGGTGCTGGATCCGGTGTATGGGGACAATCCGGTGTCATTTCACGTGTTCTTGCGAGTGCGGCCAGGGTTGATGGAGCATGGGCGTTAGCATTCGGCAATCAGCACTCAGCACTCAGCATTCAGCACTTGGCATCTGGCCAGGCACCGGCCCGGTGGCGCTACTTCCTGCGTTGCCATCGCATGAGATAGGCTAAGAAAGATAAGTTTAGGAGATAGTTTGTGTCGATAACCGATCCCAAAGAACTCGAAGGCATGCGGGCGGCGGGTGTCGTTGTCCGAAAAATGATTGAGGCGATGAAGCAGGCGGTGCGGCCGGGAGTGAGCACCGCGGAATTGGATGAAGTTGGTGCTGCGATCATGCGCCAGCATGGAGCGAAGTCAGCGCCGCAGATGGTTTACCAGTTCCCCGGCACGAACTGCATCAGCCTGAACGACGAGGCCGTGCATGGTATCCCGGGAGAGCGGGTGGTGCAGGAGGGTGATCTGGTTAAGCTTGACGTAACGATTGAGAAAGATGGATTCATGGCGGACGCTGCGGTGACGGTGGCGGTGGGGGAGGTTCCCGAAGCCAGCCGTCGTTTGATCGAGTGCGCCGAGCGGGCGTTTGAGAAAGCGATGCTGGTGGCGCGGGCGGGGTTTCGGGTGTCGGAAATTGGGCGAGTGGTGGAGCGCGAGGTGCGGCGCAGTGGCTTCTCGGTGATCCGCGACCTGGGAGGACACGGCATTGGACGCACCATCCACGAGGAACCGCGTATTCCCAACTACGCGAACTCCGGCGCCAACCAGATCCTGACCGAAGGGCTGGTGATTACGGTCGAGCCAATTATTGCGGCGGGATCGGGGCAAGCTTTCTTAGCGAAGGATGGATGGACGGTGCGCACTGCGGACGGAAAGCTTTCGGCACATTACGAGCACACGCTGGTGATCACCAAAGGGGAGCCGATTCTGCTGACGGCGGCGTGAGTTATGCCTTGATGTGGCAGCTGGCTAGACCTTTCTTTTCCAGATATTGCTGGTGGTAGTCTTCGGCTTCGTAGAAGGTCACGGCGGGAACAATCTGAGTCGCGATGGGCTTGCTGAAACGATGAGACTTTTCGAGCGCCTCTTTGGAGGCGCGGGCGGCGGTTTCCTGCTCTGGGGTGGTAAAGAAAATGGCGGTACGATACTGGCTGCCGAAGTCCGGGCCCTGGCGGTTGACCTGGGTGGGATCGTGATTCTCCCAGAAGACGTCGAGCAGCTTTTCGTAGGCGAGCTTGGCGGGATCGTAGGTGACTTCTACTGCTTCGGCATGGCCGGTGCGGTCAGTGCAGACTTCCTTGTAGGTTGGATTGCTGGTTTGGCCGCCGGTATAGCCTACGCGAGTGGAGATGACGCCGGGCAACTGGCGGAAGGTGGCTTCGACTCCCCAGAAACAACCTGCGGCAAAAATGGCTTTTGACATTGCTGTGGCTCCATTATTTATTAAAGGATTGATTGTATTGGATGCTGGGACGGGGAGAAAGTCACAAGTGGGGGATGGCCCGGACAAAGCAAACCTCACCACAGAGGCACAGAGACATAGAGAAAACCTCGAATCAGATTAAGAACATGCGTAAAAAGTTGGTGAAAGCTGGCGTTGGACGCCGGATTCGGTGCTATAGTGGCTGGCCGCTGCTTGGCCGGGCGACGGAAGCTACTTCTGGGTGGGAGCTTTAGATGAAACGCGAATCTCTTGGGCAGTTTATGGGCAAAGTTCTGGGAATGGTGGCAGTGGCCGCAATGGCGGTCAGCGGAGCATGGGCGGCCAGTAATGGGAAGATCGTGTACAGCTTTACCGGTTCGGGGGACGGCGGCGATCCGGCCGCCAGCTTGGCTTTCGACGCCACGGGTAATGGTTATGGCACGACAGTGAATGGCGGTGCGTTCGGGTTCGGCACCGTGTTTGAACTTAAGCGTCTTTCGGGTGGGAAGTTTCAGGAGACGGTTTTGTATAGCTTTACGGGAGGCTCGGACGGAAAGAATCCTTACGGCGGCGTGATCTTCGATGGGGCTGGCAATCTTTACGGAACGACGGTTTCCGGGGGCAGCGGTGGAGTGTGCTCGGGCGATGGCTGCGGAGTGGTCTTTGAGCTCACTAATAGCGGTGGCAACTGGACGGAAACCGTGCTTTACAACTTTACCGGTGGCAATGATGGATCTGGTCCGGGCGGAGGTGTGGTGTTTGACAAGTCCGGGAATCTTTACGGCACTACCCCTGACGGCGGCCAGTTTAGCGACGGCGTTGTATATGAGCTGTCGCTCCAGGGCGGCGCGTGGAAGCAGACTGTGATCCATGCCTTCACTGGCGGCAACGATGGGGCGGTGGGATCGCTCGGCTCGTTGTTGCTCGACGCAAGCGGGAATTTCTACGGCGTGTCGGAACTCGGTGGGGCGCATGCAGCCGGGACGGTGTTCCGGCTGTCCCCGCTTGCTGGAGGCAAATGGAAATTCACCACGCTCTACGGTTTCGGCGGCCAGCCCGATGCTGCGTTCCCTTATGGTGGCCTGATTACCGATGGAAAGAATAACTTCTACGGCACGACTTACTATGGAGGCACGAATGGGGTTGGAGCCGTCTTTAAGCTGGACCTAACCGCGAAAAAAGAAAGCGTGCTCTACAGCTTCGCGGAAGGAACGGATGGTGGCTATCCAACCAGCACGTTGGTGTTTGACACTGTAGGAAATCTGTATGGCACGACCTCGATGGGAGGCGTTCCTGCATGCGATTGCGGGACGGTGTTTGAGCTGAGTCCGGTGCGGGGGCAGGATACATGGACAGAGACCGTACTTCACCGCTTCAAGGAAAAGCCTGACGGTGGGTATCCCTACTATGGGCTGACTGCCGATCCTTCCGGCAATCTGTTTTCTACTACTGCATCCGGGGGGAACAGCGAGGCCGGGATTGTTTTTGGGTTCACGCCGTAGCCTGCAAGAAACAACGATTATGCAAGCGCGTGCCGGGAAGGCTCTTCCCTATAGGGAGCAGATATGCCCGGGACCTGCAATGAAGCTAGTCGGCCCGCTTGCTGCTGGCTGGCTGGGACCTTGGCTTCGGCTGGGGCTTCGGTTTGTTCTGGCCCTTGAGATTGAGCGCCACTGCGGCGCGGATGAGATTCTTCAAGGCCGCCTCATCGACCTTGTCGCCCTCGTGGATGTCGATGGCGCGCCTGACGTTCCCCTCAAGGCTGGAGTTGAATAGACCGGAAGGGTCCTTGAGCGCTGCTCCCTTGGCAAATGTCATCTTGACGACGTTCTTGTACGTCTCTCCGGTGCAGACGATGCCGCCGTGGGAGAAGACGGGAGTTCCCGGCGAGGTCGCCCTGACCCACTTCAACTCTTCGACAATCTCAGGGTCTGCCTGGTGGATGATGGTGCGCACTTTCGCCAGCATCTTCCCGCGCCAGTCGCCAAGTTCCTTGATCTTCTGGTCGATGAATGCAGAGGCAGATTCCATGGGGTCGGGCCTTTCCGTGTACATCTCGAACTCTCGCACCAACTTTAGCTGCGCTCAGCGTGACCTGCAACAGCCGTAAGCGGAAGCTACAAAGCCACGCGAGCGCGTCGAAACATTCTAAGCGCCATCAACGTGCCTACCAGAGCTGGAAGCGGAAGAATGAAAACTATGAGAACGCCGCATAGAAACTGTGTGTTGAAACAACGTGATCCTTGCGGGGGATGGCCGCATAGCAATGACACCACAATACAAACGACCAGCAGAAAATGTGGTGACAGCAGCAACACGCCCATAATCCGTTTGCCCGCACCCATCTTCCGCCAGGATCGACAGGCGGCATAGACCACCCCGCCGAACGCCAGAATAATTAGACAAAGCAGCAGCAAGATCGAGCGCATGCAGGCACTATACGAAGGACGGGCGGGCCCATTCAAGCCAGGGTTCTTGGGAGTCCTTATGGCACCTAACGCCTGACCATCGTTGTGATCTCCTGAATCACGAACATTACTATGACGGCCAGCACCGCCAACGGGGGAACCGCTCGGCGCAGCGTTAATAGGTCTAGCCTGTAGGTTGCATAGAACCGAGGAGGCAACCTGTAGGCAGCAACCGGTCGCAGTCGATTACCGGCACCGGCCAGGGCGCTCCGTAAGGATAATTGCGTCCGGCGCAGATCCCGGCCAATAGCCGCCGGTAATGGAGGAATCGAAGGTAAACGCAATTGGTACTTACTGGCCCTGTGAACGGGAGCGCTGGCGCTTCGCATGACCCGCAACGACCGCGTCCGGACGATCCGCAATTTTCGACCTGCGGTACTGGTAGCCAGCTCTGTTGAAACTGACAGCTTCCGTGTAGTAGTTCGGAGTCTTGCGTTAGCCTTCCGAGTGGCGTTGAGGAGACGGCTGTGTATCTGCCTTAAAGTTCGGCGGGGGGAGCTTGTCAGGTGCGCCCGAAATCTCGGACGCAGTGCCGCAGTTCGGATTTCCGCGCCGGCAGTCCTCAGCGTGCTTGCCAGTCGAGTTCCGACGCCACGGACGTTCTCGATTGTCCGAATAGCCCGACGATTAAGAAAAGCAGCCACACGGATACGACGCTGGGCAACCTCCGACAAGAACCCGGGACCTGCCGGACCATCATCGTCGAGCGCCGCCCGTACTCCGATGCCCGGAACATATATGTCATCGAATGTTGGAGTTTCCTTATTGTTCTGCTCTTTGCCAACTTCGTTCGGCCGCTCGTCCTCTATTGGTTTCATGCCACAGGGTCCCTTCTGAGATGCCTACAAGACCTGGAACTAAACCCAGTGGCGCCGGGGGATGACTCAAACAGAACTCGAATTGAATCGCCGATTCGATTGTCTGGTTTGCGGTTGGGTTGCACGTACCAAAGAAAGAATTCCACTACATCGCGCCAGGTTGCCTAAGACGGGGAGATATCCCGCGCGCCGGCGCCTGGGGCAGGGAGGTTTGTCACGATACTCATACTCGTACTGGTCTTAGCTCTCTTTCGTCGCCGTCGTCACCTGGCTGCGCAAGAAAATGAGCCAAGACGAACCCAAGTCTTCATACCCCAGATAATCTCACCTGCCTGGGGACGGCCATCTGCCCTCTCCCAGGGCATTCGCTGAATGTTCCGGGCTTTCCATTTGACGTCTGCAAGCTGGGTTTCCTTACGTACAGGATTTCGCCGAGTTCGCCTACAGCCCTTTCCAACTCCTTGATACTCGGCAAGTTTTATTCTGCGGAATCAAGGTATTTTCGGCAATGAAAATGCTACGTCTACATCGCTGGGCCGTTTCGCCGATTGGAGGCGCATCATCATCATGGCGCAAGATGGCACGAGGCAATACAAGGCTTGGGTCGAACTCGCAGGAAGGGCTTCCAAAGAAACTGACCCCGAGAAGCTGATGCGGATCATCGAAGCGCTGTGCCGCGCACTCGACGAGCGGGAAACAGTTCCGGCCGGTGCGCAGGTCAGGCCAACGCGTTCGGCTGGTTCGTAGTCTGCATCCGCGCCGCTAAGCTGTCTGTGCTTCTCGGGTTTCGCGTCTGTCAGGCTGTGATTGCACAGACGAGAGCGGCTTTCCCTCCAAGAGTTCGTTCAGTTCGTGGACGAGAGCCCCAAACTTCATCTGGTCTTTCTCAGCTTCGATCTCCGCAACCAAGTCCAGTATCCGTTGTTGTTTATCCCGATTAACGGGCATGACTCTTTCTCCATCGGTCGGAATTCGAGCCATTCCCTTCGCCAAGACAAGCTGCTGCGTCGCAAGCCTGCGTAGTTGTTCTGCATGTTCGTGCAAAGCCGACCGGAGTTCCGCGAGGACTTCTGCAAAGTTAGTGGTTTTTGACGCTGTAGCCAGAATGCAGAGTTCGCGGATTTGTTCTTCAAGGCGACGAGATGGCACGAACCGGAGATTGCGGCATCGCAAGGCAAGGAGTCAATACTGCGTTTCTGGTAGACGTTCTAAGGTAGAACTCCGTCTATCAACAACATTGGTGCTGCTCAGAAGGCACGCTGAGCGCAGGTAATCAGGTAATGAAGACAAGCAAAGGCTGCCTGCTTTGGAGTGTTCAAACATTAGGATTGCAGAACACCAGTGGATTGTAGCCTGAGTCGTTTCTCTTTGGCTTCCAGGACGTCGTTCAACTCACGAACAAGCTCAATCATCTCGCAGGAATCTTCTTCGACAGCGATTTGCCGGCATAATTCAACCATGCGTTGCCTTTCTTCGTTGGTCATGGGCCAGTTCATCCCAACTAGGATTAACCCCAGTGTTCCACCTTTGTTTCTGTTTGTGATGGTACCTTCGCGCTACATTGCAAACGGTATGTTCAGCTTTTCCTGTAGGCGGATAATGGATTCCCGTGGAAGCTGCCAGCATCGATGAACGCATTCCGTGAACCTGTGCGCCAAGGCTGTCTCTGCATCTTAAGGAAGTTAGTCTCAAGCGCGTGCAAGGAGGCAAGATGAAAAAACCAGAGTTGACCGATGTGGGTTGGCTTGGGCCGAAGGACGAAATGGACCGGGCCAGTCATCACTTTGGCAGGTGCTCAGAGTGCCACGAGATTATTTGCGTCGAAAAGGCCGTGACCGATGGGCCGAGTACCCTGGGGCAAACCAGCCAACGGCTTTTTGAAGCGTTTCGTAGACACGCCGACCTGACACATTTCGACGCCGCGAAGCAATCCTAAACCACGCGGCACAAGAGGTCGACTTGGAGGACCTTTCGCTATGCGCACATCCGTGGAACGGCGTACCGTCAATCTGTCTGCTTATCCGGATCTGGTAGTCATCTATCTTGGGATGCGAGTGAATCGCATCGCCGGAATCAAGACACTGCTAGGCTTTGGGCCGAAGATTTCTTCTTCTGCTGCGGCACAGCCCGACGGGTTGCTGCGGCACGAGACAATCATCTACTCGTTATTGCCCATGCATATTGGCATGCGCCAATACTGGCGTGACGTAAATTCACTGTTGGAGTGGACGCGTTCCGACCCGCACCGGCAGTGGTGGCAGAGCTTTTTGAAAGACTCCGGCGGAACCGGGTTCTGGCACGAAACCTATTTTCGACGCGGGGGCATCGAGGCGGTTTACGACGATGTACCGGAAAACATCGGCTTAATGGCGTTTGCACCCGAAGTACCGGCTCGCGGACCGATGTTTGGCGCAGCCGCGAGGGCCGAAAAGGAATTTGGAGAGCGCCCCGTACTCTCCGAGGAAGAGATCTATGGGGAGCCAGAAACATAACGGCAAATACGCCCAAAACAAGGCGTTAGTCTGAGATACCTGCAAGACGCGGAGCCAAACCCAGTGGCGGGGGGTGCTCAAACTGAACACCATTCGGACTGAATCGCAGATTGCTTGGTTTGCGGTTGTGTTGCTCGTACCAAAGAAAATTCCACTACATCGCGCTACGTTGCCGAGACGGAGATCCCTACATTCTCCACGCCGCTATTTCAGGTGTTCATTTGCTGCTCCCGAGACTGGCGAAGTCGTTGCCGTCCAGCGAGTCAGCTTGCAGAAGCGCTAAGAAAGATCGGCTTCACCATTGCTTCAATCTTGGCGGCCATCTGTTCGGCGGGGATGCGGTCGGGGTTCTGAAACCAGCGGCGCGCGGCTCCGAAGACGGCCCAGGCCGCGGTGGTCGCCAGCAGTGCCGCATCAACACCGGGTGCCATCCCATGATGCGCAATGCCTTCCTTGAACATGCCCTCGACGACCGGGATGATGGAGCCTTCGAGCGGTATCCGAGCCAACTGACCGGGGCAGCTTGTGGCCTCAACGAGATAGTCGCAAACGCCGAGCGCAATGGCGCGCAGTGCTCCGTCGCAGTCGGTAAAGGAGATGCCACGGCGCTCTATCAGATTGCGGAACCGGACGTCTGTCATCGCTTGCAGCAGCGCATCTTTATCGGGGTAGTGGAGGTAGAACGTGGCCCGGTTTAGGGTGGCCTCGGTCGCAATCTCTTGAATGGAGATATCGTCGAAGCTCTTTTGAGTCAGTAGCTTGGCTAAGGCCTCCATCAGCATTTGGCGGCTGCGCCGGATGCGCGGATCCGTGGTTTCGACCGTGCTGTCAGTTTGGAGACTCTGGGGCATTGTATTTCTAATTATATCTCTAATCTTTGCGGCAAAAGATACTTAAACGACACTCGTCAATTTACGTGAATCGACATATGTCGTTTAAACATCAAATGACGCAAAGGAGATTTGGTTCCATGTCCACGCTTCTTCACATCGATTCGAGCCCATTGTATGGGCGGTCCGTTTCGCGCCAGCTTACGGGTGCGTTTGTGACACAGTGGAAGTCTTCCCACGCGGATGGAAAGGTCGTCTATCGCGACCTAAACGCAACGCAAATCCCGCCTGTCAGCGCCGAATGGGTGGGAGCCGCGTACACCCCGGAAGCAGCGCGCACCCTACAGCAAAAGGAGTTGCTTACGCTTTCGGATTCCTTGGTTGCTGAACTCGAGCAGGCCGATGAGTACATCTTCGGCGTACCGATGCATAACTTCGGTGTGCCCTCGGTGCTCAAGCTCTGGATCGACCAGATTGCGCGTGTCGGCAGAACCTTTTCCTACGGGGAGGGAGGGCCGAAGGGCCTGATTATCGGCAAGAAGGCGACCTTCATCATCGCAACGGGCGGGATCTACGACGCCCAGACGCAGAGGGCCTCGTTCAATTTTGTAGAGCCGTATCTGCGCTCAGTCTTTGGCTTCCTCGGGGTGAAGGACGCGACCTTCCTCACCGCAGGGGGGACCAGCGCGCTGAACCAGGGGCATGACCGGAACACGTTTCTTGCACCACATCTTCAGGCCGTGCAGACGCACGCGCAGACTTTCTAGAGAGGACACTCATGAAAACTATTTCAATTGTTGCTCGCTATCTACTAGGCCTAATGTTTACGGTCTTTGGGTTGAACGGATTTCTCAACTTCATCCACCAGCCGCCCCCGGCGAATCCGCTGGCAATGCAGTTCTTTGTTGCCGTCAGCGTATCGCATTTTGCTGCGTTCTTTTTCGCAGCGCAGGTTCTTGGCGGACTGCTGCTGCTCTTCAGCTACTGCGTGCCACTTGCGCTGACAGTGTTGGCGGCGGAGCTCTACAACATCCTTGCGTTTCACTTGACGCTTGCGCCGGCAACCATTGCTCCGGCTCTAGTGGCCTCTGTACTGTGGGTACTGGTCTTCCTTCAGTACCGCGAGAGCTTCAAGGGCATCTTCAACGCGAAGCCTGTGACGCAGGCATAAATTGCTTCGTGGTATGGGAGGCGGAAGGAATCCGCACAACGATCGACGCGATGCGGACTGGCACTGTGACGGCGAAGGCGGCCTAAAGCAACGGCCGGTGACCCACTCAAGCCCGCAACAGCGCCTTGGGAAAGCTTGGTCTGTCCCGAACTTTCGCGTCTCCGTATTTATCATCACCGAACGCCAGACATTAACCAGACGTTAATCAGAAACTCTCTAAGCGCGACGGGTAGAATGCCGACATGAAACCCATCCCTTTGCCGACGCAGCTGCGTCTGGTGGCGGCAGGCTACGCTGTAGTGCTTGCGACTGCCGCACTCCTCGTCTATATGCGTCACCTGCTGTACGTCAATCACCCTGAAGATGTCGCGGCGGCAGGCGGGATGTACGCCGCCGGCGACTGGATGCTGGAGATCTTCATTGGCTGCATGTTGCTGGTTCCGACTTTTGTGCTGGCGCTGGTTGTCCGCAAATCCGAAGCCCTATACGCCCACTATTCCAGAGTCCTGCTGGGCCTGAGTCTGACTGCACCGCTTTGCCTGGGAGTGCTGAGTATCCCGGCCGTGAACCAGGGGACAATGCTCCTGGGCTGGATTTGCCTGGATCGGTTGCTCTGCTCGCCGATCGTGATGGTGGGACTGATAGTCAGCCGGTTGCTGGCAGGGTATGACCAGGCGAAACGCTTGACTCTGTACGCGCTACTGATCGAGGTCTTGACGTTGGCTCTCGCAGCAGCGCTGCTTCTATTCTCGGCGAAAGCCCACCGAGGCTAGGACAGGGCGTTGTGTGGGCACCCGCCGATTTGTGATCCATCAGAGGCGCGTTGTCTAAAACGGATGGTTGGCAAGTTTGAGCGTCACGTACGCTGTGGCCTTGGACACCAATCCAAAGACGAACGGGTCGTTATTATTGAGATTGTCACACCAACGGCCGGGCTGATCGCAGCAGCCGCCATCATTACCCGGTACCTGGCCTTCGTAGTTCCCCAGGAATCCGCCCCATATGTCAACTTCCGGTTGCGACTTACAGCAATCCTGCATGGTCAGAACGCCGGTGTCCGGAATCCCGATCAAGGCAAAAGAATTCGAATCTGTGCCGCAGTTGCCGAACGGGGCAGACCCAGACACAACGCCGATGGAATTAAAGTAGTCCCTCCACATTTGAGTACCCAGCTTCGATTGGGGGACCACATTCTGCGGGAATTGGTTAACATTGCACGCGGTCGCGGGATCGGCAACATAAATGTCGAAGTTGGGAGTCGCGGTGACATCCGCGTCAAGATCGAAAGCGATGAGCTTCCGCTCGGCGGAAGTCAAGTGTTGCGTGTAATACGTGGAGCCGAGCAATCCGATTTCTTCCCCACCAAACCAGATGTAGCGCAGGCGATTAGTCGTGGAAGTCTTTGCCAGTTTCAGGGCAATCTCCAGAATGGTTGTCGAGCCTGAGGCGTTGTCCAACATGCCCGCACCGAAGATTGAGTCGAGGTGCCCCTCAATAATGACGGTATGGTTGGGATCTCCGAAGGGTGACTCGGCGATCAGGTTGTAATCCGTACCAGATGTAGGCTGCGTGCGAATATCAATGTGTATCTGGGGTGCGTTGCCGGATGTGAATCGTCGCAGCAATTCCGAGCCTACGCCGTAAGAGGCAATACCGACCACGGGGATACTCGCTTGGCGAGTGAGTCGAGCTGAGAAAACGGTAGAGTGATCGCTCAGATCCGCAAACTCGCCGAGTTGACCGTGCTCCGCGTCGGGCGTGTTATAGATAACGACCGCAGAGGCGCCCACCGCTTGAGAATTAGCCACCTGCACATCAAAATTGCACGTTCCTCGCTCCAGCAAGGCAATGTTGCCGGGTAGGAATCCGCCAAAATCACTCCGGAGACAACCATCGCCCAAGCCGCCGGCAGGTTGTATCGAGGCAGTGACTGTGCCGCTCCCGGAAAGCCTTGCAACCGACCAGTCGCGCATCAAAACATAATTCTCGTCGGAGGTACTGAACTCAGGTACACCAACAACTTGGGTAGCTTCGTATTGATAGGACTGAACAGTCACCTTATAGCCAGCTTTCTGCACCAGACCGGCCACGTACGCTACCGATGCTTTGTAACCTGAAGTGCCGGTATCGCGGTTACCATGGCCGTCGGGTCCGGGATTTTGGTCTGCGATCCGCTGAAATTGGGCAAGGTGTTGCCAGAGCTCGGACGGACGAATGCATTCCAGAAGCCTTTCCGGAGTGTCGTTTACTCGCGTCTGGCAAACTTGAGCAGAGGGTGCCGCATGGCGGATGACTCTTTGCGCAACGCCGTCGAGCAGACTGTCGTCTATCTGCGCTGCAAGCAGCGGCTGCAAAACGCAAAGCATGACTGCGCAGATGATGCAGAAACCGAGATTCTTTCGCGTAACGCTAGTTTTCAGTGTGATCATTGGCCCCCCTTTTGGAACCCAGTTAGCTTACACCAGGAAAACCTGGGCTGCCTGGGGAAACCTTGGTGGTGGCCCGTTCAAGCCCGGTTTTGGCTTGAGTGGTGATGTTCACACGTCACAATCACGAGGCCGATCTTCTCGAAATCAGTCGTCGAACCACATGGCCTTTCCACATCCACAATCCCGTAAGAACCATCACCGGAATGAAGACAAACCGGGTCGCGGGTGCATAGTCTGGAAGTCTTTCAAACGGACTGTAGATATAACCGAGTATCGGAACGCTAAAGACGATGTGAATCCAGCGAACGATCGAACGTTGGGTGGCATCTCTCATGACTGGATCTATCCTCCCGCCATTGTTCCCGCTAGACCCTCAGCGATCCACGGAACGCCCTCGCGGCATAGTAAGATTCCGCGCCGTTGTGGTACACGAAAACCGTGTCGAAGCGGCGATCGCAAAAGAGGGCGCCGCCGAGTTTTCTGATCTCAGCAGGCGTTTTCACCCAGCTCGACGTTTTCGTATCGAACTCTCCAAGTGTCTGTAGCTGCCGATATTGCTCTTCGGTTATGAGCTCAATGCCCATGGCAACTGCCATGCTGATCGCGTCATCTTTCGGTTTATGTTCTTTTCTTGAGTCCAAAGCTTCGCGGTCGTAGCAAAGACTTCTGCGACCTTTAGGGCTTTCCTCTGAACAGTCGTAAAAAACGTATTCGTCGGTCTTTTTGTCATGAGCAACTACGTCCGGTTCACCGCCCGTTCTTTCCATTTCACTGAGGGACCACAGTTTTTCAGGATTGGCTTCCAGTTTTGCCTGGACTTTGGCCCATTCGAGACCCTTGTGGAGATTCATGTTTTTTTCAAAACGGGTTTTCAATGATCTAAGCAGTTCTGCATGTTGTTCTGACGACAACTTCTTCTTGCCGCTCGCAGCTTTGGCTATCGCCATGGTTTTTTGCGACCTCCATTCATTCTTTTCGCGCCGCCTGAGGCGGCCAGCTGGGTGATTCAACGCCGAACTGTTTGGCGTACTCCGCGTTCAGTCGCTGCCAGCCAAACTTCATCGCCTCGGGCCCAACAATGCGGCCGATGGGAGTTCCGCTGAGCAGGTGATCCAGAACATCGAGACAAATGTGCCACCCGGCAGCACCCATTGCGATGAAGCGGTGACCGATGTTGGTCCACAGCGTCAAGCGCGTTCCGCCGCCAGTAGGTTCGAGTTCCCACCGCATATCGAAGCCACCCCAGTTGTACTCAAGCACCTCGGGAGCGTCCGCTCTCGTGACTTTTGTTTCGGTAACGCGCGGCGCGGGCGCTGCCACCGTGGTGAGCTTCACCGTGGTTCCAACCGTACCCAGGTTCCCATCAGCGTCGAAGGGCGCCCACTCCCGCAGATGCGCCGGGTCGGTTATCGCCTCCCAGACTTTTTCCGGCGAGTGGCGCAGTTCACGGACGAGAATGAGCGTCCACTTTTCTCCATCCTTTCGTACCTGCGCTCCGCTGGCCGGACCCGGTATGTACTGCGAGCGAGCGAGCATCTTCTTCTCCTTAGCCTGACCAGCGTGCCAGCTGGGTGAGCTGAATGAGGTTGCCGCAGGTGTCCTTAAGCATCGCAATGGTCGAGCCGGTCACGTCGGTGGGCGTCATGGTGAACTCGGCGCCGCTGGCCTTGATCCGCTCGTAGTCGCCTTTGACGTCGTCGGTGAAGAACATGATCGCGGGTTGTCCCTGTTGAAAGATCGCCTGCTGATACGCTTTGGCTGCGGGGTTGTTATTCAGCGCCAGCTGCAGTTCAGTGCCGTCCGGCTCCTGGGGCGAGGCCACGGTCAGCCAGCGAAATGGGCCCTGACTGAAATCGGCTTTCTTGGCAAAGCCCAGTACCTCTGTATAGAAGCGGAGAGCCTTGTCCTGGTCGTCCACGTATACGCTGGTCACTTTGATTTTCATTTCAGTTCTCCTTCGTGACGTCGCGGTTCGGGCCGCGTCGTCTTCTCTCCTTAGTCTTCTGTTTCTTTGGTCTTGCTGATCCATTCGGACGTTGATTCATGCGATCGAGGTGGCGTTCGAGAGCATCCAGGTGGCTGGACCAGAACCGGCGGAACTGGGCTAGCCAGGCATCCATCTCTCGAAGTGGTTCTGGCTTCAGCCGGTAGAGACGGCGCTGTGCGTCCACCGTGGATTCAACGAAACCGGCGTCGCGCAGCACTCGCAGGTGCTTTGACACGGCCGGCTGCGACATACGCAGCTGGCGCTCGATCTCTCCCACCGACTGTTGGGACGAGACCAGTAGGCTCAATATCGCGCGGCGGTTCGGCTCCGCGATGATTTCGAACACAGATTCCACTCTCTTCGTATACTCTACAGGGCATATACGTGTCAAGGCATGTAAAGATGGGGAGCCCAGGCAACGATTTGAGTCGGCGGGATTGGCTTAACCCAAATACAATTGCGTTTCTCAGTCGCGATCCCCGGAATGTGTGGCTCGCGTCGGCTTCCCCGCAGGTCGGAAGTCCAGGTCTCGCATTTGTTTTGTCATGTGTAGATCGCGCTGCCAGTTTAGGTGCTTTCGGCGTCCCGCACGGCTTTTGCAGGATTCAGGGACGCCTTGACTCCTGGCTGTGCGGGCCATGGACGTGTATAATTGCGCGACGTTGGTGAAACCCGGCTAATTTCGTTTTACCGTAGGAGAAGAGATCGACCGGCGTCTACGATGTTGATTGCCCAACCCAGTGCCCAAACTTAGGAGACGATGTGGAAAGTTCAGTGAAAAATCATTTCGCAGACACTTCCGTCCGGACGTTTGTCCGCGCCGCGGCTACCGCTCTTTGCTTGCTTCTGGCGGTCGCATTCTCGACTGAAACGGCGTTCGCTCAGACCGGATTTACGGGAATTTTTGGTGGCGGCCCGTTTTACAAGAACGCGGGCCCCAACATCACGGAAATAGAGAACTCCGGGTTCAGCGAAGCTATTGTGTGGAGTGTCGAAGTCAATAGCACTGGAGACTTGAATTTCAATGGAGAGTTTCCATTGACCTCCAACGGGGTCTATATCGGCAATCAGACGCATCCCGATTTTCCTGGGAACATGGCGCAATTGAAGCAAGGGACGGTCAAGAGGGTTACGTTCAGCGTCGGCTCATCCAACTTTGGAGACTGGCAGGACATCACCGCCCTCATCAATGCGCAGGGAACCGGCCCTAACAGCATCCTTTACAAGGATTTTCAGGCTCTGAAGGCTGCGATCCCAGCTCTAGATGCCATCGACTTCGACGATGAGAACAGCTATAACTCTCCGACCACGATTGCGTTTGGGGTCATGCTCGGTAATTTGGGTTACCACGTAATGCCCGACCCGTACACCAACAACAGTTATTGGACGAATGTGGTGGCGCAGATTAACACTCAACTGGCGGGCACAGTCGACGGAGTACACCTCCAGGCCTACGCCGGTGGCCAGGGAAACAATCCCTGCGTGGGATGGAATTTCGGGAGCGTTCCAGTGTTCCCCGGTTTGTGGGACAAGAACGATACTCCGGCCCAGGTGCAGAGCATCATGAGCGGCTGGCACAGCCAGTGCGGCATTATCGGCGGATTCATGTGGCTTTACGACGATTTCGTGGGCAATGGCCTGGCGGCGCAATATGCCAACGCGATCAATACCGCAGTTGCCACGAGCGGTTTCACGCTTTCCGGACCGAGCAGCTTGTTCTTAAATCAGAGAGGAAAGACCGGCGCCGTAATCACCATCGTGCCCGAGAACGGATTTAATGGCCAAGTGACGCTGAGTCTTTCTCCGCTGCCAAAGGGGGTCAAGGGAGGATTCAAAGGGCAAGGCGACAGCCGAAAAATGGGGTTCGTGGCCGATTCTACGGCCGCCACAGGATTGTTTCCCGTAACCGTGACTGGCACTTCGGGAAACATCACGCAAAATCTTACCTTTACCCTCGCGGTTAGCGCAGCCGTCGGCCAAACCGGAGTGGGCACGCAGGTAGATCTTTCGTCGGAGTTTGTGGTGTACGGAATCTACCAGGATGGGAGCAAGTATTCGACGGGAGGCATCGATGGCCTTGGGTACTCATACTCGGCGAACCTGCTCACCGGGTCGCGTGTCCTTGATGGCGTGCTGTTCGATTTCGGTCCTGCGAATGAACCGGATGTCGTTGCTTGCAGTGGCCAAACCATTTCGCTGCCACAAGGCCAGTTTTCTGATCTTGTGCTGCTTGGAACGGGGGTGAATGGGAACCAAATGAGCCAGACTCTCATCGTCCACTACAGCGACGGTACGAGCGCGCAAGTTGTCCAAGATTTCAGCGATTGGTTCACCCCGCAAAACTTTGCCCGCGAGTATGAAGCGGTGGGCATGCAATACCGAAACTTTGACGACGGCACCAAGGACAAGCGAACGTTCAATCTGTATGCGTACCTGTTTCCTTTGAATCGGAATAAGGTTGTGCAGAGCATTACCTTACCCAACAATCCGAACGTTGTGATCCTGGCGTCGACTTTGTTGACTACGAAAGCGGCGAATTGAAATCGGCGAGTCGCTTGCGCCCGAGGTTGCCTATGCGCACATCGCCGACTACTTCGATGGTCTAATGGATCGAGCAAGCATCTCGCAGCTTGACACTTGCTTGATTTGAGACAAATTGCCAGGTCTTAGTTCCGGCCCTCAGACCGGTTGACGTGGGCCACATTCCGCAATAGACTCCGGTAACGGCCTTTCTCCCGGGGCCGGCTTGAGGTTCTGTGACCCTAACCCTTCCACTGCGTGGGATTTCCCGGCATGCCTTGCTGTTGTGTTTGGCGTTGCTGCTGGCTCCATTCCTGCGCGCGGCGGTTGGCAGTGCGGCGTTTACTCCACAGTCACGGTTGGGTTACAGGATCGGGGATCAGTGGGAGCCGGCGATCGCCGCCGATGGATATGGTCATGTGTACGTTCTTTATCCGCAATACGGACGACTGCTGCCGGGGATAAACAGTCCGTTGCCTTCGATGACCTTGCTGGTCAGCGACAATAACGGGGCCACGTGGCAGCCGCCGCGCGAGATTACTTCGCATCTCACGGGTCAGTTTGATCCCCAGATAGTGGTTGATCCCGCCGATCATCGGACGGTGTATGCGGCTTGGCTGCAGAACCGGAACACCGACGCAGTGGTGGCCAAGTCGGTGGACTTCGGCCAGAGCTGGTCGGTGGTGATTGCGGACCGTGATGGCGAAGACGCGGACAAGCCAGTGCTGGCGGTGCGGGGCAAGGACGTGTATCTCGCCTTCAATCGGGAGCGGGAGATGCGAATCGCGGTATCGCACGATGCCGGTGTTACATTCACGGTCGGCGATGTAGATCCAGAATTGAACCTGATACGCGCCCTGGGCGGCGGAGCTACGGTGGACGGTGAGGGCGGCGTTCACGTTGCCTGGGCTGGGTATGTCCGCCGTGCGGCAAAGAGCCAGGTGGGCTTGTACATCAGCAACTCATCCGATGGCGGCAAGAGCTGGGCCACGATCCAGATGGCGACTTCCAGCGTAGGTCCGGACTGCTCGGCGTTTCGCTGCGAGTGGGGATTTCTGGGGGCGCAGATTACGGTTGTCTCCGACGCCGCGGGCACGCTGTATGCATTATGGAATTCGGGCACTCGCTATGAGGCGCCGCAAAGAATCTATTTCGCTTCTTCCACCACCGCGGGAGAAACGTGGTCAGCGCCCGCGGATGTATCGCCTGCAGCCCGCGGTGTGGAGCACGCGTTCCCGGCGTTGGTCGCCGGGGAAGCTGGCGACGTGCGCATTGCCTGGATGGACACACGCCGCGCGCCGCTCTGGAACACGTTTTATCGCAGCTCCACTAACGGCGGCGCGACCTGGTCAGCGGAATCGCGGCTTTCAAATTATGTTCCGGGATATCGCTACATTCGGTCGAAGGGATACAGCTTCCCGTTTGGCGATTATTTCGAGATGGGCATCGACAATCAGGGCCGCACTCAAGCGGTATGGGGCGAAGGGCTCAACTTCCGCTCTCCTGGCTCGATCTGGTACAGCAGCGGCAGGTGAGCTATCCAAGCTTGAGCGTAGTCGTGCCTTTCGCAGCATGGAGGTCCTCCAGTGGCGAGAATCTTTGGGCGGAAATGGGTCGGAGTTTTGTTTTTCGTCGCGGTTACGATCACAGCGCGCGCTCAGACGTTCGACACCCTCGTGAATTTCGATGGGCCCAATGGCGATGCATCCTACACGTCACTCGTCCAAGGAACCGATCGCGACTTTTACGGAACCACCTACTATGGCGGAACTTACAATGTGGGCAGCGTATTCAAAGTTGCTTCCGACGGAGCACTGACGGGTTTGTACAGCTTCTGCCTTTTCTGCACATCTGGTTACTATTCGTGGGCTCCGCTGCTGCTGGCCGAGGACGGGAACTTCTACGGTACGGCTTACTCTTCACAGAACAATCAAGGGACAGTGTTCAGGATCACACCGGGCGGCGCTATCACTACGTTGCACAGTTTTGTGTGGCTGGACGGGGCTAAGCCAATGTCTGGTCTGACTCAAGGCGCCGACGGCAGTCTTTATGGCACAACAGCCTTTGGCGGAAACTACGGGTTGGGCACGGTTTTCAGAATCAACCCACAGGGCGCTGAGACAGTACTCTACAGCTTTTGCGCCGGAGGGGTGCCATGTAGCGACGGCCAGAGCCCTGAGGGCGCATTAGTGCAAGACGCCGCCGGCAACCTCTACGGGACAACTCCTTTTGGAGGTCTCGCAGACCCCAACGCCGGTACCGTGTTCAAAATCACGCCCACTGGCAAGTTCACCACTCTCTACCGATTTTGCAGCGAAAACCGCTGCTTCGATGGCGCGTATCCCTATGGCGGGCTGTTTCAGGCTTCGGATGGTAATTTCTACGGGACGACTTATATGGGCGGAGTCTCCGACGATGGGACCATTTTCAAAATAACTAGAGCAGGTGCGCTCACGGTCGTGCACAGCTTCGATCTGACCGACGGTGCGCTGCCCAGTGGCAGTCTCACACAAGGAACCGACGGAAACCTGTACGGAACGACAAGTAACGGAGGAACCGGTAACTGCACTTCAGGTTTCGGGCCTGGGTGTGGGACCGTGTTCAAGCTGACTCTCGAGGGCACTCTGACCAGTCTGCACAGCTTCGACATGAGCGATGGCGGCGGTCCGCTGGCCGCCTTACTTCAAACCAATGGAGTTTTCTACGGGACGACCGCGGCCGGCGGAGAATTTCCTTGCTCAGGCTACGGTTGCGGAACAGTCTTCAGCCTGGATGTGGGCCTTGGCCCCTTTGTGACCTTTATCCGCGCCGCGGGCAGGGTCGGCCAGACCGGCGGCATTCTCGGCCAAGGGTTCACCGGAACCACCAGCGTGTCGCTCAACGGAACTCCCGCCAGTTTCACTGTGGTTTCCGACACCTTGATACGCGCAACGGTTCCTACGGGAGCGACCACCGGTTACGTCACGGTGACTACCTCGGGCGGTATGCTGACCAGCAATGTACCGTTCCGCGTGATTCGGTAAGACAAGAGCGCGAATTGTGGGGGGCGAAGGTCCTAACTTCCGCTCGCTTCACTCGATCCGGTGAACGAAGAGATTCGAACTGTAGGGCCGCGACAAATAACCGGCAGCAGAGTTTCTCCGGTTAGAATTACTTCATCATGAGGTGGCACGATTCGTGACGACTTGTACATTGCCTACTGATAGGACGTCTGACATTTTCTGGATTATCCTGGTCTTGCTTTCGGGGATCACTTTGCTGGTCAGTCCGACGACCGCGCGATCGCAGAAACAAGAGGTAATCTGGAACGAGCAGGAGAAACCGATCGTCGAACAGTTACGCGGATTGCGCAAATTGCCGGACGATGTTCGTGGCGAAACTAACAGAAAGCTTGCGCTTCAGATTCGCCAGTTGCCTGCGACTGAGAATAAGGTGCGCCTGGCATACAGTCTGGCGACTCGTTCCACCGAAGGCGACTTTGGCCACGATAACTTGCAGGAAGTCGCGAACACGCTAGCGGACGCGCTCAGGCAATTGCCCCAGCCCGACGTTAAGGGCGAGTCGGCGGCTCCTTATGTTGAATTGGCCCAGTTGGAGCGATATGAACACATGCAAGTCTTGTTGGACGCTCCTGCGTACAAGGCGGCCATGGCCAAGCTTGCAGCCGATGACCAGGGGCGACAGCAGGCAAATTTCACTCTGACGGATTTGCAGGGCAAGACCTGGGAGCTTAAGAATCTCCGCGGCAAAGTCGTGTTGGTAAATTTTTGGGCTACCTGGTGTCCGCCATGTCGCAAGGAAATGCCAGACTTGGAGGTGCTTTACCAGCGATTTAGCGGTCAGGGCTTGGTTATTCTGGCGATCTCGGATGAAGATCAGGCTAAGGTTGTGCCGTTCATCAGCAACCACAAGATCAGCTATCCCGTGCTCCTTGATCCGGGCAGGAAGGTCAACGAGCTTTTCCAGGTAGATGGCCTTCCCAAGAGCCTGGTCTATGACCGCGAGGGCAAGTTAGTGGCGCAGTCGATGGATATGCGCACAAGAAACCAGTTTCTGCAAATGTTGGGGTCCGCCGGGTTGCAATGACAGTGCCGTGTGCAGAAGCTTGCACTAATACTAGGGTAAAGAGACCCGTGGATACGAGGCCTCTTGCCCAGTTCAACCAGGCTTGAGATGATCGGTTTGCGTTCGGTCAGCCTTCCCTATTCGCCCGCCGATGAGGACCTCTCGGCGGGTTTTTATTTGGGTTGGGGTGCGGGCCCGGCTAGTCGAGAACCAGGCCATTGGTTAAGTCAGCCAGGCGCGATACGTTGTGCTCCATGCACCAGTTGCGAAGGCCATCCACGATCTTTTCCGTGGCGCAGGGATCCCAGTAACTTGCGGTGCCGATCTGCACTGCGCTTGCGCCTGCCAGCATGAACTCAACGATGTCCACTGGCGTGGAGATGCCACCCATGCCGATGATGGGAATCTTCACGGCTTTGGCTGCGTCATACACCATGCGCAGCGCGATGGGCTTGATGGCCGGCCCGGACAGTCCGGCGGTCACGTTGGCGATGCGCGGCTTGCGGGTCTCGGCGTCGATGGCCATGGCTACGAAAGTATTGACCAGCGAGATCGCGTCTGCGCCGGCCTCCTGCGCCACGTGCGCCATCTGCGCAATACTGGTCACGTTAGGTGAGAGCTTCACGATCAACGGCCGTTTCGAATTGCGGCGGGCGAGCGAGACGACTTCGTCGAGGGAACGGGGATCGCTGCCGAACTGGATTCCTCCGTGCGCGGTGTTGGGGCAGGAAACGTTCAGTTCGTAAGCGGCAATGCCTTCGCCTTCATTCAGGATCTGGATGGTGCGCTCGTAATCTTCGCGGGTATAGCCGAAGATGTTGGCGAGGACTACGATGTTCTGGATCTGACGCAGCTTGGGCAGTTTTTCATCAATAAAGACGCGGGCGCCAATATTCTGTAGCCCGATGGCGTTGAGCATGCCGGCGGCGGTCTCATAAAGCCGCGGCGGGGGATTGCCGGCCATCGGTTCCCTGGACAATCCCTTGACCACGAAGCCGCCGAGCTTGCTGAGGTGGACAATGTCTTCGAACTCGATTCCGTAGCCAAAGGTGCCGCTGGCGGCGATGACTGGATTCTTGAGTTGGATGCCCGCAAAACTTGCGCTGAGGTCGGGATTGCGAGCGCCATTGGGGGATGGAGGCATCGGGAAGTAGTGTACCGCGTGGGCGGCGCGGTTCGGAAAGTCTTTAACCACAGAGAACACAGAGGGTTCCGAATGCTGTGTTAACCTGAAATCACCTTCCAATTTGCTGAACGAGGTTTCGACTTTGGCGTTTCGCCTGCGTAATCAACTCCTACTTCTGGCCACGTTGCCGGCACTCTTCGCCGGATTACTTTTTGCCGATGGCACCCGTACTTGGGAACAATCGAAGTTTGAAGAACTTATCAAAGGAACGACTCAGGGCGTTGCCATTCGCAGCACAGGCGGCCTGGAGCTGGCCCCTGCGTTCAAGTTGTTGGCGACGACTCCGTCGGCCTTCATTTGGTCGATTGCGGCTGATCGCGAGGGCAATGTCTATGCCGCGGCTGGGTCTCCGGCGCGGGTTTATCGGATAACGCCCGAGGGAAAGTCCACGGTGATTTTCGAGCCGCAGGAATTACAAGTGCAGGCGTTGGCGGTAGGCAAGAACGGCGAAATCTTCGCGGCCACGAATCCCGACGGAAAGGTTTACAAAGTTGAGCGTCGCGCTACCCAGAAGGAGAAGAAGGCGGCTGGGGAGAAAGTTTCGACCCTAGATCCTGAGTGGAGTTCGTCAGTCTATTTCGATCCTGGTACCAAGTACATTTGGAACCTCGCGTTCGACGAGGCCGGCAATCTGTATGCGGCCACGGGAGACCAGGGGCAGATCTTCCGCGTGACTCCGAAGGGCGAGCATGCGGTGTTTTTCAAGAGCGACGAATCCCACATACGGGTGCTGGCTTTCGACAAAAAGGGGAATCTGATCGCCGGGTCGGATAGCAGCGGCCTGGTGTATCGGATTTCGCCGAGCGGGGACGGATTCGTGCTGTACAGCGCTCCGAAAAAGGAGATTACGGCGCTGGCGATCGACAAGGAAGGGAATATCTACGCCGCAGGAGTGGGGGAAAAACGTGCGTCCGGTTCGCCGAGTTTCACGTCTCCGTCGATCTCGATTCCTACGGCGGCACCGAGCAGCGGGGCGCAGGCCACGCCGGGTGGGGCAAATGTAGTGTCCGGTACGACGCAGCCGATGGTGATCAATGTTCCGGGCCCTGGGGCCGGGGCGACGGGCGGGTCGGAAATCTACCGCATCGCGCCTGATGGCTCGCCCTCGCGCATCTGGAGTTCGCGTGAGGATCTGGTGTATGGGCTGGCTTTCGATCAAGCGGGCGTGCTGCTCGCGGGGACGGGTAACCGCGGACATGTTTTCGCCATTGCCGGCGATGACCGTTTCACCGACTTGCTGAAAGCGAGCGCCACTCAGGTCACAGCCTTTGCTAGCGCTCCTAACGGGTTGTACGCGTCGACCAGCAATTTGGGTAAAGTGTTTTTGCTAGGTGGGACGACGGCTTCGGAAGGCAGTTACGAGAGCGACGTTTTTGACGCGCACATCTTCTCGCGCTGGGGACGCGCGGAATTCCGCGGAGCCGGCAGCGTGGCACTCTTTGCTCGCAGCGGCAACGTGGATAATCCCGACCGCAACTGGAGCGCGTGGACAAAGGTTGATCTCGAGAAAGATGGCGTGATCAGCGTTCCCTCGGCGCGGTTCGTGCAATGGAAAGCAGTGCTGCACTCGGGCAGTATGGCTCCGCGGGCGGAAAGCGTTACGCTCAACTATCTTCCCAAGAACGTCGCGCCGGATTTTGATGATGTCTCAGTGCAAACCGGGGTGCGTTATCAAGCGATGCCCAAGACCAGCGGCAGCGACCCCAGTGCCAGCGGACAGCTGCACTTCGATGTGCAGCCGCCCACGACACGCGACCGTGATTCCATCGGCGTGAAGTGGAGTGTACACGACGACAACGACGACCAGATGGTGTACTCGGTGTACTACCGCGGGGACGGCGAGAGCCGATGGCTTCTGCTCAAAGACAACGTGACCGACAAGTTTTATTCCTTTGACGCATCGCTTCTACCCGATGGAGGTTACACCGTGAAAGTGGTGGCTTCGGATGCGCCTTCGCACTCTCCGGGCGAGGGGTTAAATGCGGAACGGGAAAGCCCCCGTTTTGAAGTGGACACAACTCCGCCTCAGATCAAAGAGTTGAAGGCGGCAGTTGCAGGGTCACGAATGCATGTGACCTTCAGCGCGTGGGACAGCTTCTCTCCCATTAAGAAAGCTGAGTATTCGGTGGACGCCGGCGAATGGCAGTTTGTCGAACCGGTGAGACAGCTCTCGGATTCAAAGAATGAGAACTACGATTTCGAAGCGCCGATGCCGGCAGGGACGACCGCACAGGTTGATCACGTGGTGGTCGTGCGGGTCTACGATCGCTATGATAACCTGAGCGCCGCGAAGACGGTTGTCCGGGCTAAGTAGTTCGTTCTTGCGCGCTGACCATCTGGTCTGCCTGCCGCAGTTCGGGAAATCTCCACGCCCAGATGGCGATCACCACCAGCGTTCCCACTCCTCCCAAGACTACCGCGGGGACGGTCCCGAACCAGTGTGCGGTGAGGCCGGACTCGAATTCGCCGAGTTGATTGGAGGCGCCGATGAACATCATGTCCACCGCGTTCACCCGCCCGCGCATTTCATCCGGAGTGCCGAGTTGCACCAGAATCGCGCGGATGACCACGCTCACCATGTCGGTAGCGCCAACCAGCAAGAGCGAGATCAGGGAGAGGATGAGGCTTCGCGAAAGGCCGAAAATGATCGTGAACACACCAAATCCTGCGACGCACCACAGCATGGCCGGGCCGACCCGGCGCTTCAACGGACGATGTGCCAGCAATACCGCCATGGCAGCGGCGCCCACGCCAGGTGCACTGCGCAGCAGGCCAAGGCCCCAGGGTCCGGTGCGCAGAATTTCACGCGCGTACACCGGCAACAACGCCACTGCGCCGCCCAGCAGGACGGCAAAGAGATCCAGCGAGATGGAACCCAGAACCACTTTCTGTTTCCAGATATAGCCGAATCCGGCGAGAACTGCGGCCAGACTTATGGGTTCTCGCGGACGAGGCTTCTCGCGGGCCTTGATTCTCAGAGTTGAGAGGATCGCGCCGAAAGCGACTGCTATGGCGGTCGCGTAGACGGCGGTGGGTCCGCGAGAGAACGCGTACAGCAAGCCGCCGAAGGTCGGACCGAGAATGGTCGCTCCCTGGAAGATGCTGGAATTCCAAGCCACAGCGTTTGAAAAATGTTCTTCGGGAACCAGCTGCGGAAGCAGAGCGCGGCCGGTGGGGAAATTGAAACATCGCACCGTGCCCAGCAGAGCCGCGACCGCATAGATGGGCCGTGCCGAGTGCCCTCCGCGAAGAGCAATGAGCAATAGCAGCGACGAACAAAGAGCAAATCCGACATAACACGCCATCAACAGCCGGCGCCGATCGAGCCGGTCGACGGTGTGACCGGCTGGCAGGAAGAAGACGATCCCTGGGACGAATTGCGCCAGGCCAACCAAGCCGAGGTCCAGTGGACGTTTAGTAATTTCATAGACCTGCCAGCCCACGGCCACTGACTGCATCTCCAGCGCGGCCACGATGCAGAAGCGGGCGAAAGCGTAAGCGGTGAAGTCGGGATATTGGAAGGCGATGCGGCCGAGTCTGGATTCTGACGTCGTGGACATGAATATCTACTGTGCCACAAAAGGCGAAATCCTACGACGCTTTGGGTCTTATAGGAGGTTCGGAAACCCCAAAGTCCTAAATCGCAGAGTTCGCTGAGAACAGGCAGAGGTCGCAGAGACAGCACGTGCCTTCGGGGAACAACGGCGGTTGAGATGAGACAATGACCGGTTGAATCAATGATTGAATGGCTCAATCTGGTGGGCTGGCTGGCGTGCGTGGTTTACTCGAGCATTCCTTGTTTCTGGTTTCTGGTGCATCCCAGAGCCGAGTATTGGCGCTTGCGGAGATGGTCGCCTTATCTCGTGCTGCTGCCGGCGTGGGCCGCGATGTGGGTGGCGATTGCACTGATTACCGCGCGATGGCGGCACATGTCGCTCTACGCCAACGGATGGACATGGGTTCCGGCGTTGTTTCTGTTTGGCATTGGATTGTGGCTGTATTCGCAGTCGAGCCGGAACTTCAGCGCGCGACAACTGGGCGGATTTCCGGAAGTGATCTCAGGGCATCACGAGCAGCGATTGGTGATGACCCGGATTCGTGCACGGGTGCGGCATCCGGTGTATTTGGCACATCTTTGTGAAATGCTGGCGTGGAGCATCGGGACTGGGCTGATTGTTTGTTATGGACTGACGATGTTTGCGGTGGTCACGGGCGCGATCATGATTCGCATGGAGGATAGGGAACTGGAACGAAGATTCGGTGAGGAGTATCGGCGATATAGAGGGCGAGTGCCGGCGGTTTGGCCAAAGCTGGGGCGCTGAAGCTACTTCAGTCCCGTCACTACGTAGGCCTGCGAAGTGAGCTGGTTGTAGCGATAGGCGTATGCGGTCCCGTCGGTTGAAAGATAAACCGTGTCAACGGACGAGAACCCTACGCCTGACTCTGCCCCAAAGGTTCTCCATAGGTCCATCTTTCCAGTCACTGTATTCACCTTATAGACTTTCGCCGCGCGCGCTCTCTCCCTGGATGCCACATAAACTGATGCGCCATCGGGGGACCAACCAATCATGCGGTACTTGTCGTCAAGGCCGGGGATCAGATGAATGCCCCTGCCATCCAAAGGCCAAATCCCCCATTTTCCGTCCGGTCCCTGTACGGCCGTACTGCTGCCGTCAGGCGGGAGCCACACTCCAGAGACGCCCTCCGGAGTAATGGGTTTGGAAGCGCCCGTACCGACATCAATCAAGTAGTCGCGGGCGCCGTGTCCGGCTTCAATGCCAATCGCCAGCAGTTGTTTGCCGTCCGGAAGCCAGCGAGCAATACCGTAGACGATGGCGTCTCGGGTGAGCGGCCTGGACTCTCCGGCTCCGGTCGGTACCAGGTTCAGGGGTCCACCCTTGGGTGATTTGGTAATGACCCATTTGGCGTCGGGCGAGATGGCTACAGCATCGCCCTCGCCCATACTTGCGGGCGGCGAACCATCGGTGTCTCGTAAAAACACAGTGTAAGTGGGTCCACCGGCATCGCCCACTTCATAGAACAAGATTTTTCTGCCGTCGCGGCTGAGATCACTGAGTACCGCCCAGCCGAACCATCCCAGCTCGCGCTCTTCTTTTCCGCCAGGGGAGATGCCTCTAATTCCGGCCCGCGTCTGGTGGGTCACCGCCAGCGCGGTTCCGTTGCGGAGGTCCTCCAGCCACATGCCTCCGGGGACGTTAGTAATGGTGCGCAACTTGCCTGAAAGGGTGACGGCGCGCGCGTTGTCGGCGCTTCCACTGGTGGTTGCAGAGAACCAGACCTCATCGCTCGCCGAAGACCAGACGATGCCCTCAATTGATTCCCAGCCCGAAGAAAGTTTCCTCTCTTTACTCTGACCATCGGCGGCGTTGCCATCGGCTGGGATGACGGCGACCGAACCTTCGTCGTCGCCTTCCACATTCTCATGGTCGGCAAAGGCGATCCACTTGCCATCAGGCGAAATTCTGGGGTCACTGATCCAGCCGATGCTATCGAACAGCACCTTGCCAATGGGATATTCCAAGTGCCAGTGGCGGTTTTCAGGCAGGTAGTGGACCACCGCCATAGCTTCGCCGTCCGCGGCCCAATCCGCGCCCTGCACATTGTCCAGCATCTCTCGTGGCGTTCCTCCGCTCGCCGGAACCCGTGCCAGCGTCCCAAATTGCAGGAATGCGCTGGGGCTTATGGTATTCAGACGAACCGCCAATTCTCCAGACTTGGAGATGGAAAGAATCTCGGCATTCTTCAGGCCCAGTTCGCGGGCACTGGGATCGTTGGCGCGCGCCATGTAGAGTTGCTGATCGCCGCCCTCCCACACCGCGCTGTAGACAATGCTGCCGTCGGGCGTAAACCGAACATTGCCAATGGAACCCAGGCGAAAAGTGATCTGCTTATATTCGGCTGGAGGCGTGTGAACGCCATGGCCGAGCCACCAGCCCAGCACAAGCATCACCAGCGCGAATGCGAGACCACTTGCGAGTACCAGCGGCAACGTGCGACGGGGCCGTACCGCTTCAACCGGAGTTGCCCTCGCGGTGGTGCCGGAGATTCCCGAAAGATGTTCGAGATCAAATGCGATGTCGCTGGCGGAATGGAAACGGGCCTCGGGGCTCTTCTCGAGGCAGTGCTGCACGATGCGCTCGAGCGCGGGAGAGACATTGCGATTGGTTGCACTCAAATCCGGAGGGTCTTCTTTCAGGATCGAGCTCATCGTGTCCGCGGCAGTATCGCCGTGAAATGCGCGTTTGCCGGAAAGCATCTCGTAGAGAATTGCTCCGAAACTGAATATGTCAGAACGTGTGTCCAGGGACAGACCACGCACCTGCTCGGGCGACATGTAGCCCGCCGTTCCCAGAACCATGCCCGCTTCGGTGCCGTGGCTTACGGTTGCCAGCGAGGTGTGAGCACTGGGTTCGGCCTGCGTCAGTTTGGCGAGGCCGAAGTCCAGGATTTTGACTCGCCCATCCTTTGTGACGAATAGATTCTCCGGCTTGAGGTCGCGATGAACGATGCCTTTTTCGTGGGCTGCGGCCAGTCCATGCGCGATTTGCAAAGCATAGTCCAAAGCCTTGCGGACGGGAATTGGCCCGCTGCGTAATCGATCTCGTAACGTTTCGCCTTCAAGCAGCTCAGACACCGCATAAGGCGAGCCGTCGCTGGTGCCAATGTCGAACACCGCGAGGATGTTGGGGTGGTTCAGAGCGGCAGTGGCCAGGGCCTCCTGCTCGAAACGGCGCAGCCGGTCAGCGTCAAGTGAAAGCGCTCGCGGCAGGACTTTGACCGCGACTTCGCGTTTTAGACGAGAGTCACGTGCGCGGTAGACCTCTCCCATGCCGCCTGCGCCGATCAGAGCGGTGATTTCGTAGGGGCCAAGCTTGGTGCCAGGAGTCAGACTCATTCCGAGGAGAAGGGTATCACCTTGACGACGAATCGCACAGGCGGTTGGCCGTGGCCGCTGCCGTGATCAGGGGAGTCACTCACCTTGACTTTTCCGTCGAGCGGCGTACAGTTCCTTTGTTCCTGAAACAGTCCTGGGAAGGTGCGCGCTGGAAGCCTCAGGCACTTCCCAATAGTTCTTGTCGCGTGCGCCATGGGGCGCGTCGTTAAGAGCCTTTCTTTACGCCCCAAGTTTCAGCACGCCCGTCGGGTTGAGTTCAAAACTCTATGAGGAGATGAAAACATGCGTAAAGTATGGATGATTGGCTGTGCGGTGTTGCTGCTGGCACCGTTGTCGCTGGCACAGGAGAAGTTGGAGTCGCAGTGGAATTGTGGCAAGGCGTCGGACGAACACAGCATTGATGTGGGGGACAAGGCGAACCATAGCTATGCGGTCAGCAAAGCGACTTGCGCTGCGACCAAGAGTGAAATCGGTGGTACGAAAGAAAAAGAAGGGATCGGCACGCAGTTTAACGACGCCACGGGAAACACGACCACGTGGCATGGGGTTTTCGTGGTGACTGCGGAGAGTGGTGACAAGATTCACTACCACTACATCGGCAAGGGCATGATGAAAGACGGACAATTCACGTCCGGGACGAACAAGTGGACCATGATGGGCGGAACCGGGAAGTTCGCCAAGGCCAAGGGCGAAGGGACCTGCGCCGGCAAGGGCGATGGTGCTGGTGGCGCTACGTGGAGCTGCACGGGGACGTACACCATGAAGTAGTCGTACGGCGGACATTGAAATCGGAACCCCGCTCTGCGTTTAGGAGCGGGTTCTTTGTTTTGGGAGGATTCCGCAACCTGAGTGGCGAGACCGCGAGGGCGAGACGCCCTCGTCGATAGCCGGCGAGGACGCCGGCGCTACAACTGCCTCAGCGGTTGAGGCCGCGCCAGATCGGAAAGATCTCAGCTCCGACTCCCGCGAGTATCTCTGTTGACTTGGGGCCGGGGTCGCCGCAGACCTCGAAGCGGTTGAGGGTCGCGGTCTGGAGGAGTTTCGGTACAAGCTCCTGTACCACTGGGCTGGTCAAGTGTGCCAGCACGGCATTCTGGTCCGCGTAGGTCTCGACGATCCGGCAGCGCTTGCGGTCACTGCTTAAACACCAGTCGTATCCAACGGCGCCCGGTTCTTTTTGAGTGCCGGCGATCATGGTTTGCGCGACGGCCTGGAAGGCATCGAGCTTCCCCTCTTGGATGGTGAGATCGACGTTAAAGCGGACAGTAGGTTTGCTCATGAAATGCTCCTTGGTTAAAGCGGCTCATGATCTTGTCTTGGATCGGGGCTTGGTTGGTCGCGTTACGTCTTTGGCGGCAATCTTCAAACCTGCTTTACGGAGGCCGTCGATCAGGTGCTCGACGTAATCGGGCTTCCACCATTTCTCCATATTCTTGCGGACGGTGGCGGCGAAGTCGGGCCGCAGTTTGAGCAGGTCGCGCAGGGCCTTTGCGGCTGCATCAGTTTCTCCGAGCTGGCCACTAGCGGCGGCTATGGTTGCGTGTTGAAACCAGTGGCCCGGCAGATTGACTTTGAGCGCGAAACTTAGGGCGGCGCGGTAGTCGGACTGTTGGTAGGCATTGTAGAAGTCGGCATACCAGTACCATCCGGGATGGTTGGGATTAAGCTGTTTGGCTTGCCCAACCAGAGCGAGGCCGCGCTCCGAGTCGCCGGTGTAGGTTACCAACTCACCG
>Ga0308309_10000233_pt1 | contig 40089 bp, 35 predicted proteins | sample HubBroMetageWFT5_FD_192491 | JGI IMG/M metagenome (GOLD analysis project Ga0308309, IMG submission 192491) | Warmed and freeze-thawed soil microbial communities from the Hubbard Brook experimental Forest, New Hampshire - Hubbard Brook CCASE Soil... | ecosystem: Environmental > Terrestrial >...
GTTTGAACTTTTTCAATTTCCAGCGCGATGGCGTTTGCTTCGTAGATGCCGACCCAGATGGGAAGAATCGCAGCACCCTGAGTTTCCTTGAGGACAACGACGGGCATGTTGGTCGCGGGGTCCATCATCAAACCGCGGATCTTAACTTCGTGTTCCATGGCAGCCTCCCCTACGAATCAGACCACCTGCTCGCCCACCAGGCTGTTCGGCCCAGCACGCGTGACCCGCGCTTGAATGTATTCTCCCAGAAGATTGTCGTGAGGCGAAGTGAAATTTACGATGCGATTACAAGTGGTGCGGCCGGCCCATTGATCGCGGCGGGAGCGGCGCGCGTCAACGAGCAATTCGAAGGACTGGCCGACGAAAATTTCGTTGCGCGCGGATTGAATCTGGCGCTGATGTTCGAGCAGGACGGCGAGGCGGCGGCTTTTTTCTTCTTCGGGAATCGCATCGGGCATGTGCTGCGCGGGTGTGTTGGGACGCGGCGAATAGGTGAAAGCGAAAACGGCGTCGAACTGCGCGACGTCCAGCAGCGACAGCGAATCTTCGAAGTCTTTTTCGGTTTCGCCCGGGAAACCGACGATCATGTCTGACGTGATGCTGTAAGGGCGGCGACCGTTGCGAATCCAGGAAATTTTCTCGAGGTACTCGTCGCGGGTGTAGGTGCGGCGCATGGCGCGAAGGATCGGCGTGGAACCGGATTGGACGGGGAGATGGATGTGGTCGCAGAGCGCGGGAGTTTCGTCAATGGCTTCGACGATTTCGCGGTGGAAATCGTTGGGATGTGAGGTGGTGAAGCGGACGCGGCGAATGCCGGGGACGGCCGCAACGGCGCGAAGGAGAGCGACGAAATCGAGGCCACGAGCAGATGGGTCGCAATAGGAGTTGACCGTTTGGCCGAGCAATTGGATTTCGGTGTAGCCTGCATCGGCGAGGCGGCGGGTTTCGGCGAGGACGGCGTCGCTAGCACGGCTGCGTTCGGGGCCGCGCGTGTGCGGGACAACGCAGTAGGCGCAGGAATAATCGCAGCCTTCGATGATGGTGAGATAGGCGCGAAAGGGATTGTCGCGGCGCGTGATTTCGGTTTCGAAGGTTTCGTCGGTATCGAGGTCGAGGCCCATGACGCGGCGGCCGCCGGTTTCGAGCTGCGCGAGGAGTTCGGGCAGGCGGCGATAGCTGGCGGAGCCGCAGACGAGGCTGACCCAGGGGGCGCGTTCGAAAATTTCCTCGCCTTCCTGCTGCGCGAGGCACCCGAGGACGCCGATTACTTTGCGATCGGAGAGAGTCTTCCAGTCACCCAAGCGCGCGAAAACTTTTTGGGCGGCGCGTTCACGGATGCTGCAGGTGTTGTAGAGGACGAGGCCGGCTTCACCGGGAGTATTTACGGCATGATAGCCGCGGCTGAGGAGGACTCCGGAAACTTTTTCGGAGTCGTGGGCATTCATCTGGCAGCCGAAGGTTTCGAGGTAGAAGGATTTTGAGGAAACCCCTCCGGCGGGCGATTGGAATTGACGCACGGAGACGGCGAGCGGGGGCGCGCCTGCGCCTGATTGGGGCGCGGGTGATTGCGCCGCGGCCGACAGGGCTTCAACGCCGATATCGAATACTTTCGCCATTCACTCCGCTTCCCTGCCCCTTAGCCTAATTCTAGCACAGCGGAAGAGAATGGCTTTTACCGGCGTGCAGCTACCTGCGTCGGAGGGTCTTGGTGGGTTCGAGTTTCTTGGACTTCTTCAACTTCTTTGCCGCTTTCTTGGTTGCCATGTGGTTTCTCCCTTTGAAAAAAAAGCACGTGCGAGTTGGACGGACTGCTCCTTATATGCAAATTGCGCGCCAAAGTCCACAGCAGCCGGGTGAGGAGGGATCTGGCTGCGAATGCTGGGGATGCGTTGGTGGACATCGCCGGCGCGGGCCGAGCCGGCGTTGAATAACTCAACGGATGTTGAATATGTCAACGGACTCCGGGCGCGTCACTGAAGCGCACACCGGCCCCGAATTACTGGCCGAGGACGTATGCAAACATGAGCGGGGCGACGATGGTGGCGTCTGATTCAATGACGAAGCGCGGCGTATCCACGCTCAATTTGCCCCAGGTAATTTTTTCGTTGGGGACGGCGCCGGAGTAGGAGCCATAGCTGGTGGTGGAATCGCTGATCTGGCAGAAGTAGCCCCAGAGAGGAACATTTTCGCGGCGCAAGTCCTGGTGAAGCATGGGAACGACGCAGATGGGGAAATCTCCCGCGATGCCGCCGCCGATCTGGAAGAAGCCCAGAGACGTCTTGGGGGCAACCTCGGTGTACCAGCGGGCGAGCTCAATCATATATTCGACGCCGCCGCGGACGGTGGTGGCATTTTTGACTTTGCCGCTGATGACTTGCGCGGCGAACATGTTGCCGAGAGTGGAGTCCTCCCAACCGGGAACGAAGAGCGGGAGATTTTTTTCGGCGGCGGCGAGCATCCAACTATCTTTCGGGTCGATCTCGTAATGTTCCTTGAGTTTACCGCCCAGCAGAACTTTGTAGAGAAACTCGTGGGGGAGAAATCGCTGGCCGCTTTTATCCGCCGTCCACCATTCTTCCATGACGATGCGTTCGATGCGTCGCATGGCTTCTTCTTCGGGGATGCAGGTATCGGTGACGCGGTTCAGGTGCTGGTTGAGGAGCTCGACTTCCTGGTGGGGAGAAAGATGGCGATAGTGCGGGACGCGCTTGTAATGATTGTGAGCGACGAGATTGTAGACATCTTCTTCGAGGTTGGCGCCGGTGCAGCAGATGCCATGAATTTTATTCTGGCGAATCATTTCCGCGAGAGAGAGGCCGAGTTCAGCGGTGCTCATGGCGCCGGCGAGTGTGACGAACATTTTTCCGCCGCTGGAGAGATGCTGGACGTAGGCCTCCGAAGCATCGATCACAACGGCGGCGTTGAAATGGCGATAGTGATGCTTGACGAAATTCGTGATGGGGCTTGCCGACCGATTTTCGGACGCGCTCATGATTTCTCCTTGTTGCCTGCTTCTGGTTCCCGGACGAAATAAGAAACACCCGTAGCTAGAGCTGGGAGCCGGGAGTAGTCCGGCTAGAAATAGCTGGCCGTATATTTCAGAAGACGGAACAACTTATGAGGAGAGACACGAAAATAAGACGGGTTGGGATGAAATACTCTTGCCACGCAGAATAAATAACACAAATCGAGGCGGCGAGGGTATGAAAATCGCGCGAGAGGAGAGAAAAATATTTTGCGGGGCGAAAATCATGGGAACGGAGAAAGATGACGAATGGCACAAGAGGGCGTGGAATCGCTTCCCAAGATGTGTGCGACAAGATACTCTTCGGTGTGCCGGAAGAAGCAGCGAGAATGGATTGAGGCGCGTCTAAGGGTTTGAAGTGGCGATTGGCGGGTGATAAATTAATTAGGTCGTGATACGATATATTCGGCGGGAACATCCTGTTTCCTGAGGGGGAAACTATTCCAGCGATCGCACTGATACTCTTCGCAAACCCGATTACGCTGCTGGAACAGACGGGCGGCGTGGCGCGGGTGGTTCTTGTGGTACTTCTGATTCTCTCCGTATTTTCCTGGGCCATCATCTTCCAGAAGTCGCGCCAATTTGGAAGCATCGAGAAGCAATCCCAAAGATTTCTACAGATGTTTCGCGCCGGGCGCGGGCTGCCCGATCCGAAAACGCTTCGCGCGGGCGCGGGGGGAACTCCATTCGTGGCGGTGTATGAGGCGGGATACCGCGAAATGGAAGGACAACTGAACGGCGCGGCGCCGCGGGCAGCCACGAGCACGACGCCGGGCAGCGGATTAAAAAATCCGCGCGCGGTGGGAGTGGAGATGCAGGTGGCCGCGGGGGACGAAGTGAGGCGGCTGGAGAAAGGAATGTCGTGGCTAGCGACGACGGGATCGGTTTCGCCGTTCATTGGATTGTTTGGAACGGTGTGGGGCGTGATGGACGCGTTTTCAGGGCTGGGAGACGCGGGGCAGGCGAGCCTGCGCGCGGTGGCGCCTGGAATTGCAGAGGCGCTGATCACCACGGCCGCGGGATTGTTTGCCGCGATTCCGGCTGTGATCGCCTACAACTATTATCTTCAGGGGATTCGCGGGGTCGCGGCGCGAATGGACAGCTTTGCCATGGAATTTGTGGCGAAGATCGAAACGCTGTACAGCTAAGCGAGCAACGGGATGCCACAAATCCAGCGCGAAACCGGGACGACACTTTCAGAAATCAACATGGTGCCGTTCATTGACGTGGTGCTGGTGCTGCTGATTATTTTCATGATTACGGCACCGATCCTGCAGTCGGGCATTGAAGTGAACGTGCCGAAGACGAAGGCCGCGAAGCAACTGACGCAATTCCGGATGGTGGTTACGATTGACCGGGCGCAACGGGTTTATCTGAATGACCAGCCCGTGAACATTCACGAGCTTGGGCAGCAGGCGCTGACGAAATCGAAAGACCCGGCACACACATCCATTTATGTGCGTTGCGATGAGACGGTGCCGTTTGGAAGCCTGGCGACGGTGATGGACGCGCTGAAGGAGTCCGGCATAACGAATATCGAGCTGGTGACACAGCCGCTGGAAGAGCGGGCACAATAGCTTTGGATTGAGATGACAGCAATCGCGACATACCGGCAATCGGATGAGCTGAAGACGTTCCTGTGGTACTCGCTCGCGTTTCATGCGGCGCTTGGACTTGTGGGAGGCATATCCTATCTCTTCCCTCACCATGTAGAAAATTGGGGTTCGGCGGGAGGAGGATCGGTGAAGGTGGGAATTGTGGGAAGTATGCCAGCGATCCCGCTTCCCCGCCCCGAGATTGAATCGCCGAGCCGAGTGGTGGATGAAACGAAGGGGCTTTATAAAGCGGAGCCGCCGGAAATCAAGACGCCTCCGCCGGATGCAATTCCCATTCCGACATTCCCGCATTTGAAGCCGCCTCCGGCGAAAACGGCGACGCGAACGCCGCCGCCGCCGAAGGACACGCATCCTTCGAAAATTCTGGAGAACCCGATTCCTCCGCCTCCGAATGCGGTTCCATACGGGAAGGGCGGGACGCCGACGGTTCCGGTGACTTCGTTTGCTATGGGAGCGGGGACGGCGCAGGCGGGGCTGAGCTTCAACGGCCCCAGCGGCAACGGCGATTTCGGATCGAAATTTCCGTGGTACGTGGAGGCGGTGCAGCGGCGGATCAGCGGCAATTGGCTGCAGTCCACGGTGGACGGGAATGTGGGCTGGGCACCGAGGGTTGTGGTGACATTCGATATTTTGCGCGACGGAACGATAACAAATGTTCAGGTGACGCAGTCGAGCAACAATTATTCGGTGGATTCGTCGGCGGTGCGCGCGGTGCATGATTCGAGCAAGCTGAGCCAATTGCCGCCGGGTTATGCGGGGTCGAGCGTGGGAGTGGAATTCTGGTTTGATTACAAGAGGCAGTAGGAATGGCGCGAGTGTTCGCGCGAGGATACTAATTTCGAGGATGAGGGCCAATTGATGCAAAAAAGTATGTCAAAGAGTGCGCAGCGGGCGGGAAAGAGAGCGCTGCTTTCGGCGTTGGTAGTCGCGTTTATTTTAGTTTCCGCTTCGGCCGCATCGGCGCAGGAGCAGGGGTGGTTCAGGACGGGGACGGGCCTTGGGGTTACGAAGGCGCGCGTGGCGGTGCCGGAATTCGGAACGCGGAGCGCGGCAGCGCAGCCGCTGGAAGCTACGTTTCACAAGGTGCTGTGGGCCGACCTCGATTACAGCGGCGTGCTGGAGCTGGTGAGCCCGAGTTTTTATCCCACGCTGCTGCCGAGCCAGCCGAGCGAGTTGAAGGCCGAGGATTGGTCGGCGGCGCCGGCCAACGCGTACATGGTGGCGTACGGGAGCAACAGTGTGGATGCGACAGGCCTGGCGGTGGCGGGATATCTTTCGGACGTGCACAGCCCGGGCTCGCCGATTCCGCTGCAGAAGATCTATCGCGACGAAGCGACCGATGCAGGAGCGCGGCGAATCGCGCACAAGTTTGCGGACGATATTATTTCCGTGCTGACAGGCGGATTGCCGGGAATCGCGGAAACGCAGATGGCGTTTGTGAGCGGGCGGGGAGGCAACAAGGAAATCTGGGTGATGGATTACGACGGCGCGAACCAGCATCAGGTGACGCACCTGAAATCCATTTCGCTGATGCCGCGATGGTCGCCTGATGCGACGAGGATTGCATTCACCTGCTTTGCTCCGTTGCGGGGCCTGACCTCCGCGCAGATTTGCATTTATTCCACGGAATCGAACCGGTTGATAACGTTCCCCCGATTTCAGGGGACGAATTCCGCGCCGGCATGGTCACCCGATGGAGAGCAGATCGCATTCAGCTCCACGCTGAGCGGCGATCCGGAAATATATCTGGTGGACGCCGGAGGGGCGCACCTGCACCGGATCACGTTTGCGAAGGGCGTGAGCACGTCACCGGCGTGGAATCCGAAAACGGGCAAGCAGATCGTGTTCGTGAGCGACCGTGGCGGCGAGCCGGTGCTGTACATGGCGAATTCGGACGGAACGGACGTGCAAAAGATTGATATGCCGGACATGGGGTACGTCGTAGATCCTTCGTGGTCACCAAATGGACAATTGCTGGCGTTTAGCTGGCGACGACCGACGGGGAACTTCGATATTTATGTGATGGACATCGTGAGCCATCAACTGGTGGAATTGACGCGCGACCAGGCGCGCAACGAACGTCCCAGCTGGGCGCCAGACGGGCGGCATCTGGTATTTGAATCGACGCGAACGGGAACGCGTCAGATATGGTCAATGCTGGCGGATGGAACCGAAGCGCGGCAGTTGACGTTCGAAGGACAGAGCGAATCGCCGAATTGGTCGCCGCGTTAGGCGGGCGGGTCGCGGATTCGGCAGCAGGCGAGCCGAAACGCCTGCGCAGGCAGAGAATTCGTTCAAAGAGAATTTGTGGTTGGGAAGCGAGTTTGTGAGAAGTGGCTGTACAAATTCATGTTCGACGTTCCACGCCATGCCCTCACGGGAACGCCGAAGGAGGCAAGTCCATGCGGCACGGTACGATTCGTAAATTTGCACTTTTGCTTGGAATTGTGGCGCTGGCGGGATTCGCCGGCGGTTGCAAGAAAAAGGTGGCCGCGCAGGCACCAGCAGCGGCTCCGGCACCACCGGCGGCAAAACCGACGGTGACGCTGAACGCGTCACCCACATCGGCGACGAGCGGGCAGACGGTGACGCTGTCATGGTCATCCACGAATGCCACCGATCTTGATCTGGGACCGGGCGTGGGCAAAGTGGCGCCGGAAGGATCGACTCCGGTGACGCCAACGCAATCCACGACGTTTACGATCACAGCGACCGGCCCCGGCGGAAACGCGGAAGCCAGCGCACGTGTGGAGATCGCGCAGGCGGCAGCACCCGCGGCGGAACCAGCGGCAATGCCAGCCAATGTAAGTGAACTCTTCGAGCAGAACGTGAAGGACGCGTTCTTCGACTTCAACAAATCCGATGTGCGCGAAGACGCGCGGGAGGCGTTGACGAAGGATGCGGAGTTCCTGCGGACGTACCCGGAAGTGAAAGTGTCGCTCGAGGGCCATTGCGACGAGCGCGGGTCGACCGAATATAACCTGGGGCTGGGCGCGCGGCGATCCGAAGCAGCGAAAAATTATCTAATTTCGCTGGGGATCGGAGCGGACCGCCTGACTTCGATGAGCTGGGGCAAGGAGCATTTGTTCTGCATGGAGCACACCGAAGACTGCTGGCAGCAGAACCGGCGGGCTCATTTTGTGATGGCCAAGTAAAAGCACACGGAAAATTGCCTCGCGCGAGGGGAAGCGGCGTGATCGCTTCCCCCCCGCGCGGGGTGATTCCACCAAGGAGACACCCCTTTGCGCACTCGATGGTATGCCTTGGCACTTGCAGGAATGTTGATTGGCGCCATGGGAGGCGCGATGCTGGCACCACAGCCTGCAGGCGCCGTCTCAAAAGAAATGATTCAACTGCAACAGCAGGTGACGCAACTGCTGCAAGGGCAGCAGGACCTGCGCAGCGCGATCGACGGGAACAACGCCGCGCTGAGGACGCTGGTGCAGCAATCGCTCGATTCCGTGGGGCGCGTGAGCTCCGAAATGGGCGTGCTGCAGAAAACCGTGCAGGAGGTGCAGGCGGGCACGGGCGCGCGCATTGACACCATGACGCAGCAGACGCAGGGCATCTCCGACAATTTGCAGGATGTGCAGGCGCGCGTGGGGAAACTTTCGCAACAGTTGACGGACGTGCAGAACACGCTGCAGAGCATCGATGCGAAGCTTTCCACCGGAGGCTGCGCGAATCCTTCCGGCGGGTCAATGGCCCCAACAGGGTCGTCGCCAAGCGGGGGCGTGCCGGATAACGGCGCGGGAGGGTCCGGGACTGCGGGGAGCGCGCCGGCGGGCGGCGCGCAACCTGTTTCTTCGATGCCACCTGTTTCGGCGGATACGCTTTATTTGAATGCGCTGCGCGATTTCACCACCGGCAAATACGATCTTTCGCGGCAGGAATTTAAAGACTACACGAAGAATTTTCCGGCGAATGATCTTGCGGGCAATGCCGTGTTTTACCTGGGCGAAATTGATTACGCGCAGGGACAATTTCCGGATGCGATCAATCAGTACGACAACGTGCTGGCCAATTATCCCAAGAGTTTCAAGCTGGCGGCTTCCCTGCTGAAAAAGGGGCTGGCGGAACTCGAAATGGGGAAAAAGACCGCGGCGACCCGGGATCTGCGCGACGTGATCCACAGATTTCCGGGATCCGATGAATCGCGGCGGGCCACGGCGAAATTGAAAGAGATTGGCGTACCCGCGAAGCCAGCAACGAGATAGTTGCCGCGCCTGGCGCGCTGGTTCGCTGCACATTTCTTAACCAGCAGGGCGAAGTTCGGATATACTCACGTCCATGTCAGTCAATAAAGCCATCCTCGTAGGGCGCCTTGGGCGCGATCCCGAGACTCGATTCACATCCGGCGGGCAGGCCGTTGCCAATTTCACCATGGCGACGGATGAGACGTTCAAGGACCGCTCCGGGGAGCGGCAGAAGCGCACGGAGTGGCACCGCATCGTGGTGTGGGGGAAGCTGGCGGAAATCACGCAGCAATATTTGAAGAAGGGGATGCTGGTTTATATCGAAGGGCGCATCCAGACGCGCCAGTGGGAAGATAAGCGCGACGGGCAGAAGCGCACGACGACGGAAATCGTGGCGAACGTGATGCGGATGCTTACTTCACGCGCGGAAGGCGCTGCAGCGGGCGCGAGCGGCGGAGGCGGGTCAAGAGGCCCGGTGCACGATCCCGATGCCGAGGGCGGGCCGATGCCGGATGAGCTGGGACCGTCTTCAGGGCCTGAGATTTCCGACGAAGATATTCCGTTTTAGGCTTGATGAATCATTTGCAGGCCTCCCGCTAACAAAAGCCCCGCGCTAAAGCGCAGACCTAAAGGCGATACTTTTCCTGCGCTCGCTGCTACGAGCGTTCGCGATGAATGCGGGAGATTCCTCTCGCAACCAAAAATCAAATCGGATCCGTGAGATCGAGGGGCGACTTTTTGTATTTGGGCCGCTTGTGGCGCTTGTCGGGGATGGTGCGTTCGGCGGGCGGAGCACCGATTTCGATGCGCGCGATGCGGCGGACTTCTTTTTCGGCGCGCAGGCGTTTTTTCTTGCGTTTGGCCATTTGGGACCGCACCAACAAAATATCACAATGCAGGTTTGCAGTTCGCGGCGAAAGCAGCGACTGTGCCAGGCGCTCAGCCGGCGTGGCCGGGGGCTTCTGCGGCGGCCTTTGAAACGCGCTCGGCGAGGTAAACCCCAAGCAGGACGAGTGCGGTGCCGGCGAGCAGGTGACGCGTGGGGCGCTCGCCAAGAATCGGAACCGAAAAAAGAATCACGGCGACCGGCTGAAAATAACTGACCACGGCGACGCGCGACGCCTCCATATAACGCAGCGCCCAGTAAAAAATCGTGTAGGCCGCGACGGAACTGCACACCGCCATATAAACAACTCCCGACCAGCCCAGCCAGCCGATTGCTCTCCAATCAATCACGATTCCCTGCCGGATGGCGAGCGGGAGCAGAATGACGGCCGCGGTGACGACCATGTAGGTGTTCATCGAAACGGCATCGTAGGCGCGGGCCATCTTTTTGCCGAACACGGCGTAGAGCGCGTACCCCACGGTGCTGACGAGCGTGATGAGGTCGCCTTTGAGGAAAGGAGAGTTCGAGGGGCAGCCGTGCTCCGTTTCGAGAACCAGGACTCCGCAAAATGAAATCGCCATGCCGAGGGTTTTCCAGAGGGTCAAATCCTCAAGACGCAAAATGCTAGCGAATAAAAGGACCATCACCGGAGCGACCGCGGCGATCACGGCCGAATGATCGGAACTCGTGAAATTGAGACCAATCGTGAAGCCACCCTGGTTGAGGACAACGCCAAAAATTCCGAGAAACGCAATCCTGCCGAGATCGGCGCGGCGCGGAACAACCCGCGGGCCACCACGCAGAAAATAAATTGCCAGCATGACGAGCGCGGCAAGCTCGAAACGAAAGACGGCGAGAGTTACCGGGTCAATCTGGCGCAGAGACATTTTGCCGACGATGTAATTGAACGTCCATAGAAAGAGCATGGCCGCGAGGCCGAGAATGAGCACGATGCGGCTTGGGCGATGAGATGGGTGCGCGGAAGATGCCGAAGCAGGCGAGGTCAAGAGCTATTCGAGGACCTCACGGCGCTGCGTGAGCGATTCGATGCGGTCCAGGCGCGGTGCGTAGCCGAGTCCCGCAGCGGAGGGAATGCGAATCGTCCCTTGCGAAGAGACTTCGACCTCAGGCTGGATGACGTCTTCGTTCCAATAGCGCTTGCTGGCGGTAACATCGCCGGGCAACGAGAAATTTTGCAGAGACGACATGGCGATGTTGTGCGCGCGGCCTATGCCGGATTCGAGCATCCCGCCGCACCACACGGGGATGGATTTCGACGCGCAGAGATCGTGGATGCGGCGCGCAGGGGTGTGGCCGCCGACGCGGCCGAGCTTGATGTTGATGATGCGGCAGGCGCCGATTTCGATGGCGGCGCGGGCGTGCTCGGTATCGTGGATGCATTCATCGAGGCAAATGGGGGTTTCGAGCTGACGCTGGAGTTGCGCGTGGGAATAGATGTCGTCATGGCCGAGCGGCTGCTCGATCATGATGAGGTAGAAGGCGTCGAGCTGCTTGAGCACCGGCAGATCTTCCATGTGGTAGGCGGAGTTTGCGTCCACCATCAGGCGGACGCGCGGGAAACGCTCGCGAATGGCGCGGACGGGTTCGACGTCCCATCCGGGCTTGATTTTGATTTTGATGCGCTGATAGCCGGCGGCGAGTTCTTTTTCGACTTTGGCGAGGAGAACGGGAATGGTTGGCTGGATGCCGATGGAGACGCCCGAGGCAATCTCCGCGCGAGTCCCGCCGAGAAGCTTTGCGAGGGGGATGTTCTTTTGGAGTGCTTCCGCATCCCAGAGGGAGGTTTCGAGGCCGCCCTTGGCCATGTTGTGGCCGCGAACGCGCGAGAAGAGATCGAACACTTCGGAGGCGGAGGCGAATTCCCTGCCGCGAAGGACGGGCCAGAGGAAGTCGCGGATCACGTGGGAGGCGGTTTCCACGGTTTCATAGGAATAGTAAGGATCTTCTCCGGCGGTGCATTCGCCCCAACCGGAGACGCCGTCCACATCTGCTTCCACGAGCATGATGCGGCGGTGTTCTACCCTGTCGAAACTTGTTTCAAAAGGCTCGACGAGCGGCATGTGGATTTCGCGAAGGATGATTTTTTTTACGCGCAATGGGAAAGCTCACTCCGATTCTAAAATTTCCTGGCGATCAAGTTCGCAATTCAAGTATTCGCGCTATTTTGTTACTGCGCTATTCAATCCTCGTGAAAGGCAGGGAGGCGCAAACCTGCAATTTCACCGGCCGGCTCGAGGACGTACTCGAGAGTGGCATTGCCCGTCTCAAAACCAGTGGCAACATACCCGCTGGCGAAAGATTTTACAAATTGGTCGCGAATTGTGGATTGGATGTTGGCGGCCGCGTCGCGATTCTTGAATTTGAGTTCACCAATTTCCGCGGGAAAGGAGACGCGTTGGGAGGTAGCGCCGACGGGAGCGGGGTTGTCCGCCAGAATATCCTTCACGCGATCCGAATCGAGCCACCATTCCGCGACGAGGCGGTCAGTGGGAATGCCCGCATGCATGGGCGACTCCGTGATGCCATAACAATTCGGAATGAACCGCCGGGCAACCGCGCCCAGCCTTATCAAATTGAAGCGCGCGTTTTTGGGCTCCAGGGGATCGAAGGTCCATTCGATGAGGCGGATGCCGTGCTTGAGCGCGTCGTGGCGTTGAAAGAGTTTCAGGCCGCGGCCTACTCCACGGTTTTGATATTCGGGAAGGACGGCGGTCATATGAGAATGGAGAAACGGCTGGGCGTCGCGAGCGCCTACCAGTGAAAGCGTGAAGCCAGCCAATTTGGAGCCATCGTATGCGCCGAGGATCTGTCCGCCAGTGTGATGCGCGACGATAAAAATCGCCGTGGGGACGAGAATATCCTTCCCCCAGGTGACCTGCTCCAGGCGGACGCAGTCTTCATATTCCGCGAGGGTGGTGCAGTGGCGAATTTCGATAGCAGACATTGCGAATCCAGCAGCCTCGATAAAATTTTGTATACGCTTCTAGACTGTCAAGTCGTGAAGATAGTCGTAACTCACGCGAAGCGCATCGAGCGGCGGCATCTCCGTAAAAGGCGGCTCCTGCTCGACGAAATAGTGCTTCACGCGGGCCTGCCTGGCGGCGGTGAACACGCGCTTCCAGTCCACCTGGCCACGGCCGATTTCCGTGGTGGGCGCGCCATCATTCCCGGTGGAGGGCTTGTAGCCCGGCTTCTCATCTTTGATGTGGAGCATCTGAATGCGCTCGGGATATTTTTCAAGGTATTTTACGGGATCGTGGCCGGCGACGACCACCCAGCCACAATCCATCTCAAATGCGACGAGATTGGGATCGGTGAGTCGAAGGAGCTCGTCATAGGCGAGCGTGCCGCCGTAGTCGGTGAACTCCAAATTATGATTGTGGTAGCCGAATTGAATTCCTGATTTTTTGGTGAGCTCGCCGATCTTGTTTAACCGCTCGGCGTTCCATTTCCAATCGTCGAGGGTGATGGCGACATCCAGCGCAACCTCGGGCTTGCCTTCCGGATGAAGGCGCTTGGGGTCGCGGAGAGCCGGTTGGGCGCAAATCATGTATTCGACGCCCAACTCCTTGCAGTAGTCGGCAGTAGCTTGAATTTCGTCGTTGGACTGGTCTGGCTTGACGCAATGCGCGCTGGGGCAGCTGAGACCCAGCGACTTGAATGTGTTGCGGAGATCGTGAGCTTTCCTATCCAGGAAGCCCGCCATTTCGACTTCTTTATAGCCGATGATGGCGACGCGTTTCAGGGTGCCGTAGAAATTCTTGGCGAGTTCGTCTTTCACCGTATAGAGCTGAACTCCGATCGGGAGTCCGAGGGGATCGGCAAGGAGATCCTTCGCGCTACTGGCCATGAATGCGGCCCCTGCGACGGCAGCCGCGGTCGTTTGGAGAAACTCTCTTCGCAAAATGGGTTTCATAGGCGAGTCATCCTTTTACTTTGGATTCGTCCCACAATTGTTCCATTCGAGCGCGAGGCAGATCGGCAAAGCGGCAGCCCTCGCGCGCGGCGGCCGATTCCATCCATTGAAAGCGGTGCTTGAATTTCTGATTTGCCTTCTTCAGGGCGATTTCGGGATCCACACCGAGATACCGCGCGATGTTGACGCCGGCAAAGAGGAGGTCGCCGGTTTCTTCCTCGATGCGCGAGACAGCCGACGGAGATTTGCCTTTCGCGCCCGCGGCGGCCCCGAGTGGAACGATTTCGCCAAGCTCGCGCTTTTCTTCATCGAGCTTCTCGAAAATTCCTGCGATGTTGTCCCAATCGAAGCCGACGCGCGAGGCACGGCGCGTCAGTTGATAGGCTTCAAGAACGGCGGGAAGAGAACGCGGCACGCCGCCCAGAATGGAATCGGACGCGGCAGTGGCGCCGTTGGGCCGGGACTTCCCTTCCGCGGCGCGTTCCTCCGCTTTGATTTGCTCCCAATTTTTCAGCACGGCGGCGGAATCTTTTGCCTTGACGGCGCCGAAAACGTGCGGGTGGCGGCGCACCATTTTTTCGTGGATGGATTCGATCACGTCTGAAATCGTAAATGCGGAGGTCTCTTCGGCAAGGATCGAATGGAAAATCACCTGGAGCAGCAAATCGCCCAGCTCGGAATAGAATTTCCGCGGGTCGCCGGAGTCCATGGCATCGAGGAGTTCGTAGGTTTCCTCGATCAGTAATTTGCGGAGTGAATCGTGGGTCTGCTCGGCATCCCACGGGCAGCCACCGGGACCACGGAGGCGTGCTTGCAGGGCGACGAGCTTCGCGAACCACCGGCCGGCAAGTATATCGCGCCTGGTGAGGGGTATGCGGACGGACGAGCGCGCGCGACTTGTCTGCGCCGCCTTACGGCGTTTCCGGGGCGCATAACGCGTTGGTTTTCGGCGTGTGGGCACGATTGGTCCGCTCGCGAGGAGGCAGCGGTCCAATTTACAGGCACCAGCGGCAACGAGCAAGCGGGATGTGGTGTTGCTCAAGAAAACGCATCGCGCGCAGGCAATGACAAGCGATGGGCTTTACCCTAGAATAATTTTCTGACCATGGCACACACCATCACACTGATTCCCGGCGACGGGATTGGACCGGAAGTCGCGACAGCGGTAAAGGCGATCATAGACGCTGCGGGTGTAAAAATTGAGTGGGACGAGATTGCGGCGCGAGGCGAATTCGAGAGGCGCGGCATAGATTTCATGCAATCCGGAGTGCTGGAATCCATTCGCAAGAACCGCGTGGCGCTGAAAGGGCCGATGATGACGGCGGTGGCTGGCGGAGCGCCGAGCATCAACGTGGGCCTGCGGCAGGCGCTGGATTTGTATGCGAACCTGCGCCCGGTGAAGAACCTGGAAGGCGTGCAATCGCGATATCTGGGCGTGGACGTGGTGATCGTGCGCGAAAACACGGAAGATTTGTACGCAGGGCTGGAGCATACGGTTGTCCCCGGCGTGGTGGAGAGCCTGAAAATCATCACGGAAAAGGCTTCGACGCGCGTTGCAAAGTTTGCATTCGAATACGCGGTGAAGCATGGCCGGAAGAAAATTCACGCCATCCACAAAGCAAACATCATGAAGCTTTCGGATGGATTGTTCCTGCATTCGGTTCGCAAAGTGGCACCGGAATTTCCCTCGATCGAATACAAAGAGCTGATCATCGACAACGCCTGCATGCAGATCGTTCTGGACCCGAAGCAATTCGATGTGCTGCTGCTGACGAATCTATACGGCGACATCATGAGCGACCTTGCGGCGGGGCTGGTGGGCGGCCTGGGCGTGGTTCCCAGCGGAAATATCGGGCTGGATGCCGCGGTGTTTGAGGCCGTGCATGGGACCGCACCGGATATCGCAGGCAAAGGGATCGCGAATCCGACGGCGCTGCTGATGAGCGGAATTATGATGCTCGACCACATCGGCGAATTGAAAGCGGCGCGGCAGATTGAGAGCGCGCTGCACAAGGTCTATCGTGAAGGAAAAACCTTGACGCGCGATGTGGGCGGGAAAGCGACCACAGCGGATTTTACGAATGCGGTGATTGGGGCCCTGGCGTAGATATCCGGACTCGAAGAAACAAAGTCAAAAAACCCAGCCCTTGGATAGCAAGGGCGGGGCACCCTCTAAAATACGTCTGGGTTATCGCGCGGCGTCCTGATTCCGATGGAGCGCTTCCCTTCTAGAAAAGATTCCAGAGGAACTGGTTGTAGACTTCGTGGTGATACTGCACTTCGGGTGCTTTGACGAAAGTGCCTAGCAGGCGCGCGCAACGATCGGCGGAGGCTTGCTTTAGATCGCCGTAGCGCGCTTTTACATCCTCGCCGAAGAGCTTCGTGGTCCAATCCGCGTTGCGATAATTTTCAAGCGCGGTGTAGATGTTATCCGGCAAGTAGCGCTCGGCCTGGCGGAGATTCTTGATTTTCGAAGTGTCGCCCTCGAGGCCCGTCTTGAAAATTCCGTACATCACCATATAGGGGTTCGCGTCGGGCGCCACAGAACGCACTTCCACGCGCATGCTTTTTTCGTTGCCGATGGGGATGCGAATCATGGAACCGCGGTCCACCGGCGAAGCTTTGATCTGGTTCGGCGCTTCGAAGTGCGGGTCGAGGCGCCGGAAAGCGTTCACGCTGGGATTGAGCAGCAGACAGATATCGTTTCCGTGGGTCAGGATGCGGTCCACGAACGACCATCCGAGCTTGCTCAACTTTTCATCGCCCTTCGCGTCCCAGAAAAGATTTTTGCCATCTTTGCTGATCGAGACATTGGTGTGCATGCCGCTGCCGTTGACGCCGACGACGGGCTTCGGCAGGAAAGAAGCCGTGAGGCCCATTTTCGTGGCCACCTGTCGGCAAATCAGCTTGTAGAGCTGAATGCGATCCGCGGCGGAGACGACTTCGCCGTAGCTGTAATTAATTTCAAATTGTGATGGGGCAACTTCCGGGTGGTCTTTTTCGTTCTGGAAGCCCATGGAGCGCTGGACTTCGGCGGTCGTGTCAATAAACGTGCGGAGCAAATCGCCCGGTAGCGAATGGTAATAGCCGCCCGTGTTGACATATTCGAATTTTCCCGTTTCCTGATAATGCCGCTCCGCATCGGTCCCCTTGAAGAGGAAGCCTTCGATTTCGTTGGCGGCATTCAGCGTGTAGCCCTCTTTTTTCTGCAGCGTCTCGGCGTAGCTGTTCAACACGCCGCGAATGTCGGCTTTGTAGGGCGAGCCGTCCTTGTCAATCACGTGGCCGAACACCAGGACTTTGCCGCCGCCGAAGATGTCCGCAGGGCCCCAATAAAACGCGCCCCAATCCATCGCCAGGCGCAAATCGCTTTCGCGCTGCGCCGTGAAGCCGCGAATGGAGGACCCGTCAAACGTCAGGTTGTCCCAACTGCCGAGGAGGAACTTCTTGTCGTAATCGAGCATGTGCAGGCGGCCTTCGAGGTCTGTGAAGAGGACGGTGACGGCCTTGATGCGCTTCTCGTCTCTCAGATATTTCAGGCGCTCTTCCTGAACTTTGTGAACGGGAACGCGTTTTTTGCGCTGGTCCTTGGCGTGAAGATTCATTTCCTCGAGTTCTTCGTACGAGAGCGAAAGGAAATTGCGGAGTTCGGTAGCCATGGTCCTCCCTATAGTAATGCGACGTTTATCGCTGATTGCCAGAGCACATGCCGCATGCCGCCTGCCGCGAGGCAAATGGCACGCCCATGAACGCGATAGGCTATCGCGCGCATCTTCCGATCGTCAAATCAAAAAAGACGCGCTCCGCCAAATTAAATTTATCGAACCGATAAATGAAACCTTCAGGAGCCGATGCTCAATTCTGTGTGTTATTGCTTGTCGAAGACCATTTTCATATCGATTTCGCCCATCGCGCTATTGACGTGCGACGTTTCCAGCAGAGTTTTCCCATCTGCCGAGAGCGTATAGACATTTGCGAACTGCACATCCTGCCCCTGCATGGTGGTCTTGGTGCCGACTTTCAACGCGGCGCCATCCCAGTTCGCGATGCTCTTGGCGTCGTTGCCCATCGCATTCCAGGTGGTTTCCTTGCCATCGGTGGTGAGTTGCTGCGTGATGGTGCCAGCGGCCATGCCGCCGGTGCGCACGCTGGTGATCGTGATGGAAGGCTCGGTGTCAACAATCGTGTCCGTGCGGCTATCGGGCGGAGGGACGGGGCCGAAATCGCTCTTGGAGACATTGAGCTTCCATGTTCCGCTCAGGTTCGGCTTCGGTCCGGAGCTCATGGAGGCCATCGGCGCGGCAGAGGCAGCGGGAGCCGGAGCGGCCATGGAGGTGGAAGTGCCGGCGCGCTCGAAGATATATTTGCGCGCCATCGCACCCATAGGCGTCATGAGATCAAAATCCATGGTGAGGACTTTTGCGTCTGGCGAGAGCGAGCGGGTGATTTTCGCGGTTACGTCGCCATCTTCCTGGTACTTCAACGTTTCAGACAGCACGAGCGAAGAATCCTGCCAATTTGCCTTGAGTTTCTGGAGCGTGACGATGCCGATGTGCGGCGCGGAATCCGCGGGATACACGACTTCCGTTCCATCGGTGGTGTACACGAGATCGTAATTCGCCTTACCCTGGTCGTCCGCGTAATTCACTTTCTCTTTCACGTTTGCGCCATCCTGCGTGATCACCAGGGTTTCGCTATCGGGCCCCGGCACCTGGCCGAAGTCGCTCTTGCTCACGTTCAGATTCCACGTGCCGCTCATATCGGGTTTGCTCTGCGCCATACCGACACAAGCAAACATTCCCGCCATCAACATAGAAAATGCTATTTTGCGAACCATAGATCCTCCCTCAGATGCTTCCGTTTTACGGCTCTTTCGCGCGCGACAACACGATTCTACCTTAAAATTCCCGACGCTGTTGAATCCATGCTACTGCGGCAAATCCTTCCTCATGCGGTCGAGCACTTCCTCAGGCTCCGTGACGGGCGGATTATCCAGATACTTCCCGAAGAAAACCAGGTAGCGCTGCATGCGATCCACCAGATGCTGCGGCTCGTGGAAGCCGTGATTCTCGCGGGGATAAACGACGTACTCCACGGGCACGTGGCGATCCACAAGCGCGCGGAAGAACTCCTCCGACTGAGGATTGGGAACGCGCGTATCCGCCTGGCCGTGCAGAATCATTGTGGGGGTCTTTACGTTGCCGACGTACTTCAGCGGTGAATGATCCCAATATTCCTGAATATTTTCCCAGGCGGCTTTTTCATTGAAGTAAAGCCTCATGTAACGATGAATATCGGATTGCGCGTACATGGAAACCAAATCGGGGAGGCCCGCGCCTGGTGAAATGGCCTTGAAGCGATCGGTCTGGGTGTCAATCCAGAACGTAATGTAACCGCCGTAGGACCATCCGAGGGCGCCCATGCGGCCGGGATCGGCCCAGCCACGATCCACCATGGATTGGACGCCGCTCATGTCGTCCTTGAAATCTCCGTTGCCCCAATCATTCTGGTTCGCCCGGGCGAATTTTTCTCCATGACCCATTGATCCGCGGAAATTCGGCTCCAGGACCAAGTAGCCATTTGCGGCCAGGAACTGCGCAAGAATATTGAACTCGAGGAGCGATACTCCGCTCGGCCCGCCGTGCGGGTACAACAAGAATGGGACTTTGCGCGAACCGTCGAATCCCACGGGCTTCGTCACAATCCCGTCAATTTCCTCCCCATCGGCGCTGCTCTTCCAGTGGACAACTTCCGTCTCGCCCAGAGAATATTCCCGCAGCCAGGCGTTTTGATCGGTGAGTGGAGTGATCGAGGTGAAGGCGAGATCGGAGGCAAATACTTCGCCCCGGCTGGATGGATTGGCGCAGGTGCCGGTCGCCGTCTTCCCGTTGGCGCTGATCTCGGTGAGGCTGATTACCTCAGGTTTGCCGGTCAATGGCCGAACCGTGGAAGTCGCCACGTCGACGGCGAATACTTGCTCTGATTCCCGGTTCTCGGTGCTGAAATAAATCGTCTTTCCGTCAGGGGCCCAAACGGGTTCGCCCGGATTAAGTTCGAAGCCGCCGGTCAACTTTCGCGGCTCGCCGCCCTCGGACCCGACCACCAAAAGATCCACATGATAAATTTCCTCGCCTTCCCCGCTTAGATAAGCGATAAATTTTCCGTCGCGGGACCAGCGAGCGGATCGCGTTGCGAATGCGGGTTTTCCTATGATTGAGTGTTTCCCGGTTGCCACATTCAATACGCGAGCGGTTTGAAGGCTGCCGTCGTCCTGGAGCGGAGTCGGATTGGTGGTAAAGACGATGCGCGCGCCATCGGGCGACCAGTGCGGATCAGATACGCTGAAGTTGTCGCGTGTGAGCTGCTTCTCCTCGCCCGAGGCGATGTCCCACGTCCATAACTGCATCATTTTCAGGTCGTGTTCCACCACGATGGCGTCGTCCTTGTTTTTCTTGCGTTTTTCCACTTCGGCGCTTTGAGGAACAGTCGCCACCAGCAGAAGGGTCTTACCGTCTGGCGAGAATTCAAATCCATTCACGCCGGACTTGTGTTTCGTCACCTGCCAGGCCTCGCCACCATCGGCATAGAGAAACCAAACCTGCGATTCCGAATCATCGCCGTCGCCTGCGTCCATCGTAAACGCCAGAATTTTGCCGTCTGGCGACCATCGGGGATCCCCCACGCTTTTCTTGCCACGCGTGAATTGGCGCGATGTACTCGCCGGCCCGGCTACAGGCGTCACCCACAATTGAGTGACGGATTTCCAGGGCTCGCTGCTCTTTTCCGCGCCTGAGTCTGGGCCGCCTTCAAATTTGGAGACAAGGTATGCCACGCGCATCCCGTCCGGGGAAATGCGCGGCGAACTTACGCTGGCGAGGCGCAAAGCCGCCGCCGTCCCAAACAATTTCTTCCCATCCTTACTACGCGCGGGCGCGGCTTCGTGTTTCACGGCTACGGCGTCTTTTGAGGCAGCGGCTTCCTGCCCTTTCGCCGCGACTGCCGTGACCGCCATCATCAAGGTCAAAATCAGCATTTTGCGCATCGAGTCTCCCCTTATTTCGCTTTGTGAGCCCCGCTACGCTACACCCGACGGCTGCTCCGAGCAACACGCCTTCGATAGCACAGCGGATGCCTTTCCCGGCTTACAAGGGCATGATGGATTATGCTAAGGTGAACAGTTTGAGCAGCAAGCTCAGGCGCGACTGGCCAATGGGGCAAGTACAAAAAACCGAGAAGGCGGGCGATTCATGAAGAGTTCGTACAACGGAGTGGCGGTTCCTGGCAGCGGCAAAGCGATCGAGTACACGGGCGGCGCGTTTCACGTTCCCGACGAGCCTGTAATTCCCTTCATCGAAGGCGATGGCACGGGACGGGACATCTGGAAAGCATCGCGATTGGTGTTTGATGCAGCGGTAACGAAGGCCTACGGCGGCAAAAAGAAGATTGCGTGGCTCGAGGTGTTTGCGGGCGAGAAGGCCTTCAATCAATTTCGCGAATGGCTGCCCGCGGACACGGTGGACGCGATTCGCGATTATCGTGTGGCGATCAAGGGCCCTTTGACGACTCCTGTCGGCGGCGGGATCCGTTCGCTGAATGTGACGTTGCGCCAGGTGCTCGATTTGTATGCGTGCGTGAGGCCGGTGCGCTATTACGATGGCGTGCCATCGCCGGTGAAAAATCCGGAGCGCATGAACGTGGTGATTTTCCGCGAAAATACGGAGGACGTGTACGCGGGAATCGAATGGAAATCGGGATCGGCGGAGGTGAAGCGGCTGCTCGAATTCCTGAACGGCGAGATGCTGAAGGGAACGAATAAAAAGATCCGCGAGGATTCCGGCGTGGGCATCAAGCCGATTTCGCCCACCGGCACAAAACGGCTGGTGCGGCGCGCCATTCAACACGCGATCGAAAATGGGCGGCGGGTGGTGACGCTGGTCCACAAGGGCAACATCATGAAGTTCACCGAGGGCGCGTTTCGCGACTGGGGCTATGAGCTCGCGACCGCGGAGTTTCGCGACAAAATCGTCACGGAACGCGAAAGCTGGATTCTCGACAACAAAGATCGCGACGCAAATCTCTCCGTGGAGAAAAATGCGGCGCTGATCGAGCCGGGGCTTGAGCAGGCGACCGAGGATTTCAAGAAGCAGAATTACGCCGAAGTGAAACGCACGCTCGAGTCGATTTATGCGACGCACGGCCAGGGACAGTGGAAGAAGAAAATTCTGGTCAACGACCGGATTGCGGACTCCGTATTCCAACAAGTGCTGCTCCGCGCCGACGAATACCAGGTGTTCGCCACGCCGAATTTGAACGGTGATTACCTTTCCGACGCCTGCGCGGCGCAGGTGGGCGGCCTGGGAATGGCTCCGGGCGCGAACATTGGCGACGGGTATGGCGTTTTCGAAGCAACGCATGGAACCGCGCCAAAATATGCCGATAAGGATGTTATCAACCCGAGCTCGGTGATGCTTTCGGGCATGATGATGTTCGATTTCCTGGGATGGAAGGAAGCAGCGCGACTCGTCGAAAACGGCATTGCGAAAACGATCTGGCAGAAACGCGTGACGTATGACCTGGAAAGATTGATGCCCGGCTCGACGAAGCTTGGCACCAGCGGGTTCGCTGCGGCGATTATCGAAAATATGTAGACGGCAATTCCGACCGAAGAACAAGGAGACGGTGAAATGCGGAAGAAGGTGACGGTGGTGGGCGGAGGATTTGTCGGGTCAACCACGGCGCAGCGAATTCATGACGCCGGGCTGGCGGACGTGGTGCTGACGGACATTCTGGAGGGTGTTCCGGCGGGCAAAGCGTTGGACATGGCGGAATCGGGCCCGATCCTGGGAAGCGACTCGCACGCGGCGGGAATTTCCACCGCCTCGGGCGATTATCGGGAGACGGCAAACAGCGACATCATCATTATCACCGCGGGATTTCCGCGCAAGCCGGGAATGAGCCGCGACGACCTGCTGAAGGCGAATTACGACGTAATGAAGGCGGTCGTCGAGGCGGTTGTGAAGTTATCGCCTGGCGCGATTTTGATCATTGTGACGAATCCGCTGGACGCCATGGCGCAGGCGGCATTCAAAATCAGCGGCTTTTCGAAGAATCGCGTGATTGGGATGGCCGGCGTGCTGGACTCGGCGCGGATGAGCACGTTTGTGGCGGCGGAGCTGGGCGTGTCGGTTGAAAACGTGCACTCGTTCGTTCTGGGCGGGCATGGCGACGACATGGTGCCACTGGCGCGGTATTCCACCGTGGCGGGAATTCCCCTCCCCGAGCTGATTGCCAAGGACAAGCTGGACGCCATCATCGCGCGCACGCGAAAGGGCGGCGCGGAAATCGTGAACCTGTTGAAAACCGGGTCGGCCTATTACGCGCCTTCGGCAGCCGCGGTGGAAATGGCCGAGGCAATTTTGAAGGATAAGAAGAAAATATTGCCCTGCGCGGCCTATCTGGAAGGCGAGTACGGGATCAGCGGATTGTTCGTGGGCGTGCCGGTAAAGCTGGGCGCGCGCGGGATCGAGCAGATTATTGAAATCAAGCTCACGCCGGAGGAGAAAGCAGCGCTGGACAAATCTTCGGCGTCCGTGCGCGAATTAGTGAATGTGCTGGGAATTTAAGGGTCCGGCGAAGTTCTAAGCGCGTTCTGATTTTAGTCTTGAGTCAACCTCGCAAAGCTTCTCGCCCTATTGCGGGATTTGCGGTTGTTGCGGCTGTGCAGGAGGCTGCGCCGGGGGTTGATTGCCCGTCGTCGGGAACAAACCGCCGCCGTTCAGGCCGCCGCCGGCGCCAGGCGCCCCCCCTGGAACTCCATTGGCGCCGCCTAGAGATCCCGTCGCGCCTCCGTTACCACCGGACTGAATGGCGCGCGCCTGATCCACCATCGGATTCCAGATAAATTCCCACTGAATATATTTCTTTCCACCCTCGTAAACTTTTTGCGAGGGTTTGTCTTGCGCGAGTGCCACTCCCGTCAGGAAGCCGCCCACCACAGGTCCGGTGAGTGGTCCTGTGGGCTTCATCAGCAGCATTGGGTTCACGCCTTGCCCAGATTGATCCGTGAGGTTTACCTGGCCTGGTGGAGGCTGCGTGGTGGGCAGTGGCGCCTGCGGATCGGCGGGCGCGGGCTGCTGGTCGCCGGTATTCGGATCAGTCGGCTGGGGAGTATCCGTGCCATCGCCGTTGGGATTGCCCGGTGGAGCAGGCGGAGGCGTAGAAGGCGTTGCGCCCGCCGAGCCTGCCGCTCCCGGTGTGCCGGCAGCGGCGCCCGGGAGGCCCGGAACTCCGGGAGCGCCCGGCTGGCCAGGAGTGAGGTTGGGCATCTGGCCGTTGTTCAGAACGATGAGAGCCATTTGCTGCAGATTCGCGTATCGAACGCTTCCGAGAATTTGCCCGGCGCCATTGATGTAAATCAAGCGCCAGGAGCCATCCTGTTTGTTCATCGGGTTTTTGTAAGCAGCCGGGCGCAGAAAATGAATGTTGACGGCGCCTTTTTGAAGCTCCTCGATGTTTTGGGGATAGTGCTGCGTCTTCTTGTAATACAAGCGTATGGCGCGGACATATTGTTCGCCGCGCCAGATGGTGAGGGCTTCGCGCTGGCGGCGCGCCTGCGCCAGGCCGCGTTCGATGGCAATGGACGAACTGAGAATCAGGACAACGACAAACAGCATCGCGAGCAGGTAAGCGAAACCGGATTCGGGCGAGCGTTGATCGGCAGCTTCAGGCAGAGAATCCTCGGCGCGTGCGAGTGCGGCTTTTTCGGGCGCGCGCGTCATTGGGAAACATCCTGATTGGGAGGATCGGCCTGCGGTTGGTTCGGTTGTCCCGGTGCCTGATTCGAAGCTTGATCCACCACGGGCGGCACAAGCGGGACGGAGGTATGCCTGCCGCTGGAAATCTCCATCACGTCGGCGGATTCGTTGGCAATGTGAATCAGGCGATAGCGAACGAGAAAGGCGTCGCCCTCCGCGACGACGACCACGTCTTCACCGCTCTGAAAGAAGGCGACGTGACGCCCGGAGACGGGCATTGTGGCAGTGCCGAAAAATTGCGCGGCAACTTGCATCGGCGGCGGCGGGGGAGCCGGCTTGGGACCTACGAACACGAAGCGATTCGCCTTTTCTTGCGCCACTTCCTGAGGCGTTCGCTCGATGGGCGCAGGTCCAATCACGAAAATATTGCGATGAGGGCCGGCGCTATACGCAGATTTCTGAGCCTTCTCGAGCAGGTCAACGCGCAGCTCCGGCTGCTGGACGTTCAGGGGAGTAAATTGAACGTCAGAGGAGACATTGCTTGTAGTGCCGGTTCCAGAGCTCGTGCCATAGAAATACGCCGCGACAAGAACAACCAGGAGGACTCCGAGAACGATCTTCTGGGTGCGCGGCGACATTTTTCAGGTCCTGAAATACGTGTGCAATTTAAGCTGCAGCCTGATTCCGCCGGTGGAGGCGGAATCGAGCGCCAAATCACTCAAGAGATAAAAATTTTTCGAGACTTCGAGCCCGTTGATGAATTTGATGATGGAATTGTAGTCGCCACTCACCTGGGTGGTGATTTCGAGCTGCGTGACGCCGCGGTCTTTCAAAACAGTCGGTTTGAATGTGACACCCGAGGTGGTCAGACCGGCGTGGGAAGCAATCGTGTCCAGGTCCGTTTCGATATCGGAATAACCGGAAGTGGCGCTGGAAAACGTCTTTTCGTAGAAGACGCTGCAATCCTTGCCCACTTGCGGAAGAGCCGCGCGAATTGCCTCGGCGCGCTTGACGTCGCCGGTCATGAGCTTGGCGTTGAGCGCGAGCTTCTCGCGCTGCGAGCGCCAGGATTCGGGATTTTGCCGGGAGGTCTCCCAGAGAAAAACACCAAGAACGATATCGGCGAGAAGCAGGAGGCCGACCGCGAGGCCGGTCCACATTTTCCAGGCGCCTTTGATCTTCGAGGTGTTCACGGCGGTGTTCATGAGATTTCGTACCACACGGTCAGCTCGAGCGTGATGCGGTCAGCGGAAGTTGCCTGCTCGGTGGAAGAATCGGATTTCAATTCCATGCCGGTGAACGTCTTGGATTTCTCCATGGCTTCGAGAAACTTGATTTTGCTGGCGTCATCCAGGGCGCCCACTTTCAAGGCAACCTGAGCGCGGCCATTTTGCAGCTTCGGCGAAATGCTGATCACGCGAACGCCGGGAGGCAGGGTCTGCTCGAGGTCCATGAAAATTTTTGTCCACGGAAAGCTGCGCTCGCCAATCAGAGAATTCAGGAACGCCGAGCGCTCCAAGATTTGCTGCGATTCAGGAGTGTGGAAATAGATTTCCAAGGCCTGGCGCTTCTGCTGGTCGGTGCGAATCTCGGATTCCCAATGCGAAATGTCCGCGCGAAAAGCGCGGTTCGCCTGCCAGGAAACGTAGGCGGAGTGCGAGAGAATCACGAAGGCAATCAGCGCAACGCCGCCGATGGCAACCGCCGCGGCCAGAAACGGCCGCTTATTTTCGCGCGGCGATGTGGATAGGTTGAGCCGAAGCTTCATGGGTTAATCCGGCGCGACGTGAGCGCCAATGCCTCCGAATTTTGCGCGGCGTTCATGAGCCGCTATTCATCATCCAGCCGACCAGCGCCTCGAGGTTCTGGTTGATCAGATCCTTGGCATTCGAGGGCAGGGCGCGAACGTCTTCCGCTTCGGCCAGAGGCCCGACGCTTACCTTCAACTCTTCGGCCAGCGCCCGGTGAAATGTTTCTTCGCGCGGACCCAGGCCGGCAAGGCGCGCGCGGTCGACCGCGCCGCCCCATGTGTCCTGATAATAGGCGAGCGCCGGGAAAATTTCGTCGAGCATCGCCTGGGGATCGAGTGAGGCCGCATCCGCGGGCATTTCGGTGGAGCGATAGACGCAAAGATTCCCGCCGCGGACGATTACCGTGGTGAGCGTTTTTTCAGACATGCGCACCAGAAGCGTGGCGCCGCGCTCCTCGAGCAGCGGCAGCGAAGCGAGCGAAGAACTCAAGACAACGCCTGCGGTAGCTCCGACCGCTTCGACGGATTCTTCGTATTCACGCAGAATGCGCTGGCGAGCCACAGCCGTGAGCACTTCGAGGTTCCCTGCCCTGCCGTCCTGGCGCATCCAGGAGACGATGGTTTCTTCCACATCGAAGGGGACGCTCTTCTTCAGGCGCCAGCGGAGCAACGGGAGCGCGTCTTCGGCGCTTCGCGGAAGCGTTTCAAAAGGCAAAATGAAAACGCGCACGACCGGATCCGGAATGAGGAGCGTAACGGGAGCGCCGCGATCGGGGACGCGCGAAAGAACGCGGCGCAGAGCGGAGCGGACCGCTTCGGGCTGCGGAATATTCGCATCCACGGGAGAAGGCATCACGGAGCCCGACGGAAGCGGCTCGATGGCGTAGGATTCGAGAATTCCCTTCGAGGCGCCCCAGCGGGCCGCGGCCACGTGGCTGGTGGCAATCTCCACGACGAGCGTGGGATGCGGCATGGCGTTGAGCCAGCGGTCGAGGCGGCGGACGGGCCCGAGTTGATAGAACTGGCTTTCGGCGCTCGGCGAACTAGTCAAGAAACGTCACCTTATTGATTTCGCGCAAGGTGGTGAGGCCGGCGCGGATTTTCTTCAGCCCCGATTCGCGGAGGAATTGCATTCCCTCTTCCCGGGCGGCGCGCTTGATTTCAGACGTAGGGCGGCGGTCAATGATCATTTCGCGGATGCGGTCGGAGAGGTCGAGCAGTTCGGTGATGGCACTGCGCCCTCGAAAGCCCGTGCCCGAGCATTCCAGGCAACCCGCGCCTTCGTAAAAAATTACCTTGCCCCATTCCTCGGGATCGAGGCCGGATTCCTTGAGAGCTTCGGGCTTGTGGTGCACCTGCTTCTTGCAATGCTCGCAGATCACGCGCACCAGGCGCTGGGCCATGATGCAATTCAGAGCGGAAACGAAATTGTAAGGCTCGACGCCCATGTTGATGAAGCGGCCGATCACGTCTGTGACGTTGTTGGCGTGAACCGTGGTGAAGACCAGGTGGCCGGTGAGCGCGGAGTTGATGGCGATCTGCGCGGTTTCCTGGTCGCGGATTTCGCCGACCATGATTTTGTCCGGGTCATGGCGGAGGATGGAGCGAAGGCCGCGGGCAAACGTGAGGCCCTTCTTTTCGTTCACGGGAATTTGGGTGATGCCGCGGACCTGGTATTCGACGGGGTCTTCGATGGTGATGATCTTGTCTTCGTCGTTCTTGATTTCGTTGATGGCGGCGTAGAGCGTGGTCGTCTTGCCCGAGCCGGTGGGGCCGGTGACGAGGACCATGCCGTAAGGCTCATGAATAAAACGCCGGAAGCGGGTGACTTCATCGGTTTCGAAGCCCACGACGTCGAGCGTGAGGTTGCGGAATTTTTCGCTGAGAGTTTCTTTGTCGAGGACGCGAAGCACGGCGTCTTCGCCATGGACGGAAGGCATGATGGAGACGCGGAAGTCGACGAAGCGGCCTTTGTAACGCACGCGAAAGCGGCCGTCCTGCGGAATGCGGCGTTCGGCGATGTCGAGCTCGCTCATCACCTTGATGCGGGAAAGAATCGTGGCATGCCAATCCTTGGCAAGGGGCTGCATGGCATACTGCAGGACACCGTCAATGCGGTACTTTACGACCACTTCGGAATTGCGCGTTTCGATGTGGATGTCACTTGCGCGGCGTTCGAGAGACGTGAAGATGACGGTATCCACCAGGCGGACCACGGGGCTCACGCCGCTTTCGCGCGTGAGTTTCTCCATGGAAATATTTTCTTCGCTGTCTTCTTCATCGGTGACGACCTGCAGCGTGAACCCCTCGGTGGCCTGATCGAGCACGCGTTGCGATTGCTCTGTGCGCTTTAACAAATCGCCAATCTGCGAAGGCGTGGCAACTTTTATCTGGAGGCGTTTGCCGAGGAGAAGAGCAAGCTCGTCAGTAAGCTGCAACTGGCTGGGATCGGCGATGGCGACGACGAGTGTGCCGTCGCGCCCCTCAAGCGGGACGAAATTGTAACGGAACATCATTTCCGCGGGGATGCTGCGGAAAAGCTCGGGGTCAATGCGCTGCTCGCGAAGGTCCACAAATGGGCAGCGGTAACGCTCGGCTAGTTTTTTGGCCTGATCGCGCTCGACGGCCTCGTTGGGGACGCCCGCGGCGGGTACCGGATTGTTGTTTGTGGTTGCCATGGAATCAGCCGCCAGCGTTACCAACCTGACCGAGGGAGAACATGGGCAGGTAAAGAGCGATCAAAATGAAGAATATCACACCGGCCATGAACACCAAAATGGCGGGCGAAATCCACAGCAGAGTGCGCTCAAGGCGAGTATTTACTTCCTCTTCGTAAAATTCCGCCACGCTGGTGAGCATGGGAGCGAGCGCGCCAGAGGCCTCGCCGACTTCGATCATTTCGAGGGCAAGTGGCGGGACCACGCGCGTCTCCGCGAGGCTGATGTGGAGCGATTCGCCCTCTTTCACGCGTACCGCGGCCTGCTGGATGGACGTGGCAATCAGGCGGCTGCCAATGGCGGCGGCGGAAGTCTGCAGGCCGGAGACGAGGGGCGTGCCACCAGCAAGAAGCGTGGAAAGGGTGCGGACGAATTGCGCGATTTGGGATTTCAGCCAGATATCGCCGAGGATCGGAAATTTGGGCTTCAGGCGATCAATGGCGATGGCGCCGCGTTCGGTGCGCGTCCAAAGAAAAATACCGGCGGCAAAGATGGCAATCGCTCCTGCGAAGAAAATAAAATACGTGCGCAGGGGCAACGCCATGGCGAGCACGAACTGGGTGATGTCCGGCAATTTTACGTCGAGATCTTTGTAGAGTTCGGCGAAGCGCGGAACGGCGAAGGTGACCAGGTACGTCATGATGATGATGACGGCCACAACCAGAATCGCGGGATAAATCAACGCGGTCAGCAGGGCCCGCTTGAAGCCGGTGGTGACGCGAAGATAGGAAATATATTGCTCGATTACGCCGCTCAGGTTTCCGCTTCGCTCGCCGGCCGTGACCGCGGTGACGTAAACGGGAGGAAACGAGCCCTGCGCGACGAGCGCTTCGGAAAGCAACGCGCCATCGCGGACGCGCTGGCGAACCTCCGCGAGAATAGGGCGAAGGCGCGGTGCAGCGGCGCGTTCGGCCAGCAAATCGAGCGCCTTCAAAATCGGCAGACCGGCCTTGATAAGAGTATTAAATTGCTGATTGAAGATAAGGAAATCTTCCTGACGGATTTTGCGCTCGGTGCGCGAACGGCTGAGCTGGGAAATAATGTCGAAATTATTGCGAATCGAATAGACGTAGAGGCCGCGATCGGCGAGCTTTCGGCGCGCTTCTTCCTCGGTCTGCGCCGTCTCCACCTGGCTGACGACGCGGCCGGAGGTATCCCCGACTTTGCAGACAAATTCGGCCATTGAGTGAGTTAGACGGCTCGGCGGGCGAGGCGTCTCTCGTAAAGTTTAGCACACCCTCCGGAGCGTAACGGGGAGCGGAAAACTGCCCATGAATAGGATGTAACAATGCTGGCCGCGGGCTGCATGCGATTTGGGCCGGGGCCAAATTACGTCTCGAGCTTGAATCGTGTGGCCGCCAGAGCGTAGAGGCGGCGCCAGAGGAGACGATTAATCGTGACCACCATGACGGCCATCAGGACAGTCGCCGCGATGAGGACGCGAAAATTGCCCGTATCTGTGGCGTGGCTGATTACGGCGCCCAAACCAACCGTAGAAAACGTCTGGCCCTTGAAATGGAAATACTCGGCGACGATGCTTGCGTTCCACGCTCCGCCGGAAGCGGTCACAAAACCCGTGATCAAATAGGGAAAAATTGCAGGCAGGAATAATTCCTTCCAGCGATTCCACCGGCGGAAGTTAAAAACGCTGGTCACTTCTTTTAAATCCGAAGGAATGGCGATGGCGCCGGCGATTACGTTGAAAAGGATGTACCACTGCGTGCCCAGCAGTAGAAGAATTATCGAACCAATTCCCAGGCCGCCACCTGCGTGAATCAAGAAGAGCAAAATGATGGGAAAAAGCGCGGTGGCGGGGACGGATGCGGCAATCTGCGCAAGCGGCTGAGCGATCGCGGAGAGCCTGGGATTGAGCCCGATGATTACGCCGGCGGGAATTGTCCACAGTCCTGCCAGCACCAGAGCCAGCTCGACGCGCAGAAAAGTGGCGCCCGCACCCATGAAAATGCCGCGGATTTCCGGGGCGGTGACGGACGCGAGGAGCATGATCATTTTTACCGCGGCGAATGCGAGGCCAAGGAGCATGGCGAAAAGAAGCACGCGAAGCGCCCATTTTCGGGCCGCGCGTGGCGCTTCGGCGGCGAGATGCGACTGATATTGCCGCGCAAAATAAAGCGAGAGGCGTTCGCGCGCCGGGCGGGTGGTGACGCGCGCCACAAGTGGTATTACACGCGAGCGGCGGAGCAGCTCGAGCACGGGTGAATGCGGCGCTTGCACGGCTTCCACCTGCTCGAATTTAAATTTTTCCGCCCAGGCAATGATGGGGCGCCAAATCACCTGGTCCATCAGAACGATCACACTGATCATGACGGCGAGTCCCCAGATGATGGCTCTCGTATCGCCCGCATTTGCCGCCGTCTGCAGATACGAACCGAGGCCGGGCAGGCGAAGGTCGCGGTCGCCCAGGACGAACATCTCGCAGGCCATGAGGAAAAACCAGCCGCCCGCGACGGACATCATCGAGTTCCAGACGAGTCCGATTGCGGAGTACGGCAGCTCCATTTGCGTGAAGCGCTGCCACGCGCTCCAGCGATACGTCTGCGCCACCTCCTGCAATTCGCCCGGGATACTTTTCAGCGAAGAATAAAAACTGAAGGCCATATTCCAAACCTGGCCCGTAAAGATCAACAGAATGGAGCCGAGCTCGATGCCCAATTCGCGCGTGGGAAACAAGGCGACCATCGCAACCATCACGGGCGGAAGAAAACTGAGTACGGGGATGGATTGCAGTGTATCGAGCAGCGGAATCATGAATCGTTCGGCGCGAGCGTTGTACGCAGCCACATAACCGTAGCCGATCGCGAAAAAAAGGCTCAGCACGTAAGCGATCGTGATGCGCAGAAACGAGTACATTGCGTAGGTGGGCAGCGCGGATGGACGAAGCTGGATTTGCGCCTGCTCGCTGACGGGGCCCATCCAGGTGTGCGTCATCGCGAGGAGTGCATAGAAGAGCGCGAGCGCCGCGAGGACGATTGGGAAATCGCGCAGCAGTGAGGGAACGGACGCCGGCAACGCGTTCCATAAGGGACCTGCGGTAGAAGCGCTGTGCGATGGCCGCGGCATCAGGGATGGGACGCGCTTTCAGCGGGGCTTGCAGCATGCCCGGCGGGAAAAAGATGCAGCGCGTCGTTTTCAGGCTCATACGTGAAAATTTCTGCGTAGCGGCCCCAATTAAGCGCGGTCTCGATTTGCTGAACGGTTTGCGCTTCGGGAAAACGCTCGTCGAGGAGATCGTGGAAAAAATCGAGCGGCATTTTGTGGTCGGACTTGTTCACGAGCGCCGTGTTCATCTGCTGCAGCAAGGAAACATGGGCAAGAACAGCTTCGCGAAACAGAACTTTGCGCCCGGGGATGTCTCCTTCCACGAATTCCCTGCCCTTCGGCGTGATTTTGATATCGCCCTCTTTGGCGGTGGCGAACCCGAGCAGCGTGGAGGCTTCGATAATCGGCAGCAGGTCGTCCACTTCGAGCAGTAGATCGTCCGCGACGTGGTACATATCTTCTTCGCCGCCGCGATCGCCGAGCAATTCCAGCAAACCGGCGATGCCGCCGGGGCGCGCATGCGGAAGCACTTGCATGGGAGCCTTCGCGCGCGAACCCGCCGCGGCGGATGGCGGCGCAAGCTCCAGTTCCGGTTGCGTCATCACTTTGTAGATGTAGTCCACGTAGAGAAAGAACGCGGGGGACTTGCGATCGCGCGGCTGCGGCAATCCCAGGCGAAAGTCCGCGCGGATGCGCGCCGGATTGCGTCCGAGGACGATGATGCGATCGGCGAGCAGGACAGCTTCCTCGATGTTGTGCGTGACGATGAAGATGCTGCGAGTGGGGATCTTTTTCGCGAGCCACAGGTCCATCAGCTCGCCGCGGAGGTTTTCGGCGGTAAGGACGTCGAGCGCGGAGAAGGGCTCATCCATGAAGAGAATTTCGGGCTCGACGGCGAGTGCGCGCGCGAAGCCGACGCGCTGCTTCATGCCGCCGGAAAGTTCTTTGGGATAGGCGTTCTCGAATCCTTTCAATCCGACGGAATCCAGAGCGCGAAGGGCGCGGCGGTGGCGTTCGAAATGCTGCATTCCACGCGAGAGCAGCGGGGCTTCGACGTTATCCAGAACCGTGAGCCACGGAAAAAGCGCGAAGCTTTGAAATACGATCGCGACGTTTGGCTTGCAATCGCCCAGCGGCTTCCCGTGCCAAAACACCTGGCCGGCCGTGGGCGCCGTCAGGCCGGAGAGCATGCGCAGCAGCGTTGATTTTCCCGAGCCCGAAGGTCCCAGAAGCGCCGTGATGCATCCGGACTCGACCGAAAGATCGAGCGGAGCAATCACCTGAATTTGCCTGCCCTCCGGTTGGACAAACGATTTCTCAATTCCTCGAGCTTCGATGATCGCCTCGACTGCAACCGCGGGCTGCGCGTGAACCGCGGCCACATCGCCCTCCGGCAGCGCGGTCTGCACGCCGGAAAGCTCGTCCATCAGGCACTGCCACGCCTCTTCGGGAAGCGAGTCGAGAAATAGTGTGCGCTCGCCTTCCACCATTCCGTCGATGATGGACCGCATTTCATCCGCCGGGCGCGAATGCAGCAGGACGTAGGCGTGGTAATACGGGAAATGCGTGACCAGTCTTGCCGCGAGATCCACCGGCAGCTTCCTGAACACCGTTTGCTGCTGGTCGAAGGGCAGGCTCAATAGGAAATCGGCGGCCGGACCCGGCAGCATGATTTTGAGCGAATCATGAAGGGCATCCCAGCGCTGCTGGGATACGAGGTCTCGAAGCTTATCTTCGGCGGGTCGAGGCATGAGCGGCGCGTCCAGCCTACTATGAATTTTGGATAGGTGGGAAGCGCGCAAAAACCGCGCCTGCTGAAAATCTTGAATGCAAGTAACGCTTAGGCATCCCCATGATTTCGATGGCGTGAACCATAGTAGGCTGAATCAAGCTCTTGGGCCCGCCAGTTCGTGTCGACCCGGGCGGGGGAGGATTCTTCATTTTGCATTTCTGGCAGCGGTTCACGCGCGCGGAGAAGACGCTCGCGATATTGTTTCTCCTGTCGCTTCCCTTCATCCATCCGCAAGTGCAGGGCGATGGCATCGGCTACTACGCCTACGCACGCTCTCTGCTGATCGATCACAATTTGAAATTTGAGGGGGATTGGAAGGACCCGAACACCGCGGACGCCGTGATTCAGGGCTACGAAAACGGCCACGTGCGCATGAGCCATTACACTGCGACCGGCCATCGTGTGGACCACTTCTCCGTGGGGCCTGCAATTCTTTGGGCGCCTTTTCTTGGCGCCACGCACCTGGGCGTTCTCGCATTGAATCATTTGGGGATGAAGATTGCAGCGGACGGGTATTCGCGCCCCTACCTGGTGGCAATGGCCGCGGCGACGGCGCTTTATGGATTCGCGGGGCTTTGGCTGTCGTTCCAACTGGCAGGAAGCTTTTTCGAAGAGCGCTGGGCGTTTCTGGCGACACTGGGGATCTGGTTCGCCACCTCTCTGCCCGCGTATATGTACGTGGACCCCTCGTGGGCGCACACGCATTCCGTTTTTGCTGGCGCGCTGTTCCTGTGGTATTGGCATCGCACGCTCGGCAAGCGTACGGGAGGCCAATGGTTGATCCTTGGGCTGATTGCCGGATTGATGCTCGACGTTTACTACGCGAACTTTGTTTTTCTGCTGGCACCGCTGGTTGAATCGTTGAGCTTGATCATCGCTGCGTGGAAAACGCCAGGGCGCGATTTCAGCGCGATTGCAAAAATAATTCGCGCCAATCTGATCCTGGCATTCAGCGCGGCGATTGCATTCCTGCCGACCCTGATTACGCGCCAAATCATATTTGGCAATCCATTCGGGATGGGGCTTTATACACAGGAACATTGGAACTGGTTTCACCCCGCATTCTGGCCCATTCTCTTTTCGAACAATCGCGGGCTAGCGATTGTGACGCCGATTCTGATTCCCTCCGTCGTTGGTTTGTTCTTTCTTCCGCGCCGCGCGCGAATGGTGGGGGGAATCCTGCTGGCGATTACGGCTGCGTATGCCGAGCTGATCGGCGCATATCCGTGGTGGGACGGCACTTCGTCGTTCGGCAACCGCTATTTCATTACGCTAACCCCGCTGTATATTGTGGGCCTCGCCGGCTTTTTTTCAGCGTTTGCCGCGCGCTGGCGCGATTCGCGCGGAGCCTTCCGACGCTTTGCAGTCGTGACTACATTGTTGATCGTATGGAACCTGGGCCTGCTGTTTCAGTGGACCGCGGAGCTGCTGCCGGAAAGAGGCCCGGTGTATTGGAATGAGGTAATCTACAACCAATTTCGCGTGGTTCCGGCTGAGTTGCCTCGAGCGCTCTACCAGAGGTTTACCGGCCGAGGGCCTGGGGATTGACGCGGCGACCCGATTATTGCGCGCCTGCGCGAAACAAATCAGGGTCGCCGGGGAAAATTCGCAATCCTTTGTCGAGCGTCGCCTGCGCGTCGCGCGCCCTGCCGAGTTTACGATATACGTCGGCGAGTGAAAGATACTGGTCTGTTGCCCGCGTGGGGGCGTAGCGAATCACGACTTCCAATTGGCTGCGAGATTCCTCCCAACGCTGCGCACGACGCAAGATTTCGCCCAATACCCAGTGCGCGTAAATGAAATAGGGATCGCGATTCAGCACGTCAATATAGGTGTGCGCAGCGCCGGTGAAATCGCCGGCTCGAAAACTGAGATCACCCAGAAATTCCTGCGCCTCGATGGGCGGAGCGGGGTCGGCCGCGATGCGCTTGTTCTCCCAGGAAATTGCCTCGGTCCACTTCAATCGGCTTCTCTCGAGTATGGCGAGGCTGCCCAGAACCGGAATGGAATTCGGATTTCGGTCGAGGCATGATAACAGCAGCGATTCCGCCTGCGCGAAATCGTGATGCAATCGGGCCACTTCTGCTAGACCCAGGTTCGCGTCGAGAGATTTCGGATCCAGCTGCAGGGCGCTTTCAAATGAGCGCTTGGCGGCGTCGAATTTTGATGCCGCGACGAACCAACGTCCTCGCAGGACGTAAGTCCCGGCGGTGGGGACGTACTTTTCAAGCGCATCGAGATAGACGCCCGCGCGGAGCTGCTCTTGCAGATCGAGGAGCGTCTCGACGGAAGTCGCCAAAGCAGCCTGCGAATCCGGGACCGGAATTGAATCTGGCAAAAGTGCAGGATTCTGATCGGCGAGCATCTGGCGATTCTCGGAGGCTGTGACACCTGCAAATATGGCGCGGGGGGCATGATATTCAAGACGGGTGAGATCGTCCGTATTAACCGATGACCCAGACGTAAGCCTGCGAACCCCGGCGTTATCCATCAGGTGCATGGCGATCATGCCCTCGGGCTGAAAGAGACCCATGCCGCGGAAATCCTCATGGAGTGCGGGATCCTGCCAAAGGCGACGAATGCGATCGAGCGATAGTGGCGCGGGATCGGATTGGGCGAGCAGCATGGCGTCCCCGTAATCGCCGGACCAGACGGACACCTGCGGGAATTCGCGCGCGAGCGTGCCCATCACCATCTTCCAGTCCTCGGGAAAAATCGAGTACGTTTGCACCCACTGAACCAACAGTCCACCCTGCGCCAAATGCGCGCGAACCTGACGATAGAATTCCTGCGTGAACAACGTGGCGACCCCCGCGATCCAGGGATTCGAAGGTTCTGAGATGATCAGATCGTATTTCTCGCGCGTGGTGAAAAGGAAATTGCGCGCGTCGTCCACGATCATGTGAAGCCGAGGATCGCCGAGCACGCCGCGGTTTAGAGGCGCCAGAAAGCTGGCCGCGTGAAGGACGGCCGGCTCGATTTCGATGCAATCTATCTGCTGCACTTCGGGATAGCGCGCCACGGCGGAAACTGTCATCCCGCTGCCGAATCCTATGATCAGCACTTTGCGCGGGTTCGGATGAAACACCATTCCCAGATGCCCGAGCATCAATTGGGTTACGCGGTCGTCGGTGGAGGCGTCCACTTTGCCATTCGTGCGCAGCGTGAGGCTGTCCTCGCTCTGCGTCACGGCGATGGACGCGTTAAGCCCGTCTTCAGAGAAAAGTAGGTCGGTCATACGCACCACTTCATCCAGCTTGAGGGATGCGGGAAAGAGCGCGCGATTGGTGATGACGCTGAAGTTCGCTGTCGCCGGGTCGTAGAGCACGCCGAACCATCCCGCCACGCCAATGATGATTGCCAGCGCCAGATTAATGGCCAGATTCGGCATTTGGCGGGGCGTTTGACGGAGCAACAGGAAGGCCGCAAGAAGAAGGTTGGCGGCGCCAGTCATGGCCACGAGCCTGAAACTTCCCAGTTGAGGCACGAGCCAAAATCCCGCCGCCAGCGCGCCGAGAATTGCCCCCACGGTATTCGCCGCGCAGGCCTTCCCCACTGCATTCGATGAGGCGCCTTCGGATTTTGTGGGTTGGGCGAAGAGCACGGTGACCACAGGAAAATTAAAACCAAAAACAATCGCCGCGGGCAGCATCGCCAGGGCGCAGACCGTAAATTGCGCGAAAACGAGTCCGCCAAACGTTCTGTGCGTCGCGGTGATCAGCGCCCACAGTATTTCCGGGAGCCGTTCGAAAAGGACCAGAAAGAGGATAGCGGCGAGGCCGGTAAGTGTCTGCGTGGTGCTAAACGTCTTCAGCGTCACAGTGCGGCCGCGGCCCACCCAAAATTCGAAAAGGCGGCTGCCAATCGCGATTCCCGCCAGGAAAGTGGCGAGCATCACCGTAAACGCGTAGGTGGAACTCCCCATGGTGGTGGAAAGCAATCGAGACCAGGCAATTTCATAAGCCATCGCGGTGGCGCCCACGAGCCCGAAACTGAAAAGCAAGAATTTGGGGATCGTGCCCGCCTGCGTTTCCTTCGTTTTCTTTTTGACCTCGACGGCAGGTTCCGGGGCAGCCTGTGCGACTGCCGGGCCGCTCGATCCGAGCGCCAAAACTCCGGCAATCACGTTGAGAGAAGCCGCAAGCAGAACGGTGAAGCGCAAGCCAATTGCAGGCAACAGGAAGAAGCCCGCAGCGAGTGCCCCCGCCACCGCACCGGTAGTGTTCACCCAATAGAGGCGGCTAAGTCGTGCACCCAGCTCAGCCGACGTCCTGGAAAGCCCGCCCGTAAGAATTGGCAATGTGCCGCCCATCAAAAATGTGGGTATAAAGAGGACGACCATCGACGCGAGGAAGCGCAAACCGATCAGGAATGGCATCGAGCCGCTTGCAGCGCCGTATGCCGAAAGATAAAGCGAACGCACAATGTCAATTCCTACCAGCGAGACCGCTCCCGTAACAGCGATGAGTAGTTCGATCCACCCGTACAGCGCGATAGGCTTGCCGTGGCGTTCCCCCCAACGGCCGAGAAAGGCGCTCCCCGCCGCGAGACCAGCCATAAATGCCGCGAGGACCGTGGCAATTGCATAGACCGTGTGCCCGAAGACGAGTCCCAGAGCTTTCGTCCACGCAACTTGATAAATCAGCCCCGCGCTTCCAGATAGAAAAAAGCAGAGAAGCAGAACGAAGAGGTGCGATCCAGGAGAGGCCTTCTTGTTGTCGGGCATCATTGGATGCTAGCGGCGAGCATCCGGCAGGGCAAATCCTCTTCTGCGGGGGGATGTTCTAAGCAGCACTGAGAAACGCGGCGCAAGGACGATTGCGCGCCGCTCACTGACTAAGAGAAGGCGGTTGCGACTACCGGGGCTCACCGGCCAGTTTTGCTTCGTCCACGATTTCAACGCCGGCAGGCGCGACGAAGTGAAATTTCGTCTCTGGGATCGAAATGTTCTCTTGCCAGTCGCCAAATCGAAATTCTGTTTCAAGATTCCCCGGCTGGCGAATCAGGACGCGGACAAGATGCGCATCCGGGCTGGCCTCAAACAGAACTTCCTTGATGTTATTCGTATCCGCGTCATCTTGCGCCGGTCCCGTCTGGCCGCGCGGCTGGCAGCGAAGGACTGTGTTGCCGGGGTCAGTGGGCCTGTCGTCAGGCTTGCTGCCCGGCGCAGAGGAGTCATCAATGGAGACGGCCTTGCAGAATTTCCCCAGATCGGCCTTCCCTGCCAATAATGCCAGGGGAGTTCGCCAGTCCGAGCTTTCCTTGAATTTGGCGCGGCTGGCAGTGTGGTCCGCGGGAACGTAGAACCAGACGTTTGTGCCGTCCACGAGGAAGAGCTTCTCTTCCGGCGATTCGTATTCCCAACGCATCCGGCCGGGCCGCGAGAAATACACCGTGCCCGATTCGGCTGATATTCCACCGTTGCCATCCGTATAGCGCTCGAAAAAGACGGCCTTCAGCGTTGCGGCATGCTGATAACGCGACTCGAGTGCGTGGCGAATAGAATTCGCATCGGGGCTCGAGGCGATAGGATTCGCGGCGCAAAGAAAGAGAAGAAGAGTAAACACGAATGAGATTCTAGCAGGAACGAATGGCTCGCACGAATTATGCTCGAAAGCGCGCGGCCTCTAAAGAGGAGGCAGCGCAACGCAAGCGGTGGGGGAAGCGATCGCGCTGCCGGTTATATCGAAATAAATGGTCGCGGGTTCATTGCTGCAGAAGCTGCGCTGCCCGGTTACGCCCTGGCTGATGGGTATCGCGGTGACCAGATAGCCCTGGTAGCCCGGCATTGAGCACCCTCCTGCCGCCACGGGAATAGTTCCTTCTTCTCCCGAGTACGCGAAGGTATATCCGCTCTTCTGGTTAGGAGCTGTGGAAAGAGTTGGATCAATAAGAATCGAAAGGTCGCACGTTGCAGGGAGCCCGCTGACTCCGCCCAGTGTGGCCAACATTGGCGGGTAGCCGTTCTGATAAGTTGTGTTGTATACGACCGAGGCCGTTGTAATGGTGCGAAGGTTTTCTACAGCCGAAGACTCGTTGGCTGCTATGCGTGAGCGCAAAAGGTTAGGAACGGCGATCGCGACGACAATCAAAATGATGGCGACAACTATCAGGAGTTCGATCAGTGAGAATCCGCGGGTGCTGGTCAGGCCATCTTTAGCGGTCGAGTTTGAGTGTGAGGTTCGCATGGTATGCCGCTTTTTGATTCCCTTAAAACTAAATGGGGGGAGAAGGTGAAAACCCTCTCCCCCCACTCGAAGCTAAGCCATTACTGGAGCGGGTTCAGAGCAGACGGGCAAAGAACGCCAGCCGGCGCTGGGGTCGTCCCAGTGGGGTCAAACCGGATCACACCAGTC
>Ga0308309_10000234_pt1 | contig 39884 bp, 27 predicted proteins | sample HubBroMetageWFT5_FD_192491 | JGI IMG/M metagenome (GOLD analysis project Ga0308309, IMG submission 192491) | Warmed and freeze-thawed soil microbial communities from the Hubbard Brook experimental Forest, New Hampshire - Hubbard Brook CCASE Soil... | ecosystem: Environmental > Terrestrial >...
CGACCCCGGGCAAACAGTAGCCATCGTCGGCCATACTGGAGCCGGCAAGACTACGCTGATCTCGTTGCTACTGCGCTTTTACGACGTGCAGAAGGGCGCAGTCCGAATCGACGGAGTGGACGTCAAAGACATGGATCTCGCCGACCTGCGCAGCCGATTCGGAGTCGTTCTGCAAGATCCGTTCCTTTTTAGCGGGACGATTGGCGGCAATATCCGGCTTGGCACCTCGCGAATCCAGGATGCAGACGTTGAGAAAGCCGCCGAAGATGTGAATCTTGCCGATTTCATTCGAGCTTTGCCCAAGGGCTTCGACGAAGAAGTGCGAGAACGCGGATCGACGTTATCGACCGGCCAGAAACAGCTCATTTCGTTTGCGCGCGCTTTGGCGCACGAGCCAAAAATTCTGATCCTCGACGAAGCCACTTCCAGTGTGGATACCGAAACCGAATTCCGCGTGCGCGACGCGCTTAGCCGCATGGTCGAGGGACGCACATCGCTGATCATTGCCCACCGGCTCTCGACGGTACAGCGCGCGGATAAGATCATCGTCATGCACAAAGGTCAGGTGCGGGAGATGGGCACCCACCAGCAGCTCCTGGCCGAGCGCGGGATTTACTTCAAGCTCTATCAGCTGCAGTACAAGGATCAGGAGATCGGGGCAGCGCAGCCTCACTCTTCGCCTACGTCGGACAGCTTTGGGGAACCAGAAGTCAGCGCCCGCGCCGATGATTAGTCGCCCAAGTCTTCCGGGGCCGCCACCGCTTACAATGCTCTCTTGCGAATCCTGATCTCAGCCGGCGAGGCGTCCGGAGAAATGTATGGTGCGCAGCTCATTGCAGCCCTGCGCCGCCGCGATGAGCAAATTGAGTTCTTCGGCGTTGGCGGAGAGCGAATGCGCGCCGCCGGCTGCGACACAGTCGTCGACGCTAAGGATCTCTCCGTGGTCGGCATCACCGAAATTCTCAGCCACTTGCCCAAGATTCTCGGCCTCTACCGGCATCTGATCGAGGAAGCTGACCGACGCAGGCCCGACCTCGCCATCGTGATCGACTCGCCTGCATTTAACTGGCGGGTGGCGCGGCAGATGAAGAAGCGTGGCATTCCCGTTGTCTATTATGTTGCTCCGCAGTTCTGGGCATGGCGACAGGGGCGCGTGAGCCTGCTGCGGAACTATGTCGATAAGGCGCTGGTGATTTTTCCGTTTGAAGAGAAGTTCTATCGAGAGCGTGGAGTAGACACTACTTTTGTCGGCCATCCTCTGGCTGATCTACCAGGTCCGCCGATTGAGCGCAAGAATTACGCAGGGCAATTCGATCTCGATCTTGAGAAGTTCTGGATCACGCTAATGCCCGGCAGTCGCGTCAAGGAAGTGCGCATGAATCTGCCGACCATCCTGAAAGCGGCAGAACAGCTCGGCCATCCATACGAATTTCTGATGCCGGTTGCGCCCACGCTTGACCGAAGCTTTCTGCAGTCGTTGATAGGGAGGCAAAGAGTCACACTGGTTCCCGAATCGCTGCCAGCGCTCTGGCACTCGCGCGCTGGCATCATCGCCAGCGGGACTGCGACGGTGGAGGCTGCGATGATGGGAACGCCATTCGTTATGGTTTATTGCGTTTCGTCCCTCACGTACCTGATTGGCAAACCGCGAGTCAAGGTTCCGCACTTTGCTATGGTGAATCTGATCGCTGGAAGAGAGGTCGTCCCCGAGCTGGTCCAGCATGACTTCACCGCTGACAACGTTGTCAGGCGGATGCAAGAGATTGTGCCGGACGGCCCCGCGCGCGACCGAATGTTGAAAGGCTTGATTGAGGTAAAGGCCAGACTGCGAGTTCCTGAGAGCGGCGGTGAGAGTCCAGCCCAGCACGCGGCAGACTCTGCGGCAGAGATCATTCTGGAAATGCGGCGCCCCAGGGGCTAGAGCCCTTGTCTCTATTGGCGCTCGGCACGGCTGAAGCTGTACTCTGATACGAATCTGGAGTTTGTTTGAAGCCGAGCCCTTCCAACCCGACGGAAATGCCGCAAGAGCCGGCGATTGAGGTCTACGGGGTCGGACGGCGCGACTGAGTCACACCCTTTCAAACGGAAGCCGCTCTCTAAACCTTGTGCTCCCAGCATCTTTTAGGTGAGAATCTTCATCATAGGAAATGGTTAGCCCGGTTTCCTGGAGACTCTCCTTAATGCAGATTCGCCCTCGGCGCGCCCAAGGCGTTGTCGCCAGTTCCCTCTCCCTGCTGCTATTTGCTTTCGTTGCCCCGCCTGTACGGGCCGCGGAGCGGGTCCACCTGCGCGTCGACGACTATCAAATCGAGGCCGAACTGACGCCTCATCTACATCAGATTTCGGCACGCGCCAAGGTGAAATTCACCGCTCTGCAGGATTTGAACACTGCGGTCTTCGAGCTGCACAATGCGTTGCGGGTTACGCGGGTCCTGGACGAGAAGGGTCAACCGCTCTCGGCGGAGCGCGTCACGCAGGATTCGACGATCCGCGTGCCGCTGCCTGCGGGCCTCTCGCGGGACGCCACTACCACGCTGACCTTCGAATATGAGGGTACGCTCGAGACCGCCGACGATAGTCCTGTTCCCGGCCTTAAACTCGCCTCCATTGGGGATGACACCAGCTACCTGCTTTACGCGGGACGCTGGTTTCCCGTAAGCGGATACGGCCTGAACCGGTTCACGGCGACGATCAGCGTGACAGTGCCAGCACATATGCTGGCAATCGGAAGCGGGAAAGCTACAGTCTCGGACAATCCACCTTCGAAGAAACCCAATACGAATGGGCTTCCGACCAAGACATTTACGTTTGTGTATTCCAAACCAAGTTTTCCGGGCACGATCGTCGCCGGGATTTTTCAGGAGTACAAGAGCGACGAAGCCGGTATGGATCTGCACGTTTATTTCAAGCCGGCTCACCAAACCTTCGCTCCCACGTACACGACGACAGCCGTTCAGGAGTTCACGTACTACGTCACGCTCTACGGAACTCCGCTCTCGCAGAGACTCAATGTGGTTGAATTGCCGGGTGACACAGTGCCCTACACCTGGGCCCCGGAGATCGCCGGACTCGCTGGCCCTTCAATCACAGAGAAAACCAATTACCGCCTTCTGGCCAATGCTATCGCGCATCAATGGTGGGGCGTTTCGGTAAGTCCGGACACGAAGGATGACTGGTGGCTGACCGACGGCTTTTCGCGCTATTCCGAAGCCATGTATGTCGAAAACGCCGCTGGCGCGGCAGGGCTGGAAGAGGCGGTCAAGGATATGTCGGTGGGCGCGCTCGCGTATGACACGGTGCCGCTTTCGAGCGCGAGTAAGCTCGATCCATTCTCCACCGAGTTCCAGTCCCTGGTCACCGATAAGGGCGCGATGATACTGCATATGCTGCGCTGGGTTTTGGGTGAAGATAAATATCTAAAAACCATGCGTGAGTTCGCGGAGACCTACAGCCGCAAATCTGCGAGCATGGACGACTTCCGTGCGATCGCCGAGAAAAACTACGGGGAGCAGCTTACCTGGTTCTTCTCCCAGTGGCTGGATTCCACGGGCGCGCCTGAATTTAAAGTAAAGTATTCGGTTTATCGATTGGGCGGAGCCCAAGCGGTGGCCGAGGCCTCGAAGGAAAAGAAGCTGCCTGGATTTCGCGTGACTGGAGAAATCACACAGGATCTCGACTTGTTCCGCATGCCCGTGGACCTGCGCATTGATACCGACGGCAAAACTGAAGACAAGAAAATCGAAGTCGTGGGCACAAGCTCAGCTTTCAGCGTCGAGACATTTGGCCGCCCGCGGCGCATCAACGTCGACCCCGACCACCATGTGCTGACCAATTCTTCCGATGTGAAGCTGCGATCTTCGATCCTTCGCGGGCAGGCGCTGCAGCAGCAGGGCGATCTTTCGGGCGCACTTGCGGAATTTAACAAGGCTCTCGATCTCAACCACAACAGCTCTCTGGCCCACTATCGTATTGCGGAAATATTCTTCCTCCAGAGAAACTATCAAGCTTCGGCGAACTCCTATCGCTCATCGATCAACGGCGATGGAGAACCGCGCTGGACCGAGGTTTGGAGCCACATTCAACTGGGAAAGATTTTCGACATCACCGGACAGCGGGAGCGCGCGATCAACGAGTACCGGCAAGCCATCCAGACTAACGACGATACGTTCGGCGCACTGGAAGAAGCGCGGAAGTACTTGCAAAAAGCTTTCGAGAGGCCGAAAAATAGAGAGTGATCCTCGCTTTGGGGGCCTTATTGCAACTTGCGAGGCTTCTTCTTTTCATTGGTACTGAATTGCAGGACCTCGCCCAGCAATAGTTTCTGACTTTTCACACCGATATCGGCCGCAAGAGACTGTGACATCTCGCCCAGTGGCGGCCGAGGCTTTGGAATAAGCGGCGGCCCTGCGGCGTAGCCTCGAACTCTGGCGACGGCCTCAAATTGCACCTTCTGCAGCGCGTCCGTGGGACGATCCTGATGCGGTCTGACTGCCACGCGACTTCTGTTCCATGCTTGGTCGACCCATGACCGCTCGATCCGCGCTACTGCCCGGTCAACCACTCGTACCAACTCCGTCCCATCGCTAGTCAGACGGCCTTCGCGCAAGCGAAGCTTTGCATCCTTGGCCGAGAACCAGGTTCGATTGCGGTTAGACTCCTTCGGAGTGCCGAGCCTCAACACTTCGCATAGGTAAGCATCGACGGCGAACTTGATCGATCGTGCTGCGGATCTCCGCGCACGCCCCCGCTTTTGGTGAATATAACGCGCGAATGAAGCCTCTTCGATGCGCCCATGAATGCCGGCCTCCTCGAAGGCTTCGAGCGCGGCGGCCTGGGCATGGGTTAGCCCCCGTTCGGCGCTTCCCTTAGGAAAAGTCCAGCGGCTGGCGCCGCGAGTGCGTACCAGCAGGAACTCGATCTCACCTTCGCGGATGCGGTAAGAAACCGCCGCGACTTGTTCACATTGGCGCAACTTGTTAAGGTGCGATACAGGTACGAACCGGGTTGAAGACTCATCTCTCGGCAGTGACGAGCCGACCCTGGCCGCTCGCAACCCAACAGGATTCCTCGCATTGGCACCCATCGCCATAGAATGCACGATGCCGTCACACTCTGCCTAGAGCACAGCTTGGTTCTTTGGCCGGAGTCGTGACAGACAGCGCCTGGCGCTGGAATCCTTTTACATACTTGCGCGTAGGGACTGGATAACGACAGTATTCATAGCTTAAGGCCGCACGCTATTGTGAGAGGGATTTTTGGAGAACATGCATTGTCTTCGCTGTAATCGGGCACTTGAAACCGGCCATAAGTCGGTGGCTCTTTACATGTTCGCGCAAACAGTTGGTATTAAGCCGCGGCAAAAATCGACAGCCCAAAGAATCTCGTTCTGTCCGCAATGCGCAGTCTCGCTGGCAATGGGTCCACCGCCTGAGGGTGCTCTGAATGTGGCGGCCTGGGACATGATTCGTGATCTGGTCGCTTCAGATCCTGCCCTGAATCGTGCAGCGTGGGAGAGTCTTAGTGGAGTGCTTGGCTTGCTGCAGGCAACTGGTACAGATGGTGTCGGGCGTCAGGCGTCAGGGTCAGGCTATTTCGAGTTCTGATTCTGAGAATCGGTTCACGAGTTTCGATAGTAGCGATGTCACAATTCCTGCAACCGGGTAACCTTTTCGCGGTCCCCACGGTCTAACCTTGTAGCAGCGGGAACTTTGCCCGCCCCCACTGCGTAATATCCATCAGATCGTTAGGCGGGATTGAGACCCCTCGCCAAAACGCCCGGGAGCCCCCACGTACCTCCCATGAGACGTGGGGGTTGAAAACAATGCGGATACTTCTCGACATCGTACGGCAGTCCCTCTCCACGCTGTGGGCGCACAAGTTGCGCTCGTTCCTGACAATGTTCGGGATTGCCTGGGGAGTAGGCTCTTTGTTACTGCTGGTAGGCCTCGGAGAAGGGTTCCGCAGCGGGCAGGACAAGAATCTGGCCGAACTTGGCCAGGACATCATGTTTGTTTTCCCGGGCCGAATCCCAGCCGTGGCTGGCAGTTATCAGTCAGGACAGCCATACTACCTGACCTATGGCGACTACTTCGCCATTCGTGACCAGGCGAGATTTCTGCGCGCCGTGTCGCCGGTACTGCAGCGCGAGGACATCCGCGCGGTTAGCGATTACGGTTCTACCAATGGCCAGGTCTTCGGCGTCACCCCGGAATACAGCCAGATTCGAAATACGCCGATCGAACCCGGCCGCTGGTTTAATGATGAGGACAACTCCGAACACCGGCGCGTCGCCGTGGTGGGATGGGAACTGCTGAAGAATATGTTTCCCGGGCAGCCTGCCGTGGGCAGCACCATCTTGCTCAACGATATCGATTTCAAGGTGATCGGTGTCGTTCCGAAGATCGGCAAAGAAGGCGAGAACGGGACGAATCACCGCATTTTCGTACCTTTTAACACGATGCGTACTCTTTTTCCGCTGAAAGCCCAGAACTCGGAGAACGCCATCTCATTTCTCAACTATCGACCGATCAAGAAAGAATTGCACGTCGAAGCCAAGAACGAAGTTCATGCGATCATTGCGCGGCGGCACGGGTTCGATCCAAGCCTCGACGACGCTTTCAATGATTGGGACACCATCGACGGCGCCATCCGCGTGGCAAAGATTTTTGATGCGATGGATTGGTTCCTGGGGGTGGTGGGAGTGGTCACGCTTGGGTTGGGAGCGATCGGCGTAATCAATATCATGCTGGTGTCGGTGACCGAACGAACCCGCGAGATCGGATTACGCAAGGCTTTGGGAGCTACGCATCGCAACATCATGACGCAGTTCTTCGTTGAAGGAGCTTTTCTGACGGCGTTGAGCGGGGGAATCGGCCTCGCAATCTGCACGGCGTTCGTAACTTTGTTGGCGCAGCTGCCTTCGCCGGACGGATTCGATACTCCACGGATCGTACCCGCTTCCGCCCTTGCAGCCGTCGTCTCTCTTTCCATGGCGGGCATCGTGGCGGGCCTTTATCCCGCCCGCAAAGCCGCGCTGCTCCCACCCGTGGAAGCGCTGCGGCAAGAGTAAGTCGGTTTCGAAATTTGGAGCACACATGTTTGGCGATCTCGGCAGACAAGCTTTTAATGCACTGAAACATAACCGCCGCCGTTCCTTTCTCACCATGCTCGGCATGGCGTGGGGGATTGCTACGGTCGTTCTGCTGCTGGCTTACGGATCCGGCTTCGAGAATGCTCTGATGGTGGCCTTCCGCACGTTCGGAGGAAACCTGGTCGGCATTTTCCCGGGGCGTACTTCTCTGCAAGCCGGCGGCACCAAAGCGGGAGTGCAGGTTCGACTCACCCGCGACGACCTCGACTACCTCCGCGCCGAGTGCCCAATGCTGACGCGGATTTCACCTGAGATTGATAAGCAGAGCCAGGTTTCGTTCGGCACTCGCAGCGGGAGTTATGGAATTCACGGAGTATTTTCCAGCTACGAGAAGATTCGCGCGCTCGATGTGGGCGAGGGCTCTTTCTTCGGCGAGCAGGATGATTTCACCCACACTCGGGTTGCTGTGATCGGTTCGACGGTGAAGAAGAAGCTCTTCTCAGGCCAGAATGCGCTGGGAGAAAGCATTCGCGTCGATGGCATTTCCTATAAGGTGATCGCGGTCCTGCGTCATACGATTTCAAATGGCGACGAGGACATGAATTCGCTGGTTTACCTCCCATACAGCGCGATGAGCGATCTGAAAGATACTTATTATCTTGACGGCGTTTTCATGGACTACGAGGGTGACCACAGCAAAGTGGTCGATGCCGTTCGAAACTCGATGGCCTTTCATCACAGCTTCAATCCAAAAGACACCCGGGCAATCTTCGTCTTCGACGCGGTGAAGGATCTCGCCGACCTCACCATAATCACGGTCGGCATCAAGCTTCTGCTGGGCTTTATCGGACTGCTGACGCTCGGCATCGGCGGGGTTGGACTCATGAACATCATGCTGGTTTCGGTGACGCAGCGCACACGCGAGATTGGAGTGGAGAAAGCTTTGGGAGCGCATCGCTGGCACATCCTGTTTCAGTTCCTGGCTGAAGCTCTGGTGATTACGGCTCTGGGCGGGCTACTGGGCGTGGTTTTGGCGTATTTCGTCTCGTGGTCAGTGGGGTCGCTCACTCTCTGGAGCGCCTTCATCGAGGACGCCAACGAGGGGGATATTCATTTGTACATCGACACGGCAACGCTGATTTGGTCGACCGCGATTCTGAGCTTTGTGGGGATCGTAAGTGGGATGTTGCCGGCAATCAAAGCAGCGAGGCTCAATCCGATCGAAGCGCTTCGTTACGAGTAGACCCAGAACCTTCCTCAATACAGCCCTAACAGTCAGTAGTGATACCGCGCCTGCAGAAAATCAATCCGGCGCTGACTCACGCGATACACGATCCGGTGCTCCTGCGTTAGTCTCCTCGACCAGCAACCCGCCAGGGCATACTTCAGAGGTTCGGGCTTTCCAAGCCCTGTAAAAGGGTCGCGGAGTACAGCCTCCATGAGTTCGAAGGCACGAAGAGCTACCTTTCGATCGGTCTCAACCCAATAGCGCAGGTCCCGTCGACACTCGGGATGAAATACCGATTCCTGGTCAGCGCTCCGCGGCAAACCCCATCTCCCGGCGCAATTTCTCCAGAGGTTCGGACTTACCCTGTCGGGCTTTAGCTCGTCGCAGCGCGGTCAACAATCGCCGCGCATTCTTGGGTGATCGCAGCAGATGCGCCGTCTCCATTAGCCCCGCGAGTTCGTCGGCAGGGACCATGGCAACCCTGCGATCGCCTTTTCGTCGAACGATCACGACTTCACGGTCATTCGCAACTCGATCGAGCACAGAGGCTAGACTTTGTCGAAGATTGGTGTACGTGGTCTCAATCATTCCGTACTCCGCTTTTTGCAATTGTACAGGATTGCTGTACTTAGGTCTATCATCTACAATTTCCGAGTGTCTGAGATCACGACTTCCCGGCTAGATCGCGTCCTGGCCCAACTACGCCTCTACGAGCATCCTCTGCTGAATTTTTCCGCGCGTTCGAAGGGCGACGGCGTCGAAGTCATCATTCAATTTAAGGACGCGTCCGTGCCTGTGCACACATACTACTTTGATTTACATCCCCGCGATCTCGATCATCCTCAATTTGAGTGGGGCTTCCAGCGTCAGCTCTACGACGCGCTGCACGACTACTTTGTGGAAATGTTCATCCGCACGCCGCAGGATCGCGACGACCGGCGCCGCAAGGGACTGTGAATTTCCTGCGGCAAAAGATCGAGCAGGAAATCCGCGACCGCGGTCCCATACCTTTCTCACGTTACATGGAGCTTTGCCTTTACGATCCGGAACTCGGTTATTACTCGCGAAATGTGGAACAATTCGGCAAAGCTGGGGATTTCTACACTTCGAGTGATGTGCACTCCGTCTTCGGCCGCCTTCTGGCCCGCCAATTCGATGAAATGTGGCGCGTGCTGGGCTCGCCAGAGCAGATCAATATCGTAGAACTTGGTCCCGGGCGAGGTTTGTTCGCGCAGGATGTGCTCGGCTGGTCGGAGAGAAGGTTTCCCGATTTCTTTCGTGCTTTGCGTTACGTTCTCGTCGAAAGTTCACCGGCGTTGCGCGAGCGGCTCGAAACGACACTGGCGGATCATCTGCAATCGGGCAAGGCAGAGATCGCGGCGCCGGAAGGCGGCAAGCTCAATGAGAGCGCTGCCATTGTTTTCGGAAACGAATTCTTTGACGCCCTGCCGGTCGATATCCTCAGTACTCAAGGTTCGCTTCGCATCGACACGCGAGATGGTCATTTCATCGAAACCTGGCGTCCGTCATCCGCCGCGGAGATGGAATTCCTGGATCGATATTCAGTCCATCCCGAGCCCGGCGAGCGCATTGAAGCGCTTATGAGCGCTCAACAATTCATGGACCGATTGGCCGCGAACCTTAGTCAGGGATTCATTGTCGCCATCGATTACGGCTACACGCGGGCGGAGCAACTCGCCGGTCGACATCGCGGAACGCTGAAAGCGATACGCCAGCATTCTGCCAGTGCCAATCCCTACGAGGCTCCCGGCGAACAAGACATTACCGCCGATGTGAATTTCACCGCTCTGGCAGCTGCTGCTGAAAAGCAAGGAATGCAGACACATAAGCTTGTCACTCAGTCGCAGTTTCTAATGGGAATCGGCGAAGCCAATCAGTTTGCCGACGCATTCGTGGAATGCCGTGTACCGCAGGAGCGGGCGAAAGTAGCGCTGCAACTTAAGCACTTGGTCACGCCCGCAGGAATGGGAGAAAGTTTCCATGTGCTGGTTGCGAGCAAGGAAGTCGCGCGAGAAGGGATCGATTCTCTATCCGGTTTAAACTTTGGGCGCGGGCCAGTCACGCGTTGAAGTAGTATCAACGTTTTGCTTCAACAACTGAAGCGTTCGGAGCAGACGCCGATCCAGCGGGCTTATTTCCGGTCACCGTTTCGGGGTATTCAAACACGCCACGCCCTGACTTCCGTCCGAGTCTTCCTGCCTTGACGTACTGCACCAACAGCGGCGCAGGACGATACTTTTCTCCCAAAGATCGGTGCAGGTACTCGAGAATGCTCAGCCTCGTATCGAGTCCCACCAGGTCCACCATCTCAAACGGTCCCATGGGATGATTCAATCCTAGCTTTAAAGCCTTATCGATATCCGCCGCCGAGGCGATTCCCTCCTGCAACATGTAGAACGCTTCGTTGCCAATCATCGCATTGATGCGGCTGGTAATGAAGCCGGGTGCTTCTTTGATCACGACGACTTCTTTTCGCATGCGTCCTCCGACTTCGACTACAGTCGACAAAGTATCGTCGTCAGTCTCCAGCGCGCGCACCACTTCGAGCAGCTTCATTTTGTGAACGGGATTGAAGAAGTGCATCCCGACGCACTTCTTCGCGCGGTACGTTACGCCGGCAATTTCAGTGATGCTGAGAGAAGAGGTATTCGACGCGAGGATCGTTGTGGGCCGGCAGATCTTATCGAGCAGAGTGAAGATTTCGATTTTCGACTCCATCTCTTCGGGTACAGCCTCGATCACCAGATCGGCCTCGCGAGCCGCTTCTTCCACCGAACCGGCATAATCGAGACGTCGGAAGGCCGCATCAGCGTCCGAGGCCGCGACTTTTCCGAGTTCGACTGCCTTGTCGAGATTGGCGCGAATTTCGCTCTCAGCGCGGCGCAATGCTGCAGGCAGAAGGTCTTCGAGAATCGTACGATAGCCGCCAACCGCGGCGGCGTGCGCGATGCCTCGACCCATAATACCGGCGCCGACGACCGCTACGGTTCTGATCTCCGCCACTACTTTCCTTCCTTTTCGAGCTCTGCAACCGCGGCATTGATTGCACTGCCGGCGGTGCGCAAGCAATCCGCAAGGCGCTTGCGCTCCTCGGTATTCATGGGCGGGATTGAAATGGAGATGCGGCGCAGCGTATTCGTAATATCTTCCACGTAGTTCATCGAACGGATTAGCTCACCAGATGCTGGCATGAAGGCTCCTGTACATTTTTGTCAGCTTGCGGTTGATCTGAAGAATGTGGCCCGCTGATTCCCATCAAAAGGGGTACCAGCCGACCCTCTATTCTGGACGTGTGCGCGAATTTAGTAAAGGCGGTGGCTTGTGCGTGTAACGATCAAAGTTTGCGGCCATTCTATGTTCACAATGAATTAATGGCGAAACGCTTATAATGGCGATCGGTTCTTTCAATGGGCCTTTCTTGACACTGTGAGAATCTAAGAACGATGGCAGACAAGCCCCTAAAACGCTATATCTTCGCGAGCGACTTCGATCAGACGCTCACCTTCAACGATTCAGGCTACGTGTTGGCCGAACTTGTCGGCATTCCTACGGAAGAGTTTGAACGCAAAGCCAAAGGAATGGCGAAGATCAATCTCGTACAGCAGGGTGCGGAGCTTGCTTACTTGTTGCTCCACGATCCGGAATTCAAGGCAAAAGTACGAAAAGAGCATCTGCACGAAGTGGGCAAGCGTATCCGGCTTAAAGGGGACATTAAACTCCTCTACCAGATCCTGGCGACCGGTGTTGACGGACATTTTTTTGATTTCTACGTTCTCTCTGCAGCGCCGGTGGAGGTTATCTATTCGGCGCTGGAGGGCATCGTTCCCCACGATCACATTTTTGGCACCGAGTTCCGCTATAAGCAAACAGGCGAGATCGATTCGATCGTCCGGGCAACGGCTGGCTATGGAAAGGTTGCTGTGCTCAACCAGTTGTTGGCACAGCACGTCACCGGGCCGGATCACGTAATTTACTCCGGTGATGGCAGTTCCGATATTCATGTGATGCTGCAGTTGAATGCACGAGACGGGCTCACCATCGCCGTGTCCGAATCACCACACGTTTCGCAGATCGCCAAGCGCACCGTGCTGAGCACGAGCGCCCTTGCAGTGTTAGCGCCCATTCTGGAAGAAATTGCCGGATGGGAACGCTCCCGGATTCGCAGTTTCTTCGAGGCGAACGGCATGCTGATCCAGGAGTGGGAGCGGGTTCGAACGGATTGGCTGACGGTTCGTCCCGCCATAGCCGAAGATTCGGAGCCTATCGGCGTGGCGTAATATTTGTTTTCGTTGCGCTTCGCTTTGCGACCGTCTATGTTGCGCGATAAGAGTCTGATTCCGCTTTCTCACCAGCATCAGCGAGCTTTGGCTTTGTGCGTGCGGATCGATCGTGCGCAACCTATTCCCCCCGCGGATGCGGAAGCCTGGCAGTCTGAAATCCAACACCACTTCGAAGAGGAAATTAACATTCATTTCTCCGCGGAAGAAAATGTTTTGTTCCCGGCGGCTCGCCGGTTTCCCGCACTTCATCCGCTGCTGGAAGAACTGATTGCCGATCATGCTGATCTGCGGAAATCGTTTTCCCAGGCAGAAGAGCGAAGCTTGTCCGCGGAAAAATTGCCGGAGTTCGCGCAGCAGCTTTCAGGCCACATTCGGAAAGAAGAGCGGCAACTCTTTGAGCGCTTGCAGCAGTTGATGAAACCAGAAGAGTTGGTAAATTTGGGATCCGCGCTGGACGCGGCGCTACAAGATGCCGCGCATTCGTGCACCCTGACAAGTCAGGCAACGCAGCTGAAAGCAAAACGGTAGCCTTCTATCGGCGCCTGTTTGCCATTACAAGTTGTGTTTCTGCCTGAATTGCGCGGCGTCTTCACGCCCCAGATAACGCTCCAAGACTGAAGAATCCGTTTTTCGCAGATCAACTAGCACCAGGCCGTCGAGCACATTGGAAAACTTGCGGTCTACGTTGAAGCCCAGCAGTCTTCCGCCAATCTTCGCATATTGCCGCAGCAGAATAGGCAAACCTTTACGATCGGTTTCCACATCCGCGATAGGTTGCGACAGATCATCCAGGTCGCGCATGGCGCGGTTCATAGCCCGGCAATCCCACGGCCTTAGTCGAAGTGGCCGGAATGGCCGCCGGGGCTCGATCATCTCCGCCAAATCATCCTCCCGCATGCGCGCTTCGAAGAAGCGATAGATCATCTCGCGAGAGACCTTGTTGTAGTCGTTACTGATGCTGACTGCACCGAACAATACCGCCGCATCGGTGTGGTTTGCAATCAACCGCGCAATTCCCTTCCACAATAAAAGAAGCGGTGCATATTGGCGCTGATACTCGAGTCGCACAAACGAACGCCCCAACTCCAGGGCAGGCCCAAGCCTTTCAAATAGCCGGGCATCGTAGCGGAATAGCGTGCTCGTGTAGAGACCGTTCACTCCGTGATCGCGGATGATCTCGGCGGTGTTTCCCGCTCGGTACGCGCCAACCAGTTCCTGCTTGGTCTTGTTCCAAAGCAGCAGGTGCCAGTAGTAACTGTCGAAGCGGTCCAGATCGCGGCTCTTGCCGGTGCCTTCATCTACACCGCGAAACGTTATTTCCCGCAGACGCCCGATCTCCTGCAATACGTGAGCGATCTCCGAAGCTTTAGCCAGATAAACAGCCAGATCGCCGTTCTCGGCGAGGCAACGATCGCTGGGCACCGAAGCCAATTCTTTCGTCAATAAATCCTTCGGCCCCGCAGGAGAAATTGGTTCCACCACCTTCGCCGGTATTTTGAAACTGGCGGTGATGGGCCACAACTTTGTGGGTTGGCTGCGCTGCGCCAATAGATAAGTGCGCCAGCGCAAATACTCAGTGGCTTCGCGATGATCGGCAATGCCGGCGATGAAGTCAGATGCAATCTCGCTGCCCACGCGGACGTCGATTGTACGTCCCTTCTGGTGCAAGAATTCCTGCAACAGGAACGCAGTTCGTAACTTCGGATGAATCATTCCAAACAAATGGAAGCTAACACTGTTGCGTCCGCAGAAATACAGCGGCAGCGCGGTCGCATCAGTCTGCTGAATCAAGCGCGCGGCGGTCTCATTCCAGGCAGGGTCGCTGATCTGTCCTTGATGCAGTTGCAGATGCGAAACTTCTCCAGCGGGAAAAACGCCGAGCATGCCGCCGCCCTGCAGCCAGGCCAGTGCTTCCCGAAGAGCACGTCGATTGACATCGATGTTCCTGCGGCCGCCGCTGCTATCGTTCTGGAACGGATCCACGAAGATGCAGTGCTGCGCGAGTTCGGGAACGTCGCGCAGCAGATAGTTAGTCATCACTTTTACGTCCGGCCGCACGCGCGCCAGCAATACCGCGAGAACAGCCCCGTCCATCATTCCAAACGGATGATTCGCAACGACGACTACCGGACCAGAGGCCGGAATTCGCAACGCATCGGCTGGATCGACGCGCAATTCCACTTGCATCTCGGCCAGGAGATTTTCCAGGCTGAAGCCTTTGGCAGATCGCTGTACCCTGCGGTAAAGATCTCGCACTCGTCCCAGGGGAACAAATTTCTCCGCCAGCGGCGGAAGACCGGGAGCGCCCGCAACTTGCGACAACACATCTGCCGCTGTTTCTTGCTCGTGCGATTGGTTTGAGGGCATGTTAAAGGAATACCGGGGGTTCGTTGCAGCAGCGTAAATAGAAGATCAAAAACTGATGAAAAAGGCGGCTGGCGAAACTGGATGGTAACCAGAGGTAACCACTTATTCTGAATGCACTATCGCGGACTGGATGCTGTAGCTTCTATGTTTCCAACCGGAAGCGGGTTTCCGCAAGCGCGTAGAGTTTGCGCCAGACCAAACGGTTGATAGTAACGACGGTTGCCGCCATCATCATGGTTGCAGCCAATAGCAAATCAAAGTTGCCGCTGTCGGTCGCCTGGCTGATTGTCGCGCCGAGACCAGTCGTGGTGTAGATGTGGCCCTTGAAATGAAAATATTCAGCAACGATGCTCGCGTTCCAGGCTCCGCCGGAAGCGGTCACGAGACCAGTCACGAGATAAGGAAAGATGCCCGGCAGAATCAATCTTTTCCAGCGCTGAATTCCTCGAATGTGGAAGATGGAACAGCATTCCTTCAAGTCGGTCGGAATCGCCATCGCGCCCGCGATTACGTTGAACAACACGTACCACTGCGTCCCGAGGAGCAGAACGACAATGGATGCCAGGCCCAGCCCGCCGCCGATTCGGATCAGCAGCAACAAAATCACGGGCAGCAGTGCAGTCGCAGGAACTGAAGCTGCAATTTGCGCAAGAGGTTGCGCGATGCGGGCCAACCGCGGATTAAACCCGATCGCGACTCCCGCCGGGATCGTCCATAGCGCCCCAATCAGCAGTGCGAGATTGACTCGTAAAAAAGTGGCTCCCAATCCGAGCGCAGCCTCGTGCAATTCAGCCCTCTGCAGCCCGGTAAGAATCATCACAACGCGAACCACGCCATAGCCTACACCGATGAGGGTCAGCGCCAGAAGCCCGCGCAGCAGCCGCTCTCGCCACAAGGGCGCCGGCTCGTTCGTAGTCTCTTCGGTGTGCTTCAGCGCGAAATGCAGAAGCAAAAGCTCCCCTAGCGGCCGCAATGTTCTCTGTCGAATGTTTGCCAGCCCACGTGAGTGCTGGACGAAGTTGAGCACCCAGGATCGCGGAGAGTCTGTGCTCTCCACCTGCTCGACTTTAAACTTTTCCGCCCACGCGATTACCGGCCGCCATATGAATTGATCCAGCAGCACAATCACGAGAATCATCGTGGCGATGCCCCACAAGATCGAAGTTGTGTCGCCGGCGCTGGCCGCGGTTTGCAGGTAAGAGCCCAGGCCGGGAAGACGAAAGTCGCGGGAGCCGAGCACGAACATTTCGCACACCATGAGCGCGAACCATCCGCCGGCAACGGACATCATCGAGTTCCACACCAATCCGATCGCCGAAAATGGCAACTCCATCTGCGTGAAGCGCTGCCACCAGCTGTAGCGGTAGATCGTCGCGGCCTCATGCATATCCTTTGGAATGCTCTTCAGCGAGGCGTAAAAACTGAAAGCCATGTTCCAGACTTGGCTGGTAAAAATCAGAAGGATCGCTCCCAGTTCGACCCCGAGCTGCCGGCCTGGGAAAAGAGCCACCATCGCCAGCATCACTCCTGGCAGAAAGCTGAGTACCGGAATCGATTGCAACACGTCGAGCAGCGGGATCATGAAACGTTCGGCGCGCGGATTGTAGGCCGCCACATAGCCATACACGAGGGTGAATGCCAGGCTCAGAAGATACGCGATGGTGATGCGCAACAACGAATAACCTGCGTAGGCGGGCAGCGCTCTCAGGCCGCGCGAAATCTCTACCGTTGGCGCGAACGGACCAAGCCAGGAGTGGCCGACAGTAACCACCGCATAAAAAAGCGCAATCCCCGCCGCAAACATGATCACATCCGGCAGGTGCGAAGCTTCCATGCTGGGCAGTTGCGACCACAGACGGTAGGCTGAAAATCCCCGGAAGCTGCTCTTCTTTTTCATGGGTGGAGTTTATTCTTCAAACGGCCTGCCCGACTGACAGCTTAGGAGCGGGGATTTGAGGCACTTTTATCGCTAATTGGTTCTGGTGCAGATTCCGCAGGTACGACGTGATTTTCAATGGGAGATGCGTCGACCTGCGGCCCCTCAGCTTGCACCAGCCGCCCGCTTTCCCGGTCATAATCAAAAATTTCCGCGTAGCGTCCCCAGTTCACAGCCGTATCAAATTGCCTTTGCACTTCTTCCTGCGCGAAGTGCTCATCGAGAATGTCGTGAAAAAATTCATCGTTGATGGAGCGATCCGATTTCCGTTTCAGAATGCTGTCGATCTGCTTAAGGATGGTGACGTGTTCCAGGGCGGCCTCGCGAAACAACATTTTCCGTCTCTGAATATCGGCATCGGCGAATTGCACTCCTTGCCTTGAAAGTTGCACATCGCCCTCCTTCAACCAGGCGAAACCGAGCAACTGGCAAGCTTCCAAAATCGGCAGCAGATCTTCGACGTCCATCACCAGCTCTTCGCTCAAGCGAAACAGGTCTTCCCGTCCGCCGCGATCGTGCAACAGTTCAAGCAGGCCGGCAATTCCGCCGACGCGAGCATGCGGCAGAATCTGGTATTTGCTCGCTCGCACCGGTGCGCCAGACTTGAGGCCGCCCGCAGGTATCACAATTTCGCCCGTACTCTCCGGGTCCGGCAACGCATGCTCGACATCGGGTTCCGTCATCACCTTGTAGATGTAGTCCACCAGTTCGACAAAGCGCGCAGACTTGCGGTCGCGAGGATGGGTTAGCCGAACATTCATATCCGAGCGTATACGCGCCGGATTTCGCCCCAGCACAACGATACGATCGGCCAGCATCACCGCCTCCTCAATATTGTGGGTCACGATGAAGATGGCGCTGGTAGTCATTTTTTTATTGAGCCACAACTCCAGGAGTTCGCCGCGCAGGTTTTCTGCCGTGAGGACATCGAGCGCAGAAAATGGTTCGTCCATGAACAATACTTCCGGTTCCACTACCAGCGCGCGCGCGAAGCCCACGCGCTGCTTCATGCCGCCGGAAAGCTCTTTGGGGTAGGCGGTTTCGAAGCCGTCAAGACCCACAGTGTCCAGAGTACGCAGTGCGCGCTTCCGGCGCTCCACAGCCCCTAGTCCGCGCGCCTCCAACGGCGCCTCTACATTTTCGAGTACGGTAAGCCAGGGGAAGAGCGCAAAGCTCTGGAAGACGATGGCCACATTTGGCGTCTGACTATCCATCACTTTGCCGTGCCAGAAGAGCGCGCCCGAGGAAGGTTGCGTCAGACCGCTCAGAATGCGGAGCAGCGTCGATTTGCCACAGCCCGAAGCTCCAAGCAGAGCGATGATCTTCCCCGGCTCAATGGAAAAATCCGTGAGTCCCACGACCTGAATGCGCGTTCCATCCGGCTGGGGATAGGACTTCTCGATCGCCCGCCCTTCGATAATGGGTTCGCCCGCCAAGAAAAGCCTCCATAACTTCTATACACGATTCGTGCCAGCGCGCAAAGCAGAGCCTCGTCTCAGGGCAAACACCGTGGGCGGAGTGCGGAGTAAGGTTAAGCGGCGAAATCTTCGTCAGGCCGGACGGAAAGTGGCTGAGGCAGCCGATCCGTCAATTCAGCAAGCTGCGCCAGCTTGGCAATCAATTCCGGTGTAATCTGCGCAAGCGAAAAACGCCATCTCCAGTTTCCCGAATTCAAGCTGGGCGTATTCATGCGGGCTTCGCTGCCTAAACCGAGCACGTCCTGCAGCGGAATGAGGGCCATATCGGCGACGGAGTTCTGCGCCGCCCGAATAAATGCCCAGTGAATGCCGTCTTCGCAATCGCCGAGATAGGCTTCCGCATTCCGGCGCTCGTGATCGGCCGCGCCCGACGCAAACCAACCGACGGTCGTGTCATTGTCGTGAGTTCCCGTATAAATCACTTTGCCAGCGGCACGATGCGGCAAGTACATGTGCGCACCCGCGTCTCCAAAACCGAACTGCAGCACCGCCATTCCCGGTATCTGAAGCCTTTCCCGCAAGGCATGCACCTGTGGAGTGATATAACCGAGGTCCTCCGCGAAAAACGGCAAACCTCCCAGGGCCTCGCGGAGCTTGTGGAAAAGCTCGTCCCGGGGACCATCCACCCAACGACCGTTGATCGCTGTGGGGTCGGTAGCCGGTATCTCCCAGAACTGATCGAAGCCGCGAAAATGATCGAGCCGGATATAGTCGTAGTTCCGTGTCGCCCAGCGGAGGCGTCGGATCCACCAATCATATCCGCGCTCCTTCATAACGTCCCAGCGGTAAAGAGGATTGCCCCATCGCTGTCCCGTCTTGCTGAAAAAATCAGGTGGAACTCCGGATACTACATCCGGCGCAAGATGTTCATTGAGCTGGAACAATTCGGGATGTATCCAGACATCGGCGCTATCGTAGTTCACGAAGATGGCAACGTCGCCCACAACACGGATGGCGCGATCGGAACAATACCTGCGCAATGCCTGCCACTGTTCGTAGAAAGCAAACTGCAATGCGCGGCGGATCTTCAGGTCGTCCCCCAGCTCTGTGCGCGCTTTCTCCAGTGCGGCGGGTTCGCGACGCACCAACTCTTTCGGCCATTCGTGCCAGCCCGCCAATTTCTGCCGCGCGCGAAGCGCGTCGAAGAGGACGAAGTCATCGAGCCACCAGGCGCTCTCAGAGCAGAAACGCTCGAAACGCTGCCGGGCCGCGCCGGACGCCGAAGCAACAAATCCGCGCCCTGCTTCAAAAAGCAGCGGCATCTTTGTCGAAAAAACCTTATCGTACTCGACCGGATCAGCAGTAGAAGTTAGCTGAGAAAGTTTGGACGGCTCGATCCAGCCATGATCCGCCAGACGCTCCAGGCTGATTAAAAGTGGGTTGCCGGCAAATGCAGAAATAGAAGAGTACGGTGAGTTTCCGTAACCAAGAGGCCCAAGCGGCAGAACCTGCCACAGCCCTTGGCGTGCCGCGGCGAGAAAATCCACGAACTGATACGCAGCCGGACCAAAGTCACCAACGCCGCCGCGCGACGGCAACGATGTGGGATGCAACAAAATGCCTGCGCAACGCGGAAACGGCATGCAACTCGGTATGTACTTTCAGTTCAGTTTTAAAAATCTTGCCTTCGAAAAATGCAGCTCGACGGACTCGCTTTTAGGAGTTACGGCGCCGCGCGAGAGGGCCGAACAAGATGGGAAATCGCTACAGCCCCGGCTCGCTTCCTGCGCGGGTCAGCGACTTCAGCTCTTCCTGGTTTACTTTGATCTTGCCTGACTTCTCCATCTGGTCGCGCAAGTTGGTTATGAAAAGGCCAAACAGCTCCTGCTGTTTGCCCTGCAGCAGAGCATCGCGAATCTGATCCTGCTTGGCTGCAAAATCGGCATCGGTCGGAGCCTGAACTTCGAGAATGGAAAGCACAGCGCCGTTGGTGCCGCTGTTGATCGGTCCGCTGATATCTCCCGGCTTCATGGTGAAGGCGACTGCCGCTTGTCCCGTCATGGAGCCAATATCCGGAACTTGCCCATCAGGCAACACGAAGTCACTGGTCTTCACTTCTGCGCCGAGCTCTTTTGCAGCCTTCTTCAAATCATGTTCTGACTTGGCGCGATCCGAAAGCTCCTGCACCTTTTGGGATAGCAATACATTCGCACGCTCGTTCTTGAACTGCTCCTCGAGCTTGCTGCGAATTTCCTCGAACGTAGGTGTTGAGGGAGGTCTCACGCCCAACAATTGAAAAACCGCGAAACCCTGAGACGTTGCCGCCATCGCAGGCGGCGATTTTTCGGAGGCAGTAAAGACTGCGTCCATAAATTGCGGCGCCGGCCCCAATCCGGGCACCAAATCTTTGCGAGTGAAGAAATCCGAAGTGATTACCGATACGCCCTTCGCCGAGTCCAGGCCCTGCGTCTTGGCTTGCTGCAACAAATCTTCCGCCTGTTTCTGCGCGATTTGCTGCGTCTTCTGCTGTTTCAGAATTGGCTCGATCTGGTCTTTCACCTCTTCGAGCGTTTTCATGTGTGCTTCTTGGCGGTCATCCACTCGAATAATGTGGAAACCGTAACTGCTCTTCACTAAATCGCTGATCTGTCCCTTTGGCAGCGAAAATGCCGCCTTCTCAAACTCCGGAACCGTCCTTCCTTTGCCGATCCACCCGAGCGACCCGCCTTCCTTCGCGCTCCCTGGATCTTCGGAATACTTCTTAGCCAGATCTTCGAACTTCGCTCCGGATTTGATCTGCTTGAGTAGATCTTCGGCACGGTGCTGGGCCTCAGTTACGCCCTTCTCATCGACTTTGCCATCGGGGCCGGGGAGCGGCGTTTTGATTAGAATATGGCTGACTTTCGCCTGCTCGGCAACCCGATATTCGTCTCGATGCTGATTGTAATAAGCCTGTAATTCGTCGTGCGTGACCTGAACACCACTCTGAATCTTGCTGCTGTCCATTACGGCATACTTAATTTTGCGTTTCTCGGGAATCGAGTTCGCGTAATTCTTCAGATGGCTGTCGTAGTAAGCCTTGAGTTCCTCGGTCGTCGGATGCAAGCCCTTCTTAATGTCGTCTTCCTTAACGACTGCGTATTCAAACTTCACTTTGGTGTTCTGCTTGGAGAACTCCTGGTGAATCGCAGCGTCGCTCACCGATGCGCTGCCGGTAATCAAGGCTTGCAGTTTAGCGACCTGAATCTCCTTGCCGACATTCTCTTCGAACATCGCAGGCGTGAGGTTGGCTCGCTGGAGCATGCCGTTGTATTCCGCTTCGCCAATGAAGTTTCCATCCGGAAAGAAGATCGAGGCGTAGCGCCCATGCTGCAATTCGTCCTTCACTTCCTGGGGCGTCGCCTTCAGGCCCATCCGCTGGGCTTCCGTCAGCAGTGCCTGGCGATCAATCAATTGATCGGCCGCTCGGGGGGTGTCTTGCTGGATGAGGAAAGGCATCAGCATAGACGCATTTTGACCATATTGCTGCGCTTGCTGTTGCGCCATCTGACGCGCCGTATCCTTTACCTGCTCCACAGTAATATCAGTACCGCCTACTTTGGCGACGATACCCTTGCCCGGCGTACCCGAAAGCTCGCTACCTAGGCCACCGGGAACGAATGCAATGACCATCGCCCCGCAAATAAGGAGGAGCAGGCCGCTGAGAATGACCTTCTTGACAGGGCCTTCAGTTTGCAGAAATCGAATCATCTTCTTATCACTCCGGAGAAGTGCGATGCGGAATCAGCAATTATAAACCAAGGCACCCCTGGTCAGGCGCGCTCGCTGAGCGCTGCAGGACAATCTTCTATTGAAACGTATCAATAGACGTGTTATCCATCTAATTCCGAACCGGGGACGGCACGAACATCGTCCCGGTGCTGGAGTTCTACCAGACAGGAGAAAAATGAATTCCGGACGAACTCGGTTTGGCAGTTACTCGTTGGCACACTTGTTACTTGCTCTCCTCTGGACCGTTTCGCGTCCGCTCCTCGCTGAGTCCGTGCCCACCAAAACCGCCGGGGTAGCGTCGGCTACTGCGAGACTTGTTCTCAGCGACCACTGGACGCTGCAAACATCAGCCAAGGTCGATGCCAAAGGCGAAATCATTTCAACCACGGGTTTCGCCCCGACTGGGTGGCACGACACCACGGTTCCTACAACGGTCGTCGCCGCGCTGGTGAAGGACGGTACGCTGCCCGATCCCTTTTTCGCGATGAACCTGCGGCAGTTCCCTGGTGTGACGTATCCCATCGGGGGAAATTTTTCTAATATCGCGATGCAGCCGGACAGTCCCTACACGGTTTCATGGTGGTATCGCAAACAGTTCACGGTGCCTGCGGTGTATTCGACAAAAACCGTCTGGCTGAACTTCAAGGGCATAAACTACCGTGCCAACATATTTCTCAACGGGAAACAAATCGCCAGCTCCAGCGAAATCGCGGGTGCATGGCGCACGTATGAGCTCAATATCACAGGCGCGGTCAAGCCGGGCGCAGAAAACGTGCTTGCGGTGCAGGCCTTCGCACCCACCGAGAATGATCTTGCGATTACCTTCGTCGACTGGAATCCCGCCCCGCCTGACAAGAATATGGGACTGTGGCGCGAAGTTTACCTGACATCCACAGGTCCCGTAGCGGTGCGACATCCAACGGTCGTCTCCAAACTAAACTTGCCCGCTGCTGATTCTGCAAGACTCACCGTTACGGCACTCCTTAAAAATGGCGCCGATCATCCAGTGAAAGGCAAACTGAGAGGCCAGATCGAAAGCGTCGGGTTTGAGCAAGAGGTCGAACTTGCAGGAGGAGAATCCAAAGACGTTACCTTCATGCCAGAGCAGTTTCCGCAACTTGTGTTTGCGAATCCGCGGCTGTGGTGGCCGGCGCAAATGGGCAAGCCCAATCTGTATCCGCTGACGATGGAGTTTGAGGTTGAAGGAGCAGCGAGCGACCAGGCCCGTACCGAGTTCGGTATTCGTGAGATCACCTCCGAGGTGAACGCCACGGGCGGACGCGCTTTCCACATCAATGGCAAGAACATTCTCATTCGCGGTGGCGGCTGGACTCCCGACATGATGCTTCGCGAATCCTCGCAGCGCCTGGAGGATGAATTCCGTTACGTTCGTGATATGGGCTTAAACACAGTTCGTCTCGAAGGCAAACTTGAGACGGAAGAGTTCTACGACCTCGCCGACCATGAAGGAATTCTGGTAATGGCTGGCTGGTGCTGCTGCGACTTCTGGGAGCGGTGGCCGCGATGGAAGCCGCAGGATTTCGAAATCGCCCAGCAATCGTTGCGCGATCAGATTTACCGCTTACGTAGTCATCCCAGTCTCGTGATGTGGCTGAATGGCAGCGATAACCCTCCCCCTCCCGATGTCGAGCAGATGTATCTCGATATCGAAAAGCAGCTTTTGTGGCCGAACCCCGTCGTCTCTTCCGCGACCGGCAAGGCAACGACGGTCACGGGAGCCAGCGGCGTGAAGATGACTGGCCCCTACGAATATGTAGCTCCGGTCTATTGGGAACAAGACTCGCCGAAAGGCCAGCCTGATCGCAAGCAGTGCAACCCTGGCGGCTGCGGAGGAGCCTACGGCTTCAATACTGAAACCAGCATGGGGCCTGCTGTCCCGCCCCTCGAAAGCATCCGCGCCATGGTCGGCAAAGATCACCTCTGGCCGATTGACGACGTCTGGAACTACCACGCCGGCGGAGGAGAATTCAAAACCATTCACGTTTTCAGCGACGCTCTAGCCAATCGTTACGGCAAATCAGACAGCGTCGAAGACTTCGCAGCCAAGTCGCAGATGCAGACTTACGAAGGCGTGCGGGCCATGTACGAGGCCTACAGCCGCAACAAGTACCAGGCAACCGGAGTGGTTCAGTGGATGCTGAACAACGCCTGGCCTTCGATGATCTGGCATCTCTACGACTACTACATGCGCCCCGGCGGGGGCTATTTCGGCGCGAAACGCGCCATGGAGGCGCTGCATCCCGTCTACGGATATGACGATCATTCCATCTGGGTTGTCAGCAGCCAGTATGAAGATGCCAAACGGTTAAAGCTCACCACAAAGATTTACAACCTCGACATGACGGAGAAATTCTCACGCGAAGACCCGGTCGATGCTCCTGCGGACAGCACCGCCAAAATATTCGCGTTGCCTGAAACACGGGGCCTTAGCCCCGTTTACTTCATCGTATTGCGACTTACCGATCCCTCCGGCACACTGGTTGGCTCAAACTTCTACTGGCTCTCCACCAAGCTCGAGACGCTGAACTGGGCAAAATCCAACTGGTGGATGACGCCGACGGATTCGTTTGCCGATTACACGGGCTTAAAACAGCTTCCAAAAATAAAAGTTAACGTCACCTCACAAACTGAACGCAAAGGCGCTGACTTCATCACGCACGTCACCGTTGAAAATCCGACCAAGAGTCTTGCATTCTTCGTGAGGTTAAAAATAAATGCGGGCATCCACGGCGAAGAGATCCTCCCCGTGGTATGGCAGGACAATTACATCTCCCTGTTGCCCGGCGAAAAGCGCGAGTTGACCGCAACGTATCGCGCGAGTGAATTGGCAACGGCCAAGCCCGAAGTTGAAATCAGCGGGTGGAACGTGGAGAGAAATTAAACAATTGCGAAATTCGATAGTTGATGAATTTTTTAGGTCTTTGCTAATTTCGCAATTTCGCCAGGACCGCAGCGCACAAAATTACCATTACAAAAATTTCTCAATCACCAAATTTGTATACTACTCTTCCGGAGGCAATTCGAAATCCACCAGATTGCCGCGGAAGCCCTTGGTTTTCCAGGCGCCAACGGCAATGCCCACAGCCATCCAGATCGCTCCGAACACAAGAGCTTTTGGACTTAAACTGATCCAAAGAAAAAAGCAGATCACAAAGCCGAGAACAGGCGGGAGTAGATTGCCGAGCTTCTTTTCTGGTTCATGCAAATAATAGCGGACGAAAGCCGCGGCGTTCACTCCCATGAACGCGATCAGAGCGCCGAAGTTGAGAAGGTTGGCACCAAGATCGTACCCAGTCGTGGCTCCCGCCAGGGCAGGAAGCAGGAATGCGCCAGCTAATGCCAGAGCACCGACGAACAAAACGTTATTGCGGGGAACATGGCGTTTTGGATCCACCGCTCCGAAAAAAGATTTCGGCAAGGCGTTGCTGCGGCCCATGCCATAAAGCAGGCGAGCCGCGCCGAGCTGCGCGCCCATCCCAGATCCAAAATTGGCTACCACCAGCGTGAAGCCCACAATTGCAAACAGCGGCGCCCACGCACGGCCAGCCACAAAGGTAAACGCGGTGTCCATGTTGGGATATGGCTCCGAAGCCGGCCAGATAAGTTGCGCCGCATAGACCTGGAACGCAGACAGGATACCGATGACCACGCAGACAAGCACCGTGGCCAGCAAAATATTGCGGCGAGGGTTTTCTGCCTCCTCAGAGAGCGTCGAGATGCCATCGAACCCTATATAGGTAAGCACCGCAACTGAGGTTCCGCCTAACACAGCTTTTGTGTTCCAACTCAGCGGATCGTAAAAGGGCCGAGTGAAGAATGCGGCGCCGTCATGGGGATGCCCGAAGATGTAGCGTGCCGCAGCTACAAAAAAGATTGCTATGACCACTCCCATTCCAGCGGCCAACGCAGTATTCACGCGCGCGGAAGTCTTCACTCCTTGAATGTTTAAGGCTGTAAAGATCAGCGCAAAAACAAAAGCCCAAACGCCGTAGGAAACGCCGGGAGCGAAAACGTGCGCCTGCTGGCTGATCCAGATGATGCAGATCATGGGATTGAGAAGGTAATCCATGACCATGCTCCAACCGGTCACATACCCCAGCGCGGGATTGATTTCCTGCCCGACGTAGGTGAAGGCCGAGCCGGCACTGGGATAGGCACGGGCCATCCGTCCATAGCTAATCGCCGTGAAAAGCATGGCAATCATGGCGATCAGAATTGTGGTCACCACGTGGCCGCGTCCACGATTGCTGAGAACGCCGAACACCGACATCGGCGCAACCGGCTGGATGACGATCACTCCGTAAAGGATGAGGTCCCAGAGAGTGAGCGTGCGACGCAGGCGAGGCGCGGACGAGGCAGCGACCGTGGTGGTTTCCATGAGTCCGCCTATTGGATTATGCGGGAGGCAGGAATGTCAATATTAAAACGATTCTGTAGATCGGGACAGCGAGTCATTTGAGAATTTCTCGCACTGTAGGCTTCATTTCGGATAGTCGAACCAGTATCCCCGTTGCTCATTTCCGGACATATGTCTCGTGTTGTATTCGAGAAGATAGTTCACGTGCGGGTCATCGAGCGGGAACGACTTGCCAGGAGCGTATGGATAATCGGTCATCTTCAGGAAAGGCAGGGGCGCCACGAAGTTACCTTCCGCGGCGTAGAAGTCCATGTCTTTTTCATAGCCCATCGCCGCGAAGAAATAATCGCGCACCCAGCCCTGCGGCAGAGCAGGCAACTTCGACGGATCGAAGTCGAGCTGCACCTCGTCGCCCGAGCCGAACACGACAAGCTTGTCGTCAAGCGCAGTGAGCAGCGGCAACACGTCGCCGTAGCGCGTGTAGGTTCCCATAGGACGTGTGTATGGCCCAGTGGCGCTGACCTTCTCGTAGATGTACTGCACGTTGCCCGGCGGAGTACCTTCGATTTTCAGAGGAAACCCGTGAGATTCCAGATCGGCGCGGGCGAGCGGAATCGGCGTCAAGTGGCCCCCGGCTTCATTCCGGGGGCCTGCGCTTTCCCCAGCCGAGTGAGAACCTGCTCTGAGATCGTTGAAGGGGATCTCCTCTGCAGCAGACTGCTCGGTTCGATCGATCAGAATGCTGTCCCAATAAATTTGCAGATTGGTTGCGATGCGGATTTTCTGTGTACCACGCGGCAGCTTGCCGGTCAGGTCCGCAGTCATCGTGCGCGGGCCGCCGGCTGGGAATCCCATGTCGTCCACTATACGCAGCCAATTCCCCCGCGAGTCCAAAGCTTCGACGTACGGAGCAATCGCCCGCACTCCCGCCTGCGACGCTGCATACATGCTGTTAGCCGAAAAATACTCGACTTCGCCGTGCATCAGCAGCCACAACGGGCCTCCGCGATACGGCTCGCCCAAGTCGAGCGTTAGAGTGTGCGGTTTGGCGAAGCCTTGGAATTGCGTCAGCGCGAAGTCGCCGAAGTAACGATGCGCCAGCAGGTCGGGCAACACGTCGTGGCCGTGCTCGTCCCACGCTCCTGCGGGCGGGCGCGCGTCTTTGTTGTTGCTCACCACCACCTTGAATTCCGGGTACGGCGGGTTCGACGCAAAATACTCGTTGGGATAAACATCGAAATCGGCAGGATGATCGACGGCGAGCAAGCGCACCTGATCGAGATAAACGGCTTCTTCTAGCGGTTCCATAAAACGGAAGCTCAGAGTTGTCGCCGTTCGTCGGACGTCGGCCCTTGGCGAAATCTTTTCCCGAATCATGCTGCGATCAATCTTGATCCATTCGACCGGCCGTGGAACGTCGCGCTGTCCTGGCCCGACCCAGTGGCCAACCACGCCCGCGCCCAGCATGTCGGCAACGAATTCGAAGCGCTCGCCATTCCACACAAACAGCGTCGGACATGAACTGCCGCGGCGATCGATCTCGGTGAAGTTCTGCTGCCGGTCTCCGGTGATGTTGATTTCGTCCTGCAACACACCCGTGGGCCACAACATGCGGACGATGTCGGCTTTTTTCGAGTCACCCAATCCGACTGTGAGATATGGAGAATTCGCGCCCAGATATCCGTTCGAGCCGGCGATCTCAAACTTCTGCCGGTTGCCGCCCGCGAACACTTCCACTTTGGTGCCGATGGCGCTCTTGTTGTCCGCGAGCCCTTTGAGCGAAAGCCGCAGCCAGTGACTCTGATTGCCGCCCTCATTGCGCAGCAACACAGCAGGACCATGATTCTGGGTGATCAACAGATCGGTCGCTCCGTCGTTGTCGTAGTCTCCGGTGATGATGGCACGTGGATCTTTGAGTTGAATCTTGTCGAGGCCAACTTCGGCGCTGACGTCCTTGAAGCCGTCGGCGCCCAGATTGCGGAAGAGGCGGATTTCGCCCTTACCTTCCTTTATCTCTCGCTCTGTTTGGCCGACAACAGCGATATCCACCCAGCCGTCGTTGTCGTAGTCGATGGCCGCGATGCCGTAGGCGACGTCAAGATCAGTTTTTGGAAGCTTTATCGAGGTAAAGCTCTTCCCGTGATCGTTGTGCCAAAGCGTCAGAGCTGCCACACCCTGCCCGAAATGTGTGGTCGCCAGATCCATCCAGCCATCATGATCGAAATCCGCGATAGCGACGCCGGTGTTAGTTTCCATCGAATTCTTGTCCCAGGGTTGGCGAAGGATGAATTTTCCTTCCCGTGGATTTTCAAAGATAACAGGGTCCAGTCCGGCTACGAAAATATCCACCGCGCGGTCATTGTTGTAATCAGTACCCAATGCTGTCCAGTGACGCCCCTGTCCGGTAACCCCCTTTTCTCCGCTGACTTCTGTGAACGTACCGTCTCCATTGTTACGCCACAGCTCATCATTTACGGGAGAGCCTTTGTATTGTCCTTTTGCGGAGCTGCCTAGAAAAAGATCAATGTCTCCATCGTGGTCATAGTCAATCCATGTCCCGATGCGTAACGATCCGTTCGGTTTCACCGGCAAGTGCGCACTTGCATCTTTGAACGTCCCGTTCTTTTCATTGTGTAGCAACAAAACCCGGCCTATGAAACTCAGGACTAAGTCAGCATACCCGTCGTTATCGTAATCGCCGGCGCTGCATGCAATCGCATGGGACTTGGGATCCAATCCAGCCTTGGCGGTCACGTCTTCGAATTTCCCGTGCCCGAGATTGTGGTAGAGGGATATGCCGCCTTCAGCGCCATGGTCTGTAACTAAAACGTCGACGAGCCCATCGTTGTCGTAGTCGAGGAAGCACGCGCCCGGTCCGTGGAAGAACTGAGCATCACCGATAGCGGCGGCCACGGCCAAGCCCGCTTCCTTTGTTACATCCACGAATTGCACCTTGATCTGCGCGGGCGCTTTCAGCACTGCCGATGGCACCTCGACCGCGCGCGAGTACTGCCCCTGCTCGCCGTAGGCGAGGCTGATGGGTGCGCCGAGTTTGTTTTGCGTGATGTATTGGAACTTCTTGAGATGCTCCCGAGCGCGATCGATCTCCGCGGATTGCTGATAGGCGCGCGACAGTCCGAACTCGGCCGATGCGTGCAGCGGGTTGAGTTTCAGGGCGTGCTGAAAGGCATCCATGGCTTGCGGAAACTGCTTGGCCTGCACGCAGGCCGATCCCAGGAAATACCAGGTGTCGGCGTCGTTCGCATCGATTTCAGTTACGCGTTTGAAGGCATCGATCGCTGCCTGCGCTTCGCCCGTATTCTTCGCGAGGAGTCCGAGGTTGTACCATGCATTCGGATTCTTAGGATCCCTCTTGAGCGCATCTTCCAGCGCCGCTTTTGCTTCATCAATCTTCTGCAAGTTCAGATAGGCGATGCCTTCATTCAAGCGCGCCATCGTCAGCTTGGGATCCAGTTCGGCGGCCTGCTGAAAAGATTTCAGTGCCTTCTCGAAAAGCTGCTGGTTCATGTAGGCCGCGCCAAGATTGTCTAGGCGTGCGGCTTCGGTGGGATTCGTTTTCGTTTGCGAACTGGATGCGAAGATGGCCAGAGCGGCCAGGATGATGCCGGCTATCGCCGATAGACTTTTTCGCGTCATCTGTTTCAGGAGCTAACCACAGGGTCCACTGAAGTACACAGGGTAAATCATTTGGTCTGGTAGGGTCGCTGATTCACGATTCCCTTCGCTTCCTGCACTGTGATGGTTTGACCCCCACTCACGTTTGATAGTTTATCGATCTGACCGCTAGGCCACTGAACCTCAACAGCGTCGGCTTTCGATTGCGTGGCAAGGCCGAATGTCAACACCAGTTCGCTCTGTGAAAGATAACTCGATCCTGAGCGGAGCATCTTCGACTGCTCGTCTTTGCCGTTGTTCGAGGTCACGCGGACAACCGCGCCAATGCCGTCGCGATTCGACTTCGTGCCGACGAGTTTCAGGCGCAGGCTGTGATTCGTTCCGCCTTCGTTGTGGAATAAAAAGGCTGGGCCGGCGTTGGTGGTGACGAGGATGTCGAGAAAGCCGTCATTGTCGACATCAGCGTAAGCCGCGCCCCGGGCCACTCTCGGCGCGGCGAAGGATTCTCCCATTTGCGTTGTCACTTCCTGGAACTTGCCGCCACCAAGATTGCGAAACAGATGCGCCGGCTCGGCATAGCTCACGCGCTTCTGTACGCGCTCGATCGCGTCTTCGATATGTCCATCGGCAACGAAAATGTCGAGCCAGCCATCGTTGTCGTAGTCGAAGAAAAAGCAGCCGAAGCCCAATGTGACCAGGGTGGCGCGTCCCACTTCGGACTGCGGAGCTTCGTCCACGAAAAGGCCGTTGCCTTCATTGTGGTAGAGCGAAACCATTTGGTTGGCGAAGTTGCTGATGATCACGCTGGGATGCCCGCTGCGATCGTAGTCGGCCGAATCCACTCCCATGCCCGCGCGCGCCACGCCGTCCTCGCTGAACGCAATGCCAGATGGAACTCCGCGCTCTTCGAACGTTCCATCTTTCTTGTTCAGGTAGAGTTTGTTGGGCTGAGTGTCGTTGGCGATGAGAATGTCAGGCCAGCCATCGACGTTATAGTCGAGGATCGCAATGCCAAGACTCTTCGAAGTCGGATCGCCAAGCCCGGCCTTCTGCGTGGCATCTTCAAACTTGCCGCCGCCCAGGTTGTGCCACAGGCGCACCGACGCTCCTTTGTACGATTCGGGCGTGCAGTATGATTTGTGCGCGCCATCGACCGTGCAATAGAGATCGGTTTGCTCGGTCCAGCGAACATAGTTCGCAACCACGAGGTCCAGTTTGCCGTCGCGATCGTAGTCAACCCAAGCGGCGCTGGTGGAGAACTCGTTAGGCCACCACATTCCAGCGGCCTTCGTTACTTCCGTAAACGTTCCGTTGCCGTTGTTGCGGAAGAGATGGCTCTGGCCCAACGCTGTGATGAAAAGATCGTCGAAGCCATCGTTATCGTAGTCGCCGACTGCGACTCCGAGGGCGAACATGGGAATTGCCAGTCCAGCTTTTGCGGTTACATCCGTGAAGGTTCCGTTGCGGTTGTTATGGTACAGCTTTGGAGTTGTCGCCCCGCCATGGGTGTGCCCAGGCCAGTCTTCACCATTCACAAAAAAATATCGGGGTAACCGTCGTTATCGTAATCGATAAAAGCGCAGCCCGGACCCATGGTCTCAGGCAGCCACTTTTTCCCGAACGCGCCGTTGTTGTGCGTGAAATGGATTCCCGCTTGGATGGTGATATCTCGGAAGTGTGGCTGCTGGGCGTGGGAGGACGTGGGGAGAAAAACCAAAACCCACCACAGAGGCACAGAGGCACAGAGGCATTCTGAAAAAAACATAAACAGGATTTCTCTGCGTCTCCGTGTCTCTGTGGTGAGTTGATTTTTGGCGGAGTTCATTAACGTGAGGCTCCTGCGTTGGTTGCAAGATCTGCCCGGCTCTGGGCTGCCGGGTGGACGGAAGCGTCCGCTCCTGTACGAATGTTGCCAATCGCGGCCAGAGGCACAGACACATGCTCGTGAATCGATTGACGTTCGTTGTTATCTTCGGGATGTGCCTGGCGATAGGAGCCCGTGATCGCCTGGGACGATTCGTCAGCTTTGAAGCGCAGGTAGCGAGCTTGATGTTCTTTAGCCAATTTCTCGTTACCCATGCCGTTGTAGCAAAGCATCAGGTTGTAATGCGCCTGCAAGTCTTCGGGATCGATTTTAAGAACGGACTGCAGGGTAGTGATCGCGGCGGAATATTTACGCTGCAGAAAGAGAATTCGTCCAAGATCGTTGAGGGCGACGCGGTCCCGTGGATATTGAGCGAGAACGATGTGCAGACGATCGGCGGCGGCTTCGTAGTTTCCATCCGCGCGCAAAACTCGCGCGTAAAAATAGTTAGCCCGCGCCAGCGTTGGAGACAGGGCCAGCGCCTTTTCGAGCACCTTGCGAGCGCGATCCATGTCACCCTCTTGTACCGCGCATCTGCCGACATTTACCCAGCCGTCGGGATTCGATGGATCAGCGTCGATCACTTTCTGAAACGCCGCCGCCGCGCCCTTTAAATCGCCTTGCAGAAATAGACCGATTCCATAGTCATTCCAGCGTTGCCATTCCTCCTTCAGACCGATCGTCTTTGGCGCTGGAGCGGAAGTGTTGCGCCCAACGAGCGGAAGAGTGACTTCGTCTTCCGCCATGGTGACGATGGGCACGTCAGGAATCTTTTCTTGTTTTGCAGAAACGCCCTGCAGCGACTTCGTGAACAGCACGGGCCGATCGTCGTATTCCGGCGTCACTTCACGGCCTGACTTTTCGTCGGGTTCACCCACAAAGGAAAACTGCGTGCCCCACCATGAAAATTTGCGGTAGCAGAGGCGCGCGTGCAGCGTGATTTTGTTTCCGGCACGTTCCGGAATCGAAATGCGGTAGTGAACCGTGTCAGCTGCGCCCGGAGGGATCAGGCGCACATACACGACGGCCCGCGTCGCCCATGCGTTGCGTTTGTTGATTGGGTTTCCATGCGCATCGACTTGCAGGGATCGATAAAAATGCGCTCCTTTTTCCACCGGACCCTTGCCATCGTCATCGACTTGGCCACTCCAGAAAATCGTCTGGCCTCGATCGTCGATGGCCTTGAGTTCAAGCCATGTGTCGTAAGCATCGACCGTGCCGCCGGGGAAAAAGTGGCCGAGTTTCTTCGTGCGTACCACGAGGTCCACGCGCACCGTGTCGCCACGGCGCAACGCCGGCTGAACCCGGTTCAAGGGAGCACTAATGAGCGCGGCTTCTGCGCCTGTGTCCGCTGTAATTTTGCTTTCCGACTCTTCGCCGATCGCGAAGGTAGTGGCCAGTTCTGATTGACTTGCCGCAGCCGACTTAAAAGGCGCCTGCGCCGGAGACACGGCAAAAATATCGACCGTGACAGCGCCGCTCTTCAAGAATCCTTCCGTAAGCTTTAGCTGGGGTGCGTCTTCATTCGCTGTGGGCAGCGCTGTGTTTGCGCCTGGGAAGCGATGCGAGTGCACGAACCCGTTGATGTTGCCTGCGTCATGCGAAGACTCTGGCGGCATGTGGCAATCGGCGCACTGCTGAGGCTGGGGTGGGTAATAGAAAGATCGTGCACCTTGTCCGGAAACCCCGCTGGCCTGCCAGTTGTCGTATTCGTTAAAACCGCGAAACCATCGGTAATGATTCACCGGGACATCGAGATGCACTTTGTGACAGCTGGAGCAGAACTCCGCCGTCTGCGTTCTCATGAACGGCTTGAGGAAGACGCGCCGGTGCGGCTCGGGATTCAGCCGGATCAGAAAATCGTGAACCGCTCGTGTCACAGGATTCTGGTCGGCCGCTAACTCGTGCAGCTTCGGATATTCCAGATAAAAATCCGCCTGGCCCATCGTGCTCTTCACCGACGCGATGGAGTGGCACATCATGCAACCCAGACCCGCCTGCGATTCCGGACGATGGACAATCTGCTTGATCGGCGTATCCATCAATCCGGCATAAAGCACGGCGGGATCGTGGCATCCTCCGCACCATTTCGATGGCTTCGTGCCGATCGTGTCCTGCATGTATTCAATCGACTTGCGGTACCACTGATTATTAAACGAAGAAAAATGGTGGGCGGAGCTGAACCACTGGTTGTAGATATCTTCGTGGCAGCGCTTGCAGGAGTCAGACTCCATGAAAAACTTGCTGGGAATTTTTCGATTGCCGTAAACCTGGGCGGAGCTTGGAAAGAACGCACCTTCAGGACCGTCGCCTTCGCCGTTCATCGTATCGGGCGGCATTGATGGATTTTCAATCCGGCCACGTCTCTGCCAGCTATCACGAACGTAGCCCGCGCCATAGGCGACCGCAGCCACCACCATAAAGCAACCTGCCACGCGGAACGCAACTGTGGCCGTGCTCGCCGTCAGCAATCCACGCTCTGCCGCCTTGTCGGCGAGCAGAAAACTCAGGCCGATCAGAGAGATCGCAATGTGCAAATAGAGCCACTTCCACTCCGTGCGTGCGGTGCCAGTTCGAATCAGAATGAGTCCGAGAAGCGCGCCAGCGGCAATAAGCAGCCAGCCCGCGCGTTGGCAGAACGTGCCATATCGAACCAGGCGAAATAGTCTGGGTGTAAGCAGGATTGCAGCAAGCACCCCGCTCGCAGCGTGTAGCAGTACTATGCCCGCGTAGAAGATGGTCGGCTGTGGGAACGCGTAAAGGTAAGCAGCGGAGATCGCCAGAAACACCATCAGCCAGGAAAGCACCCGGCCCGTGGAACTCGCGGCTCGTGAGTTTTCTCGCATTCGAAGAGTGTTGGCTAAATAGGCTGTCAGCCCGCGTGACTAGGTCGTTGACGAACCAACGTACTTACTTCGCGAAGAGCAGGAAATAATACAAATGTACTAAGACAGCGGGCGAACTCTCGCTTTTCAAACTCTAGGTTTCATGCCCCATCGCGCGATCCAGCGCTCGCTTTTCTTCCGCGGAAAGTCTGCGGTGTGTCCCTTTCGCGAGGTCGCCCAACGGATGGGGGCCGATGGCGACGCGTACTAACCGTAAGATCTCGACTCCGAGGACTTCCATCATTCGCCGGATATGGCGATTCTTACCCCGGTCCAGAATAATCTCGAGCCAGCAATTCTTCTGCCCCGATCGCAAGAGTCGAACCTGCCTCGCTCGTAGCAGCTCTCCATCTTTGGCTTTCACGCCTCGTACGAGAGCCTGAGCAAAATCGTTATCCGCAATCGTCCCGATCTGCACATGGTAGGTTTTCTCCAGGCGCGTTTCGGGCGCAGAAATACGAGCCCCCCACTCGGAATCGTTGGTGAGCAGCAATAGGCCCTCGCTGGCCTTGTCGAGGCGGCCGACAGGCGCAAGCCAGAGCGGAATTGCGCTCACCGAACTGGTTGTCGAAGGAACGGAGTCTTTTAGGACCGTGTAGACGGTCGCCCGTCCCTTTTCGTCGGACGCGGTTGTAACCACACCGCGAGGCTTGTTCAACATAACGTAAATCTTTTCCTGCTCCTCGACTATGGTGCCATCGACTGCAATCCGGGGAAACTCTTCCGAAACTGGCGTCTCGGGATCGTTGCGGACGGTTCCGTTCAGGCTCACGCGTCCGGCGCGAATCAGGTCAACTGCACGCGAACGCGAGCAGTAGCCCAGCTTAGACAAAGCGCGCGCCAGACCGATCTTTCGTCCTTGGCCACTTCTCACGGATTCATGCTATCGAAAAGCTGATTCTGGCGCATGGCTTATGCCTTGCAAATTGAGCCGAGAACTCACGCCGCTTGATAGGATGTAGTTTCTGCCACTTTGTCAATCGAAAGGAGCATTTATGGCTCAGCAACATCCTCCTCGCTTTTTGAAAATCGTCGACGACGCCAAGTCTCGTGTACGCGAAACCAATGTCGAGAAAGTGAAACAACAAATAGATAGTGGCGGGAAGTTCATCCTTGTCGATGTGCGGGAAGAGAGCGAATTCGCCAAAGATCATCTGCCCGGCGCGATTCATTTGGGCAAAGGCATTATCGAGCGTGATATTGAAGCGCGGGTTCCGGACCTGAATGCAGAAATTGTGCTTTACTGCGGGGGCGGCTTCCGCTCGGCGCTTGCAGCCGATAATCTGCAGAAGATGGGCTATAAGAACGTGATTTCGATGGACGGCGGCATTCGCGGCTGGCGCGAGCACGGATATCCTCTCACGAAGGACTGACCCGACATCCCAGCGCAGGCTTCCTACTTCCCACGGCACAGTGGCCTAATTCTGCATTCTGGCAGTGGCCAAATAAGGACTTTCCGCATGAACTTTATACTCTTGACACCTCTCTAGACCTGGGGGAGACTGACTCAACTTCGCGGTTGCGGGCGCGAGGGTCGCATTTAATCCAGATTGGAGTAGGAAGATGAAATCTGAATCGAGTTGCAAAATCTTGCTCGCCTCTGTACTCGCGCTTGCGTCGTTTGGCGCTCAACACCTTCATGCCCAAACCTTCAGCGTCGTTCACAGCTTTGCGGGAAGCGACGGGAGCGGTCCCCTTACCGGCTTAATTATCAACAACAAGGGCGTTATGTATGGCGTCACCAGCGGCGGCGGACTGCACAATCAAGGAGTCGTGTTTAAGGCGAATACGAGTGGAAAGGAAATCGTGCTCCATAGCTTCGCCGGGGGAGCAAATGACGGTGCAAGTCCCGAGGGAAGGCTGGTGATGGACGGGGCGGGAAACGTCTACGGAACCACGAATGCCGGCGGCGCGTCGGGGAGTGGAACCGTATTCAAATTGACTCCCACCGGGGTGGAGACAGTACTTTACAGCTTCGCTGGCGGAGCAGACGGCGCCAATCCCGTGGCCGGCCTGGTCAGGGATAAGGCGGGCAACCTATACGGGACCACAACCGCCGGCGGGACTTCGGGCGCGGGAACGATTTTTGAAATCACAACGGCGGGCAAACACGAGGTGCTGTATAGCTTTGGTGGAGGGACTGATGGAACGGTTCCGGTTGCCGGGGTCACTCTTGACGCGACAGGAAGCCTTTACGGCGCGACCTCTACGGGAGGCTCCTCTGGGTACGGGACCATTTTCAAATTAACGCCGTCGCAGTCTGGTTGGACCGAGAGCATTCTTTATGAGTTTCAGATGCAAAATGATGGTGGCACTCCCTACGCCGGCCTCACTTTTGACCGGGCAGGCAATCTTTACGGTGCAGCTACCGAGGGTGGCGCCGGCTCGGGCGGTGGCGGCACGATTTTCGAACTGAGCCAATCGGGCGGCAAATGGACCTTCAGCGTGCTCTACGGCCTTGCAGGGTGGGGCATTTCCGGTGCATTCCGCAATCTGCTGTTTGATTCCGCTTCGGGCGTGATTTACGGCACAACACACTGCGACGGCGCATCAAGCGCAGGCACGGTCTACATGCTTACGCCTTCGGGAGGCACGTGGACCTACACAGAGCTCTACACTTTTACTGGCGGTACCGATGGCCTCTACTCCTTCAGCAATCTGGTGATCGATGCTAAGGGCAATCTTTACGGCACAACGAACGAAGGTGGAGCAAATGGCCAGGGAGTGATTTTCCGGGTCACGCCGTAACCAAACGGGCAGGCGGCAACGCTTCCGCACAGACAACAAGGTCGGGCAGCGGGGAGCTTGAGCCCCTCAGGGTTTGAGTTCCCGCCCGTATCTTGACGCACATTCACTCGTCAGGCCAGCGCAAGATACCAGCTCTCTGGTCACGAGACATGCAGTTTCTTCTGCATGTCTTCCAGCGTGACACCCTTGGTTTCGGGATAGATGAAAAGCACCACGAAGAATTGCAGAACCATCATGGCCGAGAAAAACATGAACGGAATGGCTTTCGACCACGCTGCGAGCGTCGGAAAGGCGAACGAAATCGCGGCGTTCATAAGCCAGTGGGAGAGGCTGCCAAGGCTTTGTCCTTTAGCGCGCACGCGGTTGGGAAACACCTCACTGATATAAACCCAAACCACCGACCCCTGGGAAAACGCGAAGCTGGCGATAAAGCCCACGAGAAGCCACAACAGCAGTTCGTGATGCTCATTCGCCGAGAAAATTGTCGCGACCCCCGCGAGGCAAACTGCGGTTCCTATGGCTCCGATCAGCAACAGTTTCCGCCGGCCAACTTTGTCGATGATCGACATTGCGATCATCGTGAAAATCAGATTCGTCAGTCCGACGACTACCGCCTGCAAATCCCCTGACAGCTTGCTGAAACCTGCCGAGGCAAAAATGTCATTCAAGTAGTAGAGAATCGCATTGATGCCGGAAAGCTGGTTGAACATACCGATCGTGATCGCCAGAAATATTGGTAGACGGTACTTGCGCGAGAACAGTGGTTCGTCGGCATGGCCGTGTTCCGCATCGATGGACTCGACGATCTCCTGCAATTCCTTTTCAAACTTCTCTCCTCCGGTACGTCGAAGAATTTCGCGGGCTTCATCGACCCGTCGCTTCTTAACCAGCCAACGTGGGCTGCGAGGAATAGTAAACAGAAGAAGGAAAAATAGGGCAGCGGGTAATGCTGCAACTCCCAGTTTCCAGCGCCACTCCGCATCGACGGACAAATGCTGAGTCCCTACCAGAAAGTTTGAAAGATATGCCAACAGAATTCCGGAGACGACGTTGAATTGGAACACGCCAACCAGCCGTCCGCGCCAGGTTGCAGGCGCGATCTCCGCGATGTACATCGGACCAAGCACGGATGAGCCGCCGATACCCAGACCACCGATGAAGCGGAAGAGCACCAGGGCCGGCCAGTTCCACGCAAAGGCGCAACCCAGCGACGAGATAATGTAAAGCACGGCCATGACCCGCAGGCTATCGCGACGGCCATAGCGATCCCCTGGAATTCCGGCCAGCATCGCGCCCAGTATGGTGCCGACCAATGCACAGGAGACCGTGATTCCCAGAAGGTCAGGAGTCAGATGGTAGACCTGTGTAAGGCTGCCGGTCGTGCCGGAGATGACGGCTGTGTCGAAGCCGAACAGAAGGCCTCCGAGGGCGGCGACCACGGTGCTCTTCAGTAGGTATGTGTTCGGTTTCATCGAGCGCTTTCCCACGCGTCCCAATCTTTGTCTAACCTGCGTTGACGCTGAAATCTATGAGCGCGGTAGCGCTGGAAGCGCAACCTTCTGCTGTATCCCACTACCCTCCACGACCGTATAAATGAAATCCGCCCCCACATCGCGCAAAACTTCAGTTTCGCCATTCGGCCAACGAATGCTTACTTCATTCATCTTTTCGTTGGCCGCAAGCCCGAAGTGCAAGCGTAGATCATTCTGAGAAAGATAACTTGCCCCGCCACGCACTTCACTAAACTGCACAAGCGCACCAGCGCGTACGGTAATACGAGCTCCGATTGCCGCTTTGTTGCTTTTCGTTCCCACCAGCTTGAACAGCACGCGATGATTTGCGCTGCTGTTGTGATTGATGAGGAGCGACGGAGGCTGGCCCACGTTGAGGACCACGATATCGACATTTCCATCGTTATCAATGTCGCCAAAAGCGGCTCCCCGTCTGGATTGCGGCTGCATGCTCGCCAGCGTCTGCGAAACGTCGTCGAAGGTTCCGTCACGATGATTGCGAAACAGCAGCATGGGCTGGCGATAAGGCGTGCCGCCGGGAATGGTATCTACCTGGGGATAAACGTGGCCGTTAGCGATGAATAGATCGAGCCAGCCATCGTTATCCATATCGAAAAACGCCGTACCCCAACTCACGAAAGGATACGTCGGCTTCATCACCTTCGAGCGCACACTGACGTCGGCGAAATTTCCTTTATCGAGGTTTTGATACAGAGTGGAGCCCTGCTCCACGAAATTGGTGACGATCATC
>Ga0308309_10000235_pt1 | contig 39724 bp, 51 predicted proteins | sample HubBroMetageWFT5_FD_192491 | JGI IMG/M metagenome (GOLD analysis project Ga0308309, IMG submission 192491) | Warmed and freeze-thawed soil microbial communities from the Hubbard Brook experimental Forest, New Hampshire - Hubbard Brook CCASE Soil... | ecosystem: Environmental > Terrestrial >...
TTTTTTTTTTTAAGCCACTCCTGAGCCCAAGAGCAAAATGAGAGAATGAGCCTAATGAGGGACGTAAGAGGGTGAATGAGCCGGAGGAGACGCAGGTGGACTGGGAGCGAGGGAGAGGAATGACGAAGGGAAATAAAAAAGGCGGGCCATCGTGCCCGCCTGAGATAGTCTCAGATGAATGCTGTTATACGTTCGCTGACTTTTGGCTTATTGGTCTCGCCAGTGATGTATTCAACGTCAATTACATCTCCATCCTTCAATTCCTCCCAATGTCCTTCGATGTAACCATGAGCGTTGGGCATTGTGCGAGTATCATTGGGCCAGTTGTATGGATCATAGCTAACGCCTCTACACTGAGCCTTGATAACAATGATGCAATGCTCGTTCATATCGCCACGATAGCCATCCCGACGTAGCAAATAACGTTGGCCTTCATTGTCTGGTACTGGCCGAATGCAAATCACAGGAATGAACGTGCCTGCGTCTCTGACTTCCAAGCATTTAACTTCCATAGCCTTCCTCCGCTTGCTTAATCACATTCCGTTTCGCGTGTTCCGCGATCGCTTGCCCCGCTGGCGTCTTTAGAAACATCGCCACAAGTCTATCGACCTCCCTTCTGCTGACATGGTTCACTAGCAACCCTGCTTTGTGCATTTCCTCCTTGATCTTCTGCCGCGCCAGCTTCCTCATCTCCTGCCTCACTGCGCCTTTGGCTATTCGGTAGCGCATTAGATTTTTACCTTTTCTTCCTCTCTATCATCACGCAGAACTACAATAACTAGAGAGGTCCAATTAGGATGTAGCGCCTTAGCACCATTAATCACTTGCGTTGTGAGTGCTAAGGGGTTTGGTTTGTATTCAACCTCTGTACCATCGTCCTTGTTCACAGTAACAACTGAGATATATGACATTGCATCCTCCTTTTCCGACATCACAAAAAAGGCGAGGGAACCTGATCCCTCGCCTTCTCATATGCGGCTACCTGAACTTAAAACTTGTCCCAACCATCGTCAGGCCCAAACGATTGCATTGGACTGTCTTGCGGCGCAGGCTTGAACTGTTGCGTCTCAGTGTCCCTGCCTTGCAACGTACCAGTCACGGGATGCACATAGGGCACTACCTTGGGCTCTGGAACTGGCTCAGTCTTAGGTGCATCGACGACCTGTGCTTGTCCAGTGCCTGTGGCACCAAGCAGAGGATTGAGAAGCTTCTGCATTCCATCGACAATGGCCTTCAGTTTCTCATTCTCTTCCTCCAATTCCAGGTTCTTAAACGCGGTCGCGTCGATATCAAAGCGTAGGGTAGTGATGATCGAAGCGCGTTCATCGGCCAATTGTCTCCAATGAACCTCAGATTTATCAGCAAGTGCCTTCGCTTCTGTTAATCCTGAGACTTGATTGCGTTGATCGCGTAGCTCATTCTCAAGCCTGTCTCTCTCTGACCTGCTCCACGACAGGTTCTCTTCCAATGTCCGATTGAGACTACGCAAGCCTTCCAGACTTGATAACATCTCATTGACCTGCTGTTGCAATCCAGCAACCTTGCCAGCCAACTCCGACGCATTGATGAATGTATTCCTGACTTGCTCAAGCCAATCATTCACCCTGCTCATATCCAACTCCGTCATAGCATAACTCCGTGATTGTTAGGGGAGGGGCCTATTCCCCTCCCCGCCTTGATAGAAATACCTAGGTATCCTGGTTATATCAGCCTTGCGATAGCGTGTTCGTCTGGTTTTGCCAAACGTGATTTGCTAGCTTGGAACAGATTGACCATTGCTACCTGGGTTCCAGCACTCTAGGCTGGCTTAGTGTCTCGCAGCAGTTCCCTGCTGATTGGCTTGCTTGGCAGGTGGAGGCGTCTGTCCTTTCTTGTTCGCAGTCGCCTTCTTCCGCTCCGCCTTCTGCGCTTCGCCCTTCGCAACCAGCTTGGGGTCTTCCTTCACGCTATCCACCTTGATCTTGCGCTCGCCTTTCTTAGCATTGCGCTTCTCAACAGCGTCCTTCGCGAGGGCAATCACTTCCTTGCCATCGTCAGTGGCAAGGTATTCATTCGCTAAGCGCGTAATTTCAGATGCAGGAATGTAAGATACCTTATGCCCTGCATCCTTCAGCGCGGCCTTGACTTCGATCTTCGCAAGGCGCCTTGCCTCGGTCATCACCTCGCCTTGGCCTTTCGCACTCTTCTGCCCACTGGTCCGGCGCATTTTGCCTTCATACAGCCGTTCCAGGTTTGCAGCAGCCGCGTCCATTGCATCCTTTCGTTTCTGCGGCGTGTCAGTGCCAGTCACCTCCGTCATGCCCCGGTTGAGCATGGCCTTCAGCCCAAGAAACCAAATCTCCTGGACCATTTCATCCGGTAGCTTATCAAGGTCCACGGCGATATCCGCCTTGGCCTTGACCACCGGGATTTGCATTTCTGCCATTCTAGTCGTCCTTGGCTACGTCTCAAGGCCCGTAGCTATGGCCCAGTCCTAAATGGACAAATTAAATCTCATACAAATCAATGCAGGTTCGCTCGTGATGGTATAACATATCCCCGTAACCGTAATTCCAAACAAAGTATGGCATAGCCTTTGCTCCTCAATTAAATGGACAAACGAGAGGCATTGAAGCCTCTCAATCAATTACAGAAACTTAGTGCCTTGCGCAATAATCGTGTTCTTGCAGGTATTCAAATCCGCAGGCCGTTTGATATTCTGCCAGTTGTCACGCTCTCTTGTGCCGTGTTCAATGACTTGAGACTGCGCTTGCCACAGTCCGTTATGCACACTCACAACCCGATAGCGTTCATCCTTGGCATAGATTGGTTCGCGATTATCTGCCATTTCATAGCCTCCTATTGCTGATGGTTGTCAGTGTATTCTGTAAATGCGGCCCTTTTGTGACCAAATTGTGTCGAAAATAAGATTTTTGATCACTTTTCCGTGATGGGATTAAATTCCTATTCAATCCAGGCAGGTCTCCGGTGTTATTTGCGCCGCGCAGCGGCGTGTGCAAGCACGTCTTGCTAATCACTTGAACGCGCTCAATCCTCTGGCTTGGCTCACAGTTGCTTGCGTCATGCTCCGCGAGGCGAGTGCCCGGCCCCTACCCCGCGATTTTGTGGCGACCGCTCACACGATGCCGCTCAATCGACCACAAATCGTCGCCAGTTCGCCAAATCAAAATCCCGGCAGTGTGAGTGCCGGGATTTTTTAACACGCCAGTGGCGATCTCTGGCCGATTGCGGTCTATCTCACAAACACCATCGCCAGCAACACCACACTGGCCAGAACACAGAACGAGAATAACAGCTTGTCGATCATGACACGCCCTCGTCCTCTAACTGGTCTATCAACTCGTTGAGTGAATAGACTACCTTGTTACCGTCCTTTAGCTTATTGGCCTCGTCGCGAATAAGGCGCAGCAAGCGTAACAGCGTTTGCAATTCCATAACTTGTCCTCCTCAGTGGCGACCTAATCACCAGACAACAGCATTCGCGCTGTTGTTTCGGACTGTGTTAGCTGTTGTGCCCGCTCGCCGCCTTGTCCCGCAGCCAATCGCTTAGGCTCTTGCCACTATCTCCCGTTGCCTTGGCCTTGGCCTCACGCTTCGGGCCAATCGCCACGCTCAGCTTGCCGAACATATAGCCGAATTTCAATTCCATTGTCTCCGGCAATTCCACACTCGCTTGCATTCCGTTCTCGAATGCTCGCTTGCGCTCGGCATACACTCGATATGCCTCTTTCATCTCAGCGTATGCCGCTTGATTAACTGGCGACAATTCCGCCGCGACATCGACATTCCGCCAATCTTCTTTGTTGCTCGCCATGACCGTAGTCTCCGCTTGTTGTGCCGTAGCACTCGCCAGCACCATGCCAGCGCCGATCATTGTGCCCATTGAAATATGGCTAAATTATGTTCGCTCGATCACGACAATTTTACTTCCGATCACAACCGCGTGATGCTGCGCTGCGGGAACTGGCATTGTGCATTGCAGCGTGCCAAGACCGCGATCAAGGGGTGGGGGACAAAATTCGATTGGTCCTCGCGCGGCAATATGGCTGCGCAAATTTTGTGGGGAAAATCGAAACCTTGACGATACATAGAGGACCCATAATTATTTTATCAAAGCATGCTTTTGGCAATGCAGGTTAATGAGAAAAGCATGCTTAGTGCAACAAGGTGATGAGGGATAATGAGAGAAAAATGGGTTGACATTCGCAAGGAAAAGGAGTAGAATGGGAACCCATGATGGAAGATTTTGTCGAATTGCCATTGCACCCTAGCGGGGTGTATATGCTCGTCTGGCGCGGCCGCGTTGTGTATGTGGGCCAGAGCATTAACTTGTTCAGCCGGCTGGCGCGGCATCGGACGAACTACGAGAACCATCTCAAGGGCAAGCGCGTTCCGGTGAGTGGTAGCCCAAACGAGTACCGCGCGATTGCCTTCGATAAGGCCCTCGTCAAGTTCTGTAAGCGCGAGGAACTCGATCGTCTTGAGTTGGAGTTGATCGCCAAGCACAAGCCCGAGCTTAACATCCAACTCCGCGATCGTCGACCGATCAAGATTGACCTAGGCAAGCTGGGATTTGATGGTGAGAAGTATCGCGAGCCAGTGCTTCGCAGGCCGTTCACGCCAGCCAAGAACCCACCTAAGTGGGCCAAGCCGACCAAAATCCAAGCCTATCTCAAGACCGAGGCCGCCTTCGCGTCGCCATTCAATCAGTTCAAGCCCAAGTTCCGCAGACCGAACCTAGTAGCATGACCGACGAAATCAAATGCAATCTTCCATTCGAGCGTGTGCCGGTCTGTGCTTGTGATCCTGGCGTAGGCCCAGCACCGAGTAAGCAACAGCAGCTTGAATGTAAGTTGCGCGGCGGTCAGTGTTCACTAACTCACGTATTTACTGAGGCAGAGCTAACTGCACAAAACGCATGACCGAACCCTTCGACATCTCCCCAGTCTTCCAACGCTATCGCGTCTCGCACCACGCGGTAGCGATGATGCTTGCTGCTGGCCTTGAGCCATTTGAGATCGAGCGCCGCACTGGCTTCACTCGCCGGCGCCTGACAATCCTCCAGGCCGACCCCACCTTCCAAGAACTCATCACCTACTACGCCAAGCGCGAGCAGGAGAAGTTCGTTCCACTAATTGAAGAGGTCGAGCATCTTAAGGCGCACAACACTCTCGTCGCCAATCGCCAAATCCGCGACCGCCTCGAAGCTGACGACGAAGCTGAGGTTCCACGCATCGCTATCCGTGAATTGATCGCCATCGGCGGTTCAACCAAGACTGTCGATCACAAACACTCCGGCTCCGTCGATCTTAACATCGCCGCAAGGCTCGATCGCGCGATCGAACGCAGTGGGAAGAAGCCACGAGAGATCGAACATCGGTCAATGGAAATCCTAGAGGCGCAGGTTGTATCACGGGAAGAAGCCCCCCAGCCTCGAGCCGTTGTGTCCCGACCTGCGCCTCGACCCTCTTTCGCGTCAGTCTTGCGTCGTCCGAAAGTTGCATGATGTGGAAGCATCTACTATGTTGGTGGCGCGGCTTTCATGTTTGGAAACACGAACGTAATACAGCAAAGCGCTTTTGTACTTGTTGCGGCGATTGTGAGTGGCTCTTTGGTAGTGAGTATGGGGGCGCTCTCAAATGGCGTAGAATGATTTCTCTTAGGGAGCCCATCGCTTGAGTCCCGACCTTCTCGATTGGCTGGCGGACGTCAGTGCTGATCCACTGGCCTTCGTCCTTGGCGCGTTTCCATGGGGTGAACCCGGTACGCGCATTGCCAAATTCAGCGGCCCTGAGGCTTGGCAACGAGAACTGCTTGAGCGCATTCGCGATGGGCTCCTCACACCTAACCAAGCAATCCAAGAGGCCACGGCCTCCGGTCACGGCGTTGGTAAGTCCGCCCTCGTCTCCTGGATCATTATCTGGGCCATGGCGACGTTGCCCGACACGCGCGGGGTCGTGACCGCCAATACTGAAACGCAGTTGAAGACCAAAACCTGGGCCGAGCTTGGGAAGTGGTTTCATATGTGCTTGGTCAAGGATATGTTCAAGCTTACAGCGACCGCGCTATTCTCTGTGGATGAAGAACATGAACGTACTTGGCGACTTGACATGGTGCCTTGGTCTGAACGAAACACAGAAGCTTTCGCTGGCTTGCACAACCAAGGACGGCGCATTCTTGTTGTCTTTGACGAGGCCTCAGCTATACCTGATGTTATTTGGGAGACGACTGAGGGTGCCCTTACCGATGCGGACACTCAGATTATTTGGTGTGTATTTGGAAATCCAACAAGGTCTACCGGCAGGTTTAGAGATTGCTTCGAAGGAGGAGCCTTTGCCTCCACGTGGCATACACGTCAGGTTGACTCCCGTATAATCTCCTTCACCAATAAACCCCAAATCGATAAATGGATACGCGCCTATGGCGATGACTCCGACTTCGTCCGCATCCGCGTTTACGGCATGTTCCCGCGCATCGGCGAGATGGAGTTCTTCAACGCCGATGACGTTGACGCGGCACAAGTCCGAGAGGTTGCAGTCGGTCTCGCTGACCCATTGGCTCTGGGCGTCGACGTCGCGCGCTATGGCAAGAACGCCTCGGTTATCTTTCCACGTAAGGGCCGCGATGCTAGAACAATGGAAAGGATTAGGTTCCAAGGACTTTCTACTGTTCAGTTAGCTGACAAGATTTTTGAGCAGAACTTTATTCTGCACGCAGACGGTATCTTCATTGATGGTGGTGGTGTTGGTGGCGGCGTTGTGGACAACGTCCGTGCCAAGAGCTTGCATTGCTACGAAGTCCAGTTCGGAAGCAAGGACGATACTCCGCACATTGTGTGGGGTAGCCAAGGTGAAAAGTATGCTAATAAGCGATCGGGCATGTATGGAGCGTGCCGCGCATGGCTCAAGACCGCAGCGATCCCAGCCGATCCAGAGTTGAAGAAGCAATTCTCCTCCATCAAATACGTTATTAACAAGCGCGATGAAATCCAGCTAATCTCTAAAGAGGACATGCTCAAGCTCGATCCAGACTTAGAGCTTGACGATATCGACGCTCTAGTCACCACCTTTGCCCATGCGCTCCAACCTAACGAAAGCGCGGGCGGGGTGCATCTTCGCAAGCCCTTGGTCCAGTCCGATTACAACCCCTTCGACGAGGCGAGATTGACTGGTCAGCAGCAGGTTAATGACTACAATCCCTACGCTAGCGAGGCCGCGTGATGAAAGTCAAGGTTGGTGATAAATTCAATAGCACTTATGTTCCTGAGACTATCATTGAGGTCACTCAGGTACTGCCGACTGCGATCGTAGCTAAGGTAAACGCGCCAGCAGATATTGCTGGGCGAATTATCTGTGATGATATCAATCACTTTCCTCGACATTGGCAAAGGGCCGCCTAATGTCCTTCGCTGCACCATCCGCGCCCGCCGCTCTGGCCCCTCTGCCAACTGCGCCAACTCCTCCACCAACCATGTTCGCTGGCGCAGCCCCAGGCACCAAACCCACCCCTAAAGCCCCCGCCGCGACCTTCCTCTCTGACGCGATGGGCACTAACCCAACCAATACTGGCCAGAAAAAGTTGACGGGTGAGTGATGGCCTACGTCCCAAACCTTCCTCCACAGAACACCCAGAATGCGCTAGCTTCAGCGCCAGCCACGCAACAGGCTCCATCGAAGGCCAACCTCATGATGGCCATGGCTGAGATGCACAAGCAGGGCCGCTTCGCTAAGACTGCGCCAGTCACCCAGCGCACCATTAAGACCAATTCTACTTTGAAAAAGAACCCAACCCTTCCAACGCAACGCTAATGGAACAAGCTGGCCCAGGCGTAGGTAGCGCGGAGAGTGTATCTCCGAAACAGCGTAGTGTTGTCAATTTCATCTCCCAAGAAGACCGTGCGCTGCGCTCTTATAGTGAAGGTAGGTTGATTGGTCTCCGCACCAATCGCTGGTCATGGTGGACCCATTGGCGCGAACTCGCTGACTACCAACTCCCGCGCCGTTACAAATGGCTGATCACGCCCAACCAGCAACAGCGCGGGTCGCCGATCAATCAACACATCCTCGACAACACTGGCACGCTTGCTGCGCGAAACCTCGCCGCTGGCATCATGACCGGCTGTACCGACCCAACCAAGCGTTGGTTCAAGCTCAAAATTCGCGGCCAGGACTCGACTCAAACCACTCCCACATCCATGTGGCTGTCCCAGGTCGAGAAGCTCTTGGACTTGATATTCCAAGAGAGTAATTTCTACACCGCCCTCGCTATTCTCTACTTCGACCTCGTCGTCTTCGGCACAGCCTGCATGCTGATCTACGAGGACTTCGATAACGTCATCAACTGCGTCAATCCCTGTCTTGGCGAATACTACGTCGACGTCAACAAGTCCTACTTCCCAGATGTTCTCTATCGCGAATTCACAATGACCGTTAGCGCGGTCGTGGAGGAGTTTGGACTTGAGAATGTCTCGCCGTCGATCGCACGGTTGTGGAACCAAGGGGGGTCGAGTCTAACCAGGGAGCTTGTTGTAGCCCATGCCATTGAACCAAACACTGATGGTCGAAGATTTGGTATTCCCGAGAGATTTAAATTCCGTGAAGTTTACTGGGAATGGGGCGGCTCAGCTAGCCCTCAAGGTGGATCGTCCTTCAGTCCTGGCTTGTTACGCAAGCGAGGATTTCACGAGTCACCTGCTATTGTTGTCCGATGGGACGTGGTATCGAATGACGCCTACGGCCGATCGCCTGGTATGGACGCTCTCCCGGACATTAAGCAACTCCAACTAGAGACGAAGAGAAAGGCCCAAGGCATCGACAAAATGGTCAATCCGCCAATGGTGGCGGATGTCCAACTTAAGAACCAACCAGCTTCGTTGTTGCCTGGCGGCATCACTTACGTCTCCGGGATGCTAAACCAAAACCGTACTGGGTTCGCGCCTGTCTACATGGTCAATCCGCAACTCGCGGATATGACCGCGGACATCGAGCGCATCCAGAAGATGATCGGCGAGACGTTCTACAACAACCTCTTCCAGACGATGAACAACCTGCGCCAGGGAACATCGTCTAACGTGACCGCAACCGAGATCGATGCAACGCGCGCCGAAGCAATGGTCATGCTCGGGCCAGTCCTCGACCGCATCAACTTTGAAGGACTTCGTCAAATTGTCGAACGAACCTTTGGCATCTCCGCACGCTCGCAAATTCTATCGCCTCCTCCGCAAGAAATCTCTGGCGCGCCTATCAATATTGAATTCGTCTCCATGCTTGAGCAAGCCCAAGACGCAGCCGACGGCGCGGGAATTGAACGCGTCTTGCAGCTACTTGGCAATCTCGCGGGCGTCAAGCCAGAAGTGATGGATGTTGTTGACACAGACTTCGCAATCGAGGCTCTCTCGTCTAAGCTTGGTAATGACCCGCGCTTGATCAACTCCGAAGACAAGATCGCCCAAATCCGTCAGGAGCGTGCTCAACAACAGCAACAGGCCATGGCCGAGCAGCATGCTAGCGCAGCACAAAAGCTCGCGCAAGGCGCACAGACGCTCTCGCAGACTGATGTGGGTGGCGGACAGAATGCGCTTCAAAAGATCATGGGACAAGGACAGGCGGCATGAGTAAGCTCATAATGCTCCCCGGTATCTTTTGGTTGCATAAGCATTACGGTGCTTGGCGCTTTCGTCGGCGCATGCGGGCTGCTGGCTTTACTGATCCACTCGCTTTTGCGAAGTGGTATTTTGCACAACCACTGAGGCGATGATGGACGCAACCAATCCCAAGCACGTCGACATCCTCAAGCGCCAAGCCATCCAGTGGGAGCGCGAACGTCGTGACTTCCTTCTCCATTCCATGGGCGTTCGATCCGGCCGCGCCTACTTCTGCTCTCTTCTTGAGTCCGCCCACATCTTCACTACCACCTTCGCCGACAACCCCTACCGCGGCGCATTCAACGAAGGCAATCGCAACCTCGGTCTCATGATCCTCAGCGACATCATGAAGTACTGCCCCGAACACTACGTCGCAATGATGAGGGAGAGAAATGAGCGAGACACCATCACCGACTCCAGGCTCCAGCGATCCGATGAGGACTCCAACGGGCGAGATAAAGGATCAGTCAACGCCAACTACGTTGACTACGCCGAGCAGCCAGACGGACAAGTCCACTCCGAATACGAACCAGGAGCCGCCGAAGACTGAGGATGGTAAGTCCTTTCTGACCGAAGGCGACAAGGCCAAGACTGAGCCTGAGGCGCCCAAGCTCGATAAAGATGGCAAACCAATTGAGCCGCCAAAGGGCGCTCCTGAGAAATACGCAGACTTCAAACTACCTGAAGGTATCACTCTCTCTGATGCCCAGAAGACCGACGTCACTGGCATGTTCAAATCTTGGAACCTAACCCAGGACCAAGCCCAACAAGCCATTGATTACTACACGAAGCAGCAGGCCGAAATCGCCAATGCTCCGTACAACGCCTATCTCGAAACCCGAAAAGGGTGGCGGGATGAAATTGCCTCAGACCCTGTCATTGGCCCTAAACAGGCCGCTGTCAAAACTGAGATTGGCCGCGCGATCAACTCGCTCGGTGACCCAAAGATGGTCGCTGACTTCCGACAGGCATTGGACATTACTGGCATCGGTGACCACCCTGCCTTTGTCCGCGCTTTCTATGCCTTTGCGCAGCGATTGAATGAAGGCTCTCCTGTCTCTGGCAGGGGGCCGTCGCCACATGGCGCCACTGATCCCTCTCGTGGCGATGCAAAGCCCTCTGCTGCGCAAGCCATGTATCCCAATCTCCCAACCAACCAAAGGGCCTGATAAATGGCAACCCTCGGCACCTCAGCAATCACCTATGCTGATTGGGCCAAGCGCATGGACGACGGCTACAAGGTCGCTCGTATCATCGAACTCTTGTCCCAAACCAACGAAATCCTCGAAGACATGCTCGTCATCGAGGGCAATCTCCCGACCGGTCATAAGACCACCGTTCGCACCGGCCTCCCGCAGGCAACTTGGCGCTTCTTGAACCAAGGCGTGCCGAATGCGAAATCGACCACTGCCCAGATCGTTGACACCGTCGGCAACCTGGAAACCTACGCGGTGATCGACAAAGACATCGCCGATCTCAACGGCAATACTGCTGAATTCCGACTCTCGGAAGTCAAAGCGTTTTTGGAGGGCATGTCCCAGCAGGTCGCGTCAACCCTGATCTACGGCAACCAGTTCATCAACCCAGAGCGGTTTACTGGGCTGGCGCCTCGCTACTCGACCTCTAACACCGCCAACTCCCAGACCGCTGCCAATGTTTTGAGCGGAGGTGGTGCAGCCTCGACCAATACCTCAATCTGGGTCGGCGTTTGGGGCGATGACACTCTCCATGCCACCTTCCCCAAAGGCAAAATCACCGGTTTGCAACACCGGGATATGGGCGAGTGGCCGGTCACTGACGCGAGCAACAACACCTACCAAGCCTACCGCGATCACTTCAAATGGGAAATCGGCTTGGTCCTCCGAGATTGGCGCTATGTCGCGCGCATCGCCAATGTTGACGTGACGCAGCTGACTGGTGTTAGCGCCGCGAACCTGATCAATCTCTTGGTTCGCGCGCTCTACCGCCTGCCCACTGCGCCGACTACCGCGACCACGATCCAGACCTCGGACACAGACCAAGTCCGGGCCTCGATGGGCCGTACGGTCATCTACTGTAATCGTGTGATCCGTACTTACCTCGACCTTCAAGCTATGAATAAGACCAACGTACTACTCAGAATTGAGGAGTTCGATGGTAAGCCGATCACGACGTTCAGAGGTATCCCGATACGTACTTGCGATGCGATACTGAACAACGAAGCCACGATCTGAAGAAAGGAGAACACAATGATCCTTGACGCATTCCTTCAATTCGACAGCGCCTTCTCCTTGGCACAGGTCGCTGCCACCTACAACTCCACCAACATTATCGACCTCCATATGGCTGGCATTCCTGTCCTCGCAAATTTGCAGGGCGCCCGTGATATCGGTATTGGTGATGACCCTGCGCTGAAGCTCTTGGTTCAAGTCACCACCACTGCCACGTCCGGCGGGGCGATGACTCTCCAAGCTGCACTCCAAGGCGCACCCGACAACGGCTCAGGCGCACCGGGCTCCTACACAACTTGGTGGACCTCGCCAGCCTACGCGCTCGCTACTCTCGTCCAAGGCGCACGTATCTACGACATGGACATGCCTCGCCCGCCTGCTGGCGTTGGCGTGCCGCGCTTCCTGCGTATGCAGTACGTCATCGGCGCGGCCACTGGCACTGCTGGCGTGATCCAATCCTACATCGTGCTCGATCGTATGGACCAGATGTACAACGCCACCAACAACGCTGTGATGGGCGGCTACCCCGCTGGCATCACGGTCTCCAACTAAGGAGGATGACCATGGAACTTGGTGAACAGGTCGTCTTCTTCACTCACGAAAGCAGCGATCTGACCAGTCGCTCGATTGACGAGCTTGCGTTCTGTACCGGCATCGTTGACGAACACACAATCAACGTCGTCATCTTCCCTGTTGGTGGCCCGGTTCGCTTTGCCAACGTCTCCGACTTCGGTGATCTCAACGCCCCTGTTGGTAGCTCTTACTGGCGAGCCAAAGGCTCTGCCGCGCCGGACTTCAAACGCTATGACGAGTACCAAGCGTTGCTCACCAAGCAGCGCAATGACTTGTCGCAGTCAAAACCAGCTGATCGAGATAAACTCCTGCTCGATCAGAAGACCGAGCGGGATGCGTTCGTGGGCAAGGCCGAACCAGCGCCAACTACTGGACTTGCGCCCATTGCGCCTCCTGTAAGGAAAGGAGCCACAGAATGAAGAAGCTCCTTCTCGCCCTTGGGTTCTTGGCTCTATGGGCTGTGCCCACTGTCGCCCAAGTCCCCTGCGTTGGAGTCGGCGGTGTCAACACTGTCCCACAAGTTGGCCTCGCCTGTCCTCAAGAGGCCCTCGTCAACTCCTATGCCGCCTCCGGTATTGGCATCGCTCCGGCTGCTTCAGCCACCGACATCACCTGCATCCAAGGCGCGACCAATACCGTCATCCGTCTTCAACGCCTACGCGTCAGCGGCACAGCTGGAACACAAATCATCGTCCCGGTCGTGCTAATGAAGCGTGCGTCCTTGGACACCGGCGGAACACCAGCTACCAGCACAGCCTTGCCAGTTGCCTATCCTCTAGACTCTGCAAACTCAGCGGCTAAAGCAACGCTCAATGCCTGGACTGCCAATCCTACCATCGTCGACTCCTCGCCGGGTATCCTTGCTGTTGAGAACTTGATCCTGTCAAAGACCGATGGCACGAATGGTGTCGCCTTAACTGAGTCCTTGTTTGAGTTCGACGCTGGCATCACAATCGAGAAACCGACCCTGCGTAAGGCAACTGAGGCCCTCTGCGTCAATCTCAACTCGACCTCGCCATCGTCTGGCTTGGTCAATGTGACCTGGGTTTGGACGGAGGCTAGCCAATGAGAAAACTCCTTCTTGCTCTTGGCTTTGTCACTCTTGCTGGTTCTGCCATCGCCGCTGTCTCACCACAGACCCTTGTCGGTAATGCCAACTACACAATCCTCTCCACCGACAAGTATCTGATCCCGACAGTTGCCCTCACTACCAATCGAACCTGGACGCTCCCTTATGCAGGTGCGTACAATATCAACGGCACTTTGGACACTATCGACGCCCAAGGCAATGTCGGTGGCGCGAACTCCTGCATCGTCTACGCCCCTCAATCAGGCGATACGATCAATGGCTCGTCCGCGTCGATCACCTTCTGTGGTACCTTTGGCCGTATCGCCTTCTGGCCAATCACCGGGACGAACTGGACCTACAATGTCATCTCGGCTGGGCAGCAGCAAGGTACCACGACCAACGACAATGCCACAGCTGGTAACGTTGGTGAAGTTCAAACCATCAACGTCACTCTCACCAACGCCAAGCAAATCACGACCAACTCCTCGATCACTCTCGGCTCTGTCTCTCTGACCGCTGGCGATTGGGACTGTCGTGGTACAGCCGCGCATCAACTCTCGGCTACTACCACCGCAACGCGGCTCTCTGCGTCTCTCGTGACCACCGACGGTGTCCTTGGTACTCAAGGCACTGACGCTACCACGACAGTGGTCCCGGCGTCAGCGATCTCTACCAATGGCGTCGATCTCAAGCTCGGCCCAGCGCGGTTCTCCATCGCCTCCACTACCTCGATCTTCTTGGTCGATGGCGCCACCTTCGCCACTTCCCAACTCTGGGCCTATGGCTCAGTCACCTGTCGTCGAGCACGCTAATACCCGGTCATCGTTGAGGCACCGGCCTATAAGCCTCAACCTTTTTCGGAGCTAGAACCCGATGATAGAAGATAAGCCAAAAGAACAAAGGTCTGATCAAGATCACGTGATGGCATTGATTGAAAAGGCTTCAATGGCAAACGATCATGATCAGGCAATGAAGTATTCTCAAGCAGCTTGCAACGCCGCAAATGCTTTGGCTACGTTATTCAATATGAGAAAGCCTGACTAATGCTTCTCCTGGCCTTCCTCATCCCAATCGCATACATCCCAGGTATCACTGGGGCTGCGATTGCGACTGGCTGGTCAGTTCTTTCTTGTGCTTTGCCGTGTGTAACTTGGCGGGAGGGGGCGAAGCAGTCCTCTCCCGTTTTTATCCTCTTAGGAATGACCTTCCTGCTCTACGCCTGTTGGTCGCTGTCTTGGGTCGATAATCCAGTCACAGGACTAAGCGCGCTTTGGCAACTTGCCATCCTCGCAGGAGTGTTCTATGCTGGCACTCAGCTTGACAATCTTAGGCTTGTTGCTATTGGCCTTGGTCTTGGTTTCGGCATTAGCAGCCTTTTGTGTATTGCCCAACTTTTAGGTCTTGATTGGGTTCTTGAATTTGTTCCTTGCCGCCCATCTGGTCTTGTATTCAACCCCATCATCCTCGGAGAAGGCTGTGCCCTCACGATCCTCCTACTCCTTCCGCACCGCCTTTGGCTCCTCACTGTCCTACTTCTTCCTGGTCTTATTCTCAGCCAGTCTCGCGCTGCTTGGCTTGCTTTATTCGTTGGACTCGTCCTTGGATGGTGCAGGCCCTCGCAATCAACCCTCTATTCCGCGGCTTGTCCCTTAACATGGGCCGCCCTCGTTCAGCACGACTCCGCTGATGACTTTCGCTGGATCGTCTGGCGAGTCCTCTATCACTTCCTCGACTTCTGGGGCCATGGCCCTGGCGCGATCGAAGCGGTCCTGATCCACTTCAAAGGCCAATACTATGCCCCAGCTTACGCACACAATGAATTCCTCGACCTTGCCTATCAATATGGAGTGGGATCAGTCTTCGCTACATTTCTATTACTCCTTCCAACGACGATGGTTAGAAGCAATGCTTGGCCCTGCTACGTCGCCTTCCTCATCTGCTGCTTATTCTCCTTCCCCCTCCACTGCCCGCCCTTGGCATTCGCTGGGCTTCTGGTTGCGGGTCACCTGTCTCGTGATTGGAGTTTTGCTAGGCTCCTTAGCGACCTTCGTAGACATCGGCCTGTATCGAGGCTGGATCGACCGCGAGACCGCGATGCGGTTGTGGCCGTTTAGTTGGGATATCAATCATGGGAAAGATTAAGATGCTGAAATGGATCGCCTTAGCCCTGACGCTGTGGGCGCCGCCAGCAATTGCACAGGTATCAACATGGCCGCCGCCAGCAGGGGCTATTGCTGGCCTTTGTGTCTATAACAGCGTCCCGCCGACTCTAGCCAACACCAACGTTGGCTTTGTTCAATGTGATAACAGCGGGCGGCTGCTCCTTGCCACTGTCCCAAGTGGAACACAAGACGTCAACATCGCCAAAGTCAACGGTGTTACAGTCTCGACTGGTACAGGCGCAATCGGCACAGGCACTCAACGTGTTGGCATAGCAGTTGATCAAGCCACTAATGCCGGTGCCGCTCTTGTAAAGGGAGGTGTTGGTGTTGTAAATGGTGGTAGTTTCTATCTGACTGTCGCGGCGTCTCAAACAGGTACTGTTTTACAATCCTCGACCGGTGCTATCGGTGACTATCTTTCCCATTGCGTGATCTATCCAACCTCGACCTCTCCTGGTGTCGTGACGGTATTTGATAATACGAACGCTGCTGGTACCAACGTCATTGCATTCCCTGGCGGTGCTAGTAGCGTGTCGAACCTTGTACCAATCGCCATTCCAGTTGGCGCGGTCAGTACTGCTGGAGCATGGAAGGTAACGACAGGCGCAAACGTGTCAGTCGCTTGCTACGGGAAATTTAGCTAATGCGCCGCGCCTTTGGTCTTTGGCTACTGGCTATTGTCTGCCTATGGCAGCAAGGGGCCTGTGCACAAGCCGTGCTGCCCGGTTTCCCGCCAGGAGTTTTTATAAATCGCTCAGCACTGGATGCCGCACCAGTCGCTGGCTATCAAGGTCCTGGGGATATCACGTCAGGTGCCATCGCCTTCTACTCTTGCGGCCGATCCTACAACGCAGCTTACGCCTCTGGCGGTGGTGCGGCTTGCACGGTTGTTGATACGGCCACCGGCTCGGTGAGCTGCGTGCTGCCGCTCCTTTCCACTGGTTATGTCAATACGACTGCTTGCAATTCTACAGCTTGTCTTATAGCGTGCAGCGTTTCCAAAATGAACGATCAGACTGGAAATGGCAACGACGTGGTCCAGGCGACGCTCGCCAACATGCCGGGGCTGACGTTCAATGCGCAGAATGGGTTGCCGTGTGCGGCGGGGACGGGAAATGCGGCTGTACGATTGGCAACTGCAGGAAATGTTGCGCAAGCGGCTCCCTTCACTCTAACCGCAGTAACCGAACGCACCGGCAGCTTTACAACGGTTCAAAAAGTTCTAACGAATGATACTAACACCAACCCCATAAATTTTACGGCCTCGGCAAATACGCTCGGGGTCAACAATGGAACTGCTGTTTCACTGACGGCGGCCGATAGTGCTTTTCATGCTTTGCTCAATGTGGCCAGCGGTACGGCACCGTTGTTGGCAATAGACTCTAGCGCAAATACATCTACATCGACGAATGGCACGACAGCATTGACCGGGCCGGAATATCTCATGGGTCGGAGTTCCGGCGCGCAGGCTCTTATAGCAGGTTTTGTCTGTGAAGCCGGCATCTGGCCCGCCGATCTCAACTCATCCTATCAAGCCATGCTCGCCAATATGCGCAGCGCAACAAACGGTTGGAACTTCTGAAAGGAACCACTAATGGCCCGTTATCGTCTCAACACCGGTCACTACATCAATGCCCTTCAATGGGATGGCTCATTGACCGAGTGGGAATACACTGAGCAATCCCTCGTCAACAACCGCATGGTTCGACGCAGGTTCAAAGTCCCAATGATCCTCGATCCTCGAGATGCGACCTGCTGCAACTACCCAGGCGAGATCATCGTCTCGTCAAAGTATGATGAGAAATATCCTCTCGACATCATCTTCGAAGGCGAGCCCACTCCTGACATGACGCCGCTCGACGACGAGGCCCGCGCCAAAGTGGAAGAGCTTTCATCGAAGTGGATACATCCGATCGAGTCACTTCCTGGCAACTTCACTCAGTCCCTCCTCGATACTCTCGAAAGGCAACTATCTTCTGTGCAGTCTCGCGCGCCGATGCCTTCTGCCAATCCTGTCTCAACCAATGGCATCGACAACGAACGTCTGGCGAAGATGGAGAAACTCGTCGCAGAACTTGCCGAGAAGAACCTCGCGCTCGAAGCACGCATGGCTGGCGAAGCTAAGGCCGTTGTCGATGACGAGCCCCTCCCTCCCAATCCCACCGCCGAAGACCTTGCTAATCAAGCCAAGGCTGCTGAACTGGCCAAGCTTGGCGCTAAGACCCCGATCAAAATCCCTGGTAATCTCCGGAGGCCGTGATGCCTTCGCAGACGGATACCGACCAAGGAGGGACCAACCGTCAATGGGAGCGGGTCTATATGGGCCCGTCTGTTGGCTGGCAGAACATTCCGTACAAGAACTTCCTTGCACAGGGGAGTAATACGAACACTATCACCGCCGCTGGTACCTACACCCTTGACTGGTCCACTAATTTCGTCCAAGTTAACTGTGTTGGCGCGGTCGTTCTGATCCTTCCGTCTGTATCACAGCCATCCAACCCAGTCACTCAACCAGGGCGACATCAGCGGATCAATATCACCATTGTTGATGTTGGAGGCAATGCTGCCGCACACGCAATCACTATCAAACCTGCTTCTGTTGTTGAGACAGTGATGAGCCTTACTCAAATTCAAATCACCTCCAACTTCGGTGGGTTCGTTCTGGAACCTGTCCCTGCCTCGCTCACTTGGGTCAATGCACAATGAAGAAATGGCTTCTTGCGCTTGCGCTATTACTGGTTCCATCAGCTGCATTTGCACAATGCTCTGGCGTTGCGCCAGCCAATTCTCTCTGCGGGAACCTGACTGGCGCGCCAAGTGTGCCTGGATTTTATAGTGCGGCAGGGGCGATTACTGGATCGGGTACTATTAACTATATCCCAGTCTGGACTTCTGCTGCTACTCTTGGCAATGGTGTCTATCTTCCACTTGCTGGTGGTGTCAATCTCTATGCTGCACCAACTGCAACTGGTACTGGTGACTGTCTTACAGCACCAAATGCTTGCCAACTAAAAACTGCTTGTTCTTTTAGGACGCAAGTTGCAACCTATTTAAGTGGCGGTTTCAATATTAACGAAGCTCATGGAACGTATAACAGTGTTAATGCCGATCTTGCTTTGTGCACTGTTAAGGGAAATAGTGGTGGCAGCGCTTCCGCATTAACAACTTTACTTGGTGACTGTAGTGCTACAACGGCCGTTATTCTATCTGTGCCAGATAACGATGTAGGTGTCTTAGCTGATGATGTTGGAGAAGTTGTTGTAAAATGTCAACAAGTTAATCTTGGTAATGGCTCTATTGGTCTTCAAGGATTGCAGCAGATAATCCTTGATATGGATACTATAACGTGGGGTAGTTGTGGGGCTTCTGCTGAGCATCTTTCATTGGGTGGGAATGCTGTTGGTAATCTTACTGGCGGCGGTGAAAATATAACTGCAAACTGTACTAAGCATTGGGACTTTGCAAGTGGAACTACTTTCAATGGAGGTGCACTAACAACTTTAACTGGCACTCCCGCATTCAACGGCGCGTTTATTACAGCAGCCGGCGATTTAAATATTAATCTCTCTGCCTGGACAACTTCTGGTACAGCTACAGGAACACGCGCGATCTTAACCGGCCTTGGTTATATGATCACAGCTGCTGCGGCATCTTGCAACTCCGTCATTCCAGGTAGTGTTGCCTGTCAGTTATCTCTCGGCTTTCAAGATAATGCCGGTGATCTTCAGACCGATGGCAAATTCCTTAATAGCGCGATGCCCACTCCCACCCGTGCCGGTGATATCGTCTATAACAACGGTTCAGGCTGGTGGCAATCCGTAGCAGGCTGCAACAGCGGCACCTGCTACCTTACTGAGAATTCCAGCGGCGTACCAACATTTTCTCAGATACCAACAGCTAACAAGACCATTGATATCTATACTCAAGGTACGATTGGTTCCATCACCACTGGCAAAGGCGGATTTACTCTTTGGCCAAATGCGGCTACGGTAGACAACCTCGCCTTCTCCTCCAACATCTTCACCTGCTCGGTCAACCCAGTCATCACAATGTACGAGTGCGGTACATCCACCACCTGCAACGCACCAACTACCATCGGCGCGGTCACTATCACCGCAGCGCATACAGTCGTCTCCTTCACTAGCCTCTCCTCCACCGCCATCGCTGCTGGCGACTATACCGCCTGGGACCTTACTGGAACCTGTACCGCGCTGAACCCAATTGGTAAAGCCATGGTTCATTTCAATTAGGAGCTTTAATGCCCGATCTTCCCGAAGTCAATCTCAACGACCTGTCCGAGAAAGCGCTCTTGCTTCGCATTGCACAAGAACTCGGCCATATCCGCAAAGGCATGTCCACGGTCATCAACTACGTTCGCGATGCAGAGACAGACATCCCAGAGCGGTACCGTCGGTTCGTCAACGCATTCCACGATGTCCACGACATCAAATACATGTACGAGGAGCACGGCCAGCCAGTTCCAGAATACATCATGAGCGAGGTTCGCCGGATGGACGATCGCTACCGGCAAATCCTTGCTGAGCTCAATGCCGAAGGCGGATCGTTCAACATCATCCGGCGCAAAATGGCAAGCGATCCATCAAACCGTTACGACCACACTAGACAATTGGAGAAACCAAAATGAAAGACGGACGAGCAATGACCAGCGGACCAGGCGGGCAAAAGCACGAGCCCATCCCTCACGCAATCTCTCCTGCTGGCGTGAGCCAAATAGGCGAGACTGTCGACAAGCGAGCGATCGAGAACTTCAACAAGGGCCGTGGATATAAAGCCCCGATGTCCGGCCATCAATCTCACCCCTGCGGGAGCCAAGGACGGCACGATGACTGAACCAAAGAACGTAGATTGGGACAAGGTCCATTCCTTGCTCAATACCGCCAATCTAGCGCGGCAGTGGCCCAAGCTCAAGCATCTCGAAGACATGGCACTGGCTGAATTAGAAGGTGTTGGCAGAGACCCAGTTGATCCGCGCGTGAAGGACCCTGACACAGGAGACAGGTAATGGCCCGAGATATACTGTCAGGCTTCGGCCCTGACTCCAACACTCACCAGCAGCCTCGTGCCAAGTCTGGTGGTGTGAAAGAGTGCAAAGAACTTCCTTATGACCCGCCCAAAGGTCCTACGACGTTCATGCATGAAGGGCCTGGGTTGGCTGATCACACTAACCACGACAATAAAGGTACTCAAGGTAGGCATTAATGACTACCAACACGGATATCGTCAATCAGGCGTTGCAGATTATCGGTACCCGTACAACAGTCACGGCGACGGAACTCGCCAACGCGGCAGCTGGCAACAACGCGCTCTCGTCCAACGAGGCAATCAACGCCAACCTGATCATGTTCCGTCTCCGTGATAATCTCAATCGAATGGCGCCGTGGAATTGCGCCACCAAGTACGCGCCACTTGTCTACATCACTGCTGCGCCAGGACAGCCAGAAAATCCCAACGCCGCCGCGCCGTTCTGGCAACCCGGTATCCCACCACCTGGGTGGGCCTATGAATATCAATACCCTGTTGACTGCTTGCGCGTTCGTAAGGTGATCCCGCAGACGATCACACAGGGCTTTGGCTCAATCCCAATCTATCCTCCTGGTGTTGTGACTAGTTCGGGTTATAACTCCTGGACTGGGCCGCCGGTTAAGTTCGAGGTTACGACAGATAACTTCTTTGGCGTCACTGCCGCCGCCATCACTATCTCTGGCGGTGCTGGGTACGTCCTTGGTGAAATCATTACTCTTGTTCAGCCATCCTACACCTTTCAGCAAAACACTGCGCCGACCGGCCAGCCAACTGCCTTTGCTCAGTTTACAATGGAAGCTGGCGCGCCTGTACAGCTTCTTGTGACTGGCGCTTCAGGTGGTTCGGTTACGTCTGTAGCTGTTATCAATCAAGTTCAAGGCGAAGCGACCCCAATCGGAGGTAGCTACTTCTCAATTCAGTCTAATCCGGTCTCCCAGCAATTCTCATCCGGCAATGGTTCCGGCGCGACCTTCAATCTAACCTTTGGATCGCAAGCTCCACAACGCGTCATCCTGACCCAAACCGGCCCAGCGATCCTCTGTTATAATACCCAGATCACCGATCCAAACGTCATGGACCAAATGTTCATCGACGCATGGGCCGGGATTTTGGGCGCGCGACTTGTGCCAGCGCTGCAAGGCGACAAGTCCATGATCCAAGTAGGGGTCAAGATTTCTAATGATCTAATCATGGAGGCGCGGAAGGCAGATGGTAACGAAGGGCTGACTGTCAACGATGTGACACCTGATTTCATTCGCCAACGTGGCATTGTCTCTGGGCCGAATTTCGAGTTCTCGCCAAATCTCGACTGGGGACCTTTGTGGGGGTACTAATCTAAGTGGCACAACCTGCCATCCAAACTGCTTTCTCTGGCGGTGAGTGGTCACCGGACCTATTCGCGCGCGTTGATATCGCGAAGTACCACTCTGCTGCGCAGCTTCTCCGGAACTTCTATGTTGACTACCGTGGTGGTGCTAGCACGCGCGCTGGGTTTCGGTATATTCTCCAAGCTCGCAACTCCTCTTTCGCAGTCCGATTAATCCCATTCCAAGCTTCCTTCACCACCAGCTACGTTCTCGAATTCGGCCAGAACTATCTACGATTTATCTCCAATGGCGCGTACGTTCTAGAAGCAGCCACTACAATCACTGGTGCGTCGCAAGCAAATCCAGGAGTTATCACAAGCGCAGCCCACGGTTACGTCACTGGCGATTGGATTTTCATCACCGGCGTCGTAGGTATGACGCAGCTAAACGGCAACTACTACATCGTTGTTCGTACTGGCGCGAACACGTACACGCTCACCGACCTCAATGGCAACGCGATCAACACCACTGGCTTTGGCGCGTACGTCTCCGGAGGTCAGGCACAGCGCGTCTACACTCTCACCACTCCTTACGTCGCCAGCGACCTTGCGCTATTAAAATTTGCGCAGAACGTCCAAACCCTGATCCTCTGTCATCCGAACTACAATCCTCAGGTCCTGACTCTCGTCACCGCCAACAACTGGACCTTGTCAACGATCACCTTTGGCCCAACTATCACCGCGCCAGGAGGTATCGTACCATCTACAACCTCTGGTGCTGGCGGTGGTTGGAACTATGCCTATCTTGTCACAGCGCTTGATGTTAACAACCAAGAGAGCGCGCCAAGTGTTCCTGGGACGTTGTCGAATATCTCATTCATCGGCACACAAGGCATCACCAACACTCTCACTTGGAACGCGGTTGCTGGCGCGGTCAGTTATAATGTCTATAAGGCGCTTAGTGTTATCACCACTGCTATTCCTTCTGGCGCTCAGTTCGGCTTCATCGGCAACACCACCGCGCTGTCTTTCAATGACGCATTCCCAGGCATCGCGCCTGATTTCTCACAAACCCCTCCGATTGTCCAAAATCCATTCCTTGGTGCATCAGTAACGAGCCTAATCCTCGGCGCAGTAGGCAACTACACTGGCTCGACTGTTCCACTCGTCACCATTGATCCGCCTTCTGCTGGTGGTGTGCAAGCGTTGGCATACGCCTCGCTGATCTCGCCAGTCACAACTCTCAACACCGCTGGTGGTAATTACCAAACCGGAGACATTATCACACTTCAAGGTAACGTCACCGTGCGCGTCAACTCTACCATCTTTGGCGGTGGCGTTGCAACTTATTCAGTAACTAATCCAGGATCGCTGACTTCTGGCACTGCGCCAGCAACTATCGCGCAAGTCAACACGACAGGCATAGGCACCGGGTTCATCCTCAACGCCAACTGGGTCGTCGGCGCGGTCATTCTTGTTACTGGCGGTAGCGGCTATACCTCCACGCCCAACGTCACCTTCTCAGCTGGCGCAGCTACTGCTACCGCAACCGTTGGCTCTGGCTCAGCTGGCAATCCCTCCGTACCAGGGTTCTTCCAACAGAGGCTTGTGCTCGCGTCACAGCCAAAGGCGTTGCAGTCCTTTAATATGTCCGTGACTGGGTCGCCGTATAATTTCAATATCTCTGATCCAATTCAGGCTAGTGATGCAATCTCGGCCTCAATCACATCTGGTGTGTTGAACCAGATCAAGTCCCTTGCGCCAGTGCCTGCTGGTTTGATTATGTTCACTAATCGTGCCTCGTGGCTAGTGAATGGCGGCTCGATCGGCGCGCCTGTGACACCGTCTAATATCACCGCCAACGCTCAGTCATTCAATGGCGCGAACGACGTACCGCCGATTATTTCAAACTTCGACGTGCTTTATGTGCAATCCAAAGGCTCGATCATCCGAGACTTGAGCTTCAACTTCTACGCCCAAATCTACACCGGCACTGACATTACGGTGATGTCCTCGCATCTCTTCTACGGCTTCCTCATTAGCGAATGGGCCTGGGCCGAGGAGCCATTCAAGATCGTCTGGGCTGTGCGGAACGATGGCGCGCTATTATCTCTTACGTTCCAAAAAGAACAAGAAATGACTGGCTGGGCACACTCAGACACGCAGGGCTTGTTCAAGTCCATCTGCACAGTCACAGAGCAAGTCAGCTTTGGCGCCGTCGATGCAATCTACTGCGTCATCCAACGTCTCGTCAATGGTAACTGGGTTCAATACATCGAGCGCATGGCTGAGCGCATCTTCCCTTATGGTATGGAAGATGCTTGGTGTGTCGATGCTGGGTTACAGACCGCGCCGTTCTTTGCTGGGCTGGCCAGTCTCAATCCTACCAGCGCGGCCGCGAATGGCGTGACCGCAACTGCATCTGGTGTCTTCGGTCCAGGGATCGTGGTCAACTTCTCTGCTAGTCTTGGTTGGGCGGCAGGTAATATCGGTCAAGTGATCCGACTAGGGAACGGCATTGGTACAATCACGGCTGTTGGCTCTGGCTCACAAGTCACTTGCAATTTCACGCAAGCGATCACGCAGACGATCCCATACGTCACGCCCGCGATCCCTATTCCACAGACCCTGAATTGGTCAGCATGGACGCCTATCACGATCGTCACCGGTCTTGGTCATCTGATCGGTCAGAACGTTGTTGGCTTGGCTGACGGAGTTGTGGTTGGGCAAGCACCAAACCTGTTGACTGTCTCAGCCTCCGGCTCGATCACGCTGCCAAATCCTGCGACGAAGATCACCCTCGGGCTTGCATATTCGCCGCAGCTACAAACCCTTCGGCTTGATTTAGGCGAGCCAACTATTCAAGGCAAGCGCAAGTCAATCATTGGCCTTACCGTTCGTACCAAAGACACCCTCGGGCTCGCAGCAGGAAAGTCTCTTGCTACAGTCACGCAGATGAAGGACTTCCAGCTTGGACAATTGAACGTCCAAGAAAACAAGCCAGTCACTAATCTCTACACCGGCGACGGTCGTGTCAATCTCGACCCACAGACCGATACCTTTGGCAATTACTACATCGTCCAGCCAAATCCCCTTCCTGCAACGATCCTTGGGCTGATGCCTGAGATGGTGGTAGGAGATACTAAATGACGCAAGTCCAGATCAAGGTCGCGCATGAGAATTCCGTTGACATCCTTGCAGTTATCAAGCGCAGTCCAGTCTACGACAACGCCAACGCGGTCGCCATTCTCAACAACTGGTGGCTAGCGAGCGATAAAGTTTGGGCCGGAATGGTTGATGGTGAGATTGCTTGTCTTTGGGGCCTAGCTCCTCCGACCTTCCTTTCTGAGAATGCCTATCTTTGGCTACTCACGACCGATCTTGTTGAAGAGCATAAATTCCTCTTCATCCGCTACTCCCAGCGCTACGTTGAAGAGATGCTGAAGGTCTATCCACGGATCGTCGGTCATGTCGAGACTACTAATACCCAAGCCATCCGCTGGATACGCTGGCTTGGCGCAAAGATTGGCGAGCCAGAGAATGGCTTCCGGCCATTTACGATTAGGAGACGTTGATGGCCGATCCAATTACCCTCGCTGCTGGGTCAATGGCTATAGGCGCAGCTGGGTCTGTGATCCAGGGCTTCGGCGCAAGCCAGCAGGCTGGTGCACAGTCGAGTATGTACGCGTACCAAGCTGGGGTAGCAAGAGCCAATCAGACCATAGCAGCGCAGAACGCTACTTGGGAGACGCAGTCTGGCGAGGTCGAGGCACAGCAGGCTGGACTTCGTGCTGAGGACGAGCGATCCAAATCGACTGTGGCCGCAGCCGCAGGCAATATCGACGTTACCACTGGCTCGCCTGTTCAAGTCGGTAAGTCCATTACCGAGATCGGTGGCGAGAACCAAACCATCATCCGTGCTAATGCAGCCAAGCGAGCTTATGGTGCAACGATCGAGGGCTTCGAGCAAGGAGCGCAAGCGAACATCTATGACGCTGCGAGCAAGAACGCTAAGGCCGCTGGCGATATCGCCGAACTCAGTAGCTTCGTTGGTGGCGCAGGCAACGTCGCAAGCAAGTGGTTGCAGCTAGGGCCGATGTTTGGTACTGGTCGCGGAGGCAGTCAGTCATTGTCTAATACTGGCGCGGCCTGGGAATAACCAATGGCCCAAGCACCCTACGTCCCATTCCCAACTGCCCAGCCGTACATGCGGCCTACGCCGCCGTTGCGGATCAACACCCCTGGCGCGGCCTTTGGTGAGAGCATTGGTGCGGCCCTGCAAAATCTCGGAGGGTCGGTTGAGAAGGATGGTAATGAGTTGTTCCAGCGCGCAATGGCGTTGCAGGAATTGCAGAATGAGAATGACGCGAGACAGGCGCAGACGGATTTCGTCAACAAGATCGCGCCCATGCAGGCGACCTTTGACGCACGTACAGGCAAGGACTCGCGCGATGCGTTAGAGCCGCATCTTGATCAGCTGAACCAGACGAGGTTGGAGTATCGAAATCAGCTTAAGACACCGATAGCGCAGAAGCTGTTCGATCAAGATAGCCTGCCGTTCTATCAGCGGAATGTGTTCGCGTCATCAGCGAGAGCAGGGCAGCAGTACAAGGACTACACTGTTCAGACCTTGTCATCTCAGGCCGACCTTGCTATTCATGACGCGGAGGATCATCCAGACGACATCACGTTCCAGAAAAGTCGTGGACTGATCTCTCGTACAGTCGCTGACGCGGCGATGGTCAAATACGGCGTCGATGAAAACAGCCCAATTGTACAAGATGCAGTTCGCAAAGCCCAAGCAGCACACGTCGCCAGCCAGATAAAAGGTGTGGCACATACTGATCCCGCACGCGCCACGCAGATGTTGGATCAGAACAAAGACGTTCTTGGTGATCAGTACGATGCGCTAGAGAGCCTGGTTCAGACCAGAGGCAACGCGGTTGCGTCAGCGAACATCGTCAATGGTGTTGTTGGCACACATCTCAATCCAGCTGACGGCACCTACGACGCAACCACTAAGGCAATGCAAGAGGAGGTACGCGCCAAAGCTGCTGAGCTTTATCCAAACAACAAGCTATTGCAGACCGAGGCTGCGAATGCGCTTGATCATCGTCTCTACATGGATAGGTTCGCGCGGACCAATGATACAACTGAGACGCGGAACTCTATCAATGATGTCATTGCTCAGCATCCTGAGGTCACTGATACACAATCTCTCCTCGCGCTCCCAGGCGTTGATAAGATCGTTGGAAAGATGTCAGACTATGACAAATCCACGCTCGCGCAGCGCATCTTTAATATCCAATCCAAGCAATTCTCAGAAGCGTGGAGGGTCAACAACGTAAACGCCAAAGGCTTGATGAATAGCGATGTACAGAAGTTTCTTGAACAGGACTTTGGGACTTGGCAGCTAAAACCAGAGGATCGCGCTGCTTTGCAGAATAAACAAGTCGAGCTCGCCAAAAATCCCAAGGACGACCCACGCGTCAGCAACGCTATGTCAATCCTCCACGCTGCGTTCCCAACACAGCTTGACGCAATGAACGTGGACCCAAAGCAGAAGTCTGATCCGCAGAGCAATTACAATCACTTCGTTGGGTCGTTGCAGGAAGCGCTGTCTGAGTGGCAGTTGAACACAGGTAAGCCAGCCAAGTACGAGGATGTTATCGGCCCGATCTTCAAGCAATTGCAGACCCAGACTATGAACCATCATTGGTACTGGCACGATACTCAAGACTACGGGTTCAAGCAATACGTCAAGCCAACAATGGATCAAATACCACCAGAGTTCCGAGACACGGTCACCAACAAGGCAATGAAGGAAGGCAAGCCAGTTCCATCCGACACTGAACTCTACCGTTACTACCTCCGCGAGGAATACATCAAACTCTTTGGGGCATCAGGTGGCGGAACCAGTACCACAAAGTAAGGGATCGACAATGATAGACGAAGAAGTTGAAGCGGTTGCTTGGGCAATCTTACAAGCACTCCACGAGAACGTTCCAGAAGAAAGTCGTCCAATGTCGTGGAGTGATTTAAAAGGCGACCAAGATCAACGCGTTCGCTCGGCTGCTGTAGCTGCTATCGAATGTATCCGTAAGCGCGATGCTAGACCTAAACCGCACCCGACAATCTCCGAGTTAGAGGAACTTCTAAAGGATCATTCAGATGATCCGCCGATTACAATAAATCCTGATGGATCAATAACGGTCCTTACTTTATGACACCAGTACCACAAAATAACCCAGGCGAGCCACAGCCGAGTCCAACCAACCCGGTTGACTTCATCGCGGCACAGCGCCAGAAGGCTGCGATGCTGGCGATGAATGGGCTTGACGGTGATGCAGATGAGGCGTCTCGCGCGTATGATTTATCGAAGTCCACGAACGTCAATCCTGCGCTGATCCATACCGATACTGAGGCGTTTGATCATAAGGTCAAAACCTCGATCGCGTCGAAGCTGGTGATGAACGATGACTTCCTGGCCGAGTACGCTCGTGCGCATCCGCTTGCGCCGCAGATATCGAACGATGACTGGGGGCAACTGAGTAAGATCAGTAGCTTGATCAACCCTTGGCGCGGTGTTCAACAACCCCTCGCGGCTGGCTTGCGCTCTGCTCAAGAAGAATGGGCAGGCGGTGAAGGCATTCTCAAAATCTCTCCGCCCCCGCCACTCCCGCCAACCGAGTCCTTCGCCGGTCGTCTCGGCTGGTCCTTGCAAGCCGGGATATACAACCCTGTCGAGGACCTAGCTGAGGGCCTTGTCCGATTTGGTATGCGCGGTGCAAGCACAGCCATCGCTGGGGTCGCGGGAGTAACTGGCGAGATCGGCAAAGAGCTTGGCTTCCATGACGCACCCAAGACAGCAAAGGATGTCTCAGAGGCGTTGCAAGACCCAGGGTTTTGGGCATCGATCCCGCCGTTAGAGGGAGTGCCAGCTGGGCAGGCCATTAGCGCAATCATGCGCGGGTTGCATGAGAGGTTCATTGGACCGTACGATGAGAAGAACATTGGCGCGTTGGACAAGGCTGGCGAAGAAGTAGCGCATTCGCTCAACGTGGCCGCGCCCTATGTCGAAGCTGGTCGGATGCCACCGGTTGGTGTTGATAAGCACATCGACGGATACTTCGCTGAGCTTGCCAAGCAAGATGCTAAATGGCTTGCTGATGTTGATAAGGAAATCGGTGCATCCTCGACCTATGCTCGCAACCCCGAGTTCTTTGCCAACGAGTTCTTTAATCTTCGCCATCCGCCAGATATGTCGGTGTCATTTGAGGGCGTGAAGAAGCTCTATGGGGAAGAAGGAAAGCCAGAGCCTGGGGATAACAAGCTCGGGAACGTGTGGAAAGGCGCGGAGCAGTATGATCATGCCAAGGACTTCGGTGGGGATATTGATATCTCGGCGGTGGATTGGGCCAAGTTAAAGCCTGAGGTGAGGGATGAGCTAAGGGACTTCGTACGGTTGCGACGCGGAGGAATGACGGTTGAGGAGGCGAAGTTATCAAAAGAGATTGAACCGATACCTGAGCCTACTATCGAAGAGCGTGAAGGTGGTAATGCACTCGTTAAATCTGGTAAAGACACTGGCGACCTATTGTCAATAAAGACAGATAAGGACGCTGTCTACGCTGGCATTGCGACAGTAGGTAAGGAGCGTCGAGGGCAGGGGATAGGCACTTCATTATATGAAAAGGCTATTGATTACGCAGATCAGAAGGGTCTGCCATTTCGATCTGATATTGCAGTAACGCCCGATGCACAACGAGTGTACGAGAGTTTAAAGAACCGCGGCTATGATGTTAAGGAGTCTCCTAATACAACAACAACGCCAAAAGGTAAGACTAATACCAAGCCTGGATATGTTTATGAAGTAAGAAAGCAAGTTAATCCTGCTGTTGACACCGTCGCTCGCGCCGCCAAGATCGAACCCATCGCCTCCAAGTCCTACATCCCTGGTACTGGCACGCGCTCCTTCATCCCTGACGACGCCGAACCGGGCGAGCTTAAGGTTTTTGGAAGCGCCTATATTAAAGGAGTTAGAATTGAGTCTGGTGCAACATTTCCTGCATCAAAGCTTCTTGAACAGACTGATACAGCACATCTTACTGGTATACCTAAAGCCTTAGCTCAGTTCTTTGGCGATCGTATGATGAATTGGTCTAAGGATGTTAACGTTCATGTAATCGAACGTAATCAAATGGCCTCGTTATTTCCAGACAAGCCAAATACACCAGCGTTCTACAGCGAAGGGAATGTTGTCTTCCGAAGTGACGTACTAAATGGCCGAATGCCGGACGCGTTGGCGCAGCAGATCATCCATCATGAAATGGGCCATGCGTTTTCGCTGGATGCAATCGAAACATTTCCAAGTATTAAGTCAGGTATCCAACAATTAAAAGATGAGACCCATGCATTTCTAGTTCGTGTAAATCCTGACGCACGCGATAAGCACGATTATGCTTTCACAAATCCACATGAATTTGTTGCGGAGGCGATGTCGAACCCAGACTTTCAAAATGTTATTGCAAAGGTACCAGTTCCCAAGGACCTTGCTAAGAAGCTTGGGTTAGGCACAGATGTTAAGTCTGTTTGGGAAGCCGTCCGCTCAATTGTCAAAAACCTCCTGACCTCTATCGTTGGCCACGCGCCATCCGACACCGTCCTCGATGCCTTCTTCCGAATTGGCGAGGCCCTTGAAAAGGCCAATAAAATCTTAGAGAAGATGGGCGAGCAAGGGCCGCGCCAAATGGAGGCCCGCGCCAAAGAAGTCGAGCCAGAGCTTCCTCAATCCGGTACTACTCGCGTCGAAGACCGACCCTTGTTCAAAACTCCTGGCACGATTGGCATGAACGCCAAGCGAATGGAGAACTACAACAAGCTGATTGAGAAAGAGAACCAGGAAAAGATCGAGCTATCGAAGAAGATCGCTGAGAAGGGCGAGCGCGAACAGCAGACGACTGAGTGGAAGGAGAACTACGACAAGGTCAAGGACGAGGTTCGGTCAGAACTCCACCAGCGCCCGGATGTCGCAGCTGAGCGGTTCTTTCGAGAAGGGATCATGCCAGAAGGGAATAAGATCCGGAAGGTCAAGCTCGACGCCAAGGCCCTGACGGCTGAGCAGAAGAAGGGCTTGCCAGAGGAGTTCGTTGGCGAAGGCGGTGCCAATCCTGATGACCTTGCGCCAGTCTTTGGGTTCCAATCAGGTGATGAGCTTGTTGCCTCGCTCGCGCGCGGAAAGGCACAGCAGGACCTGGAAGGACTAACTCCCTCTGCGTCCTTCAATCAGCGCCTCAAATCTGAGACCGAGCGCGTCATGCGCCAGCGATATGGAGACCTTGAGACCAATGTCCTCGAAATGGCGAAGGATCAAGTCTTTTCTCCTACAACTCTGGACCGGCTCTCCGAGGAAGTCCTGGCACTCGCTGAACACGGTGGGCAAGAGCTTACCATCGACAAGGGGACCTTACAGAAACTTGCTAGAGACAAGTTTAATTCTGTTCCTATTGGTAGTCATTCTTCTGATAAGTACATTGCTGCTGCCGGACGCGCTGGTCAAGCTGCTGAGGATGCACTATTAGAAGGGAACGCGTCGGAGGCGTTCAAGGCGAAGCAGCAACAATACCTAGCGATGTTCTACGGATCGGAGGCGCGAAAGCTTGAGAAGGTCAAGGATCAGTTCGATAAGCGCGTGCCAAAATGGCAGAGGCGCGAACCACCTGGGATCGAGCAAGCTGACGCAGTTTGGATACATCAGATTTTAGAGCAGATTGGTTTAGGGAAGCGCAGCCTCCAAGACCTCGACCGGTCGAAGACATTGACCTCGCCTTACAAAACCATGCGCGAGTATGCGGAGGGCGTCAATGGGCAACACGATCTTTACAACACCGACGTCAATGCTATGCCAGTGGCGCAGAGGGTTGCGATCTCGGATTTTTTGTTCACTAACAACTACCGGAACGAAGTTGAGAAAATGCTGCCTGATGAATTCCGTCAGGTGTTTGACTCGCTTAAGTCGATTGATCATTTCTCACGCAACGAGAAGAAATACACCGTCAAGGGTAACAAAGAAGACCTCGAGAACGTCGTCAACGGGCTGGTGGAGAGGCTCAAGGCGGCGGTGGATAACAAGCCGATCACGGACCAAGTGCAACAGGCGAAATCAGCGGGGAGATTGACTGGGACTTGGCTGCTCAATCCTGAGTCGTGGATGCGCCGGTTGGACCTGGGTGACACATTCGGCCCGTTCAATCAACTGATCATCCGACCAATCACTGAGGGTCAGTACACGCTCCGGACGCTTGAGCGAGATTTTGCTGCTAGATGGAAAGAGGTCGGGTCTGGGTTCACTGACCTACGAAAGAAGATCAGCAATCCGCTCTTCAAAGAGAGTGACGGCTCGCCAATTCAAATGACCAAGGCCAACGCATACGCGGTCTTGCAGAACATGGGTAATGCGGCCCAACGCGCCAAGTTGATCAGGGGCTGGAACATCGATAACAATCTCCAAATCGGTGAGCAGAAGATTTGGAACTGGCTGCGTCAAGTTGGGATTGGACCAGAGGATCTAACGCGGGCGCAGAAGCTCGGCAGTGTTTTCAATGACGCATTCAAACATTCCGAGCACGCCTACACTTCCATCAACGGCGTGGCCCCAGCGCGGATCGACCTTGGGAAGATGCAGACGCCTTGGGGCGAGAGTGACGAGTGGTACCATCCATTGATCCCCGATCCGCTTCGCCATAAAGTCAATCTCAGCGTTGACGAGATGATGGGCGAGAGCGGGTATTATCGACCATCGCCAGCGGCTGGGTATACTAAGACCCGAACTGGCGCGGTCTATCCAATCGACCTGACTTTTGATAGTGTGCCATTTAAGCTCAAGCAGATTTTGAACGACGCGGCTATGCGTCCGTCTGTGACTGAGGTTAGCAAGATCGTCTACAATAAGCAATTCCAAGCCGCGTTCAAGCGCTACTATGGCGCTGAGTACATGTCCGCGCTGGATGGGTGGATGAAGGACGTGGCCGGGAATAGGTCTTGGGTCCCGCAGAACATGGCTGCGTTGGATAAAGCCGTCACTGGTCTTGTTCAAAACCTCAACACCGCGCTGATTGGTCTCAACCTCGGCACTGTCGCCAAGCACGCACCGACTGCTGCTGCGTTCTCGATCGCTGAGGTCGGCCCGGTCAACTTCGCCAAGTCAATGGCCAAGATGATCTACGAACTCCCTGGCTCGCGCGAAGCCTGGAACTGGGTTATGGAGAACTCAGAAGAAGTCGCGAACCGGATGCGCCATGTTGAGGATACGTTGATTGGCCAGAACCAGGAGATGTTCAAGAAGCTGGGTTGGACAGGTAAGATCGCCAACGTCCGTGACCTTGCTAGCTGGTATGGCCATTACCCAGTTGGCATCACGGATTTGATCTCCGCTGTGGCGATGTTCCATGCTGAGTACCGTCGACTTGGCGAAGAACATCCTGATATGACGCATGGTGATTTGCTCTATGGCGCGAACACAGCTGTTCGCAGGACGCATGGCTCGTCAATCCTGTCCAACCGTCCGAGCCTTATGCGTGCGGGCGGGTTGTGGAAGTTGGTTTCGCCGTTCTACAACTTCTTTAACAACGCACTCAATCGGACTTATGAAATCGGTTGGCAATCTAAGCTCGCTGTCCAGGGCCGCGAGGTTCCTGAAATGGTTGGGTTTGACTCGAAAGAATTCAAGGCTGGCGTGCAGAATGTTCCAAGGATTATTGGTGGGTTGATTGTGTTTGGCGTGATCCCATCGCTAATCGAGCAGATGGTGGACCCACTACCAGAAGCGCAGGGCGAGAACAAAGCTCTCCATTGGGCCAAGGTCCTAACGCAAGCCTATCCGTCTATGATCCCAGGCGTGCGCGACGTGGTCAATGGTCTGAATAGGAACCGTGATCCCTCTTTGGGATTGTTCGGCACGGCCATGCGAGACGTAGCAGAGCCCTTGCGTACAAAGTCCTGGACACAGTCTCCTGGGCAGGCATTTCAAACCGCCAACCGCGCCATTGGAATGCTCAGCGGTCTGACAATGGAGCCTATCGGCCGTGCTGGGAGGTTCATGATCAACGTCATGCATGGTGATGAGCATCCACAGGGGCTGAGTGACTGGGCAAGAGGAATGTATAAAGGAACAATGAAGGAGCAGAGGCGATGATAACACCACCGATGAAGACATCTGCGAACGGGAGAAAGTTTATCGAGAGCTTCGAGGGGCTGATCCTTGGCGCGTATGATGATGCGAATGATCACATATTAAGACTTGGAGACCATCCGCGTGGGGTGCTTACGATCGGCTATGGCCATACCACTGCTGCCGGCTTGCCAGTTGTGCGGATTGGGATGGTGATTACGCAGGAGCAGGCTGACGCGATCCTGTCCTCGGACCTTGCGGCAGTTGAGGCTGACGTTAACCACCACGTCAACGTGCCGATCAATCAGAACCAGTTCGATGCGCTAGTGAGCTTTGACTTCAACACCGGCGCGCTGGATCGGAGCAATGTCCTACGGTCGATCAACAACCATTTGTTCAATCAAGTCGAAAGTGATTTACTTCAATGGGACCACGCTGGTGGGCGGGTCCTCCAAGGGCTCTTGCGGAGACGCAAAGGGGAGGCGGATATGTTTAACAAACCAATGGGAGCAACGACGTGACACAAGACGAATTGTTTTCAACTCTACGTAGCGGTGCGATCTTTATTGGCGGTGCTGCAACAGTCATGGGAGTGAACTCATTATCTGCCGTTGATCTTCAAACTGACCTTGACCACATGATTAACGGCGCGAAGGAGTTCATGCTCGGAGCGGGGCCATTGATTGGTATAGGCATGGCGTTGTGGGGTAAGTACAAAGCCAGCCTTCCGTCCCAGAAGGCATCGGTTGCAGCCTCTGGCGCACTTGTTGTTCAGCCATCCACGCCAGCTGCGGCAGTCGCGGTTGCTAATACCATCGCAGCTACGCCTGGCGTACAGCAGGTTACTGCTACCCAAGCTGTTGCTGACGCAACGCCCTCTGACAAGGTAGTGAGCAAGCCATGAACTTCTTCAATCTTCTCAAGCTCGAACCCGAGCTTCCTCACATCGAAGCCGCAGTCGCGATCATCAAGAAATACATGAATGACCCACGCGTTCCTCAAGCGATATCACTCATCGAGGATATCGAAAAGGACGTTGGGGTCAAAGACGCCATCACTACGGTGGAGGAGGTAGTGAAAATCTTAACAGCAACGGGGACTATCAATGAAACGACTTCTACTGGGAATGCTGGCGGCGGGGCTATCGGCTAGCGTTAGCTTCGGCGCTGATCTACCACCGAGGCCTCTACTTAAGGCACCTCCGCCTGTCGCTTGTAGCCTGACGCAATGCAACGTCTGGTTCATCGGCGCGGGCGTGTTTGGCGCTGGGTCCAACATCGACATCATCGGCCAAGGTATCTCCAACTCCATCTTCGCCAATGGCGGATTGGTGATGGCTGACATCGGTGGCCAGATGTGGTACAACAACATGTTCCTTGGCGCAGAGAACATGGCTGGGTGGGCCTTTGGCTCTCCTGCCAGCGTCAATGGCGTCAGCACCACTATGCAAGGTGGTGTTGACGTGTTCTGGATGGAAGCTGGCGGGAGCCTGGGGACGCTCTTCGGCAGTGGCGCACAGCCAATCCAGATCAACAACGCACTGGCGTCGGACTTGATCTCGCTTTACGTCGGCACTGGTCCGGCCCAGCCCTTTGGGAATTCTTCCCTGGGAACCAAGAGCTTTTGGACTACTGGCGCAGGCGCGCGGTACCTGATCCCCGCGCCTAGCCCGATCCTCTTGGACATCAAGTACATCTTCGGCAACAACCAGAACAACGTCGGCCTTGTGAGCAACAAGAACTTGCAGGTTGTTGGCGTGACGCTGTCGAAGCCGTTTTCGTTCTAGCATGATCGAAGCTCTTGTGATCTGCGCCCTGCTCCTTGGCCCATGGCTCGGCTGCTATGGGATCATCGAGCTTGGGCGTAGAACAAGCTGAACCTCCCAACTAGGGCGCGCAAATGCGCCCGCCTTTTTCGAGGATGGAAATGATCGCAAGCATTGATATCAACGGTGTGATTTTGGGAGTGATCGCGTTCTTCAATCTAGTAACAGCATTCTTGGCGTATCGAACGCATCAGGCGGCGTTGAATACGCAAGCTAATATGGCTAAGGTTGAGATAGCCACGAATTCAATGAAGGACCAGTTGGTCAAAGCAACTGGCGAAGCAGCGCACGCGGCAGGGATGACCGAAGGAATGGCGCAGGCTGCTAGTGATAAGGCATTGTTTGAGGCGGGGGCGAAATCAACGGAGAACAACAAATGAGCCTAGGTACAATCCTACTAATTATCCTTGTCATCCTCTTACTCGGTGGTTTTAGCGGCTTTGGGGGTGGGCCATTCTATGGTACCGGGTACTATGGTGGAGGAGGACTTGGGCTAATCGTGCTGATCTTGGTGATCTTGGTCTTATCAGGGAGATTGTGATGCTTGGAACGATCCTGTTGGTTTTCGCGTTCGTGTTCGCCTGCATCGCTAGCTTTGTGCCTGGGCCGGTCTATGGCCGATGGCACTTTGGCTGGCTGGCGTTTGCGTGCTATTTAGCGTCGTTGTTGTTTGGCGAGGTGGGGCATTTGCTGCGCTAACTCTTATATCGCTTACGGTGTTTTGCAAGTGACGCTTCCATGTCTGGCGGTATCACTATCGGTGAAGTCTTGTGTGGTGTATCGGTGATTGAGGGGTCAATTCTAATATAATAGTTCTCAAACCACCACTGCTCGCCAGTTTCGTCTTGAAATACACCATAGTAGACGGCGCGGTCCTCGGTCCAGACAAAGTAAGCCACCGCGTCGCCGAGTGGGGTAATGACTCGGATTGGTGGATCAAGTTGTGTTATTACATGTGACATTGAACTCTCCTATAATGGAATATCATTCGGCGCGGGCCACTTGTCCATAATCCAACCAACGAATTGGATCACGTCAATCAAAATCCAGAAAATGACTACGTAAGCTGCTATGATCAGCTCTTTGCGAGTAGTAATAGCCCCAGTGATAACTCGATGAAAAGTATCATTCATTCGCGACCCACTTCCCATCCTTCGTCCCCATCCGCCCCGACATTTTCAATATCTCAATGGTCCCTGCCACGGCATAGGTCGGGACCATCTTTGACACCTGACGAATTAATTGCGTGTGGCTAACGCCACCTTTGTCTGCCATCCAAGCGACCACGTTGTCTAGCGCCTTGCCATCAGCGGTCACCATCCCGGCCTCGAACATGGCGGGCATGGTGAGTTCGATTTCTATGAGCCAGGACATGGCGCGGGAGAAGTCCTGGCGCGAGAGCGTCATTGACCCTCGGTCGACTGCGCTGATCATAGACAGTTTGAGAATATGGGTCTCGCGTCGAGAGTTGTAGTCGACCAGATTAGGATGTTTGGGTTCTGGCTCTTTGTTACCCAAACGCCAGACAGACATCTCGTGCGCGTATTCTGTATTCCAGTCAATTGCTCCAAATAATTTTGAGATGACCAAAATGTCATGGGCAAGGTCGATGGGAGCGGAGTAGTTGTTGAGCTTGAGAATGTCCTTATGCTCTTTCCGGGTATCATAGACGAAGATAGTTCTCCCGGTAAGCCCCTGTGTCCAAGCAAAAGCAGGCATGAGTTCCATGAGGTTTGTTGGAGTAGACCCACAGATAAGGTTAAGCTGAGGACGGTCGATAGTGATGCTAAGATGAGATGTCCGACGTACCTGTTTGTACCAATTACAGTCATAGAACTTGGTAAGAGCAGCCACAAGCTCATAATCATACTGGTGCATAAAGGCGCTAAGCTCATCAACAGCCACGTACATGGAATTGTATTCGACGAATTCATTTTCCTGGCCCACGAACGGTAGTTTGCGTTTTGACTCGTACAAGCAGTCGACTAATGACGCGGTCTTCATAGAAGTTGGTGATATGTAGAACTCCGGGATTGTCCGTACAATGTCGAGCATCACATCTATAACGCGGGTCTTGCCTATTCCTGACGGACCAATGATCATAACGTATAGATTTGGAAATAGCCGTGAACCAGTATCCAACCAAACTCTTCGTTCCAGTGCCGCTGCAATAGCTGAAATAGCCGTCCATCTCCTAAAGACCTCCGAGGTTTCGAGAAACCTTCCGCTGTACTCCACGAACGACTCGATCCAGGATTTTAACCTGCGCTGTCCTTTTCCTTTGGTCGCCACCTTTGTATCCCTTAAGTCCATCTGGATTTGCCTCGGAATATGCACCCCAATTCCAGCCTGTCTTGCAGCTGTAAGGGATTATGAGTCGGCGACCGTGTTCTAATTCAATAGGGTGTTCGAGTTGTTTAAGAACCTTAGGCACTATTTCATCTTCTCGATCCTCGGGATATTGGAACATGATAGCGTCGTGGATTTGCATTAGGACTTGGCAGTCGTTGGCTCGCCAGACATTGAGCATACCGGCGTTGAGGATGTCACCAAGAGCTTGGCCTTGATAAGCAACAGCCTCACGCTGGACCTTCTCATCGCTTCTTCGACCGAAGAAATAGCGCTTGCGGTTAGTGATCGAGATCAAATAACCAAAACGTCTTATTTGCTCTCTTGTCCAGTCGTGCCACCTATGATGGCTAGGAAAGGCTTTAAAATAGATCGGTTGAAAGTCTTCGATAACTCCAACGTCAACTTTAGCTTGAGCGGCAAGTGTGTCTGGTTTGCCAAGGTAATTAGTTCCGTGCCCAATTTTCTTGCACATGAAGCGTCGATCGTAGTGACGATAATAGGGTTGTTCGGCGAGCGCTCTGTCCAATGCAGGGTCACCACGCCAGGGAAGTCCGGGCCAACAAAGCTTAGCGACGTTGGTGTGGAGGTCTCCACTCTCACACGCGTCGAGGTACTTACTATCCTTGAATAGGTTCCATTCAATTCCTCCGACGACACGGCTTTCTCCTTGTTCTGCATCTGCGACGCCTATCTTCATCCCAGGATCGGCGATGAAGACGCTGCGTAGGATTTCCTCGATATTTTGTAAATTTGTTCCAGTACCAAATTCTGAGAAGCTACTCGACAAACGCCCCGTTGTAGTTCCTGCAATGTTATATGAGGTTCGAATTCGCCCATCTCGATCAATACTGGTTCGTAGCATCTGTATCTTTTTTTGTAAATCCCGCATCGCGAGCATATGCGCCAAGATGGGCCGGGCGGGGTAGTAGTTATAGAGCTTCTCGAGGGCAGCGCGGTCGACAGTTGGGCGGCCACCACGTTTAATAGCAGGAATGCCAAGAATATCATAAAACACAAGTTGCAGGTCTTTTGGAGAAGACCATTTGAATTCCCAAAGGTCGAGACCTTCGCCGACGATTTTGTTGAGGTTTTCCTCAAGGATGTCGAGTTTTTCAAAGTATTCATCTATGACCTCGTCGCGGCGAGCGCGGTCGATAAGAACTCCACGGATGCGCATTTCGAGGATGGGGCCTTGGAGGGATTTCTCAAAGTTGTAGGTCGCGGCGGTGTGGTTGTCGAGTTGCTGAGTGAGGACATTATAGACCTCCGATGTGACGCAGCAGTCCTTACCGTTATACACCCAGTCGCGTTCGGTCTGAGAGGGGATGTCGTCTGGCAGGACGTCGGCGGTATTGATTATGCGCATTGAAGA